>Ga0307509_10007080_pt1 | contig 14804 bp, 14 predicted proteins | sample 10_EM_MG_FD_202245 | JGI IMG/M metagenome (GOLD analysis project Ga0307509, IMG submission 202245) | Populus trichocarpa ectomycorrhiza microbial communities from riparian zone in the Pacific Northwest, United States - 10_EM | ecosystem: Host-associated > Plants > Roots > Unclassified | place... | reverse complement strand
TATAAAGGATCGCGACGGGCCGTGGATATAGGATCTTCACGCAACCATCTAAGTAATATACCACTCAGATACTGGGGCACGGGCCAAGCCCATTGACAGTGACCTTCCATAGGTGCAATATGTTCGAGATACCTAATGCCCTTATCTCTATGATACCTCGCTTGTATGCGAGTACCCTATTCCTACACGATAGGACTTCCTACGATCACTATACCTACTACGAACGCAAGATGTTAGTCTATAACGATAGACGAAGCAAACTACGTAGGCTATGTCGATAGCCTATGATAGTAAGATAGTCGTTTCCCGTTATGAACACCTACGAGGGAGGCTGGTTTGTTACATCAAGACGCAAATGAAGATGCCCACAAACGGAGAACTATCGACCACCCCCCACGCTGCCATGCACTGGAGTGCATGTTTCGAAGACAGGTGCGACGTGCACCTGAGAGACAAAGAAGGAGCCAATTGGTGGCCCAAACAACCACGAAGAAACCAACCACGACGAACTGCGAAGACGGTACGCTGGGGTGAGCCAGCAACACCGGAAGAGCAACACCACCAGGCAGGGAAGTTGGTGGACGATCTCCAAGAAGAGATGTTGAGGATGGCCAAGGAGATGGGCCGCCTCAAGGAGGAAAATAGAGGACTGAAGAAGCGAGTGGTCCTCGCAGAAGACTTGGCCAGGAAGGCCGGAATCGAAGCCCGACGAAGGGCATACGAGAACGTCGAACTAAAGATACGAGTTCGACGAGCGGTAAGCGAAGCGGCGGCTCTGGTGAGAGAGATCGACTATGACGACGAATATTCCGAGGCAGTCGGACTGCCACCCAAGGAACGGACACGAAGCGGGTCCCCTACGAACGGGGATACGGAAGACGATGTCCAGAAGGAGCCTGAGGAGACGAACGGTACCGCAGGATGGTAACGTATAAAGATTTGTTTCCCTATGTTAATGTTTTTCAAATTGTTTAAATTGATTTTAAGTTTTGCGATTAAATTTGGAAGTAAGCTCGAAGGGTCTCGAGCTAGGGGAAGACGGGAGCTAATGTCACAAATCGTGACTAAGCAAGGAAGATTTCACATGACTAATAGTTATTAGTCATAAGGTATGTTTATGTTTCACGCTATGCAGTCAGTTGACTCATAGTTCTCACATGACTCGCATTTGCGTGTCATCGTTATGTTATGATTGGTTGATGTTTCTATGACTCACGATTGTGAGTCATAATGATGTAATGACTTTCGCGCGTGACTCACATTATGAGTCACGAGTTTCACGCAGGTGACGCACTTTGCGCACCTGATATGTTATATGTTTTATGATTGGTTTACGGCATGTTGCGCAGTGACTCATAGGAGTCATCTGATGGATTTCGGGCATGACTCATTATGAGTCATAAGACCGTGTGACTCGAGTTATGAGTCACTAGGGTTAGGGTTGTTGGCGTAAAGAGTTTATAAGTAGGAGACTCGGTCACAGTAGTTAGAGCTCTTCACGCCACCATTTAAGTAATACACCACTCAGATACTGGGGCACGGGCCAAGCCCATTGACAGTGACCTTCCATAGGTGCGATATGTTCGAGATACCTAATGACCTTATCTCTATACTACCTCGCTTGTATGCGAGAACTCTGTTCCTACACGATAGGACTTCCTACGATCACTACACCTACAACGAACGCAAGATGTTAGTCTATAACGATAGACGAAGCAAACGACACAGGCTATGTCGATAGCCTATGATAGTAAGATAGTCGTTTCCCGTTACGAACACCTTCACGGGAGGCTGGTTTGTTACACTTGCTTACCGTTTTGCATACGCAGAATGGTCTTTATAATCAAACCAATAAAGGGGCCAGCTTTGTTATCGAACCTCTCAGCATTGCAGACATATTCTGCAACCGACATCTGCGAGGCATAAGGTAGACTTGTCACGATAATCGCACCAATAGCTATTATCCCTCCATAGTCATATCCTTATCGTATGGTTCCGTCAACATCCTACGGATGCTAAGGACGTGTGTGAGTGCGGGTATGCCTGATTTCTCAAACTACCTCATCCAACAATACTATTCACTTCTGCGACTTTTCATTGCGAGAGCGTGGAGTATAGAATCTGTTGTTTAACCATTGTTCGTAAAAACGTCCCGTTACTTAGTGACCACTTTAGCGACTCTTGTCTTTAGTGCTCAGTAACCTTATGCGACGTCAACCGATTTGGCTCGAACCAGTTGCATAAGCTCGCCAAAGGTCCTCCCTCGTATACCCTGCGAACGGGATCCGGCCGGACGGACGGCCGCGACGAACACGGGGTTACGAGGAGGGCTCCAATGAATATGTCCTTGGTGAGGGGACGCAACTACAGCGGCGTCTGCCGATGTAGCGCCGTCGCAAAGCTGGTGCGGGAGGGGGGTGTTGGCTTGTCCTTTTGAACTTAGAATCCTAAGGTAGGGTAACTATAGGCCTTTATTCACTAAGGAAAGGCTAAGCCTTCCGGTATGCCTAACAGTTACGCCCGGACTACCCATCCGCGGTCGCTGGTGGTGCCTCGCGGATTTTCATAGTTCTTCGCCCTTGTACATGCTCCATGTAAGCGGACCGTCTATCCTGTTCACTGATCGTCAACTTTCTCCCTGGCTTCGTTCAGCCATGACAGCTACTTTTTTTCTCTGGGCTTGAGGTTGTTCGCGCTTTCATTTATTCGATTCGTACCTTTTGGTACTCAATGTTGCGACAGATTGCTCTTTCCGACAATCTTTCCAGAAGTGGTTGGTCATTCCACATCATGTGCATGCCTTATTGTTCCTTCGTCGGTCTCTGACATCTTTGGGGATGGTGTCGTGAGCTTTATTCCAGTCTGTGTGTACTACATCTTTTTTATCGGTAGCTGTCTTTTCCTTTGACCAAGCTTTCGTATGGGGTACCTTAGGCTATCCCTTATAGGCGGCCCGTTTTTCCACCGTATACCTTTTGGGGGGTCTTGGGTTGCTCTTCGTTGTAGTCCGGTCTTCTGTTTTTCGACTTATCGATGTCCCCGAGGATTCGCCTTTCCCTTGTCTTAGGCGTTTGTCTTTCTCGTGATTCTCATGTTGAATCATGGCATTTTTGAAACCTGCCAGCCATAATTCATCGTTGGGATAGGTTTTGAACGATAGTCTTAATAGTCCGGCTTCCGGCATCTGAGCTTTAAGCATGTCTCTCCATGCTACCCCTTGGAGACCAACTTTGATGTTATGGTTCTCCATTCGCAAAAGGAATTGTCGTATGTCCCCATGGTACCTCTCAAGTTTCATTAACTTGTGAGTCCTTTCTGCCTCATGGGTAGGCGCAAATCTTTCGCTTACTTTTTGTTCAAACATGAACCATCTTTCGTAACCGATTTCCTTTGTATATCCCAATGCCCCCGACATCTTTTTTCGATAGGTATCTGTGAAAGGAGCTACATCGTCTCCTCCCATTCGTCACATGGCATACTTGATTCGATCTGTTTCCATGGTTCATTGGTGACTGTTCCATGCGAAAGAATCTTGAACTGCCATTAACCATATTCGAATATCCAGATGGGACTTATTTCTGAATACCCATAGAGGGTCGGAGGGGCGTTTGGTATGTAGCAGTCGTTGTCGAGCGATTGCTTTTACCATGACGTCTACGACGTCTTCTTCTTCGTCCCCTGTCTTGGGATCTTGTCTCTCCCGACCTTTCCCCTTTTCTTTGCGACTCGGGCCTCCTTTCGGATCCTGCCCATCGTTGCCATCGTCGTCACCATCGTCTGGGTCGGTGTCTCCTGCCCCGTGCATAGTCGTTGGTGGTAATTGGCCTCCCCCATTTCCTCCTGCATGTTCAGGAGTAGGATTTGACCGTTTCTTTGGGGCTCAGTCGGTATTCCGTACGGGCCGTTGCCTATTGTCAGTAACTACAGTTGGGGCTGCTGACCTTTGAGCCGATATGGCTCCTACTTGGGACTTTAAATCAATCAGGATATCATGAAGCTTCGCCATTTCTGCTTCATGTCGTCCCTGTTGATTCCTCGCGGCCTCCTTGTATTCCTCTTTGTGTCGATTTATTACCGACACGTAATTGGCATTGTCGTTTGCTCGGGCTTCCTCTATTTCGAGGATACGATCCCGAAGCTGCTCGTCTTGTCGCTGGCTGTGTTCCGCCTGTTCTGCTTGACGAGCTTGTTGGGCTTGGAATTCTACTTGGACCTTTGCCACGATTTCCGCCTGAATAGTTTTGGACTCTTGGTCCAACATGTCGATAGTCCTTTCGAATATGTTTAATTCCTCGACCAGTATGGACTCACCTAGTTCCAACCGATGTTGGAGTTTTCCTAACGCTCTTGCCTGGTGGTGGCCTTTCCTAGATAGTTGTCCGATATCCAGGTACATGGAATTTTGTTCTCTAGCCATTCGTTGACTAAATCTTCCGAGAACTCCTCCAAGGTGGCCCGCAAATTGGTTTAACTCTTCCTTTGAAACAAAGATGGGATTCGGTGTTTTAGAACGTGATCGTACGAGTCGTCCAAAGTATAACCTGACAGTTGTACTGTTATCTGGTGGACCAGGGGTTCGGCTGCTGCTATGGATGATGGTCTGATCCCTACAGGTCATCACGGAATGGTGGGTTTCCTCTGTCATGATTGGTGATCGTGATGTGTCTGGTCGTCGATACACCGGGAATTTCTTTGTGCTTTTTATCGCACTGGGTTGGAGGATATCTGATGATGCTTATCGAACTGACTTAGGGTTAAGCCAGATAAGCAGGGTCTCGTGGTCCTTTTCGGACGTAGGGTATGGGGTGTTCCAGAAGCTGTCTGGAAACTCGTAGGTTTTTATATCCCTCGTGGGATAGGGAGTGTTCCACTCCTCGTCTGGTTCTTCGACCAGATCTCGTTTCTGCTGGAGGTAGGTCTCTATCCTCTGAGCAGCTGTAGGGGCAATGGCAACAGTATTGCCGTGCGGGAAAAGGTAAAGTATTTGGAGAATATGAGGTGTATCTCCTAAAAGTTCTTCGCATGTGTAGAATCAATGTTCGAAGATAGAATCGGCAAGAGATAAGAGTGCGAAAATGAACGCTTCACTTATTTCGCCGAGGAGAGTTGTCATATAGTGAGCCTTAGTAACAAGGAGAACTATCAATATACTGTTAGGCGGGAGCCTATCTCAAAGTCTTGCGAGATAACTCAGGCCGATAATCTTAATCATAGACGGAGATTTGTCTAGGAAGGCTCAATGATTCAAAATAGAGGTAGGCAAAGTGATAAACATTTTTCTAGCGTAAAAACTTATATTGATAAGATCTCTTCTCCGTTGCTTGATACTGTTCAAATAGCTCGGGAGGCACCTCGATATTTATATGCCACGTCTGGGTGGTCGCGGGCTACATCTAGTTCTCATACTAACTAAGTACCTACTAACAAACTCCTGTCTGTTCTAAAAGTGCGAACACCATTTGACCCTGACAATTCTGTTATCTCACTTGGACTTCCGAATCGCAACACCATGAAATTACCTGACGGTGCTCCCACACATCAGTCCATTGGTTACGATCCATCTGTTAGGCGGAAGCCTATCTCAAAGTCTTGCGAGATAACTCATGCCGATAATCTTTAATTGTAGACGGAGATTGTCTAGGAAGGCTCAAGGATTTAAAAATAGAGGTAGGTAAAGTGATAAAGATTTTTCTAGCGTAAAAACTTATATTGATAAGATCTCTTCTCCGTTACTTGATAATGTTCAAATAGCTCGGGAGGCACCTCGATATTTATATGCCGCGTCTGGGTGGTCGCGGGCTACATCAAGTTCTCATAATAACTAAGTACCTACTAACAACTCGAACTTCTTCTTAAAAGTGCGAACACCATTTATCCCTGATAATTCTGTTATCTCACTTCGACTTCCGAATCACAACACCATGAAATTACCTGACGGTGCTCCCACATATGAGCTCATTGGTTAAGATCCATCTTCGTTGGCATGGAGTCATGCTTACCATTTGCATACGCAGAATGGTCTCCATGATCGAAACAACAAAGGGGCCAGCTTTGTTATCGAACCTCTCAGCATTGCAGACATCTTCTCCAACCAACATCTGCGAGGCATAAGATAGACTTGTGACGATAATCGCACCAATAGCCATTATCCCTCCATAGTTATATCGTTATCGTATGGTTCCGTCAGTATCGGAAAATACTATTGACGTGTGTGAGTGTGGCCATGTCTGATTTCTCAAACTACCTCATCCAACAACACCATTCACTTCTGCGACTTTCATCGCGGGAGCGTGGAGTATAGAATGTGTTGCTTAACCATTGTCCGTAAAAACGTCTCGTTACTTAGTGACCACCTTCGCAACTCTCATCTTTAGTGTTCAGTAACCTTATGCGACGTTGACCGATTTGGCTCGAACCACTTGCATAGGCTCGCCAAAGGTCTTCCCTCATATATCCTGCGAACGGGATCCGGTCGGACGGACGGCCGCGATGTATACGGGGTTACGAGGAGGGCTTCAATGACCATGTCTTTGGTGAGGGGACGCAACTACGGCGGCCTCTGCCGATGTAGCGCCGTCCCAATGCTGGTGCGGGAGGGGGGTGTTGGCTTGTCCTTTTGAACTCAGAATCCTAAGGTAGGGTAACTATAGGTCTTTATTCACTAAAGGAAGGCTAAGCCTTCCGGTATGCCTAACACGAGCTCCCTCTCTCTAAGCTTCGTCCTCGAACGCTTCTAAGATCTTCCTTTCAATTTACAAATGAAATCCTTTTTGAACTCCTGGTAGTAGGGTAAAAAACCTCATGCGTTTACTTGTCCACACGAGGAAAACCTTTCTTCCCTATTCAACATCTGCCCTACTCGGCATATCTGGGTTTTCCTCATGAAAACCTTCTATCAATTCCTGAGCGTTATCTAAACTCTGAGGTGGTTCCCAGGTATTTTCATCCTCAGAACACCCTTTCCATTTAACAAAATACCTTAGTTCGCCCATTCGCTTATTGCGGCCGCGAACTCTTCTTGTATAAGAGATTATTTCACTCTTTACAATCCGTTCCACTTACCATTCGACATCGCCATCGATCGCCTCTGGCTCTCATGGAGGCTGTTCTCTTCCTTCTCAGACCGAGGTTCGATAGGGTTCTAACAGCAAAACATGGAAGGTCAGGTGGATTTTCCATATAGGCGATATTTCGAGCTTGAAGGCGCGTTGTCCTTTTGCTTCTATGATCTTGAAGGGTCCATAGAGCTTGGGACTTAATTTCTTCGAGGGACGTTTTGTATGGATATTCTTCCCATTTAACATTACCAAGTCGCCTTCTTTGTAGTCCAGCTGTTGTAATGCTTTTTTGTCGTAGTATCTTCTCATTGCCTCTCGGGTATAATTTAGCGCTTCTACCGCTCGTTTGTGAATCGCCTTCATCCAGTGGCTGTACAACTCAGCTCCTGGATTTTGAGCTTGTCGCTCTCGCATCCATTCTGTCTGTGGATGATAACCGTAATTCGCGAAGAAGGGTGACATTCCATGTGCATTCGTTGCGGAATTGTTTCACGCGCATTCGGCTAACGGTAACAGCTGATACCAATCGTGTTGGTCGTAGTTGACGAAATTTCTTAAGTAACCTTCCAGCACTTGGTTGGTTCTTTCCGTCTGACCATCCGTCTGGGGGTGGTATGCTGTCGACATCTTCCTTTTAATCCATAGCAGCTTGCATCGGGATTCCCAAAATTCTCCTGAGAATTTTGCATCCATGTCGGATATGATTTCTGTGGGTAGACTGTCAAGTTTCCAAACTTCTCGTAGGAAAACGTTTGCGACGTCCTTTGCGGTCGCATTTGTCGGGAGACCAATAAAGTGTGCCATCTTTGTGAATCGATCGACTACTACCATGATTTGAGTGTTGCCTTGTGATTCCGGTAGTTTGGTAATGAAATCTGTTGAGATAGAGTTCCATGCTGCGTATGGTGTTTCGAGAGGTTGAAGTAATCCCCATCGTGCATATCGTAGAGATTTATTGTGTTAGCACTCATCGCATGACCGAACGTAATCGTTTATCCATTCGGTGGGTCCTTTCCAATAAAAATCTCTCGTGATTATTTCTATCATTTTTTCCATCCCAAAATGTCCTGCTACTTTTGAGTCGTGTCATCCTTTCGCAATCCTAGTTTTTAGGGCATCGTTCGCAGGTATGTATAGCCGATTTTTGAAGTAGGGAAACCCGTCCCTGTATTGCCAACTTGTAGGCAATTCCTTGTCACGGGTTATTAGGTCTTTTAGCGTTGCTTCTCTACTCTCTACTCAACCATTCGAGATCATGGTTAGACGCTTCTCGGACCTCTTCCAAGAGTTCTAACTCGTACTCCTGTAATAGAGCCTTGGATATCATAGCGCTTGACACCATGACTTCTTCCTGGAGGAGCCATGGGTTTCGTCCGATATCGCTTTCGCTAAATAATCTATTTTCCCTGCTGTCTGCATGTAGCTGACACATGATCGGTTGTACCTGTTCTACCGCGATGGTTCGCTTAGGCGATAAGTCCGTGCTCCCAAATCCCTTGTCTCCTCGGTCTGTTATTTGTAGGTTGTCTACTTCCATCATATCTGACGTCTCTATTTTTTCGATGATCATTTGTGCAATCCGGTCCCCTTCCTGAACCTGATAACTCTTCTTACCATGATTCATCATAATGACCTTGACTTCTCCTGTATAGTCGGCATCTATTACTCCTCCGCCGATTCTGATACTGCTTTTGTATGCTAAGCCGCTTCGTGGGGCTATTCTAGCATAAGTCCCTTGCGGTATTCTGATCGCGATCCCCGTCCCGACTAACTTCTGTCCCTGGGCCGGGATTAGGACATCCTCCAGAGCGTATCAGTCATATCCCGCTGAGAATCTGGAGCCTCGCGTTGGTAACGTAGCCTTGGATGCCATCTTCATTACTTGAATGGCTGCGGCTTGTTGTACTAGCATCTGTTTTGTCCATTTTTCCTGAACCGGTTCGTCTTGTACAAGACTTATCGAGAAATGTTCTGTTTTTAGAATTGACTGTTCGGTATGCTCAGCTCCCTCCTCAGGACGATACTCCGGTCGTCTGCTTAATGCGTCTGGTTTTCGGCTTCGCGATCCCGGTCGACAGATAATCTTGAAATTGAACAATGCAAGCAGTTGCGCCCAACGAATTTGTCTTTGATTCCACTTTTTTGTGGTTAAAAAGTGTTGCAAATTCTGGTGATCAGTGTAAACCGTAATCTGTTTATCCGCTCCGTACAAGTCGTGTTTCCATTCCATGAATGCTTCCAATATGGCTAGGAGCTCTTTATCATAAATCTCATAGTTGCGTTCGGCTAAATTGAGTTTTCGGGAATGGAATGCCACAGGGTGGAGTCTTTTATCCTGAAATTGGGAGAAAATTGCTCCGAGTGCAAAGTCGCTTGCGTCGGTCTCGATTACTGTTTCTCGTTCCGGGTAAAAATGCGCCAGAATTGGCGCTATTGTGAACCGCTGTTTGAGTTTTTCAAACGCTATATTCTGTTCTCGTCCCCAGCTGAATTTTTGCTTGTCTCCTTTCAGCGTTTCCGTTATTGGCTTGCATATCTTTGAGAAGTTTTCGATGAATCTTCGATAGAAGTTTGCAAAGCTAAGAAAAGTTTGGACTTCCTTCACAGACCTAGGTGCCTTCCATTTCCTTATGGAGTCCACCTTCCTCGTGCTCATTGTTACCCCGTCTGTTGCCACAATATATCCCAAAAATTCAACAGCTTTTACATGAAACTCAGATTTTTTAATGGACACCGCCAACTGGTGTACCATCAATCGCGAGAGCACTTTCTTGACCATCGCAACGTGTTCCGCATGCGTTTTGGAGTAGATAAGGATGTCATCTAAGTAAACCACTACCCCTTGGTCTAGAAATTCGCGTAATATCTTATTCATCATGCGTTGGAAAGTTGCAAGGGCATTGACTAGTCCAAACGGCATGACTTTGTATTCGTATTGTCCGTATCGAGTTCTGAACGCCGTCTTCCATTCATCACCTTTCTTAATTCTAATTAGGTGATATCCATCCTTGAGGTCTAACTACGTAAATATTGTGGCGCCTGCAACTCGATCTCGTAACTCGCTCATTAAAGGAAGCGCATATTTATCGAGAATCGTCAACTTGTTGAGTTGTTGGTAGTCCATACATAATTGTAAGCGACTGTCTGGCTTTGGTACAAACAAAATTGGCGCTCCAGCAGGTGACTGGCTATGCGTAATTTTGGCTTGAGCCAACATTTCATCAAGGTAGGTTACTAAGGTATTTAACTGGTATTGTGACATAGGGTAGACAGGTCCCCAAGGAGGTTCTGATCCTTCCTTAAGGTCGATCGCCTGGTCAAACGTTCGTCTTGGGGCCATTTTCTCCAATGCTTCTGGTCGAAACAAATGCTTAAACTGAGCATATTCCCCTGGGAAAGTTTCCAACTCTACGGGATCCTTCTCTTCTATCTTTCCTATTCTTCCCACATACTGGGCCTTTGGATCGAATGCGACTGTCTCGTCATACTCAAATAGATCCTTCATGGCCTCATCTTCGACATGATCACCACATGTCATTTGTCCGAAACTCCATTTTTTCGGATCGTGCAAATGGGACAACTGGTGTTCATGGTACCACCATCTAAAGGGGATGATGAGGTCAAAGCGTCCTGTGGGCGCTATCTCGGCGGAGATGGGAGACCTATGTCCATTCCCGATTTCGAGTGTGATGGGGCGGGTATATCTTTGACCGCCAGATGAACTTGAAAGTCCATCGAATCCGACTATTCTGATGGGTTTTTTTCAGACTTTATACGGAATGTCGAGTCGTTCGACTAGTTTTTCGCTTAATAGAAAACAACTGGCTCCTGAGTCCAGTAAAATATGAATGCGCGTGCGTTTGCCCTTAACATCTAATTGGACAGGTCCTTCCGGACATGAATAATGTTTTGGAGAACTCGGTATTGGCCTCAGAGGGCTATCCGGTTCTTGGTTTTTTCTTTTAAAATGCATTGTCTCGTTGACTATGGTTGTTTATTACCGCGCCCGCCCAGTTTCGTCCAGAGAGGACTCCTCAGATAAACTTTCTGAATTAGTATTTCGGGCAGCCCACTACTAGAGGTCTTTACCTCCTGCCGAGGAGTTCCCAAATATTAGGCATTACCATCCCGCACAATGGCTCCACCTTGCGACTAGGCCTGCGCAGTCCGTATCATCGACTTATTTCGTGGATCATTGGCGACTGATCGGGAATGGTACCTTCGTCTTATACCATTTGGGTTTTAACCGAGAAACCTGTTGGGCCTTGGATAGCGTATAGGCTTACAATAAGCGTGCCCTAGTCACTAAAGCCACAGCTTGTGTAATTATCCTCGCCCAAGCTCTTCCTCAACGTATTCGGAACCCTTGTGCTAGAACGGCACCTGTCTCGGTCTCAGGGATAGTTTAAACTAGATAGTGAGTCTGAATACCCGATGTATCCTAGCTATTCACTTCCGGTGGCTTTTATCGATCCCCTACTGTGCAGCGTCCGCTTTCACTAGGTTCCGGTAATTTTGGGCCATCTTGTCCCTTAGATCGAGGTAGAGTAGTCTCATCTCTATTGGCTAGCTTCCAGGTATGCAAAGTCCGAAGTTAAATCACGCTTTTTTGCACCCTTCCTGGCCCTCAACGTCTCTCGATCTTTCCTCGACCCGTACCCTGGTTTCTTCCCGTATCCAGTTCAGTACTTTTAACACGTTCGAACCCAATTGCTAACTTCCATGAATGATTACATTGGGCTCTCTTGTCTTGGTGCCTGATTGGATTCTTTCCCTTCTTCTTATGACTTGGTTCCCCTTCTTCTGATTTGTCTAACCGTCGTTTCTCCGAGGTACTCCGACCAAGGGGTTCATTCGGTAGGATTCTTCATTCTGGGACCTCAGTCATAAGGTGCGCGCCGCGTTGCTCTTTTTGAGTTTCCATTCCCGGAGTTACACCCGGACTACCCATCCGCCGTCGCCGGTGGTGCCTCAAGAACTCTTATAGTTCTTCGCCGTCGTACATACTCCATGCCATTAGACGATCTATCCTGTTCACTGATCGTGAACTTTCTCCTTGGCTTCGTTCAACCACGACACCTACTCTTTTTTTCTGGGTTTGAGGTTGATCGCGTTTTCGTTTATTTGTCTCGTACCTTTTGATACCGAATGTCGCGACGGATTGCTCTTTCCGACAATGTTTCCAGAAATGGTTGGTCATTCCACATCGTGTACATGCCTTGTTGTTCCTTCGTCGGTCTCTGACATCTTTGGGGATGGTGTCATGAGCTTTATCCCAGTCTGTGTGTACTACCTCTTTTTTGTCGGTAGCTGTTTTTTCTTTTGACCACGTTTTTGTACGGGGTACCTTAGGCTATCCCTTATAGGCGGCCCGTTTTTCCACCGTATACCTTTTGGGGGGTCTTGGGTTGCTCTTTGTCGAAGTCCGGTCGTCTGTTTTTCGACTTATGGATGTCCCCGAGGATTCGCCCTTACCGTGTCTTAGGCGTTTGTCTTCCTCGTGATTCTCTTGTTGAATCATGGCATTTTTGAAACCTGCCAGCCATAATTCATCGTTGGGATAGGTTTCAAATGATAGTCTCAATAGTCCGGCTTCCGGCATATGAGCTTTAAGCATGTCTCTCGATGCTACCCCTTGGAGTCCAACCTTAATGTTGTGGTTCTCCATTCGCAAAAGGAATTGTCGTTTGTCCCCATGATACCTTTCAAGTTTCATTAACTTGTGGGTTCTTTCTGCCTCATGGGTAGGCACGAATCGTTCGGTTACTTTTTGTTCAAACATGAACCATCTTTCATAACCGATTTCTTTTGCATAGCCCAATGCCCCCGACATCTTTTTTCGATAAGTATCTGTGAAAGGAGCGACATCGTCTCCTTCCATTCGTCCCATGGCGTATTTGATTCGATCTACCTCCATGGTCCATTGGTGGCTGTTTCGCTCAAAATAGTCTTGAACTGCCATTAACCATATTCGAATATCCTGGTGGGATTGATTTTTGAATACCCATGGAGGGTCGGAGGGTCGTTTGGTATGTAGCAATTGTTCTCGAGCGATTGCCCTTGCCATGACGTCTACGACGTCTTCTTCCTCGTCTTCTCTCTCGGGATCTTGTCTCGCCCGTCCTTTCCCCTTTTCTCTGCGACTCGGGCCTCCTTTCAGATCCTGCCCATCGTCGTCATTGTCGTCACCATCGTCTGGGTCGGGGTCTCCTGCCCCGTGCATAGTCGTTGTTGGTAATTGACCTCCCCCATTTCCTCCTTGTTCAGGAGTGGGATTTGACCTTTTCTTTGTAGCTCCGTCGGTATTCCGTACGGGCTGTTCCCTATTGTCAGTAACTACAGTGGGGGCTGCTGACCTTTGAGCCGATATGGCTCCTACTTGGTCTTTCAGATCTTTCAAGATATCATGAAGTTTTGCTATTTCTGGTTCCGAACGTCTTTGTTGATCTCTCACGGCCTCCTTGTGTTCCTCCTTGTAATGGTTTATAACCGACACGTAGTGGGCATTATCGTTTGCTCGGGCTTCCTCTACCTCGAGGATAAGGTCCGGAAGCTGCTCGTCTTGTCGTTGGCTGTGTTCCGCCTGTTCTGCTTGACAAGCTTGTTGGGCTTGGAATTCTACTTGGACCTTTGCCACGATTTCTGCCTGAATTGTTCTGGACTCTCTGTCCAACGTTTCGATGGTCCTCTCGAACAGGTTCAACTCGTCGACCAGTATGGACTCGCCTAGTTCCAACCGATATTGGAGCTTGCCTAACGTTCTTGCCTGTTGTTGGCCTTCCCTAGATTGTCGTCCGATATCCAGGTACATGGAGTTTTGTTCTCTAGCCATTCATTGACTAAATCTTCCGAGAACTCCTCCAAGGTGGCCCGCAAATTGATTTAACTCTTCCATTGAAACCAAGATGGGAGTAGGTGTTTTAGAACGTGATCGTACTAGTCGTCCGAAGTCTAACCTGCCAGTTGTACTGGTATTTGGTGGACCAGGGGTTTGGCTGCTGCTGTGGATGATAGTCTCATCGCCACTGGTCATCTCGGAATCGTGGGTTTCCTCTGTCATGATTGGTGATCGTAATGTGTCAGGTCATCGATACACGGGGAATTTCTTTATGCTTTTATCGCACTGGGTTGGAGGATATCTGATGATGCTTATCGAATTGACTTAGGGTTAAGCCAGGTAAGCGGGATCTTTTGGTCCTTCTCGGACGTAGGGTATGGGGTGTTCCAGAATTCGTCTGGAAACTCGTAGGTTTTTATATCCCTCGTGGGATAGGGAGTGTTCCACTCCTCGTCTGGTTCTTGGACCAGATATCGCTCTTGCTGGAGGTAGGTTTTAATCCTCTGAGCAGCTGTAGGGGCAATGGCAACAGTGTTGCAGTGCGGGAAAAGGTAAAGTATTTGGAGAATTTGTGGTGTATCTCCTAAAGGTTCTTCGAATCAGTAGAATCGATGTTCGAAGATGGAATCGACAAGAGATAAGGATTCGAAAATGATCGCTTCAGTTATTTCGTCGATGAGAGTTGTCATATAGTGAGCCTTGGTAACAAGGAGAACTATCAATATAATGTTAGGCGGGAGCCTATCTCAAAGTCTTGCGAGATAACTCAGGCCGATAATCTTTAATCGTAGACGGAGATTGTCTAGGAAGGCTCAATGATTTAAAAATAGAGGTAGGTAAAGTGATAAAGATTTTTCTAGCGTAAAAACTTATATTGATAAGATCTCTTCTCCGTTGCTTGATAATGT
>Ga0307509_10007079_pt1 | contig 14805 bp, 10 predicted proteins | sample 10_EM_MG_FD_202245 | JGI IMG/M metagenome (GOLD analysis project Ga0307509, IMG submission 202245) | Populus trichocarpa ectomycorrhiza microbial communities from riparian zone in the Pacific Northwest, United States - 10_EM | ecosystem: Host-associated > Plants > Roots > Unclassified | place... | reverse complement strand
ATCAAGATTAAGATTCTCCCTGAATATAGAGACTATGCAGATATATTCGGTCAAGAGAAAATCAATGCTTTACCTGAGCATAGTAAATACGATCATCGTATCGACTTGATTCCCGAGGCCAAACTACAAGATGGGCCTAGCTATCCCTTGACTAAGAAGGAATTAGTCGTACTTTGGGATTATATTAGGGAAATGGAAGACCATGGAAAGATTAGGAGATCTTCCTCGCCAATAAGTGTTCCAATATTATTTATGCCAAAGCCTGATGGAACGCTTCGGTTATGTATTGATTACCGAGGGTTAAACAAGATTAATATCAAGAATAAGTATCCGTTGCCCTTGATGAGTGAGCTTAGGAGTAGGCTCGGTAAAGCCACTATCTTCACAAAATTGCATCTGAAGAATGGCTATTACCTTATCCGTATGGCGGAAGGTGAAGAATGGAAGACCACTTTCAAAAGCAGATATGGTCTTTATGAGTACACCGTGATGCCCTTTGGGTTATGCAACGCACCATCAACATTCCAGAGTATGATCAATGATGTACTCCGTGACATGTTAGATGTCGGAGTCATCGCCTATATGCATGACACATTAATCTATACGGAGACAGTTGAAGAACATGGCGCCCTGGTAAGGCGGGTCATGGAAAGGCTGAGAAAAGCACGCCTTTGCGTTAGAATTAAGAAGTCAAGCTTCCATCAACGGGAAGTAGAGTTCCTAGGGTATAAGATATCCGATAGTGGAATCTCTATGACAAGTACAAAAGTTGAAGTAATCCGGGCATGGTCAACGCCCGAGAAGGTCGTCGATGTGCAAAGCTTTATGGGCTTTGCCAATTTCTATCGTCGGTTCATAAAAGGTTTTAGCAAGATAGCCAAACCATTGAGGGACTTAACAAAGAAAGGTATCAAATGTACGTGGACTCCTTCATGTCAAGATGCTTTTGACAAATTGAAGGAGATGTTTACCACAGGTCCGATTCTGACACACTTTGATGTCACTCGTCCGACTAAGTTGGAAACCGACGCTAGTGACTTTGCGTTAGGAGCTGTATTATCTCAACTCTGTGAAGATGTGAAATGGCATCCTGTAGCTTTTCATAGAAGACAGTTCTCGCCAGCAGAGATAAATTATGACGTCCATGATAAGGAGATGGCCGCAATAGTGGCAGCCTTTAAGGAATGGGCATATATGTTGATGTCAGTTGATCATCAGATATTGGTGTACACTGATCACAAGAATTTGGAGTACTTTAATACTACAAAGACTCTGAACCGTAGACAACATCGCTGGGCAGAATTTCTACAACCGTTCAATTTTAAGGTTATTTATCGAGAAGGACGGTTAAATCAAAAGGCTGATGCTTTGTCGAGGCGTAGGGACTACCGCCCTGAAGGGGGGAGTAATTCCGAACCTTTTACATTTTTTCGCCCTGGACGGTATATTGGAGAGGAGCCTGTCATCTTGCGACCACATGTGTTGCACACTTGCCAAGGCTTTTGGTTGCAGACAACATTTCATGAGGCTCTCATGAAAGCAGCTGATAGTGATCAAACATATTTAGCAACGCTAAAGGCACTACTCAAAGGCCACAGTAAGGTCGATACAAACTTTAGTATCGAAAAGGACTTACTCCTGTATAAAAACAGGTGGTACATTCCAAAGGACGAAGGTCTAAGGCGAACGATCGTGGACGCAGAACACGATTCAAAGATTGCTTGACCCTTCGGAACATACAAGACCATTGGCAGGGTTAGGGCTAACTTCTATTGGCCAAAGATGGATGAAAACATTACAGTGTACGTTCGCTCTTGCAATGTATGTCAACGTAATAAAGTCATCAGGCATAAGAAGTATCGACTCCTAGAACCCTTAGAAGTTCCCATCAGACCATGGACGGCAATATCCATGGACTTCATTGTTGGGTTACCAAAGTCCGATGGGTATAGGAAGATATGGGTCATCGTAGACAGGTTCTCCAAGATGGCACACTTCATACCACTAAGGACTGAGGAACATATTAAGGAACTGGCCTTGACGTTCGTGAAAGAAATCTGGCGCCGCCATGGACTTCCCGAATCGATTGTCTCTGACCCAGATACCCGATTCACGTCTAAGTTTTGGACAAGCTTGATGCAGCTATTGCAAGTAAAGCTCAACCTCTCTACCTCATTCCACCCAGTAAGTGATGCCCAAACTGCAAGGGTTAATCAGACACGAGAACAATATTTAAGAAGTTATTGTTCATATGAGCAAGACGATTGGGTATCGCTGTTGCCTGTCGCGGAACATGCGTATAATACTTCAATGTCGGAATCCACAAAGGCTAGTCCCCTTGAAATAAAATATGGATTCTCCCCATAGACTCAGTGGTCGGGGATAGTGTCGGATAACAAAAGAATTCACCCAGACAGCGAGCTTGTTGTGAAGGATTCGAAGGCACGTGGCAAGAGATCTGGGAGACAATAAAGCAGGCACAGGAAAGACAACGGAAATGGCATGATCAAAAGAGACAGCCAGCTCCGGAATATGTTACGTTAGAAGATGTCACACAGGGCAGAGCTAAGAAAGCAGATAGGGTTATGCTAAACCGCAAGCACCTCCGTACAAAAAGGCCTATCGAAAAACTAGACCATAAGATGTTTGGACCCTTTGTTGTCAAACGCAAGGTGGGGTCTAGGGCCTATGAGGTTGAGCTGCCGGAGAGATGGGACATCCATCCTGTATTCCATGTTAGTCTGTTGGAACCGTATCGTGAGGATCCTGTGGGCAGGCCTCAAAAGATAATACCAACACCTGACATAGTAGACAATGAGCCTAGCCATGTTGTTGCGGAAGTGGTCAATAGCAGATGGTATGGGAATCCTAAGTGAAAGTTTCCACACAGCTTTGTGCAATATATGGTTGCTTGGGAAGGGTACATTCCAGAAGAGAATTCTTGGGAACTGTTCCAGATGTTAGAAGATACCGCAATGCAAGCATTGAAACAGTTTCATGAGAGGTCTCCGTCTAAACCTAAAGACCATAGAGTTATAGACAATCCAAACCGTGGAACTAAGAGACGACGTTGACGGTCTGAGGACAGACAAAGAGAAGAGGGGAGTAGTGTAACGACCCTACAATAGGTAGCTACAATCACTATCACCTTAGCCCAAATGGTATACCAAGAGGTAACCACAGGTGGTATGGTCTCGTATACTTTATCCAAATAGCTCGTAAACCTAGGATAAGGCCTAGGGAATTGTTGAGTAGCCTTTAGGTAGTCTACTAGGCAGGGTAACCGTTGGGGAGAATATTCGCATAAGGTCCAGAGAATTATGGGAATGTTACACGGACCACCGATCTGACCTCTGTGGTCGACTGGAAGACTTCCTGAGCAGTTAAAGGCATAAGAGGGCAAAGTTACCCTACCTTGGGAATTTAGTCATTATGCCCATGGACGCCGGTTACCCTACTGAGGTGTCAAAGTTACCCTACCATCACCAGCATGGTCATCCTAGAACTTAGAGGTCGATAGCCTCACATTCTATAGGCTCTTAGATGTTCTTGGGCGCACACGCATCTGCACTGGGAGGCCCCACGCCTGTGTAATGGTGTCCCGAACATCCTATTCAACTTGGGCGGGTTTAGCTAACACCCCCCTCTGGCCCCAAGGTTGGGACGGCGCGTTATAGGCAGACGGCTGTGTAGTTGCTCGTTTGCTAGTTAAAAGAGGTTATTGGAGCAGTTGCCGTAACACTGTATAAGTCGTCGCCGTCTGTCCGACTGAATGTCGTTCGCAGGATATATAAGGGGAGCATGGGTAACCGCCAAAATGGGGGTCGCCCATATATGGTCTCTCGGGCATCTAGGAGTCTATTCTAGCCTACGGGTTGTAGGGTAGTCTTCCTAGTGGTACTCAGGTACTCTCAGAAGGCCAGGGTGCTTTTGAGACAAATACCTCAGTAACCAGCCCGGACCTTCTCCCCTTGATTTGTAGCATTACTATGGGTTGTTATTGGACTCTAGAGGTATGAGTCTTATCAAGGTAGAGTATGTCCCGAGAGGATGGCTATGGGTAGCGCCCACTTAGCCAACCATCGGCTACATCTCACCAGGGGAGCTTGCATGTCAATTTATCACATTGGATTATGGCGTAGATTTAATGATAGACTGCATAGCTTTTATAGATGAAACTGCCACTGGGCCAGTGAGTCCACCACCTAGGTATTGACTCCGGTTGTTGTCCTAACAGCTAGCCACTGGTATGACTTCGATAGCACGAGTTTTTCCACGTCCGGTTGTATTGGAGATGCATTGCAGAAACTCATATCCTATTGACAGAGTTAAGTGTACCCGAGTTGGTCCGACACTTCCGGCAGGATAAATCCTGATGGAGGGTAGACCTCGGACTGACCCTGAGCAGGACAGGGTGCTCGCACGAGGTCGGAAGTAGTGGTGAATGTCAAAGGTTTAAATCTGATATCTACTTAACTTTAAGCGTTTGGCATTCTACTTCGACAACCAACTTTTCTTCGAGAGAACTAAATTGAGTGAAGCTTCAAGCTTAACTATATTAAGTTTTACCGTTGATTCTTCTGAATTATTTTACCTCATCTTTATCTTCTACTTTGAGTGTTTGGTGCGGTCGCAACCTAACAGTTCACCTCTCTACAGGGTGCCCCCGTTACAACTACTGAGTCATGGTACAGTGAAAGCTGTATGTTGGGTAGGAGCTCCGCCTTCTGTTTTTTTCGTGATCTCGCTACTCTGTCTCCTTCCTGATTCCTGCTGTAGCCTACCAGCCATCATAGCGAAGATTATGGTCTTCCTCCGAGATACTAAGGCTTATACTAATACCTCATAGGATTCGGGATGGCTTAGTGTGAGTGCTGTTATCAGCTCTGCATCCTCCATTCCCCTCACCATCCTCAGACAAACTTCGTAACTGATTACCAATTTCTCTAAACCGGTTTATGTGTTTGGCCATGTCATCTCCTTCTGCCATTCTCATGCCCCAGATGTGTTGGATTAATACCATCCCATCATGCATCCCGATTCCTTCGTGAACCTTTTTGAGCACTGTCTAAGCCCTCTTGGTGGTCGTAGCATCTTGAATATATTGGATTCATGAGTCCTTGATATTCACTATAATGATGATAAAAGCCTGATCGTCTTTGTTGGAACTAATTGAACTGTCGGAATCTTCTATTGCTGACAATAGGCCTTTTTCTTTCAGAATTCGAATAATTCGAAACTGCCAGGCGGTATAGTTCCTTTGACCAGTTGCCATAGCCCTGTCAAGTTTCATAATCCATTGAGTGAGCACTGTCGTACTCACATTAAGATTTTTGTTCCCTGTTCCGGTACTGGTACTGACTGAGGCAGTCTCTCCTGTTCCCCTAGTACTGGCTGACATCGTGGAACTGATTTCTCTCTATTGGCAAAACACATGATTGATACTCGTTTGTGTTAAGCTAGGTACGCTCCCCGGACTCATAACCACTAAAAATTGTGAAGGGGGTACAGGTAGTGGTTGATAGAGAAGTGTCTAAAGAAATGAAATGAGTATACCCAAGTGAGACTTGCTATTTGTTGACCTGATCTACCTAAGTTTGTTGCCCAAGGGACCCACTTAAATACATGAACAATGCTAACTCTTCCGGACATCTCTAGAACATAATCAGACGGTTTCTGAACTTTCTCACGCTATTGCCATACCCCTCTTTCGCCACTTTGCCTCCCCACTTTGCAGGGTTCCGAATGGTCCGAGCAAGACTGGACCGGACCAGCTAGTCTGGTCAAAAGTCAAGTCTAGTGTAATGGTGGAAATTAGACCGACGGGATGGTCAGGATTAGCAGACCAGACTTGGACAGGACTGGTCCGACCAGGCCTGCCAAGCACTAGGATATGCACGGCCCTTTTACAGAATTAACATCCCGTTTTGCATTTTGCTACTTATATCACAATGTATTATGTTCAAATAAAATGTTTTTTAAATAAACTCATTCTTTCCATCGATTAAACCGTGGGATCCCAGGAGAGTCGGGGGAATAATAGTTCTTCACTTAGATTCGGGGTAGGGAACATAGATTCATGAGTATCAATTTTTTTTCACACCGCAAAGTGAGTGATATTACGTGACTATGCAATCTTTTATAAAGACTAGTCTGGGACCAGTCAAGACCAGACTAGACCACCAAAGTTAGTCAGGTCTAGTCATTGACATCAACCTGGACCGAGAAGTCTGGTCCTGCCTCTAAGACTTGACCGGTCGGACTATTCGGAACCCTGCCGCTTTGATTCCCCGCTTTGCTTCCCCGCTTTGGTTTACTTTTACCTCGCTTACCCCTCACTTCGCATTCTTCACCGAGTATACCCCTCACTTCGCTTTCTTCACCGTGTATACAACTACGGTGAATTCCCGAATTCTTCTCGCATGTTCTAAGAACTAAAGGTGTGGGATCGGTATCCGGAGAGCGCCGGTGAATCATAACAGCCTGCGCGGTTGCCTCGATCATGGGAGTCCATTGATCACGACTTAATTGAGAAGAGGATCCAGGATCTTATCAATTTTCTCCATCATGGGAACTCCACTATGCTCGTTCCCATCACTAACTTAGCCTATTATTATATGACCAGTATTTTTGGCCTTATAGCTTTCCTGTTCTCCTCTATTCTGCTCTTAGGCCTTTAAAAAGCGATGCTACGTCCGCCTCGTTTACTCTTGTAAACACATCCGAGAATAGCGAATCCCCTGTAGTCTCCCAGAAAACCACCCCCTCCCAAGGTATATTTGCTACTCAACACTCCCCTAGAATCTCCAAACCGCTGAATTTGGTAGCCTCTCCCGCCCTCTCCGCGACTGTACGAACCACGCCTCACCTTATACTTTATTTATTTTAAAAAATACCTGATTGGTATTGCGTAAGTTATTCATTACTCTGGTTTACCCCATTGGAACCATTTACTCATAAATCCTACAGAGAGGTTGTGGATTTGGTCCGCACAAACCGGAAATTGTTGCATGCATCGATCGCGGTATGGTACATAATGGCGATCGCAAGATTGCACAACCGACCGGTATCTACGACCTGCAGAACTGCCAAGACCCGAATACTCACCTTGAAGCCTACACCGCCGTGGAAAATGATTATGCCTGAGAGGGCTTCTCGACTTAAGATACTCCTGTCACAGACTACCAAGCGAATGGCCTCGAATCATGGGCAACTACATACGAAAAACGTTAATATATTACTCTAGAGTATACAGCAGCTGGTAAAAAAATGAGGTTTTTCTTGTTAGGGCTAGCAGAGGTGGATAGTTCAGGACGGACCAAGACAGGAGAGCGGATGTAAGTGAGAAGGTACGATGAAATGTTGCAGAACTTCTTTGGCGATTTCACTTACTTAGAAGTTGAACGTTATGAGAGGGTCAATAGAGATGGTTTAGGGTCATGTCTTTTCTTTGTTATCTGTGTCGGAGTATGTAGGCAAATGGGGTCGTATATGAAGAGAAATGGATGAGTGTGGGCAACGATAGAATGGGCGAGATGTTTCCTTCTACTCTATATATTGTCCGTGGACAAAATTAACCGCCCATCAAAGAAGAGGAAAAACCCCAGCTGCAACAACAGCGTTCCCTCACCAACTCCACTATCCTGAAAACCAAAGAAATAAATTAAGATGTAGATATATGGTAGAATACTTAGCAGAAATTAATATTTGATCTAGACAATTTCTTGATGTAGTGTTGAACCAGCTGAATGATAAGGAGGGTTCCGTTGCCGTTGATCGCTGGTGCGCGGTTAATTTTGTCTACTGGCCATAGAAATGAGGATGGACAATTGGATTGGGGCTGTTGGGCGAGATGCTATCTGGTGGGTGGTAAATAGGTCGATTTATGGAGAAGATTGAATTTCCTTTGGCGCTGACGTGGTGGGATAGAGCACTTGGATCCAGCTAGAAATTTCTCCCTTCACTTTTGGTCTTGTGATTGATATCAAGGATCTAGCAGTCTGAAACAGTAAAATTCGCAACTAAGCACACCACAGCCATTTTGAAAATTTACAGTATTGCGATCTGTCGAAAACCGGCGGTTGCAATGATGCTGATTCACTGGACGTTAGAAATAGGATATTACTCGCCTAGAATAGCGAAGTCTTGACTGATCTCGAGTGGGTGTGCCTGGCTGGGGATTTCACAGTTTTGGACGGCCCAAGGGATAACCGAAGAAAGAAGATACCGTAGCCGACATGGAAAATCTCGGGAAGGGGGAGGGATAAGATACTAGTACCGGCATTTGAATTGAAATAAAAAAACAAATCCCGTTCGGATTCATTCTTTGGTTATTCTAGTATATGTATGAGCCTGGAGTACGGGGCTGACTCGAACAGGTGCTCCGCAATCGGGCTGACCAATGGCAGATGGTTAAACTGTTCCTGAGACCGATCTGCACAGCACCTGCATCGGCACTCTCGGCATCTACTCGAGTAAGTTAACCTTGCTCTCGACTAAAAGACGTTCGCGATCACAACTGCTATTGCATACCGCCAAAATCAAGCTTTTTTGCGCGGATTTTAGTATCATGCAATAGCGGTTGTGTTCACAAGCGCCATTTAATTGCAAGTAGCTGCTACTCGAGTTGTGCCTGTACATCCTTGCCACAGCTAGGCCTCTGATGGTTGGGCACGCATCCTACATTTTTGCATTTCCCTATGGGACACCACTCCATTTAGCCTAGTGTTGAACACGATAAGATCGTGATCTAATTTTACTCGACTATACCGCTCGATGGCCTCGATCATAGGGGTCCCTCGATCACGGCATGGTCGAGGAGAGGATCCATGATCTAAACAATTTTCTCGATCACGGGTACCGCTCGATTCCGCTTGTTCCTATCACCAATTTAGCCTATCAGAACATCATCAGTATTTTGAGGGCTGAAAAGTACACTCTTACAGTCATCTTGTGGCCTAGATTCTATTCTTACAAGTTTAAATAGCGATGCTTTCTCTTTCTCGTCTATCCTATCTCAAACACATACGAGAACAGCCAGTCCACTAGCCTCTCAGAAGAACCACCTCCTTCCACACTATATATCCAGCCCAACCCCCTGATCTCGAAAGCATTCGATCTGGCAGTTACTTCGACCCTCTCCGCGACTCCACAAACCACTCCTCACTTTTCACCTTATTTTAAAAATGCCTGATTGGTTTTGCGTAAGTTATTCATTACTCTAGTTTACCTAGTTGAGCCATTCACTCATATATTTTACAGAGATACTGTGGATTTGGCCCGCACGACTCCGAAATTTATAGGCAGTGTATTGAGTGCGGTAGGATACATCGTTGGAGCGCAAGCTTGCACAACCTACCGGTATCTACGACCACCAGAGCTGCCAAAACTCAAATACTCCTCCTGAGCCCTATGCTCCCGCTGGAAATCATTGTGCCGAGAGGGGCTTCTCGACTTGAGATCTTCCTGACTAGACTGTTGAGAGAATGGCCCCGAAATCATAGGCAACTACCCACCGAAAAAATTAATATATTTCCCTAGAGTTTGGAGCAGCAGATAAAAAATGGGGTCCCTCTTATTAGAGTTAACGGAAGTGGATTGTTGGTGGACAATGAATGTAAGCGGGAAAGACGATAGCAGATTACAGAACGTCTTTGGAAATTTCACTTGTTCTGAAGTTGAACGGAGATGAAGGAATTGAAGGAGGTCGTTTATGGTCATGTCTTTCCTTTGTCACCGGTTTGCAAGTATGTAGGCGAACGGGGTCGTGCATGAAGCGAAATGGATGAGTCTGGAGAAAGATGCAATGAGCAAGATAATTTCCTTATGCTCTATATAGGCCCTGTTTAGCACTCAAGAAACGGAACTTCTCTGACTTACCGCTCTTAGCAAAAGAAAGGTCTGAAATTTAGTGCTTAACGGATGAATGCGCTAAAATGGGGATTTACCGTTCTTAGGTTGCTTGGGACGGAAAGGTAGTTTGGTATGAATCAGTAACAGTGATTCGAAGCCGTTAATTTCCTCATGTTAAGTCTTACCCGAAAGTGTTATCCTGTACTCCAACTTTTCTAGTAATTACCCACTTCAATATTTTGCAACGGGTCCTCAATGACTCGACAACATTGCCAAAGAAGCACGGCTATCACTCATTTCTCAAGCCTAGCCTACTAACTGCCGCCCCACCCTCTCCAATGTTTATGGAAGGGTTCTGCTAGCCCCCACCCTTAGTTTGTGGATATCGGTGGACAAGGTACAACTTATGGCTCCCCATCGGGAGTCTCCTTTGAAGGGAGTGATGAAAAATTCAGTATATTAATAAGTAAACACGATTTACTCTTAGTGGTTGTAACCAATTTGCCATGCGAACCACTGCACTCTAATGATCTTTACGCATGAAAGGGGTAATTGTGCTGAGTGAATGTTTGCAAATACAGGCATCGAACTTTAGGGCAATCTTGTCCAACTGCTCCACCGATTCCCAAGTCTGGTGTTTTAAGGAGGAAACGAACCTAGTAAAACAAACCTCAGCACACTCGTTACCCTGTACCTGCTTCTAAGTATTATGCAACTGATCGAATTCGTTGTGTACCAATCATTTTGTTGAAAAGCAACAACCTGTCAAATCTCCCGTGCCATATTGTACCTTAGCATAAATCACCGAACATCCTGCCTCGCTACGTTCTGAAGCCCAAATCGCAACCCCTACTCTCACTCCCCAACCCCGCCCCACCTTTACCACGATAGAAGACTAACATTCAAGCGGGTGGATGGTATGACACTAACTATGATTATGTACTTATTCTATTTTAAATATCCCCAATCGTAGTTTTGGCAGTCATTTGTTGATTTGTGGGTATTGAGAGGGTGCGCCCCGTTGCGCGATGTTTGGTTGTTGTACAAACATACATTATTTGTAATTCTTCTGAACATTACATCCGGCCCACGCGGTAATTATCAAAGTAAAACGTCGCAAGTAAATACCTCCGTATCCGGCTAGTCCGGCGATAAGAACACGATTGTTATTGATGGTAGTAGAAGGGAGGATGGAAAATTGGATTGGGGCGGTTGGGGCGAGATGCTATCTGGTGGGTGGTAAAAATAGGTCGATTTATGGAGAAGATTGAATTTCCTTTGGCGCTGAAGTGGTGGGATAGAACACTTGGATCCAGCTAGAAAGTTCGCCTTTCACGTTCAGTCTTGTGATTGATAACAAGGATCTGGCAGTCTGAAACAGTAAAATTCGCAACCAAGCACACTCGATGCCTTTTTGGAAATTTCCGGTATTGCGATTTGTCGGAAACCGGTGGTTTCCGCGATGCTGAGTCAAGTGGGCGTCAAAAATACGATATTTCTCACTCGAAATAGCAAAGTCTTGACGGATCTCGAGTAGGTGTCCTAGCTAGGGATTTCACTGTTTCGGACGGCCCAAGGGACAACGGAAGAAAGAAGATAGCCGGCATGGAAACTTTCAGGAAGCGGGAGGGATAGGATCCTAGTGCCGGTATTTGAATTGAAGTAAGAAAACAAATCCCGTTCGGATCCATGTAACGGTTATTCCAGCATATGCATGAGCCTGGAGTACGGGATGTACTCGAGTACTCCAACCAATGCTCCGCTATTGGGATGACCAATGGTAGATGGCTAAACTGTTCTTGAGACCGATCTGCACAACACCTGCATCGGGGCTCTCGGCATCTACGCTACTCGAGTACGGTAAGCTTACTCTCGACTAAATGACGTTCGCGATCACAACTGCCATTGCATACCGCCAAAATCAAGCTTTTTTACACCAGTTTTTATATCATGCAATAACGGTTGTGTTCACAAGCGCCATTTAACCGCAAGCAGCTGCTACTCGAGTTGTGCCTGTACATCCTTGCCACATCTACGCCTCTGACAGCTGAGCACTCATCCGCCCTACATTTTTGCATTTCCCTCCGGACACCACTCGATTTACCCTAGTGTTGAACACGATAAGATCGTGATCTAATTTTGCTCGACTATACCGCTCGATGGCCTCAATCATAGGGGTCCCTCGATCATGACATGGTCGAGGAGAGGATCTATCATCTGATCAATTTGCTCGATCACAGGTACTGCTCGATTATGCTTGTGCCTATCACCAATTTAGCCTATCAGAACATCATCACTGTTTTGAGGGTTGAAAAGTCTAGTCTTACGCCCTTCCTGTGCCTAGATTCTATTCTTCCTCGTTTAAAAGAGATCCCACCCCCTTCTCTTCTACTCTCTCAAACACACCCGGACCAGACCAATCTACTACAGCCCCCCAGAAAAGCCACAGCCTTCCATTGTACATATATTAGTCAACCCCCCTGATCTCAAAAACATTCAATCTTGTCCCTCCATCCCTCTCCAGGAGGCCGCAAACCACTCCACACTTTTTACTTTATTCTAAAAATGCCTGTTTGGCATTGCGTAAGTCATTCATTACTCTAGTTCACCCATTGGAACCATTTTCTCATATTTCATAGAGATATTGTGGGGCCGGCCCGTACGACCCTTTCATTTACAACTCATGCCTTGAGTGTCATCGGAAAAATCGTGACCTTCTGCAACCTCCGTATCCCCACCACCAGAACTACCAAAACGCAAACACTCTTCCTGAGGCCTACGCTCCCGCGGGAAATCATTCTACCTAAGAGGTCTTCTCGACCTGGGAGCCTCCTGACGCAGACTACTAGGCGAATGGCCCCAAATCACCGGCAATTACTCATCGAAAACATCAATATCTTTTCCTAGAGCATGGAGCAGCAGATGAAAAATAGGGTCCTCCTTGTTAGAGTTGACGAAAGTGGATAGTTGACGGAAAAAGATGTGAGAGTAGATATAAGCAGGAAGGTACAATGGGAGATTACCGAATGTCTTTGGTGATTTCACTTGTCCCGAAGCTGACAATAGATGAAAGGATCGACGGAGATGATTTATTGTCATGTCTTTCCTTTGTTATTGAACTAAAGTATGCAGGCAAATGGGTCGTACATCAAGAGAAATGGATGAGTGTGGGAACTATGGAATGGGCAAGATTATTTCCTTATAAGTTACTCCATACTATATATCCTTTTGGCCAAATAGATTGGAATTTTAGCATAAAGGAGATCTTAGGAAAAATGTTACTTTTTTTTTAAAAAAAAATGGGAGCGTGCCAATCAGGACCATATTCTTACGTTTTGTTTAGTAAGTTTAGAGAGATGACGAGCGAACGGAGTTTCTGATTATACCTACCTTTTTGCCTAGCCCTAGTCTACCCGAGTATGATACTGGAGTAGTTCGTGTGTTTGGCTGCCACATTTCTGTGTCACCCACGATATAGAATGAGGCCGATGATTGTGGTTTCTAGTGATCCCAAGCAGCTAGTCTATCCGACTTTGTGAGCCGCGGGACTACTAGGCTTTTTTAGAAACGACTGGACTGGGTTGTGAGAAAATGGCTTTCCGAAGCAGAAGCCGGGCCGGGCCTGGGTCACCTGCAAGCTACTTGAGTATGATACTATATAGTACATGTTTTGAGTAAAGAATGTTTAAAACCTAACCTTAATACCTAAAAATGGCTTTCTGCCCATCAGGGTCAGGGTTGGAACACGTAATTTCTCATGGCCCTGTACTGACTGACTTTGTGGAGGCTCTCATGTAGGTGGATGGTGTCTTGATCTTAATTCTATCTTGGCACTTATGGGAGATAAGCACCCTTATAAAAAAATCACACAAGGTGAGAATTCAGCAAGGATTAGTTACGGTACTCGAGTAGATTGAGCATCTCGGCTAACACCAATCGGCCAGAGGATGTTGAGGGGTTTTTTTAACAGATTTGTGAAAATGTACTAGAGATAGGATTGTGGTTGTGTAGTGTAGATAAGATCGTATTATACGAGTAGTTGTTCACGAGTTTGTGACATTGATGCCCAAAACAGTACAGTACTCGTGCAGTACTGTACCCTGACGAAAGTTAACGTTGGTGGCCTCTTTTACACCAAAAAAAACAACAATTTCAGAGCACCAGAAGTCCACCAACTACAATGCCGGCTATTCATGGTGAGATATTCATTCTATCTACTCTACACAGGCCATTTTAGTACTGGAGCGAATAATGTGATATTCGGGGAAGTTTGATGATGTGAACTTGCCGATTCTGGAAACATGTATAATTTTCTAATGGCACCCATAAATTATTCGCGCTTAGCTCCTGCAGCCGGATGATATGCACTAGTTAACCAGCACCAACCACAGAACGAAGAAATGCTTTATGGGAATGCGAGTTCTGTTATTGCTAGATACCTGGCCGATTGATATGTTTTTTCGGTTTTAATAAATTGAGAGGTGGGGGTACAAATGGAGATTTTCAATCCTTCGACGTTCATTGATTTTGGTGTGTTTTCGGCGGTTTTTTTTTGGGCCCACTAAGGCAGGACGTTTGTCTTGTTGCTATATCTTAAGCGAATCCATAACAGGGTAGGCTTCATATTTTATTCCCGTATTCCGAGCGATCCACAGTGAAAAACGTGCAGGTAGTTCACAGATATCTGCAAGCTACATGGGCATCTTGCTGCCGCCTTTGGTTTGCGCCGGACTCACCCAGGCTTCTTAAAACCACGGCTTGGGCTTGCCGGACTAGCGACCTGTGGTCCAGACAGTCCGTTTGGGATCACTTGTGTTTGCTACCTATAACGTAATTTACGGGGTTCCCGCTCAGTACCCAGATGCCGCTCACCATGGCAACCACTGGAACACCAGATGTATATTTTATTATCTACACAACTAGTAGTGATACCATACTGAAAATTTGTTAAAA
>Ga0307509_10007078_pt1 | contig 14807 bp, 6 predicted proteins | sample 10_EM_MG_FD_202245 | JGI IMG/M metagenome (GOLD analysis project Ga0307509, IMG submission 202245) | Populus trichocarpa ectomycorrhiza microbial communities from riparian zone in the Pacific Northwest, United States - 10_EM | ecosystem: Host-associated > Plants > Roots > Unclassified | place... | reverse complement strand
AAAAAAAACAAAGCATGTGTCATGAGTATTTGAAACAATCATTAAAAAAAACAGCAACGTTGTCTTAAAACAAAGAGTTTTAATTCATTCCCAATTAGAAGAAAAAAAAATATGATACCATTCACCATGACCTAAATACTCATAAAAATAAGAAGGCTACAAAGGCGGCTCGACACTCATGATTAGAAAGTAACTTGCACGGACTTGCCCGAGTAAACTGGAAGGGTGAGCCAGTAAAAGCGACCATCTTAGAAATTATAACCTTTAGCAATAAAAAAAAGAGAGGAGAGATTGTGAAGAAATAGAGGGCTATATTTCAAAAGGCATGTATTGCATATGGTTTAACCTCAACTTTGAAATAGTGTTGGCGCGAGATTCACCAATCAAGAAGAAAGGCAGTGGAATCTGCATAGGTGAATGGAAGCCAAGAAATGGCAAAGACATCCCATTTATAAGGTGTGAATAACTCAAGTTATAAAACTATAGTTCTAAAACCCGACTCGACTCAGCAGGTCAACCCGGGACTCGGCTGACCCGAGGCTGGAATCGGAATGAGTTTAAGAAAAAACCAGCCAGGGATTTGGCCCAGCAAAACCCGGTCAACCCGAATGGTTAACCCGGAACTTGTAAGACCCTGGTAAACCTAGATGAGACCCAGCTGTTTATATATATATATAACATCATTGTTTTAGCTTTTTACTGTCAAACTATTTGCAACATGAAGACAGAAAACCTAAACTCTTCAATCTGCAAAGCCATATCAGTTGCAAAAAAGAGCAGAGGAATTTAAGCCACACGCAAAAGACTTTAAGGCAAGTCACACTAGGTTTTGTAAATAAAGTAAGTAAAAAGATCAGTCAGTCATTGCCTATTTGCCTTTGCTTCCTCCTCAAATCTTAAAATCTTCTCGGCATGCAATGGGGAGAGAGATGCTAACGAGATGCTGCTAGAGTTAGAAGATGCAAAACTGACAGATCCTGGGCTTTGGGTAATACACAAAACCATTTGTTGTTACATGTTTCTCTTCAGTTTTGTGTTCTTCATTGCTTGATTCTTCCAAGTAAAACAGTATGATGGCTATTAAATCATCAATGAATCTCCGTTGTGGCTTTCTAGCTTTTCTAGTTTCTGGCTTTTTTTGGTTATTAATTCGTTGTCATTTAATTACCTGGGTAATTCATGTTTCCTGAATTAGTTCTCTATCTGCATCTCCCCAGTTTTAGGCAAACTAGTCTCAGAACATTTTCTGATCCGCCATACCTGTTTTAAGAAGCCATCAAAATTGGTCACTTCAATTGCTGGTTTTTGTTTATACTGCACAAAGGTGTGAAAGTAGTAATACAAGTCCTCTTCAATGGAACAATCTAAACACGAAACAAGGGGATCTGAACCATTAGGAGCTTATCATAATTTATATTTATGTCTTCAGCAATAAAAGGCTGCATTATGCAGAATATATAAGATCTAGTTAATAATTTGTTTTTGTTCAACATGTACATATTGATGAAAGAGAAAAATGACTAAACACTAAGATTGGGAATGCTTGAAGCTGCTGGTAAAGCATTGCATTGGAATTCTTTTTTTTTGTTGACCCGAGTTAACCCGGGTCAACCTATCTTACCCATGACCCGATCATTATACCGGGTCAACCATCGGGTCAGGTTTAAAAACTATGCATAAAACAAGGCATTCGTTTGAAGAGTTTACTCTTGGCGAGTATTTTGTTTTGAATTTCGTTTTAGATCTCATTATTTGAAATTTGAAAAGGGTAGGTCATCCATGAAAATAGACCAATTTTTTAATTTTAAAATAGACAGGTTGCCGGTAAAAATAGACCAAATTCAAGGAAACATGAAAGCTTGCTGAAATTATTTTTGGAATTTAAAAAAGGACAAGTCACCTATGAAAATGCACCAATTTTTTAATTTCAAAATTGGTTGGTCGCTAATGAAAATAGACCAATTTCAGAGAAACATGGAGGTTGCTGAAATTCTTTTTAGAATTTAAAAAAGGATAGGTCACCCGTGAAAATAGAACAATTTTTTAATTTCAAAATGAATAGGTCATCTATGAAAATAGACCAATTTCAAGAAAGCATGGAGGTTTGCTAAAATTCTTTTTAGAATTTGAAAAAGGTTAATCATGAAAATAGACCAATTTTTAAATTTTAAAATGAGTAGGTCACTTGTGAAAATAAACCAATTTTGAATTTTAAAATGGGCAAGTCACCTGTGAAACTAAACTAATTTTAAGGAAGCGTGAGGCTTGCTGGAATTCTTTTTAAAATTTGAAAAGGGATAAGTCACTCATGAAAATAAACCGATTTTTTAATTTCAAAATAGGCAGCTCATCTATGAAAATAAACCAATTTCAGGGAACATTGGAAGTTTGTTGAAATTCTTTTTAAAATTTAAAAAGGGATAAGTCACTTATGAAAATAAACCAATTTTTTAATTTCAAAATAGGCAGCTCATCTATGCAAGTAGACCAATTTCAAGGAACAATGGAAGTTTGCTGAAATTCTTTTTGAAATTTAAAAAAGGGTAAGTCACCCATGAAAATAAGCCAATTTTTTAATTTTAAAATGGACAAGTCGCCTGAGAAAATAGACCAATTTCAGGAAAACATGAAGGCTTGCTGAAATTCTTTTTTGAATTTGAAAAGGGGTAGATCACCTATGAAAATCGATCAATTTTTAAATTTTAAAATGGACGGGTTACCCGTGATAATAAAACCATTTTCTTTTAAAAAGCAAAATCTTTGGAATTCCAAGATGGGTGAATCACCAAACAAGTCTGATAGACACTTTGTTTCACAAGTTCACTATGCAAAATCTTGATGAGATTTTGCTTCGTGACCATTGTAAAGAAGAAGCATTTGTTGTTATCTAATTTTAACCCTACAAAAAATCAAGAAAATAAAAAATAAAAAAGAAAAAAGAAAAAAAGAAAATCCAAAATACAAGATGATATACATAAAGAAAGCCTAGAAGATTGTCCAAGTTGGTGGTGAAGGATCAAAATGAAAAAAAGTTGGAGGACTAAAATATATAAAATTGACAACTAAATTCTGATTGACAAAGAGCCTCATTAGTGAAAAAAACAAATTTAGGTAAATAAATACAAATTCGAATAGGTAAGGACTTAATGAGAATTTTAAAAGGTTTAATTAATCTTATTGGGGACTTGATTGTAAGGAAAATTAGTTTTTGGAGTCAATTTGGGTGTTAATTGGAAAAATCAAAGACATAAGTGTAAGAATATTATAGTTTGATGGGTAATTAGGGACTTGATTGAAGAAATCCAAAATTAAAGACCAAATTTAAAAAGGCGCATGATTGTAGTGACCGAAATTGATTAAACCAGGGGTTAAATTGAAGAAAATTAAAAGTTTGATGGTTGATTAAGGGTCCAAGACCACAAATCAAAAACTAAATCTAAGATGAAAATGGCACTGAACTTTGGGGCTGATGATTGAGTTTGGAAGGGGTGAAATTGCATAAAATTAAGAGTTTGAGAAGCAATTACGGGTGCAATTAGAAGAAATTAGAAGAACATGGACTAAAGTGAAAATTTTCAAATCTCAATTAAAAACCCTAATTTCTAGGGTTTAACATAGATGACGTGTCGTTCAACCATTTTTTAGCTTTTTCTTGACAGTTTTGGTTGACTGAGTAAACACTATCAAGCGAGTGAATGTGACGTCTCCAACCACCTCTATGGTTGTAACTACCACCATTCAACTGAGAAACACTCAATCTACAAAGATCAACTACTCTCATCAAACATTTACATCCTATTTTATTCAAGGAACTTAACAATATCTTGTCCCTAATTAACAATCACTGTATTTTTAGACTCTTGGTTGATTGAGTTGGCTCCTTTAAATGAATGAATGTGAAGCTACAAACCTCTAAATTGAGCAAGAATGGATCCAACCCAAATGTATGTTTCTCCTTTACCAAGTTCAGGTCTCTAATGATGTTTACATCGGAGTTGCTCCGACGAAACCTCGAAATTAGTTTACTAAATTAGTCTTGACTGAGATACCAATTTGTGCAAAACCATTTAATTTTTTTGTGTATTCATATGTAAATTCTTAAAGGGTTCTTATCAAAGGTTATAAATCTTTCATCCAAAATCATAAGATGAGGGATGCATGCCTTTGTCTACAAACAAAAGAAAACCACCTAGACAAATTTGTTATAAAACCACCATCCTAAAACCATTGAAGAGCAGAGGTTCCTGTTGTTAACATTTGTCTAGAACTCTTTCATTTTGATCAAAGGGCTAAGTTTTGATCAATCTATGTTTGAATCCATCAAGAACCCTAGCAAAACCCTATAATTAACCCCTGGAAAATGAAAAAAAAAAGGAAAAATATGGAGAAACACACTGTGAAAAGATCCTGGTGTGAAGGTTCAAGAGCCTAACATAGAGGGTTTAACAAGCTTTGGAAGGAAAAGATTATGAAAGGGAAAAAAAGGAAATAAAAGAGAAGGAAAATAACAGTTTATAGCCAGCAAGCTTGAAGAAAGTATAACCATGTAAAAGTTCAAGTGTGGAGTCCATGTGACCTGCCTATTCATGCTTTCTTAATGTTTAAACCTCTTTTGATGTTGTTTGAGCTTATCAAGCATTTTTTTGTTTGATTTTGGTGCTTGAATAATCTAATGTTTTTAAGCAGAGTTTTTTTTTTTCTTGTTTTAAAGATGTTTTAGATTGCTCGAGCTTTCGTTATGATAGTTTGTTTTAGTTTTAGTTTTAGTCAATAATGAGTTAGATAGGCTTGCACTAAAAGCATGATTCTTGGTTTTGATACTTATTTGTTTTGTGTTTTTAGCCCAATAGCATGTTGATGATGTATTTGAGATGTTTTAATTGGTTTTTTAATCTCTTTTATAATAAAACAGTAAGTTGCTTTTGTTTATGGGTTAAAGATTTTAGAAGCATGATAATCAATTTGATATCTTTTAGTGTAAGTCCATGGTTCATACAAGTATGTTTTGGCATATAAATGTTAAAAATGTCACGTTTTGAATCCAAATAGCATGAATATGTTTGTTGTTTAGCTTCGACAATTTTGAACTTTGAAACTTCATGCATGTTATTAATGATTTAATATTATTTGTTAGTTATTTTGATTTAACTATGCTTAATATTGGTAATATGGTTTCGGAGGACCAAAAGCAACATGTTTTAGAAGTCTAAGAGGCTAGTTCCAGGTTTAACAGTAGGTTGGGACTGAGTTCTTGGGTTCGATTTCTTTATGTTCTTAGGAAGAACATTGTCTTGACCTTATGATTTGGCCCAGCTTTGGTCCAATGTTTTACACTAAACTATTTAGGCAACTTGACTAGTATATAATCTAGGATTTATTTGTATCAATAACAAGTTTTTAGGTGTTTTAATCCTAGGATTTTGGTTTTGAACCAAAACCTATTTTGACAAAAAAAAAATATTGATTCTTTAATAATCTATGTGAATGGATGCTAGATTATGAATCCTTACATGATTTTGAATAAAACCCTACCCTTGATTGCATGAAAACTTGTCTAGATTGAGATTTGTGTTTGCTGAGTTCATGATGAATGTTCTTTGTGTTCTTTATGATTTGAGTGTTTGATCCTTTTTTTTGTGAAAATGTTTATGTTTTGTGTTAATTTTCAACTTTGGTTTTGTTTTGGTTTAGTTTTGGGTCAAACCTTGGTTTTTGGTTTCGTTCATAATTGAACTAGTGTCTTTGGGTCTACCCGTTTGGTTTTATTTTGGATCAAACACTTAAAACTTTGTTTGTATGAACAACTTTTTGTTAAAGGTTTTTTTATTTTCCCTAAGAGGGTGTTTAGCAGACACACTCTCAAGTCCAATTGGCAATTTTCTAGGGAAAGAAAATATAGTTTTGTCAAACATGACCTTACAAAAATACATATTAATAAAAAAAACTAAAAAATGATTTTTTCTTGTTGCATACGGCCCAATCCGTACAAAAATTGCATTTTATTTATCAAAATGAGAGAAAAATGTTTTTTACATTGTTTTAGAAAATTTGTGTTTTTGTTTTTGCAAAAAAGTTTTGAATTTACAATAAGTTTGTAAAATTTCTTAAGTATTTGACCAATATTTCAATAACCTTAAAAATTTTAATTTCTGAAAATTAATGGTCAATATTCTGGTATAAATGCAATACCTATGAGGAGGCTGGTATTTAAGTACCAAGAGTTGACTAGAAAATTCTTAGAATTATTTTGGATATTCACCGATTTTAATTAGGAGTGTTTTTTCACCACAATACACGAGTTGTGAAACACTTTCATTTTTCAGGATAGGTGAACCCTATTAGGGCACTTACATGGATTTTTCCTATAAAAATTTACCTGGACATATGAGCTCACAATCAATTCAAAAGGCTAAATTTATTCATAAGCGTAAATCTTTGTTCTGAGCCATAGACGGACCACTAGGTAGGAACCCATCAAAACTTTTAAACCACATAATGCATATTACCTTAAGTAAGATGCACTAGGGGTGCTAATATCTTTCCTAACTACAATCAATCCTTGTCCCTGAAATTTCAAATAAGACTAGTCCGCTCGGGTCTTCTAATGACCCTGACCCAAACAACTAAGTGTTGATTCCTTGATCTCAACGCTACAATGTCGTGCACCCACATGGGACAAAGAGGAAGATATTCCAATTGAGAAAGTGGAGGATAAGGTTATTGTCTAATAAAAAATTGAGGTTGTAGGAAATATTGAGTTTATAGAAGCTTGAAGGCCATTTGCACTTTCTCTATTCTTTCTTAAGCTTATATCTTACTCGTTTATGTATTGGCTACCATTTTATTTGAGTCAAGAAGGTATGTTTTTCTTTCATCAAGTATGTAGTTAATAATTTTTATTTGAGTCATAGAAAGTTATGAATAATGACTCTAGAGGCCTTAGATGACTTTCTTGATTCTACAAAATAATAGTATGTGATGAGTTGTGTGAATGATATTTTATTTGATACTTAAATAAACATAAAACAAAAATATATTGTATATTCAATTTAACGAAGAATGTATCATGATACGAACCAAGTCAGATCCAAATTTTGCCTTAAAATATTTGTTGACTAGTTTTGCAACATCATGTATATATCTCTAATTGTACATAAGAATGGTTTGAAATTTTTCAAGGAGGTACTAGACACATGAAACTATATTTTAGTAAATTTTCAGGTCAATTGAGGTTCGAGAATATATTATTTTATAAGATTGATATTTCTAGACAAATCTTGTTAAATATGCTAAACTAAACCTTTGTGTGTTGTTTGAGACATAACTGGAGCTATATGAGCAATTTTTCTGCGATTCAAGTTGGTTTGGAAACTAAAAATCTCAAGATTTCCAATCATATATGGTAGGCCTAGTAATTCATCTAAACGAGAAATAATGACATGTTAACTTAATTATAGATGGTAGTAGTTGCACTAATGTAGCTAGTACTGAATTAGTGAGAAAGTTGAACTTACACACTAACAAACATCACATACCTTATAAATTACAGTGGTTGAATGATGTTGGTGAAGTGAAAGTGAATAAGCAGGTTTTGGTTTCTTTTTTTATTAGTAAATATTGTGATGAGGTGTTATGTGATGTTGTGTTAGTGCAAACTAGTCACTTGTTACTTGGTAGACCATGGCAATATGATAGGATAATTATAGACCATGGCAGTATGATAGGATAATTATGTATAATGGCTAGTAGCTTGTTCCTGATGCCTAGTAAGCAAGGGTGGCTGGTGACTAGTACCTGCAAAAGATCTTCTTTTATAGATTGCGGGACTCTCAAATGCTCAAGTAGGTATCATTTTAGAAAGATAAAGTACGATGATATTTTAAAGAGATAAACTTTAAAAAATATGTATGCTAAAAATGTTAAGAATGAAGAGATTGTGAATCTGAAGCTTGAAGAATTCATAAGGTATTTATAGCCCATGAATCTTGTCTTTTTTGTGGGAAAAAATGGCTAGAGAGTAATTTTGCCCTAATAGTATTAATGAGGGAGTGGTCTTAGAAAAATTCTTATACACCTAAAAGTGTAAGAGGAGTAAGATTCATAATATAGCTAAACTCATGGCGTTGGGCCCTTCCCCAAGGTTAAGCCCATGAGGTAGGCTCTTCCTAAGGCAGAGCTTATGAGGGCTGAGATCTTCCTTAGAATGAGCTCATGAGGTTAGGCTCCTCCCTAGACGAAGCCCTTGAGGACCGGGTCTTCCTCTAAGTTGAGCCTAAGATGTTGGGCTCTTCCCTAGACTGAACACATGAGGGCTAGACTCTTCCCTTAAGTTGAGCCCATGAGGTTGGGTTCTTCCCTAAGCTGAGCCCGTGTGTTTTTTGGGCCTTCAGGTTTTTTAAACCCTTTAAATTTGGGTTCATTGGTAGCCCCCCAAGTCTTTGTGATATTGATATGTAAAGACTTGTAAAAATACTTGGTTACTATGATGAGTTTTAGAATTTTCTTTATATAAGAAAAGGGATAGAAACCCCGGGTAATATACGAAAGAGTATGTTTGTAAGGGTATGCACCATTGTTGAAAAAAAAATTTATAAGTATGTAAAGGGAACCATGGAGGAACTCATACTTAAAAAAATTTTATAATAGATGGAGAAACTCATTGAGAACTCTATTGGAGGAGCCCAATATGGAGGAACTCATTCTATTGGCCATTGAAGGAACTCATATCAATAGAAGAACCCATTTCATTGGAGGAACTCTTATATTCGAACTCATTAAGGGAACTTTCTTTAGAGGAATTCTTGTCTTCGAACTCATTAGAAGAACTCAATTCCCATTGGAGGAACTCTCATTTTCAAACTCGTTAAAAGAACTCCCATTAGAGAAACTCCTACTGAAGGAACTCTCATTTACAAACTCATTAGAGGAATTCAATGGAGGAGTCAAACCCAATTGAGGAACTCATTCCATTAGAAGAACTCTCATCTCTAAACTCATTGAAGAAACTCAATTCTAATAAAAGGAACTCTTATCTCCAAACTCATTGGAGGAACTTAACTCTCTTTGAAGGAACTCAAAGAAACTTATTCCATTGGAGGAACCTAATAGAGGAACTCATTTCGTTAGAGGAACCTTATGAGGGTGAAACCCGTATTTAGAGAGTTTAAAAGTGTTTAGGAGGGACCTATGGGAGGATGAGCCTATACATAGAAAATTTTTAACTAGCTATGAGGAACCCAAAAAGAGTGGTGTTATTGTGCTAGAAAAACCAAGTTAATCTCTTGAAGAGTATGTTATTACACTAGGGGGACCTCATACCAATCCCTTGAAGAGTGGTTAATAGAGTGTGGAAGGTATGTGACCTTTCTAGGATGACACGAGAGCCTTTTAATAAAAAGAGGTTATACCTAAGAGTGAAAAATCTAAGATCATTCCTAGAGATAATATAAAGTCTAGAAGCCTCATTAAAGAGTCTTGCCAGTCTGAGACTATATTGGAGAGGCGAGAGATCCAATATCAATCATTGATAAATTGGTGAGAGGTTCTTTCGCATTGGAGAATATGTCAATCCGAAACTACACTAGAGAATGAAATATTCGAGATCAACCCCTGGAAAATTAGTGAGAAGCCTTTAGGCATCACCTGGAGAATGTATCAGCCTAAGACTGCATTGGAGAATAAGAGATCTGAAATCAACCCCTAATGAATTGGTGAGAAGCCTTTATACATCACCTAGAAAATATGTTAGTCTGAGACTGCACTAGAGAATGGGGGATCCAAAATCAATCCCTGGTGAATGGGTGAGAGGCTCTTAGGTATCAGTTGGAGAATGATGTTATTGCAATAAAGAGACCTCATACCCATCCATTGAAGATTGTGAGGCTCTTAGGCATCACCTAGTCTCTTCCACCTGTGTGTGATTTTCTATGACTTACTTCACCTTGAGTAAGCTTATGTCTAGTAAGGCATAAAGTTTTCTCTAGAAAGCATATTCTCTTACCCCTCTTATCAACGCATTTAAGGTTACTAGCTCAAGCAATGTTTTCACCTTGATCATTTCCTCATTAAACCTCTTTAAATATGTTCATGTAGACTCACCCTCTTATTAAGTAACACTAAATAACTTCATGAAGCTTTTCTTGGAGGGTATGTTGGTGCTGAAACATGTCACCAGCTTGGCACGGAGGTCATTAAACCTTTCAATGGAGTTTGGATCCAAATTATTGTACAATGCACATGCATACCCCTAGAAGGTTATGGGGAGGATTTTTCACATTGAGTTATTTTCCTGGATGATTAACTCTAAGCTACCACGCAACATGCTCTCTTAGGTTAGTCAGGCCATCATAGTTGTCCAGACTTATTTTTGTGGAAGTATAGTCCTTAGGGATTCGAGTGTTCAATATTTGTTTGGACAAGGAAGAACCTCTCCACTGATGGGGGTTGTAGTCATTCTCCTAGGTATGCTCATGTATAGACTTGTTAGGGTGGAAAGGTTTGATTTTGCCATTAGGTTGTCAACACAACTTGAGTAAGGTGTTGTACCTGACTAATGAGTTGTTGAAGGTCTGGTTAGGTAAAAGTGTTCGCGGTAACAAGTAGATTTGTCCTGCATCCTAGCTCAGGCGTGTCTTGGTCGTGTGTCATGAAATGACCTAGAAATATCAAAAACAAGTTTTAGAAACTAGTGGTTCTTTTTATCTCTTTTCCACAAACAACACCAATGATGAGGTCCCAAAAAATCCTACTTTAAAAGCAAAACTTATATGTTGGATAATCAGTTAATCTCTTGATTCTAGCAATTTGATCCATTTTTCTTAGTCAAGAAGGTTGGTAGTTTGTACTTGGTGTCTAGTAGGCCAAGGTGACTGGTACCATTAAAATAATCTCTTTTTTATAGATTTGAGGATTTTCATATACTTAAATAAATATCTTTTTAGAGAAAGGGTGCAGATATTTTAGAGAGATAGACTCTGGAAAAATATATGCTAAAAATATTAAGAATGAAGAGATTGTGAACCTGAAGCTTGAAGAATTCAAGGGATATTTATAGCTCATGAGTCTTCTTCTTCTTCTTCTTCTTTTTGTGGAAAGAAGGGGCTAGAGAATTATTTTTCTCTAATAGTATTAACGAGGGATAATATGATTTTAAGAGATTGTTTATACACCTAGAGGTGTAGAAAGAATAAGATCCATAATGTACCTAAATTCATAGTGTTGAGCTTTTCTCCAAGGTTGAGTCCATGAGGTTGGAATCTTCCCTAGGCAGAGCTTATGGTGTTGAGCTTATGAAAGTTGAGCTTTTTCCTGAACTTATAAAAATGAGCTATTCCTTAAGACTAAATCCATGAGATTAAGCTTTTCTACAATATTGAACCCATGAGGTTGGGCTATTCCCTAAGCTAAGCCCATGGATTTTTTGCGCCTTCTATAGTTTTCTAGACCCGTTAAATATGGGATTGCAGTAATTGGAGGAGAGGTCATGCCCGTAGAGAAAGCTGGAAATTTCTGTATTCTGTTTGATGTCAGGGCCCTGTTTGGTGGAATTGTTGCTGGTTGTATATCTGACAGATATGAAGCTCCAGCTAAAATAGCAGCCGGTTTCATGTCTGTTGGAATTCCTTCAATCTTACTATACCAAAATTTTGGAAGGGTCTTGCTTGCAGCTTGTGAACTCTACACTTATGGTGATCGCTGGCTTCCTCATAGGTGGGTCAATTACTCTTTATCACAACTGCAGTCTCTGCTGACCTTGGCACACATGGTTCTAATAGAAGGAATCCTCACGCCCTAGCAACTACGACTGCCATTATTGATGGCACTAGAACAATTGGTGCACTTTTTGGCCTTTATCTCACTGTGCTTATTCTTCCAACAGAGGGATGGAATGTAGTTTTCGCGATGCTTGCAGCTTGTGTTATCACTACACTGCATGTTTTAACACATTAAATTTCTATATTAAGAAGAGTGTTTGTTTTTATGGTTAAAAAAGGGTTTTGAAAATTTTTAATATCTTTTTTTTGTTTCCAATTATTATTATTTTTTTGTTTTTTAATTGTTTTAATGTATTAATAACAAAAATAAATTAAAATATATATATTATTTTGATACAAATTCAAGTAAAAAATCATTTTAAAAAACAATCATTACCACAATCTCAAATATTATCTTGCCAACAAGAAAAAAGGCATCGACGTGGAGGTGAGGCAATGAAATGCACAGAAGACACATGAGCAAAGACACATTATATCATTATTACTAGTATATTGGCTCGCGTTACGCAGCATCTTTTGAAAGTAATTTAAGTCTGGCTGCCAAAATAAAATTGTATAGGGTTTTCATGCATATTTCTTAAAAGATAAAATTGTATTTTTATCAAGTTTTAAAAATACAAAATGACTATTGTAACTAATTTATGATCATCTATTAGAATTTGGCCAAAATATCAAGAATCCCACAACAACTATTTTGTTATTTAGAGTGTTAGGATTTAGTTGTAGACTTTAATATTTGAGGATATAAAATTACACAGTAAAGTATATCCTAAGGTATTAAAGATACAAAATAAAAAATAAATGCAACGCTAAAATTAGGATTTTATAATGGTTAGGATTTAACCTAAGAAGATAGAGATTTCTTCATGAAGAAAGACTTGCCTTGAACCTTATATAAGACCAACGAATAGAAACAACATCTAAATAACAATCAATAGATAATATAGCTTACCTTAGGTAAGGTACACTAAGGGTGATACGTCTTCCCCTTGCACAACTATTCCTTTTACCCAGACTCTCACAAACCATAGATTTCCTAGTGATCATAATAACTAGACGACAACTCCTTTAATCATAACTTTATGATTAAATTCTAAAACCCTTCAATCCAGGAGGCAGCTTTGCTATTCAACGTTGTGCACGTCATGATAATAAAATTGTGTTTTTATCTTTTATACAAGATTATATATTTGTTTAGTATCCATTCTAGTATTTTTGTTTTTATTACAAGTTTTTCTTAAAATATAATATTGCATACTTATAAACTAAATATTTTGAAAACTAGTTTAATAATTTTGGCTAAGAATCTTAAGTTTTTTCTTTCTTTCTTTCTTTATTTTAGAGAAAGAGAAGACTAATTTATTATTTATTTAAAGAAAATATTTGACCACCCCTCCCATTTGAAAGGTAAACTGATATATTTATTTAAGGATTTTTAGATATACGGTAAGTTTAGTTTTGATTTTTAGAATATCCAAGTATGGATTTAGAATGTTGAATTATTGGATACAGATATACTTTGCATTTTTTTTTATTTTTTTCACTCTTTATTTTCTTACTCATTTTAATTTGTTTTCGCGCTCCATTTTTTCTCATCATTTCTCTTCTTCTTTTTTCCTTTTTTTGGCTTACACTTGATGTTATTTTCTCTTTTTTTACTTTTTGTTTTTTTTACCTCAGATTGAAATAAAAAGAAAATATGCAAAACGCTAAAAAGATTAAAAAGTTCATAAAATAGCAAAAAGTCAAAGAATTGAAGAATTTTTATTGAAAAAAATATATTTTTTTTACAAATGTTTTTTAAAAATAGGGGATTGAAAATGATAATAATAAAAATGTTTAATGTTTAAATCATTAAACATTAAACATTTGAACACTTGACTCGTCCACCAAGTCTTAACGTGTTTGACCCTGTAAACATTTTAATTAAAAAAAAAAAAAGATATCAGAGTTTACTCTCTATTTTTCTACATATTGAGGTTGGACTTTTGAAGTTTAAAAAGCCCTAATTTTCGTTCACGTTATAAACCATGTCAATTGTTATGGAGTAAGTCGATCTCTTTGATGCACAAAAATGGTAGCAACTCATTTTGTGGGCCATCTGGGACACTATAAAGGCTCATGAGGAAACAGAAAGAGCTCAATCACAAAAGCTAGATAGTTTGTAGTAAACATTGTAAATAATTTCAAATAACTTAGTCACCGTCTGGAAACTGGAAACACAATGCAAACTGTATTCCATGAAAATTTAATTTTTTTTTTTTGTTTAAATTTCTTTTTTATGATTTCAAATTGTTTTGATATACTAATATCAAAAATAATTTTTAAAAAATAAAAAAATATATTATTTTAATGTATTTCTAGACGAAAAGTACTTTAAAAAACAATTATTATCACACTCTCAAACATCATTTTAAAACATCTAATTCGACTTGCAGAAGGTGCAAACAGAAACTATGATAAGAAGAAGAATATGCTTAGAGACTTACCTCATAGCAAACCAAACCTTAGATCTATTCAGACATCATGTTTATATGGACAATGATGCAATCAAACTTTTCACTTACATTCTAAAAAAATTATTAAAATATTGTTAGGATGAAAGCTTATTTTTATTTTAACAAGATTTCTTGTTATAAAAAAATAGGAATTGTGATGTTCTAGAATATAGAATTTGTGCAAGTAAGCTTTTCAATTCTATCATGACAAGTTTTGAGACAATTATTAATTTTAAAGTTTTTATAAACCGATTATAAAGAGATTTTATATTAAAAAGATATACAATTAGATTGATGTACTAATTCTCAGGGTCTCGAAGCATTAAAAAATATTAAATATCCTTCAAATCAAACAATATTCGAGAGAAAAAAAAAAAAAAAAAGCACAATCGAACATCATCAATCACGTTGTTCTCCATGAAAAGAGACATTGGTACATGTAAGAAGTAGAAATGTTGGTGGAGGTACAAAATTCTTTTTTACCAAAGACAATAGAATATACATGCTTGCATATAAAGGACATACCAATAAGCCA
>Ga0307509_10007076_pt1 | contig 14811 bp, 11 predicted proteins | sample 10_EM_MG_FD_202245 | JGI IMG/M metagenome (GOLD analysis project Ga0307509, IMG submission 202245) | Populus trichocarpa ectomycorrhiza microbial communities from riparian zone in the Pacific Northwest, United States - 10_EM | ecosystem: Host-associated > Plants > Roots > Unclassified | place... | reverse complement strand
GGCCCGACGCCAGCTACACGACGGTATAAGGTATGTCTCTGGCGCATCAGTATTCATGGAGTTCGCCACCCTTCTGAGAGTGGTCTTTTGTCTCTAACAATCCTGAACTCGATGGCAGATTCCTCCATAACCGCTTAACTGATTTTGATTCTGTCACTTGGACGTCGTTGGGCACGGCGCCAGCTACACGCCGGTATAAGGTACGTCTCTGGTGCATCAGTATGCATAGAGATCGCCCACCCTTCTGAGAGTGGTCCTTTGTCTCTACTAATCCCGAACTCGATGGCAGACTCCTCCACAACCGGTCGACCGATTTTGGTTCTGTCACTTGGGCGTCATTGGGCTCTACGCCAGCTACACGCCGGTATAAGGTACGTCCCTGGCGCATCAGTATTCATGGAGTTCGCCACCATTCTGAGAGTGGTCTTTTGTCTCTAACAATCCTGAACTCGATGGCAGATTCCTCCATAACCGGTCGACCAATTTTGGTTCTGTAACTTAGGCATCATTGGGCTCGACGCCAGCTACACGCCGGTATAAGGTATATCTCTGGCGCATCAGTATTCATGGAGTTTGCCACCCTTCTGAGAGTGGTCTTTTGTCTCTAACAATCCTGAACTCAATGGCTGTTTCCTCCACAACCGCTCGACCGATTTTGAATCTGTCACTTAGGCGTCATTGGGCTCGACGCCAGCTTCACGCCGGTATAATGTACATCCCTATCGCATTAATACTCATGGAGCTCGCCCACCCTTCTGACAGTGGTCTTTTGTCTCTACTAATCCTGAACTCAATGGCAGATTCCTCCACAACCGCTGAACCGATTTTGATTCCGTTACTTGGACGTCACTGGGCTCAACACCAGCTACACACCAGTATAACGAGGGTTCTGAGGTGCCTATTTTCCATGTAGCTATATGGTCCCGGGGGAGGCAAGAGGGGGGGGGGGAATTCAATGAGCTGTATATTAGAAGAATAGAAGACTATTAGTAGTAAATTTAATACCTTTTCATGATGTAAAATATATTGTGACCCGGGTAACCAAGGTCAGAAACAGGTAAAGGGGGGACCCATCGCTTCTTTCAGTTATCTCAGGAAGAGTAGCTACTGTGTCTGGTTGCGTCCTGAGGATTAGGTGCTGTGTCTGGTTGCGTCCTGAGAATTAGGTGCTGCGTCCTGAGGATTAGGTGCTGCGTCTGGTTGCGGCCTGAGTGTTAGGGGTGCGCCCGGTGCGTCCTGAGTGTTAGGTGTGCGCCCGGTGCGTCCTGATTCGCGATTGACGTTCTGTGCGTCAGGTGCGTCTGACGCACAGGACGCCCAGGACGCAGGCTAGTATTTGTGCGGATGGGTGAGTCAGCAATACCTGAAGTACAACATAATGAAGTAGGGAAGTTGGTGGACAATATGCAAATGGAAATGGTGAGAATGGCAGAAGAGATAGGCTGCCTTAAGGAGGAAAACAGAGGATTAGAGAAGTGAGTGGTACTCACAGAGGACTCTGCCCGAAAGGCAGAAGGAGAGGCCCGACGACCGGCATGCGAAAACGTCGAACTACTGGTAGAGATTTGACGAGCCGCAAGTGATATGGCAGCTGTGATGAGAGAGATTGACCACGACGACGAGTGCTCAGAGGTAGTCAGACTGCCTCCAAGGAAAAGACACCAAACAAATCACCAACGAATGGAATAATGAAAAGACTATTCAAGATGAATAGGACGAGGCCTTAGGAAATGCAAAGAAACCCAAGAAAGAGAACGCAACCTTAGGATGGTAATGTATAAGTTTAATTTTTCCTATATTAATGTTTTAAAATTATGTATTTGATTTTAATTTTGTTTGGAATTTTGAAGAAAGCTCGAAGGGACTCAAGCTAGAGGTAGAAGGGAGCAAATATTACAAATTGTGACCAGGCAAGGCAGATTTCACATGACTAATACTTATTAGTTATACGGTATGTTTATGTTTTACACTATAAAGTCAGTTGACTTATAGTTCTCGCATGACTGCAAGTTCAGTATCATCGTTATGTTATGATTGGTTGGTGTTCTATGACTCACGATTGTGAGTCATAAGAATGTAATCACTTTTGTGCGTGACTCATATTAGGAGTTACGAGTTTTGCTCATGTGATGCACTTCGCTCACGTGACTTATTTTATCTATTATGATTGGTTTAAGGCATATTATACAGTAACTCTTAAGAAGTTATCTGATGGATTTCGGATATGTAACGACCCTACAATAGGTAGCTACAATAACTATCACCTTAGCCCAAATGGTATACCAAGTGGTAACCAGAGGTGGTATGGTCTGATATACTTCGTATACAAATAGCTGGTAGACCTAGGAAAAGCCCTAGGGAATAGTTGAGTAGCCTTGGGTACTCTACAAGGCAGGGTAACCTTTTGGGAGTAAGTTCACATAAAGTCAAGGAATTTATGGGAACATTACACAAGCCTCCGAGAAAATGTTAGGAGTTGACAGGAGGACTTCCGAAGCAGTTAAAGGCATAAGAGGGCAATGTTACCCTATCTTGGGAATTTGACCATTATGCCCATGGACCCCAGTTACCCTACTGAGGAGTCCAAGTTACCCTCCCTTCACCAGCAAAGTCATCCTAGAACTTAGAGGTCAATTGCCTAACATGCTACAGGCTCTTAGATGTTTATGGACACGCACACATCCATGCAGTGAGGTCCGATGCCTGAGTATGGGTGGCCCAAACATACTATTGAACTTGGCCAGGCTTAGCTAACACCCCCCTCTGGCCCCAGCATTGGGACGGTGCGTCATAGGCAGATGGCTATGTAGTTGCTCGTTTGATAGAACAAAGAGGTCATTGGAGCAGCTGCTGTAACACTATATAAGTCGTCGCCGTCCGTCCGACTGAATGTCATTCACAGGATATATAAGAGGAGAATGGGTAACCGCCAATATTGGGGTAACCCATAAATGGTCCCCCCGGCACCTAGAAGTCTATCTTAGCCTACGGGTAGCAGGGTAGTCTTCCTAGTGGTACTTAGGTGGTCCAAGGAGGCCAGGGTGCTTTTGGGACAAATAGCTTAGTAACCCGCAGGGGCCTTCTCCCCTTGATTTGTAGCATTACTATGGGTTGTCAATAGACTCTAGAGGTATGAGTCTTATCACGGTAGAGTATGTCCCAAGAGGGTGGCTACCTGTAGTGCCCATTTAGCCAACCATCGGCTACATCTCACCGGGGGAGCTTGCATGTCAAATTATCTGTTAGGCGGGAGCCTATCTCAAAGTCTTGCGAGATAACTCAGGCCGATAATCTTAATCATAGACGGAGATTGTCTAGGAAGGCTCAATGTTTCAAAATAGAGGTAGGTAAAGTGATAAAGATTTTTCTAGCGTAAAAACTTATATTGATAAGATCTCTTCTCCGTTGCTTGATAATGTTCAAATAGCTTGGGAGACACCTCGATATTTATATGCCGCGTCTGGGTGGTCGCGGACTACATCTAGTTCTCATACTAACTAAGTACCTACTAACAACTCCAGCTTCTTCTTAAAAGTGCGAACACCATTTGGCCCTGACAATTTCTGTTATCTCACTTTGACTTCCAAATCGCAACACCATAAATTTTCCTGACGGTGCTCCCACACATCAGTTCATTAGTCACGATCCATCTTCGTCAGCATGAAGTCTTGTTTACCATGGCATACGCAAAATGGTCTCCATGATTGAACCAACAAATAGGCCAGCTTTGTTATCGAACATCTCAGCATTGCAGACCTATCCTGCAACCGACATCTGCGGGGCATAAGATACAGTTGTCACGATAATCGCACCAATAGCCATTATCCCTCCATAGTCATCTCCTTATCGTATGGTTTCGTCAGTATCCTACAGATACTGTTAACATGTGTGAGTGCGGGTATGCCTGATATCTCAAACTACCTCATCCAACAACACTATTCTCTTCTGCGACTTTCATCGCGAGTGCGTGGAGTATAGAATATGTTGCTTAACCATTGTCCGTAAAATCGTCCCGTTACTTAGTGACCACTTTCGCGACTCTCGTCTTTAGTGCTCAGTGACTTTATGCGACGTCGACCGATTTGGCTCGAACTACTTGCATAAGCTCGCCAAAGGTCTTCCCTTATATATCCTGCGAACGGGATCCGGTCGGACAGACAGCCACGACGTATACGGGTTACGAGGATGGCTCTAATGGGCATGTCTTTGGTGAGGGGACGCAACTACAGCGGCGTCTGCTGGTGTAGCGCCGTCCCAAAGCTGGTGCGGGAGGGGGGTGTTGGCTTTTCCTTTTGAACTCAGAATCCTAAGGTAGGGTAACTATAGGTCTTTATTCACTAAGGGAAGGCTAAGCCTTCCGGTATGCCTAACATTATCATACTGGATAGTCACGTAGATTAAATGATGACTGTATAGCTTGTATAGACAAAACTACTACTGGGCCAGTGAGTCTACCACCTAGGTATTAACTCTGATTGTTGTCATAATAGTTAACCACTGGTATGACTTTGATAGGAAGAGTTTTTCCACCTGCGGTTGTATTGGAGATGCATTGCAGAAACTCATATCCTATTGACAGAGTTAAGTGTACCCGAGTTGGTCCGACACTTCTGGCAGGATAATTCCTGATGGAGGGTAGAACTTGGACAAGCCCTGAGCAGGACAGGGTGCTCGCTCAAGGTCAGAGTAGTAATAAATGTCAAAGGCTTAAATATAATATCTACTTAAGTTCAAGCGTTTGGCATTCTACTTCGATAACCAACTTTCCTCAAGAGAACTTATTCAGTAAAGCTTTCAGCTTAATGATATTATGCTTTACTTTTTGATTCTTCTGAATTATTTTACCTTATCTTTATCTTCTACTTTAAGTATTTGGTGCAGTCGCAACCTTAGTGTTCACCTCTCTATAAGATGTCTCCATTACATGTGTATCCCTAGAGTCAGCTCAGCACATATGTCGGTCGAGCAAACTTTGAAGAACCATAACTTCTCATCCAACTTATAAATCTTCACCGTATAAGTTTCCATTTCAGAATAGGAATTCTAACTTTAGTATTTAGTGAAGTCCCTTCAGTCGCATAACTTGTGCATAGGCACAGAGTCCTATGTAAGCACAACTCAAGTTTGTCTTAGTGAAAAATAACTATGACAGGTCAGGGAATTGAACACATGACCTTATGAGATAAGTCACATGCTATACCAACAGGGCTGTAGCGGGGTGTTGGGTTTATACCTCTGAACTCAGAACCCCAGGTAGGGTAATTATATATCTTTATTCAGTGAGGGAAGACTGTGCCTTCCGGTATGCCTAACACAGGGCATGAAAGAGGAGATAAAATTGATGACAAACCAGTTACTAACAATTCCAAAGCTAATAATAAGATTGAGATAGAAAGCATAGAAGATCAAGCACAGTCTTTTATTAATGAAAGTGAGAATCTGAGTAGTTTACCTAAGAAGCATGGTTGCCCTGTAAGGTGCAGAAACAAAAAAGTACAAAAAACAATGTAAATAGATATTCTTCTAAAATAAAAATACATAGCTTTAAACAACTATTTCTCTATTAAATTTTAACTGTCTTAGATTATTATTAAAGTTTTTTCCATACTTGTAGTTTTACTTTAAATATTCTACAAATATGAAACCTGTTGTATCTCTAAACTTTTTTTTGTGGTTGCCAAGGTTGCCATGCATTGTCCTACACACAACAAAAATATCTGAAAGTCAGGTTTTTGCTGGTACAGTCTCATATAATATTTGATATATTATATAGAGTTTTAACTTGAATACTATTAATTTAATACACAAAAGTGTCTGGCAAGAAATAATTGCATTATTATTTAAGATTAATTAGTAAAATGTATTTCTGCTACTTTTTATATTAAATATTGCCTATCCAACTACTCTACTAGTACTTAAACCAAACATACTATAAGAGATATCTCTTAAAACTCTGATACTTAAGAGAGAGAGAAATCAAAAATTCAATATATATTAATTGATAGATTTTTAAAACAACCTGCTTATTAGCTAAACTAATAACCAAGTATAGAAAGAATCAATTTAGAAAATTAGAAAAATATATTTAATATCATTTTAGGTTGTATAGAAATTTCTTTTAAACTAAAATCCTGGCTGCTATATTATCTATTTTTTGTATATCTTTTCAGTACTGTATTATGGCAAGTAGCCTGTTTCTGCTACTATTTGTATAACTACAACTGACTCTAGGCAACAAAGTTGAAGGGAAAACACAATTAAAAGAGGCTAGAAAAATCAATAAAGTAATCTAGACATTTTGGATTCGTCTCTCTTTTTTTTTCTTTTTCATCAAATAGATCAAGTGGTACCTCAGGTATGAAGTCATGGTTTTCTACAATTTTGCTTTTCTAATTGGGAATCTTCTCGTGATTCCAGCACCGAGCCTTAGTTGAGAAACAGCGAGAGGCTGGGTACCTCGAGTATTAACTCTCGCAATACCGGTAGGTCTAAAAATGAGTGAGAGCGCAATGGCTGGTTGCCAACCCAAGTGTAATATTATTAAATGTGACACCTTTCATCAAGAGGATCTATACATGAAAGCCCTCGGGCAATAGAAATTTTCAAAAAGAGAGGGCTCGCGTAGAAATAATTGTCTTTTTTTTCCTTCTCATGATTCTCAACTCTCTCTCTCAGAGTTCACTCATCAAAGGTAATATGCGATAGTGTTGATGATATTTCCCCTCGCGGTATCTGCGGCGTTTGCCCAAAAGTGGATGGATGAAAATGTTCACCTATTCTTCGTTGGTCCCTTCGGTTTCCTAAAACGGCAGGGTAGGGAAGCAGACACCACACTACTCGAGTACAAGTACCACCGCCAGACACCGGTGGCCAAGAAGGGAGAAACGCTTCGACCGGAAACGTCTAAATTATTAGCTACCCGCAGTTGATTGGATTCTGTCTTCAGCACCTGTGTATTTCATAATGTGCGATAATACATGCATCGCCATCAATCACAACATCTGACACCGCGATGCGCTGCGGAAAAAGGAAACTCACGTTCTGGGAAGGCAAGTGTGGGTCGTAGTGTGTGTGCGTGCGCATACTGTACATTCTCGAGTCAAGCGGAGGAGGAGGGAGGATGTGCGCAAACTACTCACTTTCTTTTGTTTTTCCCGGCTGTGCTGGGCTCGTTTGTTTGATCGAAGCGATCGGGATTTTGTGATGGAATGAATCTTTTGGGTCAGGTAGTTTTCCCTGGATCAGAGTCCCGGGTTTTTCGAGATTCGTCTGGACGCACTCGCGTTCACGAGCGCCCAACGAGCGCCTCTCTTGAACGCTGTCTTCTGGCTGTACTGGTGGAATAGCGGATACAGTCTGATTATGGGGGTATGTAGGGCTCCTATGTGTGGTAACGATAGGTATTTGGTGCATCACACATCCGGTACTGGCAGAGATGGAGGGTGAGCAAACCGATGCTGATGGGATTCGCGGAGGTATGGGGGGCAGCCTTGTCGTGACGTCCGGCACTGGTAGAATCGCAATGTAGCAGCAAGCACCACTGGCACAGTGCTCGTGTTGGCGGTATTGTGACTACTGTACGCTACTCGTCGGACATCAGAGTACGGTACTAGTGCTCTATCTCTCAAGCTTTGCATCTAGCGGTCGGCTCTCCACTTCCGCATTGTATACTGGCCCGACGATGCTCTACTCGAGTAACTACTCAACGAATATTCGCACTTTCTCTTACAGTTTCTATTTCTGTAAATGCTAATGTCCTGCGGTTTGTGCACAAGAATACCAGTACCGGTAATAAGCATCTCTTTTCGCTCAGGATGCGCACACTAGCTTTTCTGGGAGGGTTGCAGGGAGATGTTGTTGGAGGCTCGTTGTTGGGGTCGCAGATATTGACAATTGACTTGGAAGCACCACCTCCTTCTCCGCTGCCAAGTACGGTACTGGTGATCAATTGGAGCAGCATATGGTACTGGTACTTGTACCTTCCACCCTGCTAGTGCTGTACTGTACTCACTCGTACACTGGCCACTGGCCGTTGTGCATCCAAGACTTATTATACCATTACAAGGCGGCCGGGGTGCGCACTCTGTAATGCACTGAGCCCACCACCACCGTTGCCTTCCCCCTGGTTTCCCGTTTAACGGCGGCCTCCGCTTCAGTACCCTCCTACTCGAGCACAGTTCTCTCTCTGGATGATACATACTGCTCTATTGCTGCACTACCCGTACTATCGAAAAATCGCCCTCTGCCTGTAAAGTCGTACCGTGGTTGCACGTCGGCGCGGTGGGAAAAGTATTGCACATGTACACATGCTATGCCATGATGATATCGGTCCTAATGCTGCCTCTCTCTGCTCCTCTAGAGCCATGCTGGGGCAACTTGATAGTATAGTACCTATCGTATTACCGGTATGCAATTGTGTATCTGCAATTGTGCGTGATGGAACCCCCCCCCTTGTCGAAATCTATCCTTCACACACACCTTCGATTTTCCCTCTCATCCTTTTTTCCCATCTTCTAGCCAGTCGAATAATTCAACACTTTTATTGCAAATGAATAAAACAAAAATGATGGGTCGCTTCACGAGCCTCCCTCCCGGGGACGTTCTTCCTACCCCCCCCCCCCTCCCCCCTTCCCTCACTCTTACTCCTTCCCTTCCCCAGGGTTGCTGCCCAGCGCAGCCAATCACGGTGGAACACAAGTAGCGTTCGCCTCGATTCTGCCATTCGTTCCACTGCTTGAATCTGCTCGAGAACAATATCTTCGCACCAAGAGTACGCGTTTAGTGGTACAAAATTCCTTCTTTCCACAAAACAGCCTGATCAGTTCCAAGTTCAAAAGGGCTGCCTCTTCCGGCTGCTGCATCTCTCGTCATAACTTCTGCTCAGTCCCAGCTTAATCAACCAAGCTCCAACGAACAACGCTCAAGCTTAACTCACTTTTCGACTCATCTTTTTTTCTTCATAATATATTATTGCTGTTTGATATATTTTTCATTTTCATTTTACTTTTCTGTTGGTTGAACATTGTTGGTGTCGAGGTTTGTGCTGTGGTCACTAAATACTGAAAACGGTACGCTTCACTGTTCGCCTCTTCCCTTCCCTATATTTGCGGGGTCTCCTTCGGCCTCGTCCGCACAATCGGGTCGTCACTGGCTCGCCATCCTTCCCATTTACCAACTCCCGACGGGCAGACCATCTGAACTTTACTGACGATAAGCGAGCGGATTACAGGGGATATAGGTAGACCGTGCTATAGTTTTCCGAAGTCATCTGCATCTTTTTTTTATATATTATTTTTTCACAGTTGCTACGGGTCTGTTAGTGTCCTCAATTGAGAAGGCAGTTGGGGAGAGAGAAAGGAAACCAAAGAAGGTACAGAGGGATCAAGAGAAGAAAGAGAGAAGGGCATTGAGAAGGGATATTTAGTTTGTCAGAACGGTGGCGCTTGCTGTATCTTTCACCAAGAGATTTGGCAAAATCGAGATTAAGGTTATCGATGGCAGCTCCGCCTTTAGGCACCCCCCGAGAAGCAGGAGTTCCGCCCAGCAATTTAACAAGCTATCTTCTCAGCTTCGCGAAGTTCCAGGAGGAACACCCGGATCTCTCGCCCACTGAATGTGCGGATCGCTTTTCTAGGGAAGTGGCTGCGGGTCACGGTGCTCTCCCATTTCAGGGTGAATCGGTTGGTAGTGATGTGAGAACCGCCAACCACAAGATAGGTTCATGTCCCGGAGGATCTCTATTGTCGGCTCCTCCCCCCAAGAGCCAGCGAATGTCTCGTTCTAATTCGGTAAACATTTGCCTCCCTGGAGATCAGGGCTGCTGTGCCCTGGGAACTTGTATTTGTATGCTGAGAGGAAGTGTGACACAGACATCTTCATATTTGGGACCCGCTCCCACTGCGCAGCACACCTTTGCCCTCATGTCTGGCCGATCTCCCCACCAGTTTCAAGTCTCGACTTCAGTAACCTGTCGCCCTAACTACCACGATACCGCGCTGCCGCAGAAAGCCCCGTCCCTTGATGATATTCAATCCGAGGCCTTCGGGATGGGTAGCAACGGAAGCCTGGCCCTAGACGATTATCTCCGTCAGCAAGATAGATCGGAGCCATTCCCGCTCCTAGGGCATTCGGTCAGTACCAATGCTACAGGCTCTTGCGACGATTCGGTGGGTGGGGACTACACTTTGAGCATAGACCGTTCGTTGGGCGTTTGCGCACCTCGTATGCAACCCCAGTTATCCAGCTCCCCCACTGGGTGCTATACGGGAGGTGGCGAGAGCTCGCACCCAATGACTCGCCATTCCCGAAGCTATTCGAATGCATCATATAGGAGTCGTAGCTCCTGCCTATCTTCCCAAGGGGAGTCTACGTCTCCCACCGATCACTTCTCCTACACACAAAATTCCTGGGCTCCCATGAGCCGCGAGACGAGTAATGCCAGTTTGACAAACGGGGCAACGATGCTCAGGCTCTCGTCATCCACCGGAGACTCTACAACTGGGAGCGGTGGTGGTAGCGGGGATTATGACTCTTTCTACGGCAAAGGGGGCATGGGCGCGATGCTTGGACTCTTCGCAGGCGAAGCAGAACTCTCATCGTCATTAGACAAAGCTACAGGCCAGTATATGCTAAAGAGGCCTCCGAGCACCAGTGTGGAAGATCTTGATCAAACATCGGCCATCGAGGTTGCGCACGAGATGCAAAGGAACCAGTCGACCGCATCTGAGAGCGTGAAACCACGGAAGTCCAAGCGGATGAAGGAGGACGCGGAGCTCACGGCTACTCAAAGCGAGGGGGTCTCCACCACGATCGCTACAGGACCTGGGATGATAGAAAAGGAGGAGCAAAAATACCAGGCCTCGCGCATGGAGGACTCGGAATCCCTCGCCACTTGCCCGAATACTACCACTGCCGGTAAAACAGCTCAACCCGAATCTGGCGATGGGATGGGGACAACAGGGAACCTCCCTGCTGGTGGCCGAGTGTTGGCAGCATCCAAACCGGGCAAGTCTGGCCCCAAATACGCCGCAGTCTCGGCCACAAAGCCTAGCTACACTCGACCCCCGCATCCAAGGGTCTACTGCGAGCGCTGTAATGAGAGTCCCGATGGATTTCGCGGTGACCACGAGCTCCGCCGTCATATGGAGCGTGAACATGCCCCTCTTCGCAAGATGTTCGTTGTCAAGGATATCTCTAAGGATGGTCAATTTTTGGCCAAATGTAAAGCGTGTCAATCCGGGAAGAAGTACGGACAGGACTACAATGCCGCAGCGCATTTAAGGAGGCAGCACTTCCACCAGGCTGGGACAGACGAGAAGAAAAAGAAGGGGTCTTTCAACACCTCTTCTCCCGACATGGCAGAATTGCGAAAGTGGATAAAAGAAGTTGAGGTAGTAGTAGACGACGGGGGATACCCTACAGAAGAGTTACAGGCAACGGATGTTTCAAAGGCGCATAATCCGCGGGAGAGTTTTGACAAACAATCCACTAGCGCTAGCGAAGGCGAGGAGGAACCCACATCACAGGTATCCAACTCAGGGAGTCCTGATGGATTTCGGGGTGACCACGAGCTCCGCCGTCATATGGAGCGTGAACATGCCCCTCGTCCAAGGGTCTTCTGCCAGCAGTGTAATGAGAATCCCGGTGGGTTTCGGGGTGACCACGAGCTCCGCCGTCATATGGAGCGTGAACATGCCCCTCGCAAGATGTTCGTTGTCAAGGATATCTCCAAGGATGGTCAATTTTTGGCCAAATGTGAAGCGTGTCAATCCGGGAGGAAGTATGGACAGGACTACAATGCCGCAGCGCACTTAATGAGGTATCACTTCCACCAGACTGGGACAGACGAGAAGAAAAAGAAGGGGTTTTTCAACACCTCTTCTCCCGGCATCGCAGAATTGCGGAAGTGGATAAAAGAGGTCGGGGTAGTAGACGACGGGGAATACTCTACAGAGCCGGCGGTGGTCGCCCAACACGGGGCATTAGGCGTGTCAGATGTTCCCACACAGCAAACACCTTTCGACATCGCCGCCTGGGGGCAGCCCGACAATTGGTACGAGTCCGGTAACGTCTTCGATGTGTCCCATAATTTCGGGATTCATTATTCTGTCTCTGGCGGTTCAATGCCCCTAGCAGACGTCCTAAATCGTCAAAATACTACTACTGGAGGGCAGGATAGCATGGCGCTACCATTCATACATTTGTTACAAGGCGGACAGGGCGTGCAACCTTCAGCGCGCGGGGAAGCTGTCAATACAATCTTCGGCAATCTCCCGGGTCCCGCTGCTACTAAAGATACTTCCGGAATCTTCAGCAATAGCAGTTTGGCAATGATGATTCCTGGCCCCGAGTCCATTTTTGAGATTGATGACCTGCAGTTCTCTTGAAGGGAGTGTTGATTCGCGCCTTTCTCCTTCCTTTTTATTCTTCTCCCGTTTCTGTTTTTCTTCTTTTTCTCCTTTTGTATTACTTTCCGGTCTCTGGGTGTTTGCTTTCTTCTAACCTTTGGAGTTATGTTGACGTTTTTCTACTGATTTTGTTGTTTCTATACATTCCCCTTGAGGGTAGACCGCTCGTTTCCCTGACAAAAAAAAAAAAAAAAAACGCACCCGCTTTGCGTTTATATCCTGGGTTTTATTTTGATTTTACGCCGGTTCTGGAGTTTGGTTTTATTCTCATAAACCTTTTTTTTGGTAAGGGGTTGGGGGCAAGGCGCGATCACTCTTTATTGCTATAATTATTATTATTATCACTACTATTGTTTATACTATATGGCGAGCATGATTGTTTTTTGTTTTTGGGTTTATTTCTTGTTTATTGTTGCCTTTTTGCTTCCTGCTTCCAATTTTCGGTTGTCGATATTGTCACGATTTTTCTTAACTCCCTCATGTTTTCCCTCTTACGATGAAATATATAAATTTCAATTTTTGTTACGATTTCCTTTTCACTCTATTCACTTCACTTGCTGATTTCTACTGATTTCTACTGATTTCTCCCTCTTTTTTCTTTTCTTCTTTTTTTTTCTTTGTTTCTGATTTCGATTTGTGTTAACGGAACGGGCAGGAACAAAGTGTAGAGATGCTTGGGCAAAGGTGGGGGGGAAGGGGGAGGGAGTTTTTTTAGAGAGTACGTATGGAATAAATCGGGAAGCGAATTACAATCAGTCTGGTTTTTCGGGTGCGTTGCGAGTAATCATCTCCACCACTCAACTCAACTTTTCCTTTCCCTTAAACTACTATGATCACATGCAGCTGAGGGCGAGGTCTAACTCACAATAGCTGGGGATTACAATGACATTGCATATGGCGCAAGTGTTTCTATGATTGACTCAGCACACTCATCGAGCCTTTTACTAAAACGTTACCACCGGGGAATTCCGGGCAGCTCAATATGTGTTTCAACTTAGTCCGCTGTCCATCTCTTCTACCCTGGACAGGAACGACGAGCCCGTCCTTGGTGCAGTACCTTGTATCCAGTCTGGCTGGATCCCCCATTCTTTCCACCTTTCACACATCCGTTCAGGCTTCTGTGCATTTGTCGCATAGGGCTTATCTGTTCCCTCCGTATCGTACACTATCACGGGGAGTGAGAATTAGGAAGTCGCCGCGTCACCAACTGGAGGCGTTGTGTTCCAGGGCCGTACGGTAGTGTAAGTATAACACGATTGCTGCTCGGATCAAGGCTGAATTGAACAATCAAGGGAAAGCCTCGTTTGAAACGGTGTGAATGTAGGTGTATGAGTGGGGGCAGGGCAGAGCGGGGGGGGGGTGGAGCCCGGATGACCGGGGGGGAGCAAAGTTATCAGCCTTTTATCTGCCTACTTTTGTTGCCTCACCGTCACATTCTGGTACTGTACCATACTGGGATGTCGCGAGTGGTTATTAGTGATGAGTTGTGCTGAGTCGGCAGTGCTTCTAGAGTACGGTTTCTTTACTTCCGTTACGATGTGTACGACGATGGGGAGTTACCCGTGTGCCCCAGTATCATAATATGTGGGGAAGGCAATCGGGAAGTTTTTTGCTTTCTTTTTCTTTTTCTTTTTCTTCTTCTCCTTCTCTTCCTCCTCACCTCTTTCTGAGCTTATGCCAGTTCTCGAGCTTTTCTCGAGTAGGTTTTTTCTTTTTCTTTCCTTTCTTTTGTTTCATTTCTTTTTCCACTCTTTCCCTTTCGATCGGTTGCGGTGGAGGTTAGGAGTGTTGTGGTTCGCCGGTTGCGACTCGCTTTTCCTTTGCCTGGGGTTATAAATAGGGTGGGTGGAACGATGGAAGTGGCCGGACGGATGGTGGATGGGGGAGAGCACCGCCTGCTGCTGGCCTTCCCTGTTGCCTAGTTTCTTGGTTTAGCGGGGGGGAAAGAAGGAAAAAAGGAAAAGCGTGGGCAAACGGGGATGCTCCTACGAGTACGGTAGATGAGCGAAGATACAGGTACTTGGTATCACCATCGCTCGGGCAATACCGTGGAGCTCCATTCATTCATTTGCACCGAATTTCACTCGCGTTTAGATTAATTCGGTAAATTTACGCCGGGTGCACTTTAAAGTGCCTAACCGGTGTCCTCTAGCAATTTTTTTTTTTTTTTTTTTGTTAAATCCTCGGTTTATTTGTAACTAAATACAGGAAAATCCATGGCATGCACCCTGAGGTATGGCCTGAAAACCCAATAACAAAAGAAAATCCTCCACACCATTCCTTCAAATAACAAGTGAGATTTGTAAACCAAAATTGATTTACGTGAGCCCATAACCACAAAAATTACAGGAATCAAGTACCGGTCATTTCCTCCTCATTCTCCTCCTCTTGAGGTACCTTATCA
>Ga0307509_10007075_pt1 | contig 14812 bp, 22 predicted proteins | sample 10_EM_MG_FD_202245 | JGI IMG/M metagenome (GOLD analysis project Ga0307509, IMG submission 202245) | Populus trichocarpa ectomycorrhiza microbial communities from riparian zone in the Pacific Northwest, United States - 10_EM | ecosystem: Host-associated > Plants > Roots > Unclassified | place... | reverse complement strand
CCTCGAGGAGTTGGAACTAAAGTCCGTTCAGTCGGATTTGGCTCAAGTAGTGGGTCGTAGTGAGGGAATCGCTGGAACCGGCCAAGCGGATTCTTCGGTACCATCCGTCATCCTGAGGTTGCGCTGATTGGATAGGTCAGGGGGTTCACACAGGTTTTGCAACGTTTACAAAGAAGCTTGTCCCAAGTATTGGCTGCGCTTCCTCCGGAACCTTTTGGTCTCCAATTTATTTATTTCGAATGCGTGTGAAGTATTTAATTTAAGGAGGGAATAGAAACACCTCATTTTACTCCCGCCGCTCCCGATTTTCACGCTTACCGCTTTTCCATGGGGGGATACTTGTGGCCGCCGAACCGGTCATCACGATGGGCCCAGCACGTTTCGTCTCACCCTAGTCGGACAGATGGTCGTATTAGGCACAATCAAAGTACGTTTATCCATGCCACAAAGAAAGGAAAGGACTGGCGCCGAACATGATGCGGGAATACCGGGACTACCTCCTTTTTGGAGGAGGCGAGTCCTCGTGCTCGTTCCCCGCTTTCCTCTTCGCCCCGAACCCAAACGCCACCTTCGTTCTACCGTCCAGCCCGTTCGAAAGCGGGGACCCAGCTCCGCTCCCACCGTCTTTATTCTCAACAACTGTCGACGAAATCCGAGCAAATCCAGGACGTGGAGCAGGTGAAGCATTAGCAGGCGTGGACGATGACGAGCCAGTCGGTGTGATTCCGTCTCCACCAAGCACGTGCTGGGTCCCCGCGGGGAGGGTAATGAATCCGTTGGAAGAGAGCTCGGAGTTTTGTAGTTGAGCAGCTTTCGCCTCTTTCTTCCTCTTCGCCTTTTCGGTCTTGCCCTTGGATAAAGGTTGGACGTCCAAGAACTCTGCTACTTGGGGAACGGCGCTAGATAGACATGTTGGTCAACCAAGAGAGTCGAGTAGGAGAACAATAGAATGGACGTACCCCCTGTTCCCAACCGATAAGACGAAATGGGCTTGACCAGCCTTCTCTTGCCTCTTCTGGAACGCCTGGTTCATGCTCAACGGTGTATCTCCACTGGCCATAGCCGCCTGCTTCCCCTCCTCCGCAATCTTCTTCAGCCTCTTCTCGGTCTTCATCCTTCCAGACCCCTTTCCGTGGAACTTGTGTGAAAGCGCTTTCCAGGCCTCCTTCGGGGTCAGCTCCCGTCCAAACTCGTCGTGGTACACGATGTTGACGTCTGGTTTGTAGTCCTTGAACGCCTCGAGGTTGGCCCGGCCCTCCTGTTGGTCCCTCAACCGGTTCTCGTATTCCCTCTGCGCTTGATCCTTGTTTCCACCCCTCGCCTTCTGCTTCTCCAAGTCCCTCTGTGTGATTCTCCGTCTCTGTTCGGTCAACCACACATCTCGTTGCAACTGGACCTTCTCCCGTTCCGCGCTTTCTGGTGTGGGTGTAGGGAGGATACCCTGTTGGCGGAGAATATTCAAAGTGGCGGCCAACCCAGAGTCGTGCGTCTTCTCTCCGGAAGTGCCGAGCTCGAGGTCACCCTCCGCCTTCATCCCTGTCTTCTGCTCGTGGGCCTCGGCGGCGTTGATCGCGTCATCGATGGCGTGGAGCATCTCGTCGTCGTAGTCCTCCTCCTTGATGATGACCTCACCCGCTTCGAGCTCTACCAAAGCTACATCGGTCTCCTCCATGTCTATATCACGATTGGCGGTTGGGGGTGAGGTGCGGCGCGTAACGCCGGTCTCCTCGGATTCCTTCTTGACTGCTGAAGGGTCATAGGTGATGGAACGAACGAACTCAGACGTGTCGTCGAATGTGAGGCCGTTGTCGTCGTCATTAGCAGTTGCCTGACCATCATCGACGTGCATTGATTGGCTCATCTGCTCGGCAACTGCAAGGTGATCGTAATCAGGCATAGGGTAGGCAAAAAAAGGGGCGAAACGTACTCTTCTTCGCAACTTCCTCAGGAGATAGTTTCTGGGGTTTCCGAAGCTTCGCCCTCCTCGATCGAGCAAGAACGGCTTGCAGGTCGTCATCATCTACGAAATTGACGTCTAGGTCACGCGCTTCTGGGATAATCGGCTTCTCGTCTACCTGCATCTTTTCGTCGCCGTCCGCTGTGACCGGGACGTCATCCACGGCAGGTTCGATGACACGTTTGTTGTTGTGGCGCTTCTTTTTCTGAAAACGCGTTGTGGTGAGCGAGTGACGATGGGTAGTTGGGTGAAACTGACCTTGGGCTTCTTGAACCCGACATCACCTTCTTGGAGATAGTCAGAAATTTCGATGTTCTCTGTATAATGTAAGTCAGGCCGAGCTCTTCTGAATGTGATATCAACGCACTGGCGTAATCGACGGATAGGAGCGACTTGTTCACAGAAACGGCGATGACCTCGTCTTGATCTACGATCTTCTGATTCGGCGCCTTCATCGAACTTCCAAGCCGGAACTCCTGGTAGGCAATCAGCAATGGGCTCCACGGCCGATTATCGCCAACCTACCGTGGTCTTCTCTCCGTCTATCACATTGTCATACTTTGAAAGAACACCACGCCTGATCCCAACCTTTCCGGGTTCAAATTCTTCGTCGTCATAACCGGTGTATTCGCGGCGTTTGATTTTGAGCTCTTGGTTCTTCTTCCGTCGGTCCTCTTCCGCCATCTCGACGTTTTGGAGCTCGTCCTCTATAATCGACGCGTAAGTGACCTCCTCAATCTACCGTTCTGGCGGAAGCGATACCAACCTTCGTTGTCGAGTATCCGACTATCCTTCAACGTCAGGATCCGGGCTTCACCCTCGTCCATGTCTGTAAAGTCGTGACCGACTTTGAGACCCTCCAAGTCTCCTGTAATGTATGAACACGTTAGTATGTAACCCCCATAAAGTCAAAATACACGCACTCTCGTTGTACTCGTCCTGGGCGGCCTGGTCCATACTTTCAATCTCCTTCAACCGCTTCGCAGCAAGCTCCCTCTCCTTCTTCTTGCTCTTCTTTAGCCAAGCTTTCGTATTATCTACGTCGTCATCGGCGTCACCGAGAGTCGTACCCTTGAGTTTCGCGTTCAGCTCCCGCCTGTTCCTCACCCTGCGCGAACATCATGTAAGATCGAACAGCTCTTCAACCAACGGCTTGATAACGAGAACGGCATAAAAAAGAAACGCAATAGAAGTGTCCGTTTAGGAGTCGTGGAGGAAACCGTGTACTCACTTGGCTATTTGATCCTGGATCCTCCTGAAAGGTGGAAAAGGCGACGAGTCAGCGAGCTGGTGAGGTTCGGAGGTGGGTGAACGTACTTCTTCTCCTTATCTTGAGCTTCCTTCCCGCGTTGCTTTGCATAGTTGTCCTCTGCTCTCTTCTCGGCTGAGTCAACGGGGGCGTTGTCATCGGTCAACGGCTTGAGACCGAGTGAGATTCGGAGCTTGTTGGTCTCTTCCAAGCTGATGCTCTCCTCTTGAGGCATGATTAGAACGAGCGGGAAGGGGAGAGAGGCGTGGCGGTGTAGGGTGGTCGTGGTCGAAGGGCAAGGAACCCAGTCAAGAACTCGATCAATTCCTCACTTCCGACGCCTCGACCATGGCGCCATCAAGACCAAGCCGGGATGTCAAACTCACGGTCCCAAGGTTCAACTCGAAGAAGGTCAACTCGAAGCTAGCAAAGGAAATCACATCTGTAGCAAAACAGGAGAAGGTTAAGGTGGACGTGAAGCAGACGGTTGACCCGACGACTGCGCTTGCACTCGCCATCGTAAGTCACCCTCTCTAGTTCTCCTCCAGTTTTCCGACCAAACATTCAGGAAAGTGCGTCGGAGTGGAATTCTATGCTTATGACCGCCCGCGCTGATCGTGGACCCCAGTGGGATATTGGAACACAGATGTACGCTTCTCGATGTCCTCGACGTTTCTCTCACTCACGGGTTCGAACAGGTTCATGGTAGACAAAGGGTCTGAATTATTTTACGACCCGGCACCCTTGACCGGCAAGGAGTCAAAGCCTGAGTCGTCTGACAGGGGCGGCGAACGACCGGACCGTCATGGACAGGTGCCCCATACGTCTCAAAAGCCACATCCCCTCGACATGCGCTTACAACATCCCCACGCCTACCAACAACAACTTGGACCAATGCACGGGCAGATGCAGTCTCCCAATATGACACAGCACCATCCTGGGATGATGGGTGGCTTCCCAGGGGGGTCACCCTATGGCGTACAACAGCAGGTTCCCCCTGATCAATTCTATGGAGGTGGTTCCCCAATGCACTTGCGGGCGCCACAGATGGGTGGTGTGCCACACGACCATACCATGTCGCCCGACATCCGAAGGAGAGTTACGCGGGCGATGTCTGACGAATACCAGATGCATAACATGTAGGACCGTGTCTCTTCGTTCTCTCTTGTACCCTGTGATACTGTGAAATCATCAAGTTATTCTGACCTTTCTGCCTGAGCGCGTGCGACTCTAATTTGCAGGTAACCCCATCTCTTCCCTCGTGCACCGCGGCTAGGAAACGCAAAACTGCCGCCCTGGCAGCGCCCCCCTCGTACAACTCTTACCATGGTCGCGTCATCAGAACGAACAGACTCCACTGCCGTTGCCAAGCCAACGCCTGGTCGAGACCTTTGTACGTTGACCGAGCGTGCGATCTCATCACCCACGTTCCAGAAGAACACATCGCTGGCATTTTGGGTGGCAGGGAATCGGGCTTGCTAACGTCACCTCTCCTGGTGTCACCTCTTCCGTGATTTGTTCATGGGCTGCTGATGTGGCACGAACCTATAAATGAGCATAACTGCTCGGGGGATTTCACCGAGACGCTTGTCCCCCCTGACACCCACGCTCTTTACCTCCGTTCTCCCCGCAGGAGACATAATGATGTTCAACCGCCTCCTGACAATTTCGGCACTTGTTGGACTGGTCCTCGCCGCTATTGGTGAGGAATACCGCCCGGCCTGCGAGGCGATCGAAGCCGTGATATCCAACGCGTCCAAGGTTTACTATCCGGGTGAGGACGGGCGGTTGTGGTGGTGGTGAAGCTAGAGCTCACACGTGGACAGGCCACCCCTTGTATGTAAAAGGAAAGTACCATTTTATCGCATCCAGTCAAGAAAGTCCTGCGTGTGTGGTCAAACCTGGCACACCGACGGACGTGGGCGGAATCGTATGTTTATCTCACTCGGCACCACCCGCCGTCCCTCGCCACCCTTGCTAAGACCCGGGAACCAGCTCAAAGCAACCGATGCCACGACGACTCCGTTCGCCGTAAGTGATCGCTGCCTTGTCGCGATCTGGGCCATGGTCAAACATCTGACTCTTCAGTGTTCGAGGTTACGAGCGGTAGTCACACTTCGAATCCCGGATTCTCTTCGACAAAGGGAATCCACATCTACACCGGGAAGTTCTCCCAGGTGACCTACGATGCGGGTTCTGGCACTGCCGTAATCGGGAGCGGCTTGGTCTGGGACGCTGTTTATCAACGGCTCCAAGAACACCGCGTTAAAGTCGTTGGCGGCCGTGTAACTGGGGTAAGTGGGCACGATTCCCTTGGTCGGGGTGCCAGTCATTGACGTTTTCACGTAAAGGTCGGCGTAGGTGGCCTCTTACTCGGCGGAGGTTTGCCTCTGGAAATTCTCCCCCAATTTGGACACTAAGGGATCGCCATAGGGTACTCCCACAAGACTAACCAATATGGGCTTTCCGTCGACAGTATCGTCGGTTTCAACTTGGTCCTGCCCAACGGCACGGTTACATACGTGACCCAGTCAACCTACCCCGGCCTCTTCTTCGGCTTGAAAGGAGGGTTCAATAACTTCGTGAGCCATTTACTCCAATGCAACCCTCATTCGCTTCGACTTACCGCGTCACAGGGGATCGTGACAGATTTCACGATGACCACGTTCCCGCAAACCGATGTATGGGTACGAACAGCCGTTCTGTCATTGTTCACAGAGGTGGCGTTAACTCCTGTTTTAGGGTGGACAAATCATGTACCCCATTCTCAAGTTCGACGAGGTCCGCACCGCTATCGCAGATTTCTCCGTCTCCGCCCAGGACCCGAAGGCCGCAATTCTTCCCTCGTACATGAGCATCGCAGGGGACCTCTCCATCAACCTCGGTGTCTTTTACGATGGCCCAACTCCACCGCCTAGCACCTTCCAAAACTTCACAAATATTTTATCCATCTCGAGAGACCTGAAAACCCGGTCATACCTCGACATGATCTTGAGTTCTAGTTCAAATTCCACCGCAGGTCTTCGGTGATTTCATTCCAGGACTTACCACGCGGTCCCCCTATCAGCTTTCCATAGTGGCTCCTTCCACGCGCTCGGTGTTAGGCACTTTAGTGAGACCCTCTTGGAAGCGGTCGAGGATGAGTTGAAGGTAAGAACTGCGACCTCTTATCTCCGAACCAGACCCAACCCTCCACTGTACCCCAGTACTGGACCACCAAGTTAACCCCGAAGAGTGGAACCTTCTTCGCGTACAGTCCCGAGCCCTTCCTCCAAAGCCACCTTTCCCACGCAAACTCCCCGTCGGCATTCCCAAGCCCATCCGCTCGTCAACCAGGCAAGGTCCCCAATCCACTCTTCGTCTACTTTGCTTGGGCGAACCCCCTCTACGATGACGAGTTCGTTGCAGCTCTGGAAGAATCCGTTAACCGCCTTGCTGCTGTTGCTGACGCAGAGGGATCGCTCGCAAACGACCATCCGGCGTTGTACGGAAACTACGTGAACGCCAACACACCTCTGGTCGATATCTACGGGGCCAATTTACCAAGCTTGCAGGCACTCAAAGCCAAGGTCGACCCTAACAACGTCATGGGCTTATCAGGCGGATTCAAATTCTAATTGTTGGTCAAATCTCCCTCAACGATCCCGGTGGTTGTGCACCAATTCCTTTCTCTATTAAACCAACCGAAACACTCCTTTGACACATCTAACTCTGTTATACACCGCCCTGTATTGATACCGTATATCAATCCCGTACATAGATATCCCACTCCACCAGGGAGCGACCATCGTAACCCACTTCTTGGGATTCGTCTCACAACTTCAGAGGGTGTACCTCGTCCTCCCGACACCCTTCTCTGCGCGAAAACGAGACGGCGCCGTACGATTTTCTCTTAAGCTGTGGACGAGTGTACAGCGATACCAGGTACACAGCCGGGGCTAAACTGGAACACACGAGGTGGAATCAGTCGAGATACAAGTAACGAGGGCGAAGGAGCAACACATACCACTACATAGTCTTCGGTAATCATAGCCCTGGTTCCTTTTGGAGCGTAGAACGGCCTTGAAGAAATGATAAAGGGTCCACGCTTCTTCACGGTCCACTCCTTCGCCGCCTCGTCGCCGCACCGCGCCATCCAATCCACAAACATCGCCCAGTGTTGATCGAAATTGAATTCCATATACTTGATACGCCCGTCCTCCACCTGCCGGACAGGTAACACCATACGAGTCCCGCTCACGAAGAAATTCATAGTCTCCCGAAGGCCAGGTATGGGGTGGTACCCGAGTGGGAGGATGAAGCGTTTCCATTCGTCGGGACACAAGGTCGTTCCCGAAGGGTACTTTGCCGTCAAGAAATCGAAGATCTGGGTAACGGTGACCAAAACCCTCCCGAGGTATCCTCGTGGTGTGTTGCGCACCGCTGGGGCGGGGGTGGTGAAGTGGATCACCAAGAGTTCGCGACCAGTCTCGGCAGGCGCGAAGTCCCTGCTCGAGAACTTCGGGAAGAGCGTCGTCGGGGATCTGTGCGCCCACACTCCGGTGATTCGCTCGTCTATCCGGAGTCGGAGAACTGGCTGCCTCCTTCCTGGTACCGAGTACTTGAAAATCAGAAGGGCCCCAGGTGTACCGACGAGAAGGAATCTCTTGTTGATGAAGGAGAAACCAGTGATATGGGTGTTGAGAGAGGAGGATGACGCAAACTGACGAGTTCGTGGTGAGAAAAACATGAAGACTGCAGGGAAACAAACCCGTACCAGTACAGGCTCCCCGTCTGCCAGAGGGTGGAGGTTTAGGATGTAGATATTCTGGCCGCGGTAGGTCTTGCTCTCGACGAATATCCCCAACCAATTTCCGTGGATACTCAAAGTAACCACTGCATTTTGGAGGAAATCGAAGGAGTAATCGGAGTATTTGGCACCTGTAATAGAGTCTCCCACCAGTTCCTCGTTCCCAAGATACACAACCCGAATTTTGGTGGAAGGAACCCTGGTAACACCCACATGAGTAGGAAGTCGGATAGGGAAGCACGGTCGTGCTTACGATAGATCATCCCAAACGATCACTATGTAGTTAGGGGATACCGCCTCTAGGGTCGGATTATTGACTTCCGGTCCAATGTCCACCTGGGCGGGGTTCCTTTGCAGGGATTTAACCCCGAGAGGAGGAGGCGCCCAATGAAATGCGAAAACATCGGGATGTTCCACGGATTGGAGGAAGAATCCGTCCGAAAATAAGTAGAACTCCCCCGATTCCGGGTATTCTAGCCTGAGGCAACGATTTTCTGTGGGTCCCATTGCCCGCTTTCTGTGTCGGAAGAGTTTATAGCCGAGATCACCTCCTTGGACGGTTTCGCGCACATCCTGATACCCGTGTAGCCATAGAAGAAACGTGGTCGAGGTCGAGTATATCAAGGTTCGTACGCCTCTCGAGACCTAATCCAAGCGTAAGCGGATCGACCGTCTTGCGGCATTGATTATAGCTCCTCACCTGTGTCAGCTTGATAAGGCTATCAAGATCTGCGAACGATAGAATGCTCGACACAAGTTCGTTTGCGAAGGGGGGAAGAGGAGACATCCTCAGAACGATGCCGAGTGGTGGTGGGTGGTTAGGTGCGGTGGCCGGGGAACACGCTGAATTTTAAACCACTTGTTCGCGACTGGTGGCCCGATTCCCCACCGGCCAGTTTAGGGAGCCCTTCTGTGGTGGTAAATTCCGGGCCGATGGCCTGAGATTGCCAACCGCGCAACCACGGTCACCGTTAGAACAGCCCGGCCTGGTTACCAAGGGAAACCCACACGGGTTGTGACAGTCGGGGGCGGTCACAGCTAACCCCACTAGTCAAGCGGGCCCATGCTGGCCCACAGCAGGTAACGGATCGTCCCCTTGTAACATCACATGGAAAGTGATGGGAATGGGGGAACTTCCATTCTTTTGGTTATAATCCCTGCCTCCCCGCACGGAAACCGCAAGAGGTTCGGGAACACGGCAATCGCGCACTCATGGAACGTGGGGCCTTTGGGGTCCTTTTGCAACGTGGTGCTTGGCGTACAGTTCAGGGCCGTGAGCTTGTGCGATGTGATGGGGTCGTAGGTATGGTGTAAGATTGAACGCCTTGAATGTGGCCTCGTCCTGCATATGGTCGGGATGTAATACGCCTGGGCATAGGCCCCCCGCCAATGTCTCCCCACCTGGTAAATGCTCAGCGAAGTCATACAACATTCTCTGATGAACTTGAAAGGTACCCAGGGGCCGGACCCTACCACGACGGATCACTGTTGACGATTTCCAACGATAACGTAGTTGATATTTGGATGTCGGGGCCTCTGCCAAGTTCGTCGAACCGTTTCAGGGTATCAGGTCTGCATCTGTAATGGGGGGGAACAAAGACGACCCACAAGGACTTGATGTTCCTCGTCTCCAAGCCCCAAACCAATAACTTCCGTCGTGCTGCGCGCGTCTCGCATCAACCTACACATCACGGAACGTTTGCGTGAGCTCCCTGAGTTGGGGAGGGGGGGTTGCGGGGTGCGAGGGCAAACTTGCAGTGATCTACACCACAAGTCTAAGGATGCATGGTCATTACGAGCGGGGCAACTCGCACACCGGATCCATTGAGCCATGTCCCGCGCACAACCGACGAATCCGATATCTTGGTGTTGATTACGTTCGCCAGACCGGTGCCGTTCGCCGATGTGGGGTCAATGTGACAACAAGGGGCACGCATGAAAGTCGGACACGTTCCAGCAGCATAGATCCGCCCCTCCGAGAAGATCTCAAGCTTTCATGACCACCAACGACTGGTCATATTTTGGCGGCCAACGATGGGTCCACAAATTTCGGAGGTGGGAAGCGGAGTGACGGTGGAGGCTGGAAGGTGAGGACGGATTGACGACCGATCGGACTTTTCATCTCCGTCAAAGCCGCCTTCATCAGCCTCTCGAACGATCTGCGGCAACGTTGCCGACAATCGCTGCCACGATTCTAACCTCCAACCTCAGCCCTCCTAAACGGGGGACAATAACTTTCGTATCTCCGAGGACCGTCCGTGCGCAATGAAGGAGTCTCACATGTCCTTCCTTGGGGTGGGTTTCGGCATTTCCTAAGATATCAGTGTGGCTGGTTTGATTTGTTCCCTATAGAGTCGTAGCTCAGTAAAATAAAACGAGGCCAAAAACGGTGCTCGTCCCCTCCGCCATTCCTCTCCTCACCCCCGCCACACCCCGTCATGTCCTCCACTAAGCCGCACGGCACTAGTAACCCCCAGGCTCCCGAGCCTATCAGTCGCTCATCGTCTACTGTCCTCACGCCAGTCGTGAAGGATGGAGTGGGTGAGATTGCCACCAAATTGGTGCAGATGTAAGTATGCCATCCAAGATCAGCGCACGGTTGGAGCTCAACGGGGATTCCACAGTGAAGATATCATCGAGAGCCTCAGTGCAGAGCTCTCGCCTGGCGCAGGGAGTTCTCCCGATATGGCAAGTACTCTGGTGGTCCCGCGGTGTGTGGCGGATCGCTAATACCGCGTGCGTTTAACAGGGGGAATTGTCCCAAGAGATTACGGACCTCCAGAAGGAAGTCAAGGGCATTAAACTCGCCCAAGATAATCAAATCAAAGCTTTCAAGGATGGAGTAATGGTGGATACCAAGGTGGAGATTGCTCAGTTAGTGGGGTATGTTATTCAACACCACACCTGATCGCGTCCCATACTTACTTCGGTGTGCAGAGCGACGATTGACTCTATCATCAAGGACGCCATCGCTGTTCAGGTAAAACAGGAAATGCAGGAATGGAACAACAGAGACAATATCCCGAAGTTTGTCAGCGAGCTGGAACACATGGTACAGGATAACGACGAGTTGGTGATGGAAACTCGCATACACCTTGAGAATTCGTGAGTCTTTCACTCTCAGATCGGAAGATTCCACAATCCCGAATCCCCTCCTCAGGCGCTCGAGGCACCACAATTCCACGCTTGACATCCGAGACGACTTTAAAACAAAGCTGGGGTCAATCAGGCGTCACGACGGTCGAATGAGTGAACTGTTCCCAACCAACCTCCGGGAATTGTTTTCTTACGATGGTACGCAACACTTGTCTGTAACGGAGTCAGCGAGGCACATCACTCAATAACCCCCAAGCCGAGCAACTGGTTCGGCTGATCAAGGAGCACGACCTTCGCCCGCTCGATAAATACAGCGAGAACCTAAACAGGTTCCTAATTTTTATCGGTGAGCCCCGCCCCACTCGAAGGTAGCTTGAGTGATAATATGTGTGGTACTAACGTAGGTTCTCGGTTCCTTGTTCAGGAGTAAATGCGTCGATTCCCGACCAATCTGTCGATTTCGTGGAGGAGCAGCTGCCTGCGTATGCGTATGGGGACACCACTTGGGCCCGAGATGGTGGGAATGCGAAAGGTGCTAGGCGTGCATCATCTGCGTCGCAGGACGCCAAACAGAACACAAACTCGTCGTGGTACCCTCGCTGGGGACCATGATCCCCTCCACCGCCAGCACGTCAGCTTTTTTCTTGTAATGACCATACCCCACCTTGTATCACGTCCGAATGTGTAACTGTAATTGGTCTCCTACTGTGTCCAAATAGCTTCTTGTCATTATCGTCTATCCTACTAAGTGAGCTTGAAACCGCCCACGTTGTACCGAGCGAGAAGCGACAAGATTTCAAAACAGCCTACAGTCGGTGGGATAAGTTTTTGGTTCGATGAAACCTCAGTTCAGTCGGGCAACGGGGCAGACTCAGAACCCTCTCAAAGGAATACAAATACAACCGTCAGCGTCCCTGTGCTCCGCCGCCCATCCTGAACCGCCTTCAGAAATTGACTCACGAGCGGTGGCTCACCTACCTCTGACGACCACTGGATAACCTTCCGGCGTGTCCTCCACAGTAAACCATAGGTTGAGGGTCTATCCCCGCTTCCGTCGCCACACAGACAGAACCGTGTAAATTGTGGGGAGGGCCCGGTACTTGCGCTGTAGTCTCCACTCTCTCAGAACGCTCCCTGGCCGATGCGCGTGTTAGGCTTTGGGTTGGCAACCTCTGGTCGACGCTGCTTGCAGGCCCGCGGATTAGCTGCCGGCCTGAGTCGGGTGCGGGTGCGCAAACTGTTGCTGATGTTAGAGGCCCAGACAAAACGAGACGTTCGTACTAAATTGATCGACCGCGAGAGTCCTGAGCTCTGTAGCCTAACTCAAGCGACGGGCCCGGACGAGCAGATGGAGATTTGATATTACGAGAGCAAATGTTGAACGTGGCCGCGATCGGACCGCCCTGAATGTGGGGCCGCCTGATCAGTGAAAGACATACGCATCTTACTTCTTACTTCCATCTGCCAGCGATGCCCCCCCGGAATGGGAATGAGACGGGAGAGAACACACGGACTCTCCGCGAGTTACTCAAACATCCAGATAACAAAATCTGCGCTGATTGCAAGAGACCCGGTGCGTCTTAGTACCCCGCTCAGAATCCTCTCTCGCCAACATGAATTGCCAGCTCCACGTTGGGCTTCATGGAATCTGTGAGCTCCTCTACTAGCAGGAGTAACACCCATCTGATATCCCTTCTCCAGTGGCGTGTTTTTGTGTATCCGATGCTCTGGCATTCACCGATCCATGGGGATAAACATCAGTAGGGTTAAGTCCGTCGATCTCGATGTCTGGACACCCATTCAGTTTGAGGTCGGGTTAACGTAACCTCTTGTGATGAACATTTACTGAACCTCTGGAATGAAGACCATTCAAAAATGGGGGAATCGTCTCGCCAACAAATATTGGGAAGCGCACCTGGAGGCTGGCCAACTTCCACCCGATCAGTGAGCCGGCGCCACTCGCCATGTCTAACCATCTTCTAACTGTTTTTGGTTTATAGTAAAATGGAACTATTCATCCGTTCAAAGTATGAGACGAGGAGGTGGGCGCTGGAGGGGGCACCTCCTGAGGATCCTTCCGTATTGGACACGGACGATCCGTCAGTCGCACAGGCCGCTACCCAAGTACAACAGAACATCGGTACCCAATCAACTCCTGTTACTCAGCCTCAGCGAGCTGAGCCTTCTCACCGCCGATCCGTGAGCGATGGAGGGGACGACAAACCGTACAACGACCCCCAACCGACCCCGGCTCAAAAGGTCGATGCACAGGCTTTGTTTCGCGAGCCATTGCAGTGGGTCGGGTTCAGGGCCCTTCCTATTCGCGCCAATGATCCACTGCCGACACCCCAAATCCCTACTCCAGAATCAGAACCAATGTCCCTAGACGCCTCTCCCGCCATAACCAAGCCTGGGGATCTGATCCACGAGCCACCACCTCGTCCACCAACACCCGGTTCTCCAGATAGGAAATCCTCGGCGGAGCCCGCACCGGTACCTGAACCTCTGCCATCCGAGTCATTGGCCGTCCAGAACCCACCCGGTCACCCCCAACCCCGTAGCGAGCTCTACACACCATTGGGGACCGTAGGTCCTCACGACACGGGCGACACCGCCACGACCACTCTATGCAAGATCGGTACGCCTCTTGCCCGTCTTCATCGATCTTGTGGGGGCCACTGACCGCTCCCGATTCACATTTCTCAACTTTGATACTCCAGCCTTTGGGTTCCTGATCAGACGCGCGTTCAGTCAGCACGAGCTCCCTCTTCTGATCCACGTTATCTTCTCGGGTGGGGATGAGAGTGAAATTGTCCGTTGTCTGAGTAGCAGGGACGACGCCCAGACCTTTGTCGACGTGATAGACGAGGCACGTTGGACATTCTCTCGTCATCGCAAAGCCAAGTTAACCAACATTAACATCCGATAGGCCCTGGATACGGTCGAACTTTCGCCACAGATCCGGAAGAAATGCCTCAAGTCGTTGTACAAGGTTTGCGGCCGCCACGCACTCGTTCCGAGGGCCATGAATATCCCCGTTTGGTATGACCGAATGGGTCGTGCGTTGTACAGGGGTGGGTTCGCGGACGTGTGGAAGGGCAAATATCGCGACCGGGATGTCGCAATGAAGGTTCTGAGAACGTACTCGACCAGTGACTTGCAGAAGATAATTGGTGTGGGTTACAGGTTGCGTTATCTTTCCCGCGTCAATGTACTAACAGTGTGCCACGTAGAGATTTTGCAAAGAAGTTATGATATGGAGAACGCTCCGGCATCCGAACGTACTGCCGCTGATAGGAGTGATGATGTCGGAGGACACTCACTTCGCAATGATATCCGAATGGATGGTGAACGGGAACATCAATGACTTTGTGAGGGCGCACCCGGCTGCAGACCGATTGGGGCTGGTAGGTCGTTCGATAAAATCTCACCGCCTTTATCCCAGGTTCACCAAGGCTCGAATAACTCGCTTAGCTGAAGGACGTCTGTAGGGGGTTGATTTACATCCATAACCAGGAAATGAGCCACGGGGATCTTAAGGGTGTGCGTTTTCGATGGCTGGAGCTGCCACTCTATTTTACTGATTTTACCTGTCAAGGCCAACATCCTAATCGACCAAACCTGCCACGCCCGTATCGCAGACTTCGGTCTGCTTACGATCGTCTCGGATCCTGCGAATGTTTTGGCCTCGAGCTCATACACCCAGGGCGGCACGGCCCGG
>Ga0307509_10007073_pt1 | contig 14819 bp, 15 predicted proteins | sample 10_EM_MG_FD_202245 | JGI IMG/M metagenome (GOLD analysis project Ga0307509, IMG submission 202245) | Populus trichocarpa ectomycorrhiza microbial communities from riparian zone in the Pacific Northwest, United States - 10_EM | ecosystem: Host-associated > Plants > Roots > Unclassified | place... | reverse complement strand
GGATGACCTACCCAGATAAAAAAACATGGAGAATTGGTCGCGTTGTAATGGGTGACCTACCTAGAAAAAGGATGGTCTCATTGTAATGGGTGACCTACCCAAGTGGAAAAAGGGAAGAGTAAGAGCTTAAAGGCACACTCGAAAGGAGGTAGGGTTAGAAAACACACTACCTAAGAGATGACGGCTCAAAGGCACACTCAAAATGAGGTAGGGTTAGAAAACGCACTACCTAAGGGATGGTGGCTCAAAGGCGCACTCGAAAGGAGGTAGGGTTAGAAAACACACTACCTAAGAAGTGAGGGCTCAAAGGCGCACTCGAAAGGAAGTAGGGTTAGAAAACGCACTACCTGAGAAGTGAGGGCTCACAGGCGCCCTCAAAAGGAAGTGAGGGCATAAAGGCGCACTCGAAAGGAGGTAGGGTTAGAAAACACACTACCTGAGAAGTGAGGGCACAAAGGCACACTCGAAATGAGGTAGGGTTAGAAAACGCACTACCTAAAAGGTGATGATGAAACACCCATTGACAATGTTGAAAGCAATGCATAATGATCAATATGCATGTATACTTACTTGAGAAATATAGGTCCCCATTTCTTCATGGTGTCTTTCTTTTCTCAAAAGTTGGAGTGTTGGTAGTAGACTTCGATGGCTTTTTCGCTCTTGCTTACTCAAGTCATCTCTTGTGATCTTGACCTCTAGGAAGGACTTGATATCATCATACTTCTTTGTCCTTGTCCCTTTATCTCAAGGGTTGCCAATTTTGCCCGATATTTTTCTTAGGAAGGGAATCATGGAGCCAGCCCTATCATGCATTTTTATTGCCCCCCAGCTTGATTATGCCTCTAAGTATTTAATTCGGGTTTGGGGATGAGGCTATATGAAGGAAGATTTGGTTTTTGACAAGGAGTTGTTTTCATGCAGAATTTTTGGAATTTCAAAGTTATTCCAGACACAGAAATCATTTTGACATCGATTCAAAGCAAACTCATTCTGAAGAAATTCAAGTGATTCCTATAAAGAGGTTTTCAGAAGTGATGAAAACTCTTTGTTTTGCTTTTGGTGAAATTGTGAAGTGATGTTTGATTGGTCAAAAAAATGGTTCAAAATTCAATTTGAAGGTTACACAGAACCGATTTTCAAAGCATTTATTTTATTTGCATGAATAATGATTTGGTTCGCATGAGAAAGCACTGCCTACCGATCCAGATTGCTTGCCTTTGATCAGAAAGGCTTGATTAGGCGCGTAATGTAGGCTTGGGCTATTGGTTATGAAGAAAAAGGATATTTACAAGCTTAAAAGCTGTTTAAGGGATTTTAAGACTAAGGATCACTTGTCCTTGGAATATCTTCCCAAAATGGTCTATCGTGCCCCCTAGTGTTAGGCTTGGGCTCTTTCTCTTTGTTTTTGTTTTCTTCATTTGGTCGAGCATCATCATATTGAATTTTTTTTTATGCTTAGAATTTTTGAATCATTTGAATTTTTCTTTATGCCCCAGCTTTGTTTGGGCACCTTCGATGGTTGAGAATTTTGTTTTATGCCCCTCTATGTTGCTTGGGCACTTTTAATCGTTGTTTTTTTTTCTCGCACTTGCCTCCAGTGTGGGGTGTGATCCTAGCCAAGGTTATTCCTAAAAAAAACTTTATTATGCTCAAAAGAGGACTGCAAAGGATATATTTTAGCCTCGTGAAAAGATTATCAAAGATGACCTTTCTTCATTCCAAACTCATGCATTTAGGATCGGTAAGCCTTGCTTTCATGCGAGTATGCAAAATGATTTCTCATTATTCATTCAAATAAAACTCAACTTTGGAGTCACATCATGTTTTTTTTTTGTTGTCGTGGTTGTTGTTTTTTTTTTCCTGTTTTCTAGGTGTATGATTACCTTTCTAAGGAATCGTTTGAATTTTCAGAACTTGTTTGTTTGGACAAACACCAATATGATTTCTGTCTCGTATCAAACACTTTGAATTCCCAAAAAACTTTATGAACATGTGAGATTATGCATAATTTTGGAGGGAAAAAGGGAAACACATTAATGGTTTCATTGGTGAAGGTTGTGCTTTAGTGTGTTATTTGCATGAAATGACAACAAAAATAAAGGTACGTTATGAGAACACAGGAAAACACATGGTATTATTTAACAAGAAAGGCTCATTTGACAGAGAAAGTCTTGTGGCATTATTAGCCAAATTACCAACAAGACTGAAACAAGTTAAAACTGACATGATCATACAAAAAACAATAATAGGGCAGGCTTCATCCTTTCATTTTGGCAAATCCCCTATTAGGCTAGCTTCCCCACAATAGTTCTTGTAGAGGACTTATTGACGATATGGACAAAAACTATGGTCGAAATTTGAGACTTTCAAAATTTATGCTGCCTTTTTCACACCCTACCTAAATCATTAGTTCTTCCAGATTTCCCGGACATTCCACCGCTAGTGCATTTCTGATTTACCACTTCAAGCATGATTAGGTAGAGGGTTCGTGTTCATATTAGAAGTGTCTTCCAATTCTATCCACCTTGCCTTGATTAATTGCAAAAGTTTTCTCTTGAAGGCGTTGCAAGTATGGATACTATGTCCAGTAACACCAGCATGGTATTCGCAAGTGAGCTCTGGTTTGTACTAGCTAGGGTAAGGTGGTTGCACCGGCATCACAGGTTTGGGAGCTACATGCTTGATGCTTAATAACTTCTGGTTCATCTCATTCAGGGGTAGCGGTAATGGAGGTAGTTGTTCTTAGACCTTATGGTAATTATCAATTTGGCTTTTGGCTTGAAAGGGCTCAAGTTTTTTTATGTTGGCAATTTGAGATAAAGTGTGGTAGTTTTGGGATGAGTTTTTCCTACCCATATAGCCATCTTCAACATGGTTGACCTCCTTCCTTTCGAAGCCTCTTTTCTCGGTTGGTGCAGAAATTCTTTCACTCTTGACGCCTTGCTCTATGCGTTCGCACACTACCACAGTGTTAGTATTTTGTTGAGCCAAACTACCCATCACATGCTCGTAATATGGCGCTTTGAGTGTGTCGGCAAATAAAGTGACCATCTCTTTGTCTAAAAGTGGAGGATGGACTTGAGCAGCTGATTCTCGCCATCTTTGAGCATATTCCCTTATGCTTTCTTTGTCCTTTTTTCCTAGATTGGACAAGCTAGTTCTATTAGGAGCAATGTCCATGTTGTACTTGTATTGCTTGACAAAAGCCTCCACAAGATCTTTCCATCTCCAGATCTTTGTGTTGTCCAATCTCATGTATCAGCTCAATGCTGCCTCACTTAAGCTATCCTAAAAAAAATACATCAATAGTTTTTTTTATCATGCACTACTTCTGTCATTTTATTGCAATAGGACTTGTGATGAGTCATGGGGCATTGTGTTCCACTATATTTGATGAACTCAGGAACACAAAACTTCTTCGGGACAACCACATTTGGGACAAGACACATCGCCGCTGCCCGTACTGGATCATATAAGTCTACCCCTTCAATGAATTTGATTTTGGCTTCCAGCGTCGCTATCTTTTCTTGATCAAGGCCATCAGATAACTTGGCCTGGTGGGACTCGTTAACAAATGCATCCATGACTGCCAGGGCTGGTGCAGATGTTGCTGACTGCACAAATGCTAGATTATATTGAGGCTCTTGACCATGTTCACTCATTCTTTCTTTGGGCTGAGCTGTTGTTGGAGTCTGATTAAAGGTGAGTAGTCGGTTAGAAGGACCTTCACTAGAGGCATTTCTCAGTGTTTGCTCGAGTAAGCTAGTAAGGCGAGCCACGCTTGTTTTCAGATACTCCAACTCTTCTTGAAAATGGGCATCACGGTGAGTGCGTTCTTTGTCTTCCATGTTTCTCGCTTGAAGTCGGATGTTGTAGACTCGTTGGGGACCTATATTTCAACCTGTTGTATGTATGTATATTATTTACAAATGATCGGATGTATGTATATGGATGCAAATATATATACATGCGTATTAGGGAGTTCATACTCAAGCAATAGGTTTTGGGCCATTACAGGATGGGTGGCTTTCTACCTGGTCTCAAAAGGGTCTCTTGTTGTCCTAGTGATCACTCTCGTGAAGGCAATATGAGGGCTCAGCAAGTAATGGGATGGCAAGTGCACCAATCATTACCAGTCTAAGCTCTCAGCGAAGAGTTGAGGTTTACACAAACTTAAACCTTGACTAAAAGTCCTAAGGTAAGCTGCTAGTCCATCACCTAACTTAATGTTTTTTGGTATAAATTCCCTTAAAATGTGAATGATGAATAAAACAATTTTACAATGCAAAACAAATATATACAAAATTAAAGCGTATGCGCAAAATGAGGAAATATATATTAACAATGACACAAACCAAACAATAAAACACAATAATCAGACAAAAACAAAGCTTAGTCCACAAGGTCCTTAGTGGAGTCGCCATTCTGTCTCACGTGTGCGGCGTTGTGGCCATTGCCCACCACCCTCATCATGTGTGGAGTGTCTATCTTGCCAAATATAGGGAGACAAGGAATTCTTGTCTCTTATTAGTGAAAAAATGGAATGGGAGTCGCTACTTAGTATTTTGGTCACTAGGAACCCTAACTGGTCTTAGAGATCGGCTAAGGAGACTGGTTGCGTAAAGGGAAGGTGTTAGCACCCCAAATATGCCTTACCTAAGGTAAGCTGCATTACTTTATTATCTGATAAAAACTAAGGTCTTGTCGTGTTTTCTAATTTTTGATCTGTCTATGATTTAAGAAAAGTCCTCCTCGGTAAGAAGGTCTTTATCTTATGGGGTAAAACCTAATTGTGCTAACGACAAATAAAAAAACTACTTTTTAATATTGAGAGTATGTTTTACGTATAAATTCATAATCCCAGATATTAAAAGAAAATAAAATATTTTTATGGGTGTTTTTTGAAATATTGGCCTAGTTCTTGTGACTTTAATAAACTGGTTATTAAAGCCAAGATGCATGTTAATACATATTTTTTGAATTTTTGTTGTATGAAAATATGATGTAATTTTTTCTTTGAGAGACTTGGTTGTATGCATGAAAACAAAAAAAAAATATTTTTTTTTTAAGTTTTGATGAAAACCGAGTATTTTAATACTGCATTTGTGTTTTTATGGTATATAAAAAACAAAACGATATTAATTAAAATGGATAGAAAAATATGCAAGAAAATCATGGATGTTTTTGAAAATGTATTTTTTTTTTGTAAATGTTTGAAGGGGCGGACCCGAAATAAAATTGGGTTGGGACCGACCTGAATAAAATATAACTATCTTATATTGGGTTGGACTCAGCCCAGCCGCGTGGACTGGGCTGATGATCCAACCCGGACTGGTTACTGTGCCATGCATAGTAACCATGATCCAACCCGGGTAATTATTTTGCCTTGCATTACAGAAATGTGCACGGTGCACGTTTTGAATGCAAGGGAATGAAACGGGAAAACAGAGATGAAAGGACGAGAATTGCCTGGAATGGAGGCGCTCTGGTAGATGAGTTGACGGTGGCTGGTGGTGATGGTGGTGTTGTTGCAGTGGCAGATGGTGGTTGCTGCAAGAAGAGGAAGAAAGGAGAAGAAATCTGCAGAGGCTGATGATGGTGACAGTCGCGGTGGCTGATCTGCCTCTTATGAAGATCTGGGTTGGTGGATATGGAGGTGGACAGACCAGTGGTGGTGGTGGTTGTGGTAGGAGGCCGCGGTGAAGAGAGAAACAGAGAGGTTCTGTTGGCAACAGAAACCGGGTTAGGGAGGCTGGTTTTTTGGTTGTCTTTAGACCGAAATTTCTCCCCCCTCTGAGCATGAAGATAAAATCTATTTATAGGCGGTGGAAGAGGGACACTTTGTCTCTTCTGGTGCAAACTCTCAGCCCTTAGTTCGACTCGAAAGCATCCTAACCATTGGCTCAAAGTAGCAATGATGAACTGTTAATTTTGCATGAAAAATGGTTGGTCGGGCTGGCCACTTTGAGGCGGTGGCACCGCCTCTACAACCTCGATAAGCCCGAATGGCTTACACTAGCGTGTAGTCAGGTATCACAGGATCGTTTGCGTGTATGTTTCATCCAATTTGGTGAAGAAACGAGGTGCCACATGCCTTGGGAAGGTGGCCACCCAACAAGCCTCGCTGGAGAAGAAGATGAATAGTATCTTACGATTTAGTCCTTTAATTTGTGATTTATTTCTATCTACACCATTGATTGCCTTCAAACTTTTAATTTTGTTCAAATTTACCCATGAAGAACTTCAATTTAAACCCTAGATTTCGATGCATTTTTCCCTTTGGTCCTTGGTTTCGGATCTATGCAATTTGACCTTTAATTGATCAATAAACTTTCAATTTCTACAATTTGACCCCTGATTTGGTCAATTTCAGTTCCTTTATTTATGCGCCTTTTCCAATTTGGTCCTTGGTTTTGGATTTCTTGAATCAAGTCCCTAATTGGCCACCAAACTTCAATATCTATTCAATTAAGCCCTTGATTTGACCAAATTAACTCAAAAAAATTATACTTTGACCCTAGAACCTTAATTTCTTCCAATTAAAGCCTAAATTGACTTAAAAATCAATGTTTCTTGTAATCAAATCCTATATAAATTCAATTAAACCTCCAATAAAATTTAATTGAGTCCATAAACATCTGATTTTAGACTTTTTTCCTTAAATTAAATTTTTCTTTGTTAACAAGGCTCTTCATCTGTAAAATATACTGTCAAATTTTAATCTTTGAATTTTTAAGCCTCCTCAACCAATTTCTAGCCATTTTCTAGGCGTTTAACATCCTCTTCTCACTATTATTTTTTTTTAGATTTTTTTTGTTTTTAGTTTGAATATATATATATATATATATATATATTATTTTATGGAAGAGAAAAAGTGAATTTAGGGAATAACCAAAAAATGGATTATGACAAGCTCCATCAAAATTGTCGCACGTGTGCGGGGTCACGAAAATCTTCCACTCACGTAAATGTATATCTGACAAATATAGGGAGAAAAGGAATTCTTGTCTTTAATTAGTGGAAAGATGAAATGGGAGTCGCCACCTAGTATTTTGATCATTAGGAATCCTAACTGGTATTAGAGATCGGGTATGGGGACTGATTGCATAAAAGGAAAGTATTAACACCAAAATACGCCTTACCTAAGGTAAGCTACATTATTTGATTGTCTGATATATATACTAAGGTGTTATTGTATTTCTAATTATTTGTCCGTTTATGGTTTAAGAAAAGTTATCCTCGATAAGGAGATCCTTATCTTATCGAGTAAAACTCAATCGCTTCAAAGTCTATTCATAAAAGAACTACCCTTTTAATATCAGGAATATGTTTTACGTGTAAGTTTCTAATCCTTAATACTAAAAGAAAACAAAATTTGTTTTTTAGAATTTTTGAAATAGTAGCCAAGTTCTTGTGACTTTAATAAATTGGTTAATTAAAGCCTAAATGCATGCTAATACATATCTTTGAGATTTTCTTTGTTGTATGAAAATATGATATGGTGATTTTTTTTAAGAGACTTGGCCGTATGCATGAAAAGAAGATTTTTTTTTGTTTAACTTTTGCAATATTTTGACAAAAACAGGCTATTTTAATAACGGATTTGTATCTTTATGATATAAAAATACAAACCAATATTAAGTAAAATTCAGTAGAAAAATACACGAGAAATTCACAACTTTTTTTTGAAAGGTTTTTTGGATTTTTTTATTGGGCCAAACCCGACCTAATGCATTTGGGTTTGGGCCGGTGCTCTCCGACCTAGTGAACAATGGAGTAGCTCTCCACAAGCTCTCCATAGTTCAAATGCAACATGAACAGTGGATACTGAATAAATTCACTCCACTGTTCACTTGCAGAACAGTGGAGGGCGCCTAAAAGAGAATATAAAGATGAAGGAGGAGAGGAGCTGACCTCGCGGTGGTGGTTGTAGCTGTGGTGTTGATGGTGGAGTGGCGCTGGGGCAGGCGATGGTTCTTCTTTTTCTACGTTTTCCTTGTCCTCTGTTTCTATTCTTGCTTCTTCTCCTTTTGTTCTTCCTTTTTATTCTCTGTTTTGCTTTTGTTTCTTTTCTCTCTATCAACAATGTTCTCCCCTCTTTTTGTGGCTTCATGGCGGCACTGCTGTTCTTGGTGGTTCATAGTGGTGGCTTCGCAATGGTAGATGACAGTTCGCAATGGCTTTTCCCTGATTTTCTTTCTCCTCTGTTTTCTATTTTTGTTCTCTTTCTCCCTCTGGCTTAAAAAACAATCTCCCCCTCTCTGTTTTTTGTTCTTCCCCTTTTCCTCTTTGGTTCTTTCTTTTCTCTTTCTTTTTTCTATTTTCTCCCCTGCCTTTGTTCGTCTTTGTTTCTTTCACCCAAAATTTCTTTGCCTTTCCTTCGTTCCCCCCTTTGTTTTTCAACTCTAGTTTCTCTTCCCCTCAGTCTCGTCTCTTCTCTCTATGTTTTGTTTTTTTTTTCGGTTCTTCCCTCTGTTCTTTCTCTCTATGTTTTGTTTTTTTTCTTCGGTTCTTCCCTCTGTTCTTTCTCTTTATATCTCCCTCTATTTCTTCTTTCAATCTCTCTTGTTCATCCTAAATCTTCTCTCTAACCACCCCCTCGTTTTTAGTCTTTATCCTTTCCAAAATCTTCCTCCTTCTTTTTTCTTCTTTGCCTTTTAGTATTTATAGGTAGAGGGAGAGAGGCTCACCCTGTCCTGTCTAGTCATGGGATAGGGTAGGGTGGCTGGGGTGGCCTCTATGTAGCCGCCTGTAGGGCATGACTCCCTTGTCTAATCTTAAAAATGGTTGCAAGTGAGGGGGCGTGGGTTGTGTTAGTTTTCTTGTAAGTGGGGAGGGAGAGGAACAAACACTGCAAAGGAGGGGAATAAAAACCTTCTTCCCTTGCCTTTTCTTGCAAGTGGTTGTATTTTCTCTTTTTATTCGGGGACCTAAAAGCAGGTATCAACAACAATCTTCAATGTGGATATCATCATCATCATCTTCATTAACATGTGCATCTCCACTAGAGTTTAAAACAACATTTAACTTCTCTATGTCAACATCAACAAGACTATCATTGAAAACATGAAAATTTAAATTTTCTTCTAAGTCAATCGAAGGAGCAACTTGATATAGTTCAACCAACTCACTAACTTGAAAGACTTCATCTCGCACACTTATGTCTTTGTTTTTATCCTTAACAACCTTGACACGACCCCTGGGTTTCATTTTTAAAATGGATAACTAATCAACTCTTGATCGGTCCTTTCTAAAGGAAGGGGTGTATGTGTAATAAACTTGTTGGCATTGCTTTGCGAAAACAAAGATATCGTTTACATTGCGGAGTTTAGCTTTTAAGTTGATTTTCACTAGACCATAGTGAACATCTACTTTGATTCCTCTATTAGTGGTGTCATACCAATAGCATTTGAATAAAAACTTTATTATGCTCGCTATGATATTGCAATTCGACAACCTTTTGTAATTTACCATAGTAGTCAACTTCAAACTCGCTATAAGTCGATCCCTTAACAGAAACACCATTGTTATGTCTTTCTTCCATGCCCGTATTCTTCAGCATGAAACACATATCCATTGATAAAATACCCGTTGTAGCATATAACTTTTATTTTAGGACTCATGCTTAGTAAAGACAATGAAATAGCAACACACTTTTCCATTTGATAAACCTTGTATATCAAGTACAACAATGAACAATAAACAAGAATTCTGTAATGAAATAAAGTAACTTGCAAGAAATAATGAGTTTGTGATAGTACTTACATGTGTTTTGAGCCATGTGGCAAATTGTTCATCTTGTAATCGAAAGATTTGGGATTCGGTCAACTGTGAGTTATTGGACAGTAAATATTATCGATGTTGCCTACAAGGTTTTCAAAATTATTTGAGTTTATGATATTAAAATATATAAATAGTATATTTTTAACAAAGTTTAAGTAGTACATATACTTATTGAATAAAAAGTCTTAGCTCATCACAGTTAAATAGAACATAATTGTGTGCTTGTCTGAACTCTATCTCAGACAAATATCTTTCTCTTATGACATTTTTAAGTGTAGGTCATCTAGGATTGAAAAATATTGACAAGCTCCCATTGAAAGGCACTTCACCACCATCATCAGGCCATGGAACGCGGTTGATTCTTGTTCTCAAATGAGGTTCGAAAAAGTAAGAGATTAATCTTGAGATATCCTCAACAATATAGGCTCACATATCGAAGCCTCAACATGCGCCTTGTTCTTAACCTTTTTCTTAAGGCTGAACAAGTACCTGCATGAAATTAAACAAATATTTTTCAATTAAGAAAAACAATGAAAATATTTTATGAATTACATTGCATCTGTAATATCTAACATCTCGAATGGATACATCCATCTACACTAGACTAGTCCTCCAACTTTTGCCTCATATTGTCTCGATGATATTCATTTCAAGCTGCTCAATGTGATTTTTCTGCAACTTGCTGAAGCATATGTCTCTATAGAAATGACTAATCTTCATTAGTGCATCCCATATACCCTTTGACAACAAATCACGATAAGCTAATGGAATAAGTGTTTGCATAAACACGTGGCAGTCATGACTCTTCATTCCATACAATCCATATTTCTCCATATTAACCAACCTTGATATGTTCAAGGCTTGTCCATCGGGAAAACGCAGACTCTTAAGCTAGTGGTAGACTAGTTGTTGTGCATATTTCTCTAACACGAAGCTTGATCTGGGTTTTGCAACTTGTGACCCATCAAAAACCAACTACATATTTTTACGGTTACAAACAATGTTATATCCATTCTAGCCTTGATGTTGTCCTTTGTCTTCCCCTTCACATTCATGACGGTGTTGAAAATGTTCTCAAACACGTTCTTTTCTATGTGCATGATGTCAAGGTTATGACGGAGGAGATTAGTTTTCCAATAAGGAAGCTCCCAGAAAATGCTTCGCTTTACCCAGTTATGGGTTAAACATAAACCATGAAACTTCTGCTTACAAGATTGGAAACCAAACACAATGTCATCGTACTCTGATACAACGTCATGCAATTCTTCACTAGAAAAACGCGAGGTTGCAACATCCTTTTCATCTTTGCCAATAAAGAAATCATTTCTATTCCTTTTGTACTTGTGATTCGTTGCCAAGAAACGACGGTGGCTGTCAAAAAAAGAATATTTACCTCTGTTTGTTAGCGTGAATGCCTTGTTGTTTTCCATGCAGTATGGACATGCTTATTTTCCATGTGTGCTCCAAATAGAACCATTATCTGGAAAATCATTGATAGTCCACATCAAAGCCGCCCTCATAAGAAAATTATGTTTTCTCGATATATCATAAGTCAAAGCTTCGGAGGACCACAATTGCATTAACTCATCAATCAACGGTCAAAGACAAACATCTATATTCCAGCTTGGACTGCTCGAACCGGGTTTCACCATAGAAAAAAACATGAACCCCAGCCTCATACACATCCCCAGTGGCAAGTTGTAAATCATGAGTATGACCGAATAACAAAAATAAGGAGCAACAAATGATTCGGATGGGTATATTCCATCTGTACACAACCCAAGACGCATGTTCCTTGATTCAGCTGAAAAGTGAGGATGCACACTGTTAAAGTGTTTCCATGCTTCGCCGTCAGAACGATGCACCATCACTCCATCAACCGCATCATGTGATTGGTGCCATGTCATGTGCTCAACAGTCCTTGGTGACATGAATAACCTCTACAGTCTAGGTGTGATTGGGAAGTATCTAAGTTTTTTATATGTCTCGAGAGTCTTTCCCTTGCCAGTTCTAGGTTTGTAACGGGAATGCCCACTTGTCATGCACTCGGTCAGCTCAGCATTTTCAAGATAGTACAACATGCAGAAGTTAGGGCACATGTCAATTTTCTGGTATCCCAAACCGAGGGGTTTCATCATGAACTTAGCAGCTTAAAGGTTCTCTTTCAACCTGTTCTCTTTAGGTAAAATACTTCTCGCTCATTCAATAATTTTGTCATAACCGGCCTTACTCAACCCACAATCTGACTTGATGGTGAACACTCGTGCAACGACTGATGATTTACTATGATTCGTGCAGCCATCCCATAATGGTTCATCAGAAACATTAAACAGATTAAAAAACCTGGCTGCGTCTGCATAACGTTCTTCTTCTAAAATTGGACATTGACTGACATTACCTTGATTCATTCTCATTGCATCCATAACCATATTCCTATAAGGATTAATGTTGTCATTCACTATTCCTTGTACATTGCTAGCACTAGAAGTTGACCCAACCATCCTTTCTACCATGCTCTCATTATGAACAAATAGTTCTTCTTGTGCATACCAACACAGGTAATCCTCAATGAACCCCTTGTGTAGAAGATGCATCGTTACAATATCTGGATGCAGATACTTTTTATTTTTACACTTCCTACATGGACACCTAATATTGCCTCTACTAAAATTTCTCGGAATAGATATTGCAAAATTAATAAAACCCTGAACCCCATTACAATAATCCATTCTTTGCAATCCTTAGGGTGAATTTCAATACATCCATGACTTTTATCGAACCTCTATAAAATAATGATGACAACATGTATTAATTAACTATGTTAAGTAAATAAATTTGCAAAAATATTGGTTTAACTCGAGATTATCCAACAAACTAATTAAAAATTCTCTTAAATATTCATTATCAATTATCAATGTCCATACAAATTTACACACATAAATTTATGGAAATTACAGCACCGCAATAGCATTGATAAAAATTCAAATAGATTCGTTAAACAAGCTATTATTTATGTTAACTTTTAAGATGGAATCACTAACGAAATTTTTCTATCGGTGATTCCAGCGGTGAGACTGACAGTGAAGGGGTCTCGTCACTGTACAAAGATCCCAGTTTGAATTCCTTAGTAATTTCATCGGTAAAATCGCCCGCAAAATCTTCCACGTCATTGACCTGCTTTTTTTTCAAAATTCTATATAATCCGTCTGTAATTCTATCGGTATACACAGACAGACATATTCCGTCGGAATATACCTACAGTTTTATCGATTGATTTTCATCTGTCGGTAATTATCACTATAAATTACCGATAGAAATGTGTTGGTAATTATCTGTCGGTAATTATACATAGACAGACATATTTTGTTGGTAATTCTATTGGTTTTAGTCGAATTTCTGGTAGTGAATTGAAATGTGAGCCCTGAAGTTGGTTGCCTTTTCCATTTTAGTCTTTGGGTTTGAATTTATGTATTTTGACCTTCAATTGATCAACAAACTTCTAATTTCTTCAACTTGGCCCTTGAATTGGCCAATGTCAGGCGCTATATTTATGCACCTTTTATAGTTTGGTCTTTAGTTTTGAATTTCTTCAATTAAGTCTCTAATTGCCCATCAAACTTTAATATTTATGCAATTAAGCTCCTTAAGTGACCACATTAACTTTTAAAAATTGTAATTCGACCTTCAAAATTTAATTTCTTCCAATTAAAGCTTAAATTGAATTAAAAATAATTTTTTCTTGCAATCAAACCCTTCATAAACTCAATTAATCCTTCAACAAAATCTAATTGAGTCCTTAAACATCTAATTTTAGAATTTTTTTTCTCAAATTGAATTTTCTTTGTCAATAAGGATTTCATCAGTTAAAAAGATACAATCAAGTTTTAATCTTTGTTTTTTTTTGAAGTTCCTTAACCAATCCTTAGGCATTTTTCTTCCAACAATATATGTTTTTTTTGTGCAGGGATTCAAAAATAAATAACAACATAAATAATCATCAATTATATTGAAACAAGAAAAAAAGTGATATTTGATCAAATTTCTCTATTTGTTGTGCGCGATATGGATTAGGAAAAAGAAAAGGATGGCATCTTTATATAACCCCATTAATGAGGTGATAGATTATTATCATATAAATCAAATTTAAAACTTAACTTTTTAATAATTATTTAATATGATATTAGAGTCTTTTTAACTAGTATGTACAATCAAATAAATTCAAACTAAAGAGCTGGCATATATAAAAATAGTTTAATTGAAAATTCATATAATTTTTATCAGAAAAAATGTTGATAAACCAATAAATAGTTGAATTGCTGACTGGCAGCAGACCACAGTTATTAAACCCGGCCCGGCCCGGCAGGTCGACCTCGGATCCGGTCGACCCGGTAGCTGGACCGGTCCGGGCAAAGTTAAAAACCGGCTTGCGCAAAAAACCGGTCAAACCCGGTCGACCCGTGACCCGGGCGACCCGGTAAAACCCGGGCGAGACCCGGCATATATATACATTAACTTTCCTTTGCGCCACTGGCAGTAAAACGAAAGTTGAACAACTAATTAATTAGTCTCTGCCCTAAGTTCTTGAGAAGAGCAGCCCGCCCCTAATTTCCTTCTCTGTTATCTTTTGCAAAACAAATAATTGGTTGAGATTTCATTGGAGAAATTGGAGTTTATTTCTACAGGTGCTCTGTTTTCCTTACGTTGCTTACTTTTTTATGTTTTTTTCTTTGTTGAGATTTCTTATTGCAAACAATTGCTGCAGATTTTGAATGATTCCCTCTTTTTTCCATGCTTTTTAAGCTCTTCTTCGGATTGGAACAAATAATTGAAAAAAGTATTCATTTGACAACTATCCTTTAGTCACCCATGAAGAGAAACATCTGATATGATTTGCAAACATGACCTTTGTTGTTGTTGGTTTCATTCTCCATTAACATATTCACATTGAGCACTGACTGTGAAGGCATTTCCTCCATGTTGCCCGTATTATTAGTTTTTTCTTCTTCTTATGTTTTATGATTTATTGTGATTTTTAA
>Ga0307509_10007071_pt1 | contig 14821 bp, 16 predicted proteins | sample 10_EM_MG_FD_202245 | JGI IMG/M metagenome (GOLD analysis project Ga0307509, IMG submission 202245) | Populus trichocarpa ectomycorrhiza microbial communities from riparian zone in the Pacific Northwest, United States - 10_EM | ecosystem: Host-associated > Plants > Roots > Unclassified | place... | reverse complement strand
TTGATGGGTTCTTTTAAAACTTACTCACCACTTACCCACTGATCCCATCAAGATCAAAGTGGTGAGTACATTGATAATTTGCCCACCATTTACCTACTGGGTAAAACATGGGTAAATTGTTTAAAAACTCTCAACAAACTCTCAATGTACCCCCCAGGTAAGACCCCCTCTGCCCCCAGTGAGAATCCCACGGGGTGTCATTGACGAGATCTTGGATCACCTCACCACCGGCTTAGACTTTCGATCCCTCAGAGCATGTGCTCTCGTATCGAAATCTTGGGTCCAATCATGCCGGAGGCACCTCTTCCCCAGCGTCATCTTCACTTTGAGCGGTGTGAATAGGCGATTTAAGACGTTCCCGGTGCCGGGAGAGAGTCCCGCCCACCACGTCAGGGATTTCAACTTCTGGATCAGAGGGACTGACTGTGTTCAGAGCAGCTTTTCGGATACACCCCACGTGTCACAAACATAGAAAAGGTCTCTTTGCTTGGGACTGGGGGGCGCCCGATGTTGCGTACTCCTCCGTTTTGGACGCTTCCACAGCCTGTAACCTCTTTCACCATTGACACGAATGTGGCTACTCTTGTGCACGTCCGTGATATAATGGCGCGCCTACCGACCTTGAACGACCTGTCGCTATCGGGTGTTATCCCAGTCCCAGTGGACAGGGATATGTCACTGGGGTTTGGAACAAACCTGGGGAGCAGATTAGGTGGGGGATTGCTACTTCGTGGCAGGTGCACTGGGAAGGGTGTCACCGACATGTCACCGGATATCCCATCTGGGTTGCACTTTACCAAGGTGGAGATTTGCCGCATCCACGATTGTCTCCTCCCAGCTGTTAGGCTCGTAGAGGGGTGTGGCAAGACCCTCATGAAACTGTCGTACGTGGTCGGCTCCTCTGGTAGATCTCGCCCCTTCTCCTACCTTTGTTGGTTTTAGCGCACGAAAGGCAGACCCTGATGCCATTTCTCGATGCAGATGCCAGCAGACTTTTTAGCGATCCTTCGACTTCTCCAAGTCCCCAAACCTCCGAAAAGTGAACTTTGGCTTTAGGGTCGGTTCAACGGGTGGAAGTTTACCCTGGATCCCTATGGCCCCTTCAACACTCAAACCTGCCACATCTCCGCGTTTATCCACCATCCGACTCGACCTCGTTGGCGCGCCTGTCATCCACTAAGCTGTCGAAACCTTGATCAAAGAGACGGGTCAGGATCTTCGATGGGTTGCAGACGAAGTTGCCTGGATCGAACGTGAATTCGAGGGAGCGGTGGGTTTCACCGCGGTTCCGGATTCAGATTTTGAGGAGGTGTTGGATACACTTAACGTAAGTTTCTGTTTCACGGAGTGGACAGGGCCTCGCGGTCATGAGGATTCACTTCCGTTCGTCCCTTACAGACCCTTCGAGACCGTGATTGCTGAGACGAGGTTTGTGGTTGCCTCCCCCATCGCCAATATCGATTAGTCATTCTGCGGCGCCGGGCCGTTCGGTCATCCGTGCTGCAGACTGGCTCACCTGGACACCGACCTCGGTCCCATGTTTGATACTTCATACTTACGTGCGGCAGTGCACGACCCATCGTAAGGTACGATTTGGCTTGTTCGGACCAGTTCATTTCTTCCATTGGTGCACCTCTTGTAGTACCGTCTTTCCTCTGGACAACTTCTTCGTCTACCGGTTCGGGGCTGTCACGTTTTACAGGGGTTGGGCACGTATATCCCGACGACAGCCTCAACATCCCTTTCACACATTTACCCTGGGTCTGACAGTTGGAAGGATCGTGGGGGTCCATGGCTGACCCTCCGCCCGGGCAGCACTATCCAAACAGCCGGCTTTGAGTTCTCGCCCGCCGTGTTAACCGTGCAATCCAAACTACGTTGTGCGAATCGTAACGGGCGTGGCTCAGAGCCAAGCCGATTCCCGTACAAGGATTAGAGGGAGGCGGGAGCACTTGATTCCTCAAGCCAGAAGATTTGATTAAAAACCCTCCCTAGGCTCATGACCACGCAGGGGTTCCCCGTACGTTTGTGTACTGCTAACGATAACCCGGAATGGATCCCATGAGACCCGGGTGATCACGACTCACCTCCTTGCGCCCTATTTTCTGTCCACCCTGATAGTCTCACGACCCAGCGGACTGTGGGTGAGTCGAATCCACACACTGTGCGGACATCGAACGAAACCCTATGAGCCTGTCCTGAGAATACGAACCAGAGTAGTCTGACCATCCGTCAGGCCACAAACAGCCCGCGTGAATATCCGCGGACCTACCAGGGAACCGTCGAGACCTCGTCCGTTGCGTCTGGTCGAGGATATTATCTTCAAATCGCGTATCTGGGAATACCGCACAAGGGCCAATTTGCTCGAAAGGTAGCGGACCCTCTGAACCGTGGGGGCAGGACCCCATCTGATTCGGGCCCAACAGCTGCCAATACCACCTCCACGCTCAATGTCTAGATTTCACAGCTGGGCATTGGAACTCACAGGCGCGCGAGGCTCGGAGCGATCGAGGTAAGCGAGTTCGGTTTACCACGACCCATACGTATAGTTGCCTGATGAACTGCCTTCTCTCAAATTGAGTCCACTCTCTTTCGCACGTTATCGAGAAAACGGGGGAAGTTGGCGATCGAAGTGCTACGTTTGGGCTGGCGCTGCGAACGAACTTCACTGCCGTGGATAACATCGGCGGGTTCAAGGCCGTCACTCTCGAGAAGGCGTACAATGGCCTTTCCTCGGCCTTCCACCTCAGGAGCAAGGGCGACTTCGGGTCCAAGTTCGGGACTCACCAGGCTCCAGTGCGTCGTCTATCCCTTCGCGATCTTTTCGCAACTCGTTCCTCACGTTGTTTCTTCCAGTTGTACATCCATTATCCCAAGGGTGCTCTCGGTGTAAAGGGAATTGAAGCCATATGCTGAACATTTCTGTACCTGGCACCTCGTCTTCAAGTCCGATTCTTCTCTCTCTCTCTTTGTAGGCTATTCATTTTCACGACTCATTGCCTCATCACCACCCACGGCCCAGGCAGCCGTGTACGCATACCTTCCCCAAGTTATCGTGGCATTTAATTATCCTTCATACCCATGGCTATATAATCTTGCCGTCCGCCAACCCCCGTTCATCATTTTCATCCCCAGTGTCGATATGTTAATTTCTCTGGTTTATTCTTGGAATTTTTGGTTTTCTCGTTTCCTCGTTCTGCAAGGGTCCGGAATATGCATTGTTATTTTGGTTGTACTTGAGGTGTCCCGACCCACCAATATCATAAGCGTTGTGTGTATCCGGCCTGACTTTGAATTTCGGGAGTGGATCAATTCCAATAAGTTACGTGAAAACAATTACAAGTAAAGAGCGACGGGAGATTGTGACGGCGGATCCGAAGGAGGCGGCGAGTGCCCGATCGGAGTAGGGAGTGGTAATCGCGGAGGCCGGTGTCAGATTTTGAAGACCTTACACCGTATCCCGACGGGAATCGGCCGCAGTCTCGACCCCAACCCCATCCTCGCCAGAGTTCGTCCTACGCTGGCCAGTAGGTCCCACGGAGTGCTCACTACGGAGGGCACTACCACCTCCCGTCACCTCCCATAGCCTCCTAGCTCTGAACGAACTGACGCTTCCGGGGATGGTGGTGCTCGTCAATGCGCACTTGTTGGCGATTCGTTGAATCATGAGCAGTGGAGCAATGATCTGCCCATTCCATCGTCAAACAAGACAACCCGTCCGAGAGTTGGGGATGTGGGGAAGTACGAACCTGAACCTCAGTGAGAATAGGGAAGGCCAGACTCGAGATTTCGCCGCTTCCGGCAGCGAACGATCCAACGGCGAACAACGAGCTCACAGCGAAAAGGGCACAAGACTCGATGAACATGGTGGCGATGGTCTTGTACAATCCACCGATTCCGGCACGAGACCCCGTGGCAGCGCGAACGCACCTGCCGTGCAGAACGAGCCGGAGCACGATCATGAGGGTGAGGGTGACGTTGAGTGAAACCGAGATCGAGAAGAGTGGGATTATGGGCACGTTCACCGAATTCCAACTTGAGATCACCAGCAGGACGCCCATCGCTATCTTGTCGACGTTGGCCTTGAGCGTCACCGACATTCGCAGAAAGTTCAAATTGCACTCACAGAGCTGAGGTACATGAGACAGGGGAAGGCGATGACCCAGAGGTTCATGGAATGGATCACGTAGCAGCGATAGAGCTGAATGGATCGGCATTAGACACCCGGGAGTGAACATGGCATCAAACAACGAACTGACCAAAAAACCATCAGCTAACCAACCGCTCACGACGTATGAGACATCGGGAACGACATTGACCGCCTTGAGGTAAATAGAACTGATGTATCCAATTGGACCCATCAGTCCCCTGCCCGTACCAGCTGGGAAGTTGCGGTTATCAACGTAGGACATAGATTCAATGTCAAGATTCATCGCAGTGATCGTGGTTGCCAACGAGAACATGACCACGGTGTAGGACACGAGTCCCCACTTGAAACCCTCGCCTCTGCGATAGACGGGGCTAAGTAGCGCGATCATACATTTGAAGAATAGCACGATGAGCATCCCTTATATAAACCGAACAAACGAAGTAAGCACAGATAGGCGGGGATTTAGGCGGGGATACCCTGATCATACCATAGAGAATCGAGGCGAGCAGGTTTCCGGCGAAATAGCCCTTTTCTCCAATGTACACACCGTATGGGATCTTTGGAGCATTCGGATTATTGGACCAGGGTTTGAACCCAAGGTCAGACATGGCCCAGGTATGTGCGCGGAGGCGGGATTTCGGTGCAGGGGAGGACCGGAGGTGAGGAGGGGAGGAAGTACCGAGGTGGAGAAAACGCTGCTGGATTCGACGGGATGGGAGCGACGGGAGGTTATAAACGTTCTGGTGAAGGTCAATTAAACGGTGGTGTTGCGGGCGAGGAATAGGGAACCAACGGTGTAAGGATCCGTTTGAAGCGGCAAATCAAAGAAATGGGACAAGGCAGCATAAAGTCGAGGAATACATCCCGATTATAATGGGGGTTCCTGTGTTTGCGTGAAACGGGGTGACTCCAGAAACACTCCAACCTGATCTCATTCAAGAAGAACCGAGTTGTGTTGGGATCCGGGGTCGAAGATGTCTGAACGGCCCGGGACCACCTCGATAATCACCATATATTACGCCCTGAGCGCTGCCGGGGATTCCGGTCGTGGTCTTTGATCCGAGTTTCTGTTGGCAATCGATGTGGGGCAGGGTGTAATGGCCTTATGAACCCCGGTCTCCCACAGAAGTGGTGAATTACTCGCTCCAGGGAGAAGGTCTCACATCCGAGGCTTGGATAATGAACCTGTACGGATTCGACAAAAAATAAATAGCATTTAAACAGCCATTTAATGGGCGCTGTCCTGTCACGTACTATAGTCCCCCATCTCTAAGTCAATAAACACAATTTTGTATGCCGGGGAATAGATCTCATTGGATACAAATAAGATCTATTTCAATTCGTGGTCACGAAACGGAGCATCAGCATGTACATGCTCGAAAATCAATGCGTTCAATATTGTTCCGTTTCGTGACAACGATCCTATTCGCATCTAACGAGTTCTACTCCCCAGAGTAGGGATATCGGACCCCCACCAGCGGCGGGAACGTAAGTCTCCTTGTTGGTTTGGGCTACCGTTACCTGTAGTCCCCGGGTCTGATGTTGTGGAAGAAGAGAACCGAAAACGAGTGGGTCCGCACCTGGAGTCCGACATCAATTCAATGAGAAAGTGGGCTCGGGGGCGTACACTATGATATCTTCAGGCACATAGGAGGGCACTCGGGTACTTACCTCGCGAGAGATCCTATTCGCAAATTCGCGGCCCTACACACTCCCTGGTAACTGCTCTGACATCCTTGACCTGTAGACACAAAAGTCTCAACCGCCAACTCTGCGAGTGGTAGGACGGAAGGAGTAGGACGTACTTTCTTGAGCCCACCGCTGCGCTTCACCTTGAAGTACAATATCTCAATGGCGGCGGCAGCCACCCTAGACAGTCTTCTCATAACAGAGAAATACTGTTTGCACCTAACCACCAGAACCGGCAAACCAACAAGTCCGGGGGTCAGAACACGTTATCGAAAGACAGAGGACGGGTACCGTGCATTCGCTAAGCAGTTTGATTATATCCACGCCCTCGCTGGTGACGTAAACCCGTTTCAACGTGTAGACAGTAGAGTGGGGGCCGAAGGTGAGACCAGTCGTGATGCAACGCGGACACGGGCACCCTGCCAGGTTCTGGAGCATCCCGGCGCATCAAGGAACAGTAGAAGTGACCTGGGCGCTTCCTTTCCGGATGCCGATCAGTCCGGCGCCTGGACACCGCAACACGGTCCCTCCACTACCCCAACAATCCGGCGCTTTTGGCCTCCACCCTTCCTGTAAATCTGGTTGATTGACAACACGAGTACCCCCATTCGACCCACGGCCTCCCCAAGCGAGTTCGAACACCTCGACAGCGGAACATTCCAGCTCTACAAACGCTGAGACAGCCATCATCCCCAGAATCCCACAAGCTGTCATCGATTCATCAACGAGATCTCGGATCACCTCGCCGCTGGCTTAGACTTTCGGTCCCTCCGAGCATGCGCTCTCGTATTGAAGTCGTGGGTCCAATCGTGCGAGAGGAACACCCTCCGCGCCGTCAACTTCACTTCGAGGGACGTTCCCGGTGCCAGAAGAGAGTCCCACCCGCCACGTCAGGGATTTCGGCTTCCGGATCGGAGAAGTTGACTGTGCTCCTGATCAGTTTTTCGAATATGCCCCGCGTTTCCCAAAGTAGAGAGTCTCTTTGCTTGAGATCCGCGGAGACTGGGGGGCGCCCGATCCGTTTTGAACCCTTCCACGGTCTGTAACTTCTTTGACTATCGATACGAATGTGGTTACTCTTGTGCATATCCGTGATATTGTGGCACGCCTACCGAGCTTGGACGGCCTGTCACTATCGAGTGTTATCCCACTGGACATGGATGTGTTGCCAGCATCTGGAACAACCCTGGTGGGCAGTATCCTGTCTGGGTTGCGCTTTACCAAGGTGGAGATTCACTGTCTGCACAAGCATCTCCTCCCGGCTGTTATGTTCGCAGAAGCTTGTGGCAGGGGTCGCATGTGTCAGCCCCTATGGAAATCTCGCCCCTTCTGCTACTCCGGTTGGCTTTGGCGCACGAAAGGCCGACCCTGACCCCGTTTCCTGATATAGATGCCAGCGAGACCTTTGAGCGATCCTTCGACTTCTCCAAACGCCCAAACCCCCGAGAGATGAACGACGGCTTTCGGGTCGGTTCAACAGGTGGGGGTCTACCCTGAATCCCTGTGGCCTTTTCAACACTCAAACCTGCCACATCTCCGCACCCACCCACCATCCGACTCGACCTCGTCGGCGCGTCATGTACGCATGACCGCCCCAAGGTATCGTGACCTTTTAATCGTCCTTCATACTCATGGCTATATAATATCGCTGTCCGCCAACCCCCGTTTATCCTTTTTATCTCCGATATTGATATGTTGAGTTCTCTGCTTTATCCTTGGAATTTTTGGTTTTCTCCTTTGGTCGGTTTGTAAGTGTCGGGAATACGCGCGTTGCGACTTTGCTTGTACTTATGGTTTTCCCGACCCACCAGTGTTATGAGCGCTTGTACGTATCCGCGACCGACTTTGAATTTTGGGAATGGAGCAATTCCAATAGGTGAAAATAGGTATAAGTAAACTGCAACGGGAGAGTGTGATGGCGGATCCGAAAGAGGCGATGAGTGCTCGATCGGAGCAGGGAGTGGTAATCGTGGACCCTGGCGTCAGATTTTGAAGACCTTATACCTTCTGCCGATAGAAATTCACCGTGGTCTCGACCCCAATCCCACCCTCACCAGGGTTTGTCCTACGCTGGCCGATAGGTCCCATGGAGTGCTCACTAGGGAGGGCACGGCTGCCACCAGTCAGCCCCCCTCGGCTCCGAGCTCTGAACGAACTGACGCTTTTGGCGGTAGTGGTGCTCGTCAACGCGCTCCTGTTGGCAACTCGTTGAATGATGAGCAGTGGAGCGATGATCTGTCCATCGTCGAATGAGACAACCCGTCCGAGAATCGGGGATGTGGGAAAGTACGAACCTGAACCTCAGAGAGGATAGGGATGGCCAGACCCCCGTCTTTGCTCTTGGTAGCCAACGCCACAATGGCGAACAACGAGCTCACAGCGAAAAGGGCACAAGACTCGATGAGCATGGTGGCGATGGTCTTGTATAATCCACCGATTCCAGCCCAAGACCCCGTAGCAGCGCGAACAGACCTGCCGTGCAGGACGAGCCGGAGGACGATCATAAGGGTGAGGAAAACGTTGAGTGAAACCGGGATCGAAAAATATGGGATATAGGGCGTGGTCGACGTTTTCCCGCTTGACCTCACCGCCAGGACGCCCATCACTATCTTGTTGACGTTGATTGAGCATCATCGCTGGCGGAAATCGCAAATGCGGACTCACAGAACTGAGGTACATGAGGCATGGGAAGGCGATAACCCAGCGGTTCATGGAATGGATCACGTAGCAGCGATAGAGCTGAAGGGGCGAATATTAGACACCCAGGCGGGTTAACACAACACGAAAAGAAGAACTGACCAAAAAACCATCGGCTAACCAATTGCTCACGACATACGCAACATTGGGAACAATATTGACCGCCTTGAGGGAAATAGATTCAAAGTATCCAATCGGTCCAGGAGGTGCCACGCCCGCAGCGCCAGGGAAGTTGCGGTTATCGATGTGGGAAATAGATTCAGTGTTAAGATTCATCGCGGTGTCCACGGTCGCCAACGAGAACATGACCACGGTGTAGGACACGAGTCCCCACTTGATACCCTCGCCTCTACGATGGACGGGGTTAAGCAGCGCGGTCATACATTTGAAGAACAACACGATGAGCATTCCTATTACAAACCGAACGAATGAAGTGAGCACAGACATGCGGGCATATAGGCGGGGATACCCTGAACGTACCATAGAGAATCGGGGCGAGCAGGTTTCCGGCAAAATCAGCCTTTTCTATAATGTACAGAGAGTACGGGATCTTTGGAGCATTCGGATTGTTGGACCAAGGCTTGAACCCAAGGTCAGACATGATTCAGGTATGTACGCGGAGGAGGGATCTCGGTGGGGGGCAGGACAGGAGGTGGGGAGGGGAGGAAGTCCCGAGGTGGAGAAAACGTTACCGGATTCGAGGAGGGGGGCGACTGGAGGTTATAAATGTTCGGACGAAGTTAATTGAGCGATGCCAGCGTTACGGGCGAAGAACAGGGAACCAACGGCGTGCTAAAGCTCCGTTGAAATGGTGAATCAAGCAAATGAGGCGAGGTGCAACACGTGGCCGAGGATGAATTCCAATCGTAATGGAAGTTTCTGTGTTTGGGTGAAATGGGGTGACTCCAGAAATAATCCAACCTGTTCTCATTCACGAAGATCTAAATCGTGTTGAGATTCATTCAGGGTCCAGGGATTCCGATCGCGGGCTTTGATCCGAGTCTCTGGGGGCCGGCGACGACCCAGGGGTCATGTACGACCGGGCCAATTTTATCGAAAGGCAGCCAACCCTCCGAACCGTGGGGGCAAGGAGGGCTGCGACCCGTTTGACTCAGCCCCAGCAGCTGCAGATATCAACTCCACGCTCAATGTCTCGATCTCATGGAACAAACCTCGGTCGCTGACTCCTTTCTGCTGTATTCAGAGGGACGTGTGTTCTTACGGACAGTCACTTGTACATGTACCTTGGTGATATATAGGCAGAGAAACGATAAGGAAATGCAGAGTTACTCAGAAGATCCAGGGTTCGCTCCCCGTTGAGGCTCGGCTCGGACTTCAAAGACTACCACAGCACAAGAAAAATTCGGCCTTGGAACGCACATTCACTCTTTGTTGTAACACCTGATTAGGATTCGCCCATCTCGACGCCGACTCGGGACCGCCGATGGTCGAGTTATCGTTCCTAGCGGGCATCTGACGAGGGTTGCTCCACCTTGATCCTGGATCTAGTACCGCCCTGTTTCAATCTACACCAACTAAGTGAGTATACCCCAGGTATCTCACTTGATGGCGTGGATATTCCACCTTGCGCCTTGAGCTATCCTGATCAACTTGGATCAAACCAAGGTCTCCACCCTTCGATTCCAAGAACTTTGATCGGGCGGTTGATCGGGAATCAGTCTGGGTCACCGCCACTCTCCCCAGACGAGTGCCTCGTCAGTCGTCCGAGAGTATCTAGCGTGGGACGCTCCCCCCGTCCCGTTCACCGTGCGGATTACTCCAGAGGCGAGTGGAGCCAACACCCAGCGGTGCACCGCCCATTCCCCTCAATTACAGAGAACTAATTGCCGTTGCCCTCGTGTTTAGATATATGGATCTCGTATTCACTATGGGGGTCGAACGTTCCCCGCGTTTGACCTCCTGAGCTCTCATCTCACATCTGAGGGACGTGCGCAGGCGCAGGCACATGGACTGCATGTAAGTCACGTCAACCCCCTGCCGCCCACCCACTTCACAAGTCCTGGCCTGTGATAACCACTTGAATTCAGGCGGCGATGGTCAAGGCGCAAATTTTGCAGACTCGGTGACACCCAGCTACCCCCGCCTAATTCCCCCACGGGTGCCACTGCTTGAGACTCGCCATGTGTGGATGGCCAATGCCCATTTCTCGGTTCTCTATTGGTGTATGATTTAGCTTGTGAGTGGGGTGTTTGCTGGGAGTTTGGCCCCACTTCCAAGGCATCCCAACGCAGACCATTGAAGGCAGTCTGAGGCGGTGGTGTAGGCCAATTCGGAATGGCCATGCGGTCTCCGAGTCTGAACCTCTACGGCTCAGGGTTTGCCTGTTATCCGATGTGGAAGATATGACGTCCAGGGTTCCCCCGTTTTTCTTAACCCGGGCTAAACTGGTGAGCGACCCTGTTCGACGTCTTCGGAACGCTGCGCGTTAGCGCCGTTATTTTCTGCCGATGAAGACCCTGTAATGATAAACAGGGACTTCCTATGATGTTACGTACCGATGTTTTCGAAACGGATCGCCTTAGATTGCTCGGGAGTTCATCGATCCGCTGGGCGTGACGTGGTGCCTTTATGCTCGCGCTCACTTAGACTGGGGCTGGCTGTTGCGAGCACCTCGAGGACACGTGATTTTTCGAACCCACAACTATGTGTCCGTGGTCCACAGTCATACGTGCACCTGGATTCTTTGCTGCCAACGGATGCTGAATCAACCACCACCGTGATCCCCCCATCTCTGCCCGTAACAAGGGAGGCGCTACTCCAGTCTATAGATGGACATACCACACAACCACCGGTACAGTGCGTAGTATCGCATCTGTCCGCGGCGTAGACCGGACTCTGCTGAGCCAATGAGAGCCCGACGTTTGACAGGTGGGCACCACGTGCTACCTTGGAGCCTCTGAGAAGTTGCATCGCTCGTTGGCATTTGCCACGTGAGAGCTGTGCTCCAGGGTCTTTCATGAGCCCAGAACCTCCTTCCCGGCGGCTTGCTCTGACACCTCCGAGCCCTTGCCCTGACTTTTTCCGATCGGTAATCGACCGCAGTACGAATCCGTCCAGTGTCAGACGGGTAGATTGAAACCACGGCTGCCGCTTGGATGAAAGGACCCCCGATCATCCTCCCCCGGTCTGGGATACGAGAATGGATGAACCCCAGTTTTTTTTCGCCCCTCGATTCCGTTTTCAATCCTAAATCCCGAATTACCGGTCGTACGGCTTTCGGGTCATCGCAGAGCCTCTTCGAAATCTATGTCGACCTCGGGATCCTGGTACTTACTAGGGTTGTGTCGTCCTCTCGGGTAAACAAACTAATACGCAAGCGGGTCAATGGCGCAAATAGATAGTTCTACGCCGGTCACCCACTGCGCAAGGTATGTTGGCAAAGATTCCCATATGTGCACCGTCGAGTCACTGTACGTATTCTGGTGGTCGCTGGACAATGGCATCCGCAGCCCGAACCTACTAATAAGCCCATGGGGCCTAAAACACGCGAGTTGGGACGGAATTCTAGACAGACCTCTGGACGGTTCTATGGTCCAACGTTCAGACCGGCCATGGGGCTGAGCTGCGGCCAAAACCCATCAAGACGGAGCCAACCGTCGAGCTGCCGGTGGCCGAACGGTGGGAGACCAAGACCGTTGAGGAATGGATATCTCCACCGACGTTGGGAATTGGATGAGGCGGGCGCAACAAGCCATCAACTCCCTCGAGGCCCCGCGAAAAGGCGCTATGGTTCATCGACCAGGCCCGGGGTTGGGTGATGATGTCACCAGCTTGGAAACGATCTTTTGGGCGTACGGCGCCCAGATCTGAGATGGACGTCTCGTTTTTTCCCAGCTACCCGCGCGCGAGCTGTTAGCTATACGCGGATGAAAGAAGTGGAGAAGGTGGAGAGATTCTCTCCCGTGGGTTGGCGAGGGGTCGGCTACCCAGCGGTGTGGTGATTTCGTGCAATGCGGGATCATAGCTACTTTTTGATCAACAAAGGCGGGAAACTCGAGCGGCGAGGATGGAGGCTGTGCTACAGTCCAAGTTTGGGAAGCTGCGCCTTGGTGGTATTGAAGCCGCGCCACAGAGACTCCGCCGGAAACGTCCGGACGATCTTCGAGTTCGTTCGCCTCATGTCCCCGCACACAACCTCCCTCCGCCACTCGGAAAACAAGAGGCGAGACTTTCCCGGCGGATACAGAGGAAACATCTCCAGCAGTTTGGCCTCAATACCAAAACAGTCCCATTGAGAACGGTTTCCGTTTCTTCGCTGGCAGTCCACAGAACGACCGTGAAGAATGCGCTGTAACTGTCGGGGTGCTGACGGTCTCGAGATCTCCAGCTGAGGAGGGTCAATCCAGGATCCTCTTGTATCCGTTCGTTTGCGGGCGCGCACAGACACAGACGGTCCTCCCGCATTCTTCCATCGCACAGCTCCACCGTCCCAATCCGGAAATCGAGTTATTCCTCAGTGCCTCATTGGCTCGTGGGCTTCCTGACCTGCCGTGGGTTATGGGCTTCGCTCATTCTGTCCCCATGAGTTAAGTTTGATTATTTTACTGGCGCCTTCCCCCTCCCGTGCCGGGACTTAGGAGATAAATCCTATTCAGTCCACCTCTATTTGCCAGTGATGGCAAATCTAGAATTTGACTGTGGCTGACGGACTCCTTCGGTTTTCTCCCTTCTAGTTCGGCCATGCACATCGATCACACACTCTTTTACCCAGTTGGGATGCACATATATAACGCCCCTCCCGAGGTCCCAAGTTTTGTCAACATCCCCTCGGTCCTTCAGCCACCGTCTTCACCGTCACTCCCTCCTACTCCCGCATCCACTACCCCCGCTACCTATAATACCACGATGGCTCCGTCCACCCCTACCAAGGTCCACTTCTTGGACCCGACCAGCAACCTCATCACAGAACTGGAGCCGCTCACTCCGCCTAGCAGCGTCCCACCCACACCTCGCTTGGGGACCATCGACCTTCCTCCCACTTCCTCCGGTTACTGCACCCCCACCTCCCCTGAACCAATCGAATCGCCATTACGACAACCGGCCCGGCAGCAAACCCGTATACACCGTTCCCTCTATCATGCCGGCGACCTTCAATTCGATGCTCGGATGACCCTCCGGTCTCCCCTGGTTTCCCTTGGCGGCGCTACTGGGCGCTCGTCACCGCTTTTTGAGCACGATACCACTACCCTGGCTGAGGCAGCCACCGCTCCTCCCCTCCCCTCCATACTTCTCGTATGCGATACCCTGCCATGGAACATCAGAGTTTTGTCGTCCCTCCCCAATCTCTTCGTCACCAACTACGACGTCCTCCAAGCGATTCACGTGAATCTTCGGATTCCCGTTTTCGCGGCAGAGTGGTTCCTTTGTGGGACCCCACAGGACCGGGAGGCCATCCTTCAGGACTTCGAGAGGCGCGTTAGGAGGTTATCAAACGAGTTTTCTCGGACTGAGGAGGGATCCGGGTCGGTGAGGCGGGTCGATTGTTTGATGGGCATGACCAGGCTCGTGCGCATCGCCCCCTCCGAAGACCCAGAAGTGTTTGTTATGAAGTGGGGATGGCTTTAATTGATGGAGGCGTTTTTTCGTCGCAGGGTGTCCTACTCTCACCCTCTTCCTCCTTGCAGTCGCGTGAACCGGTGATATCCGGGATCACTCTTTCCTCACTCTCTCCTGGCCTTTTCTCGCTCCTCTTATCGTTCCCTGGTTTTCTCTTGCTCCAATATGTCTGTGTTGTGTATTTCCTCTTTCTTGAGTTTCATTATGGGTTTTGTGTTGTGTCTAGGCCCCACCTCACCTTGAGCTTGGGTGATCGTGACACACGCGCGCCTTGTTTGATATATTATGTTCCCGGACCATTCTCCAGCTATCCTGTTCTTTCTTCACCTTCCTGACTGCAACGCTCTTCACATCGTCGTCCCACGCCCCATCCGTCGTCATCAAACTTCAAGATTGTTCTCACATCGTGCATTATATATTCTGATTATTATCACACATAACTTTAAAGTTCACATCCCGGCTTCCGCCCAAGCCTCAGTGCATGTCTTCGTCCGCTAGCCTGCGTTCCCCTGCTTTTTCTCATCTTCACTTTAGTGTTTCGTACACCGCTGATCGTATAAAAAAAACCTGCCTGTACACCTGTAACCACGACCACCGACAGAACCGGTGGCGCCCCATCACGCCCATGTGAAAGGAACAACCTCGTCGTTTACTTTGTGCTAAGGGGGTCCAAAGGAGCCAAGACCGGCAGCCTCCGCCACGAATCAA
>Ga0307509_10007070_pt1 | contig 14826 bp, 15 predicted proteins | sample 10_EM_MG_FD_202245 | JGI IMG/M metagenome (GOLD analysis project Ga0307509, IMG submission 202245) | Populus trichocarpa ectomycorrhiza microbial communities from riparian zone in the Pacific Northwest, United States - 10_EM | ecosystem: Host-associated > Plants > Roots > Unclassified | place... | reverse complement strand
TTCGCCTACGCCAGCCGCCTCCTCTTCTTATGGGACAAAGAGACGGGCAGACAGCGAGGTTGGTCACTCTGTCGATGAGGGAGGAGGGTCCAGGAAGAAGAAACGCAGAGCGACCCCGACGTTCACCGACTCCGACTCTTCTGATGAATGGTATGTCCTGTGCAATTTGCTTTTGCTCGATCGGTTTTCTGATCACAGTGACAGCCCATCGATGGACGAAGCAGCGACCAAGGAGGAACTTCGACCGGTCAAGAAGCAACTCAAGGACCTCAAACTTTCTGGCGAGGATATGCCTCGAGAAAAAAAGGTCACGATCCTGAAGGATTCACTCTCTGCGATTGGCCGAAGGATAGAAGCCGTTTTGAAAGCCAAGGCTGCCGCTGGAGAGGATGCGGCTCGATGGAAGAGACACCTGTGGACGTACGTGCTTTCTTGTTTCTCGCACGCGGCGGTGTTGTTGACGTTGATGCCTAAGGTTCGTCACGTTGTTTTGGCCGAAGAAGGTCAAGGCGTCAAGACTCGAAGAGATACACGGAAAGATGGTCATGAAGGAGAGCAGCGGCACCAAACAACCCCCCGAGGTACCAAAGAAATCTGGTGGGGGTAAGGTGAACGGTTCGACCAACGGCAAGACCGTGCGGTAATCCCCATCGACCGGCGACGATCCTCCGGCAATCCCTAATTCTCGACAACCTCCCGTGCTATCTGTTTATCCTGTCCTTATTCTCGTAATCGCCCCTACCTCTCCCATTTCCAAGTAATAATTGCCGACTGTATATATATCCTCCCGGAGATGATGTGCATTAGTTATTTTGTCAAATTGAGAATTCATTCGCTTGTGCATTTTTCGGTCTCTACATTCTTGGGTCCGACAGAGGTCCAGGTGTACTTACAAGTTGAAAACGACCTTTTCCGCGCTCGCCTTTCCGCTCTGAAGGTAAGTGAGACCTTCGTCGACTTTGTCCAACCCCCCATCCCATAGCTTTATCGGGATCGGTTTCAACTTTCCAGCCTTCACCAAACCTGGCACAATATCCTGCAGGAACGCGGAGAGCAGCGCCCTTTCCTCGTCGTTGGTCTTCACGTAACCGACGTTCACTCCATAGGCGGTTGGGGCAAAGGTGGCTGGCGGGTATGATGCGACAAACGTTGGTATTGGTCGTATCTCCAAGGAACCGGGAAGCGACATACCGATTATGTCCACGTCCTTCCTGATGTTCCGAGCTTCCTCAGACGGGCGAAGGATGACGACGACCCTCCCGGGCTCGTTCCCCGCCAACACTCGAACGGTGGTCGCCTGTGTGTCAGGTTCGGAGATAGTGTCGATGGCGAGGTTTATTTTATCCCCTGCCCCTTTCTTGAGTTTATCCACGACCTGTGGGTCATGATACTGGAATGGTGCCATGAACGTGTCAGACGAGCTGAAATGGACGAAGAGAAATGGTACAAACATCGAAGACGAGGTCCGCTCCAAGGGTCACCAGGAACTGGTGGTTCTTGGGGGAAGCCACCGTCGCGACCTTGTATCCGGAGAGTTTAGCAAGTTGGACGGCGTATTGTCCAACTGAAGTGCTCCCTCCATAGATAAAGATCCAGGTGCCCTCTTCCGGGGTGGGAATGGCACCGGGTTGGATTAAGTGCAGGGTCAAGTGGCTATACAGGGCCTGGAAAGCCGTGTTCAACCTGTCAGAAAGGGGCAAAGGTCAGTTAGGTCTTTACAGAACATTCGGGCGGAAGACACTTACGGAACCCCTGTCGTCACTGCTTCCCCGAAGGTGAACGACCCTTCGGGAATCTTCCATACGAGGTCGGAGAACGCTTTCGCATACTCGGAAAATGCACCTCGCTCGGTCGACGTATCTGCGACGACGTTCAAGGCACATCAGCTGCAGTGATCACGAGGGAAGGTCCATTCAACTTACTCCCTGTGACCGAAGCTGATACTTTGTCTCCAATCGCAAAGTTTACCTTGGGGTTTGGGCCAATCTTGACGACCTGGCCCGCGAAGTCGCAACCGCTGTAGTTCCCGGCATTCGTACCGGATCGAGCACCTGTAGCCCAGGATCGCTAAACACCGAAAGGGGGGATCATTGAGGTAGCCACTCACTCTTCCAGTCTGTGGGGTTAATCCCAATCGCGGCGACCTTCACCAGAACCTCGTTCTCGCCAGGTACCTGTGCAGGGACCTCTCTCACGACGACCTTGCCGTCCTGTCGTTCACCCCCGGTTCATCAATCAAATGCCCAAGCGAACACATCCGCAGGGCGTACCTCTGTGATAACGAGAGTCTTGGATTTCTCGGGCACACGAACAGAGATGTTGTCCGTCATGGTTGTCTGCAAGCGAGAGCGGGGGGCTCGATGACGGTATATGTGGTGCCCCCGTATCGCTCCTAAGATGACTAAGGGACCGACATATGCCCCTGTAAGCAGCTGCTGTAAGGTCGTAGGTCATTATCTCCCACATGATTGAAAGAAATGACGCGTACCGGGTTCGATCATTTGTCAAGTGAACGCGCGTACAATCTCTCTCACTCATCTGACCCAACCTCTCGATAATACCTCACGATGGACAGCTCGTTCGCCATCACCGGAAAGGGCTACGTGATCCTCGCCGCAGACATGACCGCTGCACGGTCAATCGTAAAAATGCAGTCCAACGAGGACAAAATCAAAGTCCTCGGTTCTCATCTCCTCATGGCCTTTTCAGGCGAACCAGGCAAGCCGTCCAATCTGGCCCTCTTAGTCTCCTGCCTGAGCTCACCTTGAGTCACTTGTACGGGTCATTCGTGTTCGAACGATCAATCGGAATACAGGTGATACCGTCCAGTTCGCCGAATATGTCGAACGGAACATCCGTCTGGCCCAAATCCGCAACACATACCCCCTTCCACCCCCCTCGGCCGCCTTCTGGATCCGCCGCGAGCTCGCAGACTCTCTGCGCTCCAGATCACCTTACGCCGTCAACCTGCTCGTGGCGGGGTACGATCTCTCCGTTCATGAACCAAAACTCTACTGGATCGATTACCTGGGGACGATGGCTCCCGTGCCATTCGCCGCACACGGATATGGTAGCTATTTCGCCCTGAGTTTGCTTGATAGGTTCGTGTCCCAGTATCTGTAAACCGATATCAAGATGTTTACACGGCCATTGTAGGTATCACGATCCAGAGGCCACTGTGGAGGAAGGATTGGCAACCCTACGGAGATGCATAGATGAGGTTTCCAAGCGCCTGGTCGTGACCCCCGGAAAGTTCAAGGTCAAGATAGTTGACAAGGAGGGTGTCCGGGAAGTTGAGTTCTAGTCACCGCTCGTCCACCTAATCCAATGAACACATTGTACGATTTCGACAATCACGGCGCGTTTTCTTGGGTGACCAAGGTGAAATAGATATTTCGCGTTGACGGCGAAAGCAAGTAAATGTATTCTACCTACGCTACGCTACTAAACCTACTATGGTGTACAAGAGATCGTCTGGGGAAAGGAGAGATTGTGGGGAAACGTTACAGAAGCTACATACGTGAGGGGTCAGTTGTCTCGTAATCGGTATAGAAAGTGGGGACTAGTTAAACGGAGTGTCTCTGGGGGGTGGGGGGGATCGCGTGGGGACGTAACCGCGAAGGCAAGTACTATCTGGTCTTGCCAGTACTTGGACCAGCTTCGCGGAAGCTATATGTGGCGTGAGCTTATATACACTACTGAAGTGCCTGTACTACCCACTCTCTGTTTGACACCCGGATGGCCGGCTTGAGGCCGGAGGAGCTGCGCCTCTTCCGGGGGAATTCGACGCTGACGACCGTGGGTGCGGGCGCGGGTGGGACGATGTTTGTGTAAGCTTTGGTGCCTCTTGGTCGCACAGGTGCCGGGTACGATTTTGACCGTTCAATAGGCTTGAGCCCAGATGCTGACAACCAAGATGCGATGAGATACCAATCGGGGAGAACGCGAGGGAGGGCAACGCACCCTCGAGCAATTTGGCATCTGCCTCTTTGTGAAAGCTGTCCACCAGAGCCGCGTACCGTTTTACCTGCCAGCCCATTTGCTCTGCACGGGCACCGTTCCCCTGCGATAACGCCCACTGCTTCTCTTCCTTGAACCTCCGCCGTTCCGTGTCGGCCAGCGACGCCTTGGCGCGTAGGTTGGCGACTTCGCGTTGCAGCGGTGTCATCTTGGACTTGGGGTGGATTAGGTCCGAGGAGGTGATGGAGTCTGCAGTGATAATAGAGCGCGATTCCCAATCCCGTAACCTCTTGAAGTCTTCCAGTTTCTCGTCCTTGTGTTTGTTGCGTCTAGTCCGATCCCGGTCGCGCCCACCATCCCTAACCGCCTCCTTCCCCTTGTCCCTCACCGGCTCCACGAGACTGTTGCTCCTGGAAAACTGTACCAACCGTCTGCTTGGCTTCCTTCGATGGTGGTGCCCTGAACTCGGGGACCCCGTGCCTCCAAAAATTGCCGGGCGCCCACTGTCGTCCTCGAGGAACTGGGAGGCGATGTCCGTGACAAGTACGCCGAGGGCGACACCCAACAGTGTACACGCACACCTGCTCGTGTCCCAAGTTTGCGCAAAGTCGATCAAGAGTCTGCCGAGGATCCCGACAGACGCGGCCCAGGCGAACTCGGCCTGTCGCATGAGCAGGTAGTAGAGAGCGGTGCCCTGCCATAGGCCTAGGAAGACGAAGTCGGGGATGGTCGAGGAGTCATAGTGGTAGACGAATTTGTTGACGAATATCCGTGCCCCCAACCCAAGAAAGAGTGAAGGTGCAGTGGTGATGTACATGTCTTGGTCGTTCTAATCCGAACGGGTCGCTCAAAGTGGAACCTGTTTGCGTTTGTTTGTTTTCTGCCAAATCCGAACAGTCGCGCGACGTATGGCATGCTCTTTTGTTTGTAGGACGCTTCGAACAATGCCCTGGTCCCCAGAGGTGAAGGTGGATGGTGAGTAGAAAAACGAGATACGCACACCATCCAGATCGAAACCACGGGAAATGAATCGGTGACATTAGTGGGCGGCTTCAACTCGTCACCGTGACGAAAGCGCGTCCGGAACCCTTCGAACTGAGAACTCGTCGACGTGTATATTCATCGCGGGCATGGGTGGTCTCACCCGTCGCGTCGAGCGTCGTTTGACGCGTCCTATTCTCCATTTTTATACCTGCCGCTGACGCTGCGAACATGACAGATCATCGGGTGATTTTGTGCCCAGGAAATCCGGCGTTGCTGGGAATACCCCTCCCACGTTCCACAGTTTCTTCAGTGCTCCCAGCTGATTCATGGGATCGTTCTCCATGACCTCGAGCAAGCCACTTAGTTTGTCACTGCGTATCGGGGACCCGAGGAACAACTGTTTCAGGCCACCTGCGGATCATGTGATCCCAGTTTCGCAGCAGTGCCTGTCCCCCCGATCTCGCCTCATCCAGGACCTCGATATCTGGGGGTTCGAGCCTGCTCAGGCTCGCGATGATCAGGCACTCGACCCATCTTCGCCACTGCTATCGAAGTCTCGCACGGCTCGAGGCGGTACGGTGGCTGTTCAATGACTCATGGGCACGGGATTGGCTATTGTTGCTGACAAAACTTCTTGTGGCCATTTCTCCGTATGCTGCGTGGTGACTAGCGACTGTTGGGGTTGATTTGAGTGCCGGTTCCAGGGATCAAATAAGTATGAAAGGGAAGTTCACATCAGACTTCCCTTTTCACCACTACCACTATCCACCTCGGTGGCAACCCGCCTCTTCCACCTATACCAACCTCACCCCCCTACCTCCCCAACCACTCTCCTACACCGATATATGCTGGACGAACTACAGTTTCGGAAAACGAGCGACAATGGTGCCAATCTTCCACGGACCATCTATCTGCCGGAGTTGGACATGGAAGTCGTCGTTCTTCCCCCTGCCTACGCAACTAGCAGAGAGCTGCCGTCCAACGCCGTCGACATCGACTCTCGGGTCAAATTCATCAGGACCTCAATGAGCTTCGGTGGCGTTAGCTTTCCAAAGCCCTATTCTCTACCCAAGCCACCCAGGTACGACCAGCGGTTGATGTTTCTGAGGTTTCCCAACTCATACGGATCGTCCTTAGCCCGCTTAGGCGCGAGCTCGCCAAGGGTCACTTTTAGACCGCCTTGAAGACTAACGCGTAACGACCTGCGCGCCCATTCCAGGACTTTCTTCGCATCTCAAGGCAATAATGGACGGAACCCATCGCGCACCTTAGAATACCACCATATATTATTCACTCCCCGCTCTTTTTCCGGCTACATAAACCGTGCACTTTCGCCGGTTGCATCTTGGCCTATCCGTTCGCATGTGGGCCACGATATCTTGGACTCCCCATGAATGTGAGCAAATCGATGGCTCGCCAGCACAGTTTACAATACGCGTCTGCATTAGGTATGTAATAGCTAAATAGATGTAATAGGAGATACACCCCATCTGTCGTGATGGTAGAAACGAGAACGGCAGCAATGTTGGAGGTCCTTAGACTTCTGCGTCGACGTAGTTCGCCATGGGGTCCTCCATCCTGCTCCTGTTCATCCTGTATGCCTCTATGACAAGAGTCAGTACTCGCGCAATCGCTTTATCGACAGGATTCTCACCAAGCTGTTCCTCTGAAATTTCGTGCGATTCGTCTCCCTTCGTCCGTTTCCCTGATCGACCATCGTCATCCCCCCGCGCCTTCCGCTTTTTCTCCTCCTTGATAGCCTGAGCAAGTCGCTCCTTATCGAGCTGGACCTCTCCTTCGCCCACGCGTTCCTTGCCGAACGCATTCTTCGCGGCTCTCCGACGTTCCTCCGCGTCTCTCGATGACTCCTGCACTGTCTCCACGGTTTGCGACACCGACTCCACAGGCCGTGATGACGAGGTTAGCAGGTTTTTCGCGCTCGACTCGGCAGCGGCTTCAATACCCGCTTGACCCGTACAGTACGAGATGTGAACCGTAGAGTGACAACAAGCGTAACCCCAGGAACCCGCCGAAGGGTCATACCATGAGCCCCAGACGTGTGTATGGTTGTTGATATACACTAAAGCAAGGTGGTCAGCACCGTTGGAAGCCGCGTGTGTAACCTCCCCTACCATCCTCCGCGTATTTTGACTTCGCCTTGGCACGTTCCCTTCCTTTCAATATTCGCCCAGTTTGCGAGTATTCGACATAATCCTCCGTCTGGCCGAGAAGTAATTCCTTCGGTGCCTTCTCCAGGTACTCTTCTCCGCCGTACTTGCTCAGTATGCTTCCCTTGGTTGTTTCTTTGAGCTGATCCTTTTTTTGCACGAACTGCTTATGTAAGATCTCTCCTTCCGTCGGGTTGGCATGGACGTGGATATCGTGACCACGTTGGGCAGATTGCCAGGCGAAGAGTTGGAGATTCTGCACTTCGCTGGCTTCACCGGTAGCACGAGTGAAGTTCTCTCCCGAGAACCGGGACTGAAATCGCTTCAGCGACGGGTGGATTAAATGTCTGGGGAAAAAAACGTACATCCTCAGGCCGTTTATTGCCCTCTGGATTGTCACGCATCGAACGCGTCTTCGGGTCATAGTAAGCACTGGATGGGTCGAGGTTGATGAGGTACTTGGCAGTGTCCTCTCGGATACGAAGGTTCCGGACAGTAATGCGCGTCTTGGTGTCCAATTTCTGACCAACAGCGTCTGCTGCGTCAGCGTACTTCTCCTCGTCTTCGTCCTCGTCGTCACTCGAACCGAAATCGTCATCCTTGCGTTCGGTCTTCCCGGCCTTGGCGACTTTCCGCACCGCGGCGAGGTCCGTGGTTGTCTGTTTGTCGATCTGTTCCTCTCTCAACTTCTGTCGTGCCGCCTCCAGTGCCCCATACTCATCGTAGATCTTGGCATGCTCAGTAGTATCGTAACCGTTCCACCTGTCGCGCTTGGCAGCATAACCGGTCGAGACGTCTTGAATGACCTCGTCGGGAGCGATGTCTCTGTTCGTGAACTTGGCACCCTTCTTCCGCGGTCGCTCGAGACAGTCTTGCTTCTTGTGAGTCATTGCACCACAGTTCTCGCATGCACCTTTTCGGTATTTCTTCGCGGCTGGACCAGTAATGGCTCCTCGGTCGTACCAGTTATCGAGTTTGTCGGAGGAGTTGTCGTATTCAGGTCGACGTTGGTGGGATAATGAGGGCCCTCCCGTGTCCAAGTACCATGGAGCTTGGGCGATGTATTCTAAGGGAATACGAGGTCGTGTGTGAGGTGATGGGCTCTAAGTGGGTAAGGTGGTGAACGCACGAGGAATATGGGGGTTGATGGCCTTTCCCTCCTCATCCACAGCAGCTGGGGCTGTGCCAGCCTTTCGAGCAGCATCGAGGTCCTTTTGCCTGCGGAACTCCTCGCGAGATAATTTTCCTGGTCCTGCGAGCCAAATTAGAATCAGAGGGATGATGTTTTCCGTCAGCTCTGCGCACCTGTACCGGAAGCCATGATGGCGCGGATGGAAAGATCGGTTTACTAAACCTGGAAGCACGATCATGCTCAAATCCCGTCACGTGTTCTCGCCACGACGCGTCTTGACCGCGACCCCCACTGTTAGATGGCTACACACATTGGAATTCTGCCGACGGATATTCTGGACGTGGTTACGACCCAGCTGCAGGATCAGCCGAAGTTTTTACGCCTTCCTCACCCTCGCACGGGTATGTGCCAGTTCTGTACGAATGGGCTGAAAGGCTCAATGGCAACTAGGCGCCCCATCATTATTTTTGCCTAGCAGAAGGCGAGATGGAGACGACAATCCGGATGAGATTTTGGAGGTCCATGCAATCGCGCCTCCCAATCCTCGCTCCTGGTTTATGGGCGAACAGGTGATCGAAGGTACGTGCGACATCCAAACGCCGAGTTTCGGTGCTAAAACTATAACAAAGATGGAAAGCTGCTGTTGATGACTCCGGTCGATCCGGTATTCCTTCTGATTCCAATCGTCAGAGCTGTTTGTAAGGTGAGCGTGCCCTTCGAATACCTGCATCTTTTTTTAAAACTTGAATCAGGAGGGGGCACCTGCGAACTTTCGTCCCCTGGATGACATCTTGGACGACGCTGTGACGACGCTGACGCGCCAGGACGGGAAAAATACGCCACCCGACCTACAACTGTCTCATAGCGATCTCGTGAAGTTCACTTCGATGGAGTGTGTCGCAGCTGCGATGAAACACCTTTGCGAAGCGAAAGGTGGGATACTTTCGTTCTCTCATGTCAAACCCCGCTTACGCGACGTTCAGAAATCACACCAGAAATCAGTGTCTTCCGGTTTTCAATGCAGATCCTCGTGGGTTACCTCAGGAAGAAAGTCAACAGACTGGCCGCAACAAACGGGTTTGGGGAGTCCCTGACGGTGGTTCGCCTACTGGCGAAGGACGGTCTCATGGAAGACGGGAATGAGGCTCTGCTCGAGGGTGGGTTGTATCCTGAGACTCGCCAGGCGTCTCACTGATGCCCCTCCAGCTGGGCGTCTCAAAGCTGCCTGTGACCTAGTCGCCCACCATCTGCCCACAGATATAAAGACTGAGCTGGTATCTGCCTACGAGTACGCCAACCCTTCGCCAAAGTTTCGTTAGGATATTGAGTTTTTGGCAGTTTCTCAGCCTTGGACGTTCACGTGAAGACAGTTCAAGAAGAATTGGCGACGATGGCGGCTGTCGACACCGAGAAGGGGAAGAAAAAGGCTACAACGAAGGCCGCTTCACAAGGAGGAACGGGCAAGAAACGCAAGACCAAGGATTCGCACGGCGTGGAAGTGTTGAAGAAGGCGAACGTTGAGGGGATGCAGAAGATATCCAGCTTCTTCCAGCAGAAGCCCAAAACATAGCGTGACGGACCTGTAGAGCGCCGTAACATTTCACGTGTTTGGTTGTCACGCGTCCTTTATCAGCGGTCGGTTTCGATCCCTGGTTCAATTTCAAGTTTTCCTGTCTTACCGCCATCTCCTCGTTCGTCCCTTGTCCTTGTCGCCCCCTCGCTGTGTCTCCATGTCTTCGTCAAAGGGTTACGAATCTCGTGCTGTTCAAACAACGTTCTCTCCGCCTTGTTCTCCTCGTTCTGTCGTTTCTCCTCAGCCTTCGCCTCTAGACGGCGGCTCCCACTCTGAAATATCAACATCTACCGTCGAGTCCACGCTCGAGACACCAGATAACCCCCCTCAAAACTCCGATGATTCTCTCATGTCCTATCTGTCCACCCCCGATCGTTCCATCTTTGACAGCCGGCGTGTCTTCAAAACCAGGTTACCCCAAAACTTCCCTTCCCGCGCGGCTCACATCGTCAGCCAGCGAATCAGCTCTTTACCGGAAACTGCCCCATCACTCTCGGTCATGTCTCAGATCTCATCTCAACAGCGTGTCGTGACCATGCCAGAGAACGTCCGGTCTCAAAGGTTGGAAAAGGAGTTCGTCCACTATCTGCCCGAATACGGGGACACTCCCGTCGACTCCTCGAATTCGTTCTCGATAAGCGATGGGAATAGTTCTTTTGCTCGCGCCGACGTAACCGGGACGGATATATCCCACTCAAGCTCATCCCCTTCATCCCCGGACTCGGTGGTGATAATTCAAAACAAGCATCATATCTCTCAGGCGTTCTTACGCCAACCCGATGTTCAAACAAAAGCGAAAACTGACGAGGGTGTGGTAGAAGGTTTGGGAGTAATTGACTTTGGTATTGAATCCTGTTAACCTTTCGCCCCACAGAATGGATGACTTGGGCAAGTTCTCCGCCGCGTCCAATCCCCGCACTCCATGGACCGTCGTCCCTCCCTTACGCTCGTTGTCCATCGTAAGTGGGAGTTTATCGTCGGTGTTTGACTTTCTAACGCGTTATCCCTAGCGGCGCGGAAGGGACGATCATCGAAGAACAAGACAACCTGCCAAGGATGATTTGGGGGCTGGATCAAGGCACAACCAAACCTGACATTACGCCATCTGAATCCTCTCATCGCACTTCTGAAACTACTACAGCCACTGGGGCTGCTTGGAGTGTTCCCAGTGCCGTCGTGTTGCAGAAGCCGCCCATTACCACCAATACAGAAAGTACCACGACCGCGGCCGGGCAGAAAAACCACAGCCCCACCTTCGTTGAACCAATCGACTTGGGACCGATGCTGGCTCCTAACATCCAGGGACACATGCACCGACCACCTCAAATCGATGCGATTGGCGCGACTCCTATCGGGGTCAATGATATTTCGTTCCAGCAAAAGGCTCACCATGAGCGACATCCCAATAAGAGACAAGAATTAGGAGTTGGCCTCAAGCCATTACCCCGCAGGCATGAAACCTTCAAGAATATCAAGCCGCTCGTTTCCACTCAAACCATCGTGGGCTCCTCTCTCCCGATCATCATCCTCGAGTCCCACCCTCAGTCGATTTCCATTCCCACCAAACGCCGCCAATCTGCTATGGAGATTGCTCAACAATACCGCAAAGACCAGGGCCTCTTCCAACCGGCGGCTCAGCCTCAGTGGCCTTCGCCTCCCTCTTACTCTCCGGTATTACAAGCGATACACCTCCACACTCTGTCTGTTGAGACCCCTGAACTGCCCCTACCAAGTCAAAATCGGGCCTACAACCACTCTGCGGGCGACGTCTATCTGGCTCCTTCGGGTGTGGTCAACTCACAGGCAATCTCCGCCTATGGCTTATATCATGCGGCTGGCTTGTCTCGCGCTCGTAAGGTTTTGACTTCTCCAAGTTCCGATCTAGGTTCCTATCCTCGTCCCCCTCCGAATACTCCTATGAACACGCTGGGGAAACCTCGTATCACTAACGCCCCCCTTCAAATGAATCACCTTCCTGCGTCCCCTGACTCACCGTCTACTGCCATTCGATCTTTGCGGCACGCTAAAGCGGCACCCTTGACTCGAAATTCTCACCGACGGCTCTCAGCAGTACTCGAAGCATCTGAGGATCAGAACGTTGGCGTTGGCTTTCGACCATTGTCTCCGCCCCCGTTCCAACAAAACTTTCACCTGTCGCGGCCTCTTATCCCTGATGGAACGGCTCACCCATCTAGTTATGCAAACCTTGCGAAGAACCGCCAGGACTGTTACTACCAACTCGGGGACGTATCTAAGGCTAATTCTGCTCTCCTTTCCGAGGGCTTTGCGAATTTGACTGTGGAATCGTTCACCCCTGGTTTGGCTCAGCCCCAAGCCCAACCCAGCGGGTCGTTCGTGAATCGGCGCCATGAGGCTGTGAAGGTCGACCCCCAGCCAGCCCAGCGGGGTCACAAGGTCAACAAGCCAGTGGCTTCCGGAAAAGCTAGAGGCCCAGGGCCGAAAACCCAACCCCAAGGTCAAGCTCCGGGGAGGAAGAGCCGCTCCAAGAGAAAGATCCTCAACGGTATGATGGTTATCGCGGCGTAAAGGCGAGCTTGCTTCCCTGCAGTGAGGCGGCATGTCTTGACAACTTATCTCTTGGTCACCCTTTCCAGCATCCTCATTCATCAAAACCTTTCAGTTGGGATACGATTCGAGCAGTTGTTTGTTTATTGTATTTGTATTGTGGCGATATAACCGGGCGGCCGGTTTTAAATACAGATGGGGCAATCGGTGGCCGAACAACCCCATTACCATACCTTAGGCCGTGGTGAATAAGTCGGTGAACCTGTCGACGGGGAGCTTGTAGAGCTCGGCAGGGTTCTCAACGATGTCGAGAATCCTCTTCTGAGTAGCCTCGTCGAAATGTGGTTTGATGTGGCTATTCGCAAACGTGTAAGAAGCGATGGTCCAGTGTCGCGAGCGAGCGAGGGTAAATCTTACTTCTTGAACTTGGCCATCAGGAGAGGGGTGCCCTCAGCCCTCCGCCTCTTGTGTCCAACCGGGTACTCAACCAAGATCTCGTCGAGGACGGTACCATCGTTCAACTCGAGGGTGATGGCGTTTCCGATTGACCTTCTCTCAGGGTCGTGGTATTCGGTGGAGAATGTATCATCCTGGACACAAGTAATCTTGGCACGAAGAGCGTCGATCCGGGGGTCGGCAGCGGCGGCGTCAGTGCTACACACGGGTTAGCGATCGGGAGGGAAGTGGGGTGAAAGGGGCGCGTACTAGGATTGAGAGGTCAACTCCCCAAAAATGAGAGGATAGGCAACCATGTAGTTGATATCGTGGCTATATGCGCAAAGTTTGTCAACTATCGGCCCACAAATCTTGTCCGAATACACCTACTCTCTGTCAGCGAAGTTGGCGAGGGGACCCTTCTTGTTGATGATCCTCATAGCGGCTTCCTGTGTCCTGATCTTGACGTTCTTGATATCATCAGAGGTCTTTCCGAGAGCCTTGAGCTTGTCGTGGAAGGTGTGGGCGATCTCTACGGCGGTCTGGGCGTGGAACTCGGCAGGGAAGGAGATCTTGAAGAGAACGTTCTCCATAATGTAAGATCCGTACGGGCGTTGGAACTCGAATGGCTTGCCCTTGAAAAGGACGTCGTAGAAGCCCCAGGTCTTGGCGGTCAAGACTGATGGCATTCCGGTCTCCCCCTTCTTGACGAGGAGGGCAATGTTCACGGCACGGGAGCAAGCATCACCGGCAGCCCAAGACTTCCTGGACATGGTGTTTGGAGCGTGACGGTAGGTGCGCAAAGACTGACCATCAGCCCATGCTTGGGAGATGGCGTCGATGGTCTGGTCACGGTTGAGACCCAACAGCTTGGAGACAACGGCAGTGCTGGCGACCTTGACGAGGACGACGTGATCAAGACCGACACGGTTGTAGGAGTTGAGGAGAGCGAGGCACCCTTGGATCTCGTGAGCTTGGATCATGCTTGTGAGGATGTCATGGACGGTGAGCTTTTGACCCTGACGGGAGAGATGGTCGGCAACGGCGAGGATGGCACCCAAGTTGTCGGATGGGTGACCCCATTCTGCGGCAAGGAAGCAGTCGTTGAAGTCGAGCCACCGGATCATCGTCCCGATATTAAACGCCCCCCTGATGGGGTCGAGCTCGTAGTTAGTTCCGGGGACTCGAGCGCCTTGATTATGGGCAGGGAAGAGAACCGCATCAGTGCCATCGGACCATAAAAAATGGCGAAAAGACATACCGTTTGGCACGGTGGTTCCTTCCACAACTGGCCCGAGGAGTTTTGAGCACTCGGGGAACCTCAGACCCTCGAGACCACACCCAATGGTATCGATGAGGCAGAGCCTGGCGGTCTCATACGCAAGCTCGGAGGTGATTTTGTAGCTGAGAACGTAGTCTGCGATGTCCTGAATGACCTGATCTGGGGCCGGACGAACGGCAGATTCGGCGTGAGCGGACATCTTCCTGGTGTATGCGGGCAAGTTGAGGGCGGAGACCGAAGAGGACGTCGGCCGAGCGAGAGCCGAGCGAGAGAGTCCGAGTGTGCTGGTGGTCAAAGCAGCTCTGGTCGAAATTCCACTGACGTTTGAAGGTCGTAAAGGCTGAGCACGGACGGCGACGCGGTTGAGGCGAACCCGAGAGAGCATGCTATCCGACCAGAAGGGAGGAAGAAGGGAGGAAGAGGTGAGAGAGAAAGAGAGTTTTATGTCGGCTATCCGTCCTCAAACGATCGGGAACGGAGCTTGGAGACTCCGCTATGTCCGATTAACGTCCGGCAGCGACCGATGGCTAACCCCAACAGCATCCTCGCCTTCGAGTCTAGGTTTGGTCCTCAGTCGAGTCTCATAGATATCGCCGCTTTCGTAGAGTCTGCGAGCAACCTAACACCGCTACAAGTCGGTGAAGTAGATCACGACGTCATCGAAGAGTGCAGGTGCGTTATCTTTCCTCTCTCTCACCCCTGGCCAAATGGGGATTCACGAGGACCAGCACAGTGTGGATGATCTGAAGTCTTCTCTGGAGGATGT
>Ga0307509_10007069_pt1 | contig 14827 bp, 11 predicted proteins | sample 10_EM_MG_FD_202245 | JGI IMG/M metagenome (GOLD analysis project Ga0307509, IMG submission 202245) | Populus trichocarpa ectomycorrhiza microbial communities from riparian zone in the Pacific Northwest, United States - 10_EM | ecosystem: Host-associated > Plants > Roots > Unclassified | place... | reverse complement strand
AAAATTATGACTTAAAGTTAAAAGCTATAATTCAAAGTTACTAGCTTCATATTTATTTTTTTTCTTGATGAATAATTGAAAATCTATTAAACAGAAAGAAATAATAAAAAATCTGATACGAGAAAAACAAGTCAAATGAGATTGTATACGTTCCGTCCCGTTTTTTAGTGGATAAATAGTTGAAAATCTAATAAATAGACAAGCAAAATATTGTGGGGAAGAGAGTAGATATTATCTACGTAAAAGTGCCATATTATTATTAGGACCGTTACGCAGGCAATTAGCTTCCTAAACATTTATCAAAGACTAATTCCTTGCTTATCAAACCAACTTCATATCTAATTACCGTCCAGGTGGCAACTCTCCCTACCGGACGGTTTTTAGCTAATGTCCTGCCTAAAACCAAGTTTAACATTCCTGGTTTAGAGAACAGAGAGCTCTCACCGAATCCTTTGAATGACAATTACCTTACAAAAAAACAGTCAAGGATATGAATGAAGTAATGAACTAAGGTGAGTGGGGTCGTCTCACCTATAAATAGTTCTAATGGCTTTTCAATGGATTGACAATATACTTCCCACGATTATAATAGTTGATCAATTAATGACTTGATTAATACAAGTTTAATAAGACCATAACAATTTTATCTAAGAGTAAAGTTATATTTATAAAACTAAATGCCGAGTAAAAGCATGTTTTAATAACTTGTGTTATAGTGTGTTTTTTTAAAATTATTTTAAGTCGTTATTTTATTATTTTCAATGCAAAATATATATATATATATATATATATATAGAAATGAAATTCTTGTCTAGTTATACATGTTCACGCTCCTAACACCAACGTGATTAGTAATTGTTACTGACAGAAGAGAATAATTTAAAAGTAGAAGAGGTGAAAAAGAAATAAATTCTCTTAATGGACAAAGAAAGCTCCGTTTATACAACCTACAGCTAAAGCAATTAAAAGTTACAAAAAAATTAAAAAAAAAAAGAAAAAGATGTTGAAATAGCCAAACCACTAGCTAGAGTAGAGTTGAGTTGAGTTGAGTTGAGTGAACGACTCCTCCAGGGGCAGGGGCAGGGGCTTTAGAAGTAAATGCATAGCACGCCAATTCTGTTGGAAACAGAACCTGACGTGCCAAAACAAACTCCCCCCTTCCCTGGATCCGCTCCAGATAGAAAACTACCTCTCCCTCTCACTCTCGGATACCTTCGCCTACCAATGGGTTCTCTTGAAATAGAAGGAAAACCCCAAAACCCGAACATGAACGAAAATATTGAAGAAGACGACGGCGTGTCTCCCATTGAGGAGGTCCGTCTAACTGTTCCAACACGCGACGATCATACCCTTCCAGTATGGACCTTTCGGATGTGGTTCCTTGGAATAGCCTCATGCATTATTCTATCTTTTCTGAACACTTTCTTTTCCTACCGGACCGAACCTCTCACAATATCTATGATATCGGTACAGGTTGTGACTCTCCCTATTGGTCGCTTCATGGCCAAAACCTTGCCTACTGCCAAGTTCAGGGTTCCTGGATTTGGTGGTCGCGAGTTTTCCCTTAATCCTGGGCCTTTTAATGTTAAAGAGCATGTGCTCATTTCCATTTTTGCTAATGTGGGGAGCTCAACTGCCTATGCCGTTGGTATTATCGATATAATTATGGCTTTCTATAAAAGGAAGATATCGTTTTTGGCTAGTTGGATTCTTGTTTTAACTACTCAGGTAATTTATTTATTTATTATTTTATTTTTGTGTATGGTTGTGGCTGAGATGTGTTGTTTTTGCAATGTGAATGATATGAAGATGCTGGGGTATGGATGGGCTGGGATCATGAGGAAGTATGTAGTGGATCCAGCAGAGATGTGGTGGCCGCTTAGTCTTATGCAAGTTTCTCTCTTCAGGTAATATTATGTCCTGGTGATCATTTTTTTCTCTAGGAATTATCAAGGGTGAGATTAGGAACATGATTGCCCATGTTTGCCTTCTCTACTTTAGAGAATTCCATTATTTAAAGTGGGGGTGGCTAAATGAGCCTTTTCTATATTATTTATCATCAATCAGGACCACGACAATGGCAATGAAAAAGAAAAGGAAACTAACGAGTGCCCTGCATTCAAATCCAAGCTGACTGGAGGAAAATTGCATCCCTCTTTTCTTTTCTTTTTTTGGCTGTATAAAAAAATGTATAAGCTCGTTACAATGTACAGAGAAAAAATATTTAAGCTCATCACGATGGAATTGTTCTCTGAACTTACAAAATTTAGCATTGTTCTGGTATCACTGTATAGCACTGCTGTTAACATTAAAGCTGAAAAAGGAGCAATTACCCATCGATACTAGTTGTTCATGCTCTGCCTCTTTAAGCTCCTCAATTTCAATTCTTGAAACAGGATTAAATCTTAGTCATTGCCTATTGCTATTACCTTACATTTTGCAGGGCTCTGCATGAGAAAGATAACAGCCGCATGTCACGAGGGAAATTCTTCTTGATCGCTCTAATCTGTAGCTTCTCATGGTATGTGTTTCCTGGATACCTTTTCCCGGCTATTGGAACCATTTCGTGGGTGTGCTGGGCATTCCCTAAGTCAGTGACAGCCCAGCAGCTTGGCTCAGGAATGAGAGGACTTGGTATTGGAGCTTTCGGGCTTGACTGGTCTGTCATAGCCTCGTTCATTGGCAGCCCACTTATCACCCCGTTCTTTGCCGCTGTCAATGTCCTTGTGGGATATGCTGCATTTATGTACGTAATATTGCCAATAGCATACTGGCGTTTTAATCTCTACAATGCGAAGACGTTTCCAATTTTCTCCTCACATTTATTTGACACTAAAGGACACGTGTATAACGTATCTGCCATAGTTGACAACAACTTTGAGCTAGATGTGGCCGCATTTCAGAGGCAAGGAAACATAAATTTGAGTGTGTTCTTTTCGCTGACGTATGGGATTGGTTTTGCTGCCATTATGTCCACCCTCACGCATGTGCTCGTGTTTAATGGAAAGTAAGTAAAGGATTTAGTGCCTTGATTAGGGTTGCCAGAATTGCAGTCATTAGATATTTACTGGGATATGATTTGATTGACTATTCCAACAGGGAAATATGGCAACAGTTTCGAGCTTCATACAAGGGAAAGATGGATGTTCACACAAGATTAATGAAGAGGTATGAGGACATTCCTGGCTGGTGGTTCCACCTGACGCTAGTGCTGTCTTTTTTACTTTCTCTCGTACTGTGCATTGTAATGAAAGACCAAGTCCAAATGCCGTGGTGGGCGCTCATCTTTGCGTCAGGCCTTGCTTTGATTTTTACGCTTCCAGTTAGTGTCATAACTGCCACAACAAATCAGGTACTCATCTTTACTCTTTTAATAAATACCCCTTTTTTCTCACTTCTCAGGATAATTGCATTATTAGGATACCAATTTTACATTTTTCCTGCATGCTTCTAAATTCAAATATGAAGGCAATTTAATTTCGTGCTGTTTACTCATTTGATAACTAACATCATTGCTGTTATTCCCCTTCTATTGCCAGACACCAGGGTTAAACATCATCACAGAGTACATTATGGGTCTAATTTACCCTGGTAGACCAATAGCCAACGTCTGCTTCAAAACCTATGGGTATATAAGCATGACTCAAGCTGTTTCCTTTCTCAGCGATTTCAAGCTAGGTCACTACATGAAGATTCCACCAAGATCTATGTTTGTAGTGCAGGTATCTCTTATGCTTGACTGTTTATAGGTTGACTTATCGTATTTTTCCAAATAGTATCTTGTCTTGACTCTTTCATGTATGCCTGTTCGCTGCTTCTATAAAGTGCATAGGTACTCTAATAAATGGAACACTGAACACTGCAGTGGCATGGTGGCTGCTGACTGGCATTGAGAACATATGCCAGGACGAGCTACTCCCTCCAAACAGTCCATGGACATGTCCTGGCGATCGAGTTTTCTATGATGCATCTGTCATTTGGGGTTTGATTGGACCTGCTCGAATCTTTGGTCGACTTGGAAACTACACAGCACTAAATTGGTTCTTCCTTGGAGGAGTGCTAGGACCTGTTCTCGTATGGGGGCTACACAGACTTTTCCCCAAGCAGAAATGGATTAAATTAATTAATCTTCCTGTACTTTTGGGATCAACAGCTGCAATGCCACCAGCTACAACAGTAAACTTCAATTGCTGGATTGTGGTTGCAATAACTTTCAACTACTTCATCTTTAAGTTCCACAAGGTTTGGTGGCAGAGGTACAACTATGTTCTTTCTGCTGCCTTGGATGCTGGTTTGGCTTTCATGGGAGTTCTTTTGTACTTCAGTCTGACAATGAAGGAGATCAGCCTAAACTGGTGGGGTGCTGCTGGCGAGCACTGTCCCCTTGCTACCTGCCCAACTGCCAAAGGTGTTATTGTTGATGGGTGTCCTGTTTATTAGTTCAGTTAAGTTGTTACTCCAAGCTGCTTCGTTTGAAAGGTCAAGAAAAAAAAAAGGACGAATAAAGTTTTTCAGGTTTGGAAGTGTTGGCCATGTTTAAGAAAATCTTGGTCATGGCTTGACAAACTTAGGAGGGTTCACCAATTGTACTTATGCTAAGGTGAACGCTTATTGAGCATGTTGACTTCTTAGATTTATTAGAGATTAGCAAATCAATTTTTTTTTTTTTTTGGTTCTTTGCTTCTATCCTCCTTGCCAGGCATTGCATAAGCTAGCTGGATAGTTGAAGATTTTGTATCAAACTGCAGCCAGGCGGACAGACGGATACATGACTCCACCTTTTCCAAGTTCCTTCTAAAATCTCAATTTAGGCCAAGCAGCCCAACGACTAATTAACGGGTCCGAGGTAGACTATGCATAGGAGAACAGTCGGGATTCCTCTCTTTCTTGGTCTTTACAGGATCGATTTGGTGAGGACAGGCCCATCCCAGAGTTCGAATTCAACTTCAGCCATTAACCTAAGCTTAGTCTGGGAAGAACATTTCCATTACCGATTTGAATATGAAAACCAGAACTGATGTCTATTTATCCCGACAGCTTACAAAAATAAATGGAAATCTCTGAACGAAATTTCCACACAAAATAAATCAATATCATCGCTTTTTTTTAGCATGAAAAGGCAATAACTTTGAATGCAGAGATGTTAAGAGTCCAAAAACTTGAAGGCATATTCGTTAATTGGCATCATCTCCGTTTCCTTCAAATATAAAAAATCTGTATCCAAACCATGTACTACGTTATATCAATGCAGACGGATACTCTAATGAAATATGAAATATGAAGGTTAGTTGTATAATGCTATTTTCTTTACTGAATAAAAAAGAGTTTAAAGCATCGTACAAGAAGAACTAGGCTTGTTCAGCATAATACCAGTACACCAACTTTCTCGGAAGAAATTCTGTCAACCAGCGCTCTGTCTTTTATCTTCTTCAAGTGATCTTGATGGAGGTGGAGCAAACCTTGAAGAGAACCCGAGATATTCACCATCCTCGATATCATCATTGTCCCAGCTACCATCGTCAAAATTTTGAGCATAGCTTAAGGGGGAGTACCTAAAACGTCCTCCAGCTGGGACTTTTGGTTTTCTATTGTTTCTCGTGAGAGTTGCTGTTAAATTGCAACCTATAGCACTTCTCTTCTGTCCTGGAGACGTTGTGGTGTTGCTGGTTATTCTTCTTTTAGTCCATGGAAACTTCAGGTACTTGAGACGACCCCAACATGACAGCGGCCCTTCTTCTTCTATATTTCTAGGAGACAAAGTTCTCTCCATCAGTGCAGCTTTTCTTCCTTCGAAACGACGATGAAATTAATATTATTCTTTTTGAACGATTGTGGGCTCTGTTCTCTTGTCTGTACGTGCCTTTCCCTCTCTCCACTTTTTTTATAGGGATTTTGTGTGTGTGGTGGAGAAGATTTCACAAGATCATGTGAACAAGTTTCCTTTTGTTTTTAAGGGAAAAAGAGGAAGCAATAGCATAAAGAAGGGAAGGGTTGATGTTGGAGGATCAAGAAACGATCTGTCAATATGACTTGATTTCTAGTTATAAATTTCTGAGAACCTGTGCAGGAAGAAGCTATATATAGCATGGGCAAAAATTCGCAGGACGAATTAAATGAAATCTACCAGCTTATGTATTGTAGGTTATAATTGGCAGTTATTCCTGACAATTTCCCTATCTACTGCCTCTGTGCTTAAACTTGTGAACCGTAATTCTCTGAAGATTTATATTTTCAACAGGGAATCGTATCATGACATGCCTAGCAGTGCTACCTGAAGAGTATCTAGTACTGATCTGATCATATCACAGTTAATAACTTGATTAATTGAAACGAATCAAGGCTAATAATTATTAAGATGGTATTAGATATTGTGGTTTAATTATATTTAAAAAAATATTAATTTTTTTAGTATTTTTAAATCGTTTGTACTAATATTATAATGAATTTTTTAAAAATACAATAAATATATTATTTTAATATATTTTTAAATTAAAATTACTTTTAAAAAAATATCTATAATACTTCCAAATAAACTTTAACTTGTCATTACCTTTCTTTCAAACTTGGGCTCTTGGAGTTCTAGTCCACTCTCAATATTTTTTTTTTTCTTCTTATTATTGCTAATCTTACTTTTTATATTTTTACCAAATTAACTTCAAGTAAATTTAGCATAGTTATAAGAAATGACTTTTTACTTTTAAGTATATTTTTTTTCATAAATGAATTATATAATGAATTAAACAATTTATTTTTTGAAGAAGAGAGTATAACTTAGGATTTTAAGAATTTAGAGTTTGTTTGGTATGATTTATAAGAAACTAATTTTAACTTTGAATTATAATTTAAAAGTTGTTTTCATAAATAACTTATGTCAAAAATAGGTTAAAATAACTTCAATTATAGAAATATATTTTGTAAAAATGGATCAAATCAACTCTCTGAGAACAAAAATAGATAATATAAGTTGGAATCCAAAAATTAAGTTTTAATCTTAACTCAATTTTCTTATAAACTTTTGATTTAAGTCTGGTCAGAAATATCTTATGACTTTTTTGTGGTAAAAAAAATGTAAAAGTTATACCAAACATTAAATTTTAATTTATTTTATAACAAACTTTTGGCTTCGAGTCAGAAGTTTTTTCTAATGATTTTTTTAATCAAAAGTTAAAAATGGTTGATGTAAGATTATTTTTTGTTTTTGGAACTCTGTTTGTGCAGGCCACGAGATTGTTCGATGGAGCAGGAATATCGGAAGCTTAAGTAAAGAAATATTCAGGATGCATTACTGAAATCACTTGCCCTAACAATTCTGCTCCTTTCAATTCTTGTTATTATCTTGCTTCTTCTTTTTTTTTTTTTTTTTAATTTTTCTGGTGATTTTGTTTTTATGTGGGATTCAGACGGCATATACAACTACAGTACACATCAGGCTCGTCCTCTTACCAGGCACCTGTCCTCCTACCCACCATTGGTTCCTCTCCACTTTGTTTTTGTTTTTAAAAATCTCTTTTTCCCCTTTCCATCCTGCTGAAGGACCACTTTATTCCATATTTTATCATGATGGCTCTGGTTGTTCTTGAGCGTACCAGGGATGTCCAGGATCATAAGATGTGCGAGTAACCTTATGGAAAGATCCATTTTCGTAACAAAGAGTGCCAGAAGCTGTTTGAAGTCAAATGCACTGTTGCTGAATACTTGCAAACAGCAAGGCGATAAGAATGGGCAAAAATTCCCAACCATCTTCAATGGCCACGGAGAGCACCAACGAAAGGCAAATATCTAATTCCCCGTTGCATAATGACTTTACCTTTGCAAACAATGTCAATGTTTCGGGAAGCGTATGGTCCAAAGATTTTTCATGCTCGAATGTTTCAAAAGGAAGTAACATTACGGTTTTACAAGAGAGGCAAAAACCACAAAATCATGTCAAAAAGCAAAATGATCATGCCCGCGTGTAAATAAACAGATTGTAAGAATTAAGCAGCAGGAGATTTGTCGGTATAACTCTATATGAAAGCTGATGGCAGCATGATCAGTTTGAACAATCATGCAAGCCCATTGTTGAACTTCAATCGTGTACGAAGTTCAATCGTGATGCATTCATAATCACCACAATCGCAGTTTTTTCTGGAACTTTTTTTCCAGAGCTCATCACTCCTCTATCTCCAAACAAAAGGAGAGAGATGCATCTCACAAGTTAATACTATGAAAAACACCATCATATTAATAAAAGATTTCAAGTGCAAGCTGAAGAAGAGAGCAAGCTCGAATAAGTATTACTTGCAGCTCAAACAAGGATAGACTGAACATTCATCAGAATCATGGAGCACACCCAAGACCAAATGAACTGGGGGACAAGGGCTACACAGACTAACAAAACTGAACTTGAATTTGCTTATTGTGAATTGCAAATTCAAGCAAGAGATGAGCTCCTGAAAATAATTAATTGAGAAAGAGCGAGGCTCGTGAAATCAAGGTAACATTAGAGACCAGTAATCCAGTGCAACAGATGACACAAATTGCAAGCTACAGCCTGACTACCACCTGTTCTGCTGAGCTTTTCTTGACAACTCCTCTTGAGCACAGCTCGTTTAACAACTCCAAAGCCTCCTTAGCTAAACCTTCATTAGCTATGCCTTCAATGAGAATGGTGTATGAAACTTCAGTGGGTTTACATCCCTTAGATATCATATAAGCCAGGAAGTCAATTGCACGATCAGTCTGTTGAGCCTTGCAAAGTCCAAACATGATAGAGTTGTAGGTGAAAGCATTGGGTTTGACCCCAAATCCTTCCACATCATGAAAAAACTTGATTGCTTCTTCAACCTTTCCTTCTCTACTAAGCCCAGCAATAAGTGAGGAATAGGTGATGACATCAGGCTTCAAACCCTTTCCACGCATCTCATGCAGTAGTTCTACAGCTTGATCTGTTTTCCCCACCTTTGAGAGCCCATCAATCACAGTATTGTAGGTGATTAAAACAGGTGAGCACCCTTTACTACTTAGCTGATTAAGTAGCTCAACTGCAGCATCAACCTTCCCATCTTTACATAAAGCTGTGAGCATAGTATTATAGGTCACAATATCAGGATAACAGCCTCTAGACACCATTATCTCCAAATACTGAATTGCCCTGTCCATCTTCTTTTCTTTGCAAAAGCCATGGAGCAATGGATTGTAGCTCAAGGAATTTGGAGTGCATCCATGCGTTGGCATCTTCTCCAATATGTCAATTGCTCGACCTAGTAAACCCTTACGGCACAAGAAATTAATTAAGATATTGAAAGTAACAACACTGGGAGAACAACCTTTACGAACCATTTCAGTCAGTAGTTTCTCTGCATCCATCCACCTGCCTGTGCTACACATGCTACGCAAAATAATATTATGAGTAATGACATTAGGCTGGGATCCATATGATGGCATGCTGTTTAAGAACTTGATAGCTTCGTCCAATCTCCCTTCCTTGCACATCCCATTGACAAGAACATTATATGTAACCACATCCGGTTTGCATCCTCTGCTTCCCATCTCATCTAAGAGCTTCATGGCCTGTCCAACCCCACTTTCTGCACAAGTCGCCTCAATCAGTATAGTGTATGTAATCACATCTGGATAACACTCCTTTTCCAGCTGTCGATCAAGAACTTCCATTGCTTGCTTCAACTTCCCACTATCACACAAGGTACGCAAGATCGTATTATATGTAACAACATCTGGGGCAACACTCATCCGGTCCAAAACCCTTAAAGCATTATCAATCTCTCCCGCCTTGCAATACCCACTAATCAATACATTATAAGTTATAACATCTGGGACCGCTCCAGAATCCTCTATTATCTCCATGATCCGAGTCGCCTTCCTAGTCTTTCCAATCTTACAAAATCCTCGAATTAGGCTCGTGGAAGCAATTATATCCGGAATCTCCCCACGATATACCATGTTTTCAAGAAACCTAAAACCCTCTTCTAATTCCCCATTTCTGACCAATTTACGAAGATGATTATTGCTCTCAAATTCCTCAATAGAACTCGAAGAAACATGTCCATTTCCCATATGGCCGTTTAGAGGCTTGTCGAGATTTTGCAATTTACCATTGGAACGAAAAGTTTCGACTCCCGAAACGGCAAAAACCCTACTCTTCCTTAACTTTCTAAACCCCACATGGACTTTCCCGCTTGAACCATCATTACCCCTAATTCTAGCTCCAGCAAAGCTACTTCTTCTAGTGGTGTATCTATTGAAGTACTGAAATGAGCGAAGCCCTTCATGGGTATGACTTGTAGGTACTATCAAATCCATAACCTGAACTACTAGTATAGAACAACCAATAAAACTCAAAAACTCATGCTACGAACAAAACAAGTTCGAGAACCCAGATGAAAATGAACTTTATACAGTGCTTTCAAAGGTTGAGGCGAATTTGGAATGAGACGATAAGGAGCTTACCGCGAGAGTTACAATGTTTTTGGTGAGAAGGTTTTGTGTCCGCCGCTTCTTGCTGCTTATCCAGTTTGTGTCTGCTTCCGGGTTCCGCATGCGAATATGTGTGTGAAAGATGGAAAATGTTTTTCGTCGGCTAATTAGGCCTGGAATTTATTTAGGTGGATTGGGATAAAAGAAAAAGGGTTCCGGATTTTCAAGGGTCCAATGAAAAAGGATGGCAGGCCTGCGGGTTACAGCCCGTCAATTTAACGTGTTTTTCTTCTTCGGTTTAACGGCATTTCTCCTAGTCCATGAGGAATTGCATCTTTGGCACATGTAACCCAATGATTCTGATTAAGGCAATCGGGTCCTCAAGGTTTTGGCTCGGAGAATCGGCCCTTCCATCCAAACCCGTTAACTTGAAACATCAAATTTGAATTAAAGTAGTTTGTAGGACACTTGTCAATATTTTATTGGTTAATTTTGAGGTGATAATTGATAATTGAGTGAAATGTGCTTGCATACAATATATTCAAAGCGAGCACATGACAAATAAATATCGGTCCACGTTAATAAATTACATTACAAAGTATTAAAAAAAAACATAATTTCATTAATAAGCACTTGAATTACTATTTTTGAAAGACACGTCATATTCAAAGAAAATCAACACTAGAAAAATAAAAAAATAATGATAGAAAAAGAAGAAAAAAAAATTAATGTTTAAAGTTAAAGTTATAAAGAGTAGAACGTAATCCTCACATGAAGTATTAAAAAAAGAGACAGGGATGGGAGATAGAGGGAAGAAGCACTTGATTAAACATAAAAGGGTGGATTTTTTTTTTTCTTTTCTAATAACTCAAATTAATAATATTCTTTTATCATTCAATCCAATCAACAAAATTCCACAAAATATACTTGATAAACTTCTCAATTATCCATGACACTATTTTTATATGCATTGGTTTAAAGTCCTAATTAACCATGGTATGATTAACATCTTCTATTAATTTATAAAATTAAACTTTTACCCATTAATTATTCATGTTTATCGTTGTTAATCATCCACAATTCGAACACCCTAATATAAAAATCATTATCAACATTTCACCCTACACAGAACCTCACAAAGTAAGCAATTTAGGCGAGTTTATTACCTTCCTATATAAAGAAAATGAAGGGTTAAAAGCTTAGAAAACCCACCCATTTCACTTTTCTTTCTTCCTTATTTTTGTCATCCAATGTCGTGACCTCCTGGGAAGAATTCCTTTTTGTTCTTCAATTTTACTTGCCCAATCTTCTTCTAATACCCATTGATCAATTAATTTATCTCTCTTTTATGTCTATGGGAAGATTTTTTTTCAAGGTTTTTCTCATAGTTTTTCCTTTCTTTCTCTTCCCTCGTTTGGCCGACCACCATGGCCTTAGAAATGTTAATTATTCTATTTATTTTATCAAATTTTCACTTATTACATTATTGACCCAAGTTCCTGTTAATTGAACATTACCCTCGCAAGTTTCCTTTCATTTAATTCAAAATTAACTTAGCTAGTCAAATTAATTTTCACTTCTCTATTATTATTTATTTTAGTACTTTTATTCGGGGTTTGCAATCTCTCTAATATTTATAACACTTAGGTTTATATTAGATTTCACAATTATCAACATCATCTTAATATGAGATCTAAATCAATATGATATTGACATTTCAAAACAAGTGGGTTTCTATATGTTTCTGGCATTTTCAACTTTGATATCCCTCATAAATTAGATATTTGATATATCTTTCATGTAAATATCATCTACATATTGGTTCTAAAATGCATTGCAGCTGCACATAAATTTTAGTTGAACGATGAACCTTATAATACAATGAATTCTTAAAATGTCATTGTTTAACTACAACAATACATTCATATTTGTCTATGAATATTTGTTCAGTCTCTAACTCATTACCCGATAAGCATGAATGCCTATGACTCATAACCTAGTCATTTGTATCCGTGTTGGGTATGTCTACTCACAACCTTGAATTTAAGAGTATGAGGGGTCACAAATTAATTTAATGGCTTAACTATCTCAAAATCCTCATCTTACCTTCTTCCTCAGCTCTATTAATGTGATGGTCATCTTCATTCATACTTGATTCAAATTCTTCATAATAATATGAAGCAGTATTTATACTCAGCCGAGGTTCTATATCAACAATTTATTATGTCAACATTTGGTTCTTTTCATTGTCACCTAACATAGATGGACCAACTACCTGTAATGTTTTATATGGTTCTTTAAATGTTATTTGGAACCCGAGTCAACTCCATACTAGATGACTTTCCTCGTATATGTGTATTATTGAAGTAGAACTCTTGCATATTCATTCCACTAATGCTTGCAAACCCAAATATTGAATTCACACTTCAACCGTTATGAATGGGTATACCGACATAACAAGATAGACTAAACCTGATTTGCCTCATCCTTCAAGTAATCTCAACTTTAATTTCCAACATATTCCAGCCAAGTCAATCATATAATATTCTAGATAAATTGATAAGAGACATATCTAATATAGCAATTAAGAACTCAATACTTTCTCCATTATAAGTGTTACCATTGTTGTTGTTAATAATAGTACCACCATATAAGCATAGTATTAAGATAATGCTAGACATTTTGTTAAATATCACAACAAAACTCAAACCTAAATTATCAATATTGTATGGTTAATCAAGGCACATAATTTATCAACAAAACCTTAGTGATAGTATAATCAATGAAAACCTTTAAATAAAAATATTATAACAAATTTATCAACCCAGTTAATGTATTTCATAGCCAAATAACATATTTTATATCTAACTTAACCAAACCCCTAATTTAACCTAAAAACCCTAATTATAACCTTAATTAACATTCAAAAACAACATAGAATAATTGATTTTATTTAAAAACAACAGAATTAACAACTCAAATCAATATATCTTATAGTTAGTTAAAAATCTCTAATTCTAAACCCTAATATTTTTTAAATCAACAATTAACAAAAAATATATCAAATTGATAAAGGGTAAATATGTAACACACATCTAAGTATTAAATATGAATAGTGGTGGTGACTGGTGATGGCGATAACTATCGAATCCTGGTAAGAGACCTACAAGTGGAGAGAAAAAACACCTAACTTACAATGGAAAGTGAGGTGGGTGGTCTCACGGTGGATGTAAAAGTGTTTTAAGGTTGAGGGAGAGAGAAATGGTTATCGACAATGGTGGGTGTGAGTGATGACTATAGGGAGAGAGAAAGAAAATAAGGAGCAAGATAGGAGGAAACTGGGGCTAAGGGTTTAAAATTGTTTGAAGTATTTTTTTTTGGGTTGTGGTATTTTACTATTTTTTTTACTGTAAAAAAAACATTATTCACACTCTTGCATTTCACTTTTGACCTACTCGATCATTTTTTATTTTCATTTTAGTCATTGAACTTTATTTTTAACTAATTGCATCTTTTGGGGGCTAAATTGAAGCCTAATTGCTTTAAATTTGTTGAGCAAGGACAAGATTAAAAGAAATGGGGCAGAAGTGAAAAACACAAGGGAGAAGGAGGGCGGTTTAAAAAATGGCATAAAAAGTTCACTCTAGTCCTCATTCTTTTCACATTATAAAGTTCCGGTCCTTTGATTTTTAAAAAACTTAATTTTAGTTCAAAACTTTATTTTTCTTATTTTTTTAGTCTATAATTTGAGTGAGGAGAGATAAAGTCTATTTTGGTGTTAATAAGTTTCATGTAATGAGGGGAGTTTATTCTAGGTGTTCTTAGCCCTTCAATCTACCTTATATGGTAGATTTGATCTCAACATATTTTTATAGTTTTGGGGTGATTTTAGTTTTTTTGGGGTTTTTAGGCCATATATGGGTTTGAAGCCATGTACAGACTTTTTGTTTGAAATTTGGGAAAATACAAGTGACATGTCTCATGTGTTTACTTCTTTCAAAAATTTTTAGGGTAAATGAAATGTTGTTTGTCCCATTACCAAATAAAAATATAAGGGCACACGTGCACGGGCATGCCCTTTCAAAATTGGTCAAGTTTAACAACACCTAACTTTTTTTTTCTTTTTTTTATTGATACCTTTTTTAATATTTATTTTTTTGAAATAATTTTTTAATTTATATTTAAATTAATATCTATTTTCTCTGATTTTTTAACTGTTTATTTAATATTTTTTTAAATTCATGTACATGACTCACCCTTGCCTTTTCAAAAAATATATGATAATACGTCCCATTAAACTAGCAAAATTTAAATTTTATGGGCAAAATAAGTCAAACTCAAAATTTTAGCCCTCTAAAAAACTATTTCTAGTTTTTTTGTTTCATTGGTTTTTTTTTATTCTTTTTTTTAC
>Ga0307509_10007068_pt1 | contig 14833 bp, 14 predicted proteins | sample 10_EM_MG_FD_202245 | JGI IMG/M metagenome (GOLD analysis project Ga0307509, IMG submission 202245) | Populus trichocarpa ectomycorrhiza microbial communities from riparian zone in the Pacific Northwest, United States - 10_EM | ecosystem: Host-associated > Plants > Roots > Unclassified | place... | reverse complement strand
GATGACAAGAACATGGAAACCAGCAAAGATTTAAGAAGGTTCTCTTGGAGGTTGATCTGGACAAAACGATAGTTCGGGTTGGACAGGAACACCTCATTTGTTGGGTCCACGAATGAAGCCGTCTGAAGCTGAGGGGTGTACAAATCTCAGAAATGGGGACTGGGAGGAGTAACGTCTGACTCACCTCCGATATTTTGGTCGAGAGCATCGAGATTACGGAGATCTTTCCCTGACACAGGTGGGTCGTGTGGGTGGGGTTCCCTTTGTCAAGGGTTTTCCCAACTATATCCGGAAAGTAGAGGGCGGCCTACGGAATGAACCCTTGAGGCCGCTGGCATCGTTCGGTGTGTCAAAGGTGCTGACCTCTTGGCGAATCATTTTCGACGGGGCAATCCATGTCTTGCCTCCGTACTTCCGGGTAGCATTCAAGTCATGGAAGTAACCCTTGGTTGCCTCCTTCACTCTGGGAAAAGGTTAGGCGGAACGTCCCGGGGACCAACCGGTCAAGACTCACAGATGCCTCCGCTGTTCGAGTCGTTTCTCCTGGTTAAGCAGGTCAGCCTTCCGCTCTTCCCATGTCTTCGCCAGCGCAGTCGGCCGCTCTTTGACTCCTAGAGGTTTTCTGAGGATGGGTAGTGGTGGCAGCTCACCCTTCGGTGGGCTTACAGTCGAAGAAGCGTGCCTGGGGTGAATAGCACACCTCGCCAGCGGTCGAGAGGGGGAAAGCACCGATCGAAGCATGACCGATCACGTGCTGTTTACTCCCCCTCCATATAAACAAACGTCAACGGAGGGTACAGACACGTCCTCTCTCTTCCTTCTACCACCACCACCACCCTCGCTGTAACCCCTCTCAAAACCCTCAAATCAAGCTATGGTACGTGCAAACTCCATTCGCCACGTATATCGTCGCTAAATCTTGTTTGGTTTATGTAGAGCGGAAAAGGTACCGCATCCCACATCGGAACTGGCGTGTTTACTCGTGTCTGACCGGATTACGCGTGCAGGAAAAGCGGGAAAGTCTTCGACTGGTGGCAAGGGCGGGGCTGATGGAAAGTCCATCTCCCGATCCTCGAAGGCCGGCCTCCAGTTCCCTGTTGGCCGTATCCATCGTCTCTTGAAGAAGGGCAACTACGCTCAGCGTGTCGGTGCCGGTGCCCCAGGTGTGTTACAACCGGACATCCATCGACAACCATTTGCTCACTCAATTACACGTGTAGTTTACCTCGCTGCCGTCTTGGAGTACTTGGCCGCGGAGATCCTCGAGTTGGCTGGCAATGCCGCTCGTGATAACAAAAAGCAACGTATCATCCCAAGGCACCTGCAGTTGGCTATTAGGAATGATGAAGAGTTACACAAACTGCTCGGTGTGTCCTCACTCTTGACTCAGGCTGATCGTGTACTCATTTTATAATAGGAAACGTTGTCATCTCCCAAGGTGGTGTCGTTCCTCACATTGCCTCCGAGCTCCTCCCTGCCAAGACCAAGGGCAGGAAGGAGGAGGCTAGCCAGGAGGTCTAAGCATCCGCTATCGCATTCTACATTTCTTCTTGCTATATCGTTGTGTCTTGTCCATAATTTACTGTACTTTTTGCGAGACCATTTACGTGCCCTATTCGGTACTCTCCCAGCCTGTGAAAGATGATATCGTTACACCTCGTCTTCATGAACAAACTCGTGTGACTGAATTAACAGTCTAGGGTCGATTTCCATCCAACTCATACATGAAGAACTCTTAGTAACTAGAGCCATTGACCTGTGGGGGACGGTCAGCCTGTCGATTCTTTTTTGAACGGACCACCACCTACCCTGTCCTTTAACTGGTTAATGTATTGCTGGTAACTTGGAAGAACATCAGCACGATCCTGAATCAAGTTGCTGAGCGCCCATAATCTCAAGGGTGGTTCTCCATCCTCTTTGACGATGTACAGATGGGGATGGTATACACCCCTCCGCATCTCTCTCGTCTTCTGGATGATAGCATTGACACGCTCAGAGAAGGGGTTGTCCAATAGTGGGAGAGTAGCCTATCCCAAGAATCCCATCAGCGAAAAGGGAACCTCCTGCCAAAAAGCTCGTACCTTTCCGCCACGGAGGACCTCGTAGCTTGGAAGGTTGAAGACGTCCATGATTAACTGCGGAACTGCGTCCCGTCCAACCCACAAGAACATAGTCTGACCGTCTTCGATGATGTACAATCCATGCCTCTCCAGTCGTTCAGACGTCGGAGGGTGGGGCGGGGGCATGATGATGCCCTGCTCCCCGACGGTTCCGCACTGTCGATCACCGTCGATCAACACTCCCGTCACAACACCCTCACAGGAAGAAACGCACCTCAGCAGGCATATTATGGAGAGAATAGAAAGATGGGTAGAGGTAAGGAATCAGGGACTGTGAGGGGAGGGTGGTTAACAATGCCTGAGCGTAAGCCCTGAGGTCTGGAGGTATTTGCGCGCTTTGCCTGATTCCAACCTACCCAAAAAAAAGAAAAAAAGAGGCTAAGGTCACCGAAGCCTGCCAAGATCGAGATAGTAACACCTTACGTTCTTCACCAAACCAAGCATCAACACCGGAAGCATCTTCATGTTCTCACAAAGTGACAGTTGCGCGCTTGCTCCAGAACCTGCAGCCGTCATGCTGCTCTTGTAGGCGGTCAAGATCTCCACCATCCTGCCGTACAAGGCATCACGACTGTCTTCCAACTTGTGGGTGAGGGACTTCTCGACGGCCTTGTTGGCGAAGTAGGTAGCCAAGGCAACTTGATCAGCAGACGCGAAGACCTCCGACAGACTGGTCGTTGTTGGAACAGCAGATGTAACAACACGGATACGCCTCTCGCCGTAACACGTCGTGTGGAGCACAGCGGTTTGGAACACGACGAACGGAGACGTGAGAGTTTCCTCAATCTGGACTTCGATGACATACCCCTGATCCTGAGGGACGGCGGGCATAGCCAGAAGATCGGTGGAACGAACGAAGAAGTTGCCGTGGAAGGAAGCCATCCTGAGACCCCGGGAAGCACGGACACGCATGACGGCTTCCAACATGATTGGCATAGCCAAGACACCGCCAAACTCGTGAGCAAACTTGATAGCATCTTCCGAGCGTGAGGCGTTGAACGCCGGATAGAAGTAGGTCTGACCGGAGGTGTAGTGAGGGAGGCACGCTGAATTTGGTGATAAGGATCCAGTTGGTGGAAGCAGCCATATAAAACCTTACCAAGAGTCGCGACGTCCTGATACGAAGAGCTAAATAGGAACATGTCCACTGACACCTGTGCCCTAGAACATTCGATGGCGAATGTCTTGTAAAACGGAGACGCCGCTTGGAGTAACGCCGATTCCTGGTTACCTTTGCGTGAGGATCTACTCCGGCAGGCTTTCGTAACAAAATCTAACCTTGGCGGTCCCAAGAACTTTGGGGTCCTCCCGGCTCTTGAGAGCACCAGCACCAACACTCGGCAAGCTGGCCGTCAGGGCAACAATTTTACCGCCGATAGGAGACTGTACCCGTTTAGATTCAACGCTTCCGGGCGGGGGGCGAAAGTGGAACACACCATAAGCTTAAATCCGGCCTGAAGCGCAGGACCTAAAGCGCTACCGAGGACGTGGTTCTCCGCGAACATGTCATTCAACTTTCCGAGGAGTGCCTCGAGAGCGGCCCGTGATTCAGTAAGATTAACCAACAAATCATTTGGCTTTGGCAGGAACACGTCGTCGATGTCGGAAACGACCAACATCGTTGACTCGGTAGATTCTGGCTGCGGGACACGTCAGGGAATGACGTGGAGGTAATGGAGTGCACCAACCTGGATGGAGAAGAAATACAAGGAGGTGTCGAAGGCCAGGACGGATACTTTCGTCCTGTTGTCCTCATTGGGGATGCGATCCAGGTTCTCCAAAAGCGTCCGAGTGGCAGTTGCGACCATACCTGAAGTCGAAATTAGTTTATCGCAAGGAACACCAGAAAACGAGATCCACGGACCGGACTGGATTGCGGCGTGGCTGACATCGATCAAGAACACGTACACCGCTGGCTGGGGAGGCCGAACCATATACTCGGTGGGAGCGATGAACTCTACAACTGAGTAATTCAGCTCAGCACGGGCCCACCTATCTCCGGGTTGGTTCCTCTGTTGGTCCCAATCAAACAACTGAGGGATCTCGTTGGACATAGAACACATGCAACATCTCCAACGGTTTCCGTTGTCAATAAATTGAACGAACGGGTTGATGTAGGTTCTGCATCTCCGACACCGGGCGATAACCGTATCGGTGACAAGCGGAACTTGCTCTTCGCCCTCTTTTACTGAACGGTAGGGAGTAATCACGAGAGCAAGGGGGAGCTTCGCTTTGTTGAGGAGTGCGTAGGTGGTCGGAATAGCGTTGATGGTCGAACGCTGATATGATGGGTCGGCGTTTGAGAATGGAGAAGTGGTCAAGGTCGCGTTTGGGGGCAGAATAACTTCCGGGGGTGGTTGGTCCAATTCTCTTGGGTCGGGAGGAGACGTGAGTAGGTTGGTGGTTTGAAGACGGAGTCCCTTCTGCCCAGCAACGTTAAGTTGGCTGAACTGATCAGCAAGGCCGGAGACTGGTTGCTGCGGCTGCTGCTGGCCGTATCCGGGTTGTTGGCCATAACCTCCGTCGGCGTACCCAGGCTGTTGTGGTTGCTGAGCATAGTATCCACCCTGTGCTTGCTGTTGCTGTTGCTGGAATTGGTTCTCCCCAGCTAGACCGGGGGTGAACAATTGGGGGGGAGGCCCACCGGCTGTATATCCAGCTGCAGCAGGATCCGGGGCACCGTAGTAAGCTTGGGTTTGTCCGGCAGCATATTGTCGACGTTTCGTGTGCTGTGGTTGGGTTCCAGCAGAGGGCAAGTCATCGATTGGTCCGGCTGGTCCGAGCTCTGGAGGTTCCCATTGCGTGTGGCCCGTCGCGGTTTCTGATTATGGGTGAGATCTCGGAAAGCCATCTCTATCTAAAACCAGCGCACCAATAAAGATGTACCTCTGGTGGGTTTGGTCCCTGGACACGGATACCTCAAAAACGGATTCGTCTGGAAGATGTGGAAGGAAATTTTACCACTCTGCATTCCAACCCGGTGGCAGTTGCTCAGCTGGTGCGGCCATGTTGTTTGAGAACCGTTTGTTGAGTAAAGATCACGAGGCGGAGGGGGTTAAGTAGATTTTGGCTTGAGGGACACGTCTCAACCCGCTGTGACGCCTTGGTCACTTGCGTGTCCATGAGGTTTCTCCGGGGTTTTCCCGCAGCCTCATACGGTCATTCCATCAACGGGCACTTGCCACTACTTACGTGTGGGCTCCTAGCGAGGAGGGTACAAGTTGATGGAGCCCTGGCTATTCTCCCTTCTCGCACCCCACCATGTCCCTCACGAGCGGGATCGAGCAACATGCAGCCCGTTCGCTCGCAAGCGTTCAGCTTGCTCCCTCCCCCCGCCCATCTATCGAATTACGCCGGGTAAAACACGCTGATACCGAGTCAGATACTAAAGGCATCAGTGCGCGGGGCAACGATTTGGGGGGGTTCTCCACCGAGGGGAACAGGGCACAAGCCGTCTCGTCAAAGGCACGAAAATTGCTTGAAATCCAATACGGTTGCTTGTGCCTCGCTCTATTCCTCGCTGGTTGGAACGATGGCACAAACGGCCCTCTGATTCCAAGGATTCGGCGCTACTACAATGTGAGTTCCATCGTGGCCTCTTTTCCCTCTCCACTCTTATCCGATTACGCGCAGATCAATTTCACCCTCGTCTCCCTCATCTTTATCACCAACTGCGTGGTAAGTACACGGAGTAAACATAAACGATGGTAAAGCTTAGGACCTTCGATAGGGATTCGTTGCTGGGGCAGCCGCAAACGTCGTTCTCACATACAAAGTGGGATTTGGTAAAGTATGTGCAAATCATCTTCCGGTCGGAATCCGCATTCTGACTCACAGACGTTCAATTCTAGTTGATGGTGATAGGTGGATCGTGTCGTATGTCCAGTAGACCCCTCCTCACCCCCAGCCCAAGGCCCTATCTGCCAGGCGATCGCCTATGGTATCCAAGCTCCCGCCCCTCCATTCCCCCTCTTCGTCGTCGCCTTCGCCTTGAATGGTTTTGGGTCAGCTATCCAGGTCTGCATCCAATGGTGGTAGGTACACTCAACTACGCCTCACAAGTTTCTCTAGGATGCTCAAGCCAATGGCTATGTCGCCTCCCTCGATAACCACAAAGAGGTCCGGATGGGTGTTTTACACGCCGCATACGGTCAGGGTGAAGATTTCAAGCGAGTGCAGCGCTAACTCCCAGAAGGTCTCGGAGCGTTCTCCGCACCGTTGGTCTCGACACAGTTCTCCACGATGAGGCACTGGTCCTATCATTACTTTTCTTCACTCGGCCTCGCGGTCGCCAGTGCGGTTTTAGCGGCGGTAATATTTCGTTTCAAAACGCAAGAGGGTGGGTTTCCTTGTTTGGTTGGTACCTGCACACATCGTTGAGTTGTGTCGTAGAATGCTTGCTGGAGATCGGACAACATCCGCAGGAGGAAGAGGCCAGCGAACGCAGCGCATATCGTCAAATTTTGGGCCTGCGGGCGGTACATTTGATGGCATTTTTCATCATGGTCTATGTTGGGTACGTTTCTGCGAAGACTTTCCCAGCCTTGAGTTGAACGTGCACCGTCTAGAGTGGAAGTTACGCTCGGTGGTTGGATTGTTACCTACATCATCGAGGTCCGAGGCGGTGGACCATCCTCCGGTTATATTTCCTCTGGTTTCTTCGGGGGTTTGACATTTGGCCGTGTTGCGTTATTGTGGGTTAACAGCAAGGTAGTCTGGCTGTTTTTTTGGACCGAATCACTGGCTAATGGGATCCAAGATTGGCGAACGACGTGCAATCTTCTTGTACTCCTTGTTGGCGTTAGGGTAAGCACCGATCCTCCCCCCAGCCCCGAGTACTCACTTGAGCGCAGGCTTGAGGTTGTCATTTGGAGAGTACCGTCCTTGATCGGGAACGCCGTGACGGTCTCGATTGTTGGTGTGCTTGTACGTTTTGAGACCACGTCCGGGGTTGGGCCCGCGGGTCATGACACTGAATTTGGTGAACCCCAGCTCGGCCCAATCTACCCGATAGTAATGAACCACGCTGCTCGCACCCTACCGCATTGGTTGCTCACGGGTCGGTCCCCTCCCCCCACATCTTCCCACAGTGTTCAGCCTTCTAACACCGGTTCCCACGGATTAGGGTCGATCGGATGGATCGCTGGTCTCGGTCAGGCTGGCTCGGCAGCGATCCCATTTATGACCGGTGCCCTCGCGGCTAGTTTGGGTATCTGGACTCTGCATCCCTTTTACTTTTGTCTTGGTTGCCCCCCCCCCCCCGCTGTTGTTCTGAAACTATTTCAAGGTTAATCGGGATGATTGGCCTTCTCTTAGCCCTTTGGGCCCTCGTTCCTGGCAAGAGGCGAGCAGATTAGATGCGAGCAGTGTTTGCGCACGGTGTTTTTTCTCTGTCAAATCATTGGCCGATATGGCTTCATTCAGGCCTTCAGTTCTATATCATCCTGTGTATTCTCGTCTCTACCAAGGCCCCTAAACGTCCCCTATTTGGCCGGGCAATCGGAAGCTTCCATTATCATCCACCGGCGTCTAGCACCTGAGCTCTGGATATTAGTGGGGTCTGTCGATAATGCCAAAGGATTTTAGGGAACCTCACCAGGGGGTATTTGCACACGCTGCGAGCTGCGAACTCCCCTTGGCACGCAAGAGGGCTTGAGTCTCCCTTTTCTCCGCTGCCACCCCCTTGGCGACCGATCTCAACACAGCGCCTACTGGTGGACCCGTTCGTCGCGACTTTCGTTCAGGCTATACATCGGCGAGTTTCAGCTGAAATTATCAACCGCGGAGCGGGTGTTATAAGCGTGGACGATGCGTTAGCTGTCGCTTAGTTCAGCCTTATTTGTCGCTTGTTTGTCTGAGGTTCAAACATATCCGACCCGGTATATATTCCGCACCTAGTTGGTTCATCATCCCTCTCCATCCCCCCCATCAGCCACATACCCGCACCCCACCACAGGCAAGCTACCGCCATCGAACTTGAGTATTCGCGACGCTGACCGCACCAGAGAACTCAAAATGTGTGGAATCTTCGCCTACTGTAACTACCTCCAAGAGAAGGTCGGTTTTTCCTCAGACGGAGATCGGCTAGATCTCAACGCTCGTTGACGTTGACGACATATCCTATCGTAGGACCGAAAAACGATTTGTGAGATTCTCTGCAATGGCCTCGCTCGTCAAGAATACCGTGGCTACGACTCGGCGGGCGTTGGCATCGATGGAGATAAACAAGGCGAGGTCTACTACTTCAAGGAGGTCGGAAAGGTCGCCGGTTTGCGCAAGAAGATCGCCGACTCGACTATGGATACCTCCAAGACGTTCCTGTCCCAGGTCTCTATCGCTCACACTCGATGGGCTACCCACGGACCTCCCTCCACCATCAACTGCCACCCTCTTCGTTCTGACCCCACCTCTGAGTTCATCGTTGTCCACAACGGCATCGTAACCAACTCCATTGCCCTTCGCACCGTCCTCCAGAAACGCGGATACGCGTTCGAGAGTGAGACCGATACTGAAGCAGTTGCCATCTTGTCCAAATACGTCTACGACACTCAACCAGGAGTGAGGAAGAGTTTTACAGAACTGGTCAAGACTGTCCTCCGTGAACTCGAGGGATCCTTCGCGTTCGTCTTCAAGTCATCTCACTTCCCTAACGAAATCGTCACCGCTCGTCGTGGCTCACCGTTGTTGATCGGAGTTAAGACCGAGAAGAAGCTTAAAGTTGATTTCGTTGATGTCGAAATTTCAGGCCCCAAGGACGCCGCCGAATCTCGTAAGTCCCTGCACCACGACTTCCTGGAAACGAGTACTAAAATCGGGTCCAGTGTCTCCTGCTACCTCCACCACTGGTGGCCTCCTCGCTCCTCCAACCACCAGTCACAGCATCGCGCGTTCGCAGTCTCGAGCTTTCATGTCGGAGGACGGCATGCCCCAGCCGATCGAGTTCTTTGTTGCTTCGGATGCCGCCGCCATTATCGAGCACACCAAGCGTGTCCTCTATTTGGAAGATGACGACATCGCTCACATTTCCGAAGGAGAGTTGCACATTCACAGATTCCGTCGCGCGGAGGAAGGAAACATCACCCCTTCCCAAGCCGCTTCTACTCGAAGCATCGAGACCTTGGAGCTCGAGCTCGCGGAGATCATGAAGGGCAAGTTCGACCACTTCATGCAGAAGGAAATCTACGAGCAACCCGAATCCGTGGTCAACACTATGCGTGGTCGTGTCAACTTTGATACCAACGCGATCACTCTTGGCGGTCTCAGGGCATACCTCCCAATTATTCGCCGCGGTCGTAGGATCGTGTTCTCGGCGTGCGGCACCAGTTACCACTCCTGCTTGGCCACTCGAGCTATCTTCGAGGAGTTGACGGAGATACCTGTCAGCATCGAGCTGGCGTCAGATTTCTTGGACAGGAAGACGCCGATTTTCCGTGATGACGTTTGCGTGTTCGTTAGCCAGAGTGGAGAGACTGCTGACACGATCTTGGCGATGAGGTACTGTTTGGAGCGTGGCGCGCTCTGTGTGGGTGTTGTCAACACCGTCGGTTCTACCATCTCTCGTGAAACGCACTGTGGTATCCACATCAACGCCGGCCCAGAAATTGGTGTTGCCTCGACCAAAGTACGTTGCCACTGGTTGTTGCTTGACTACTTCAATGCGCGGATAGCTGACAGCTGAGATCAGGCCTACACCTCGCAATACATCGCGTTGTTGATGATGGCGCTCCAATTGTCCGAGGACCGCATCTCGTTGACCCCTCGACGTAACCAAATCATCCAAGGGCTGCTGGCACTCCCCGCACAGATCAAGAAGGTCCTTGATTTGGACAAGTCCTTGCAGGAGCTCGCGAACACGTCATTGAGCAACCAGAGGAGTTTGCTTATCATGGGTCGCGGTTACCAGCATGCGACGTGTTTGGAAGGTGCCTTGAAGATTAAGGAAATCAGCTACCTCCATTCGGAGGGTAAGTAGTATCACTGTCGAGGCTTATCTCCACCAGTACGCTAACTCTCACGCAGGTATCCTTGCCGGAGAACTGAAGCACGGCCCCCTCGCGCTGATTGATGAGAACATGCCGGTCATCATTGTTATGACCCGGGACTCGCTTTTCGCAAAAGTTGAATCCGCGTTTGCGCAGATCACCGCGAGAAAGGCAGCTCCGGTGGTCATCTGCAACGACGACGACGACTCCGGGTTCTTGGGGCACGCGAAGACGATCCGTGTTCCGAGGACCATCGACTGTCTACAGGGATTGCTCAACATCATTCCCTTGCAACTCCTGAGCTACCATTTAGCCGTGAAGAATGGATTCGATGTCGACTTCCCCAGGAACCTGTGAGTTTGTTCCTCCGCCGGTGGCCGGTGCCGACGACTGACAGTTCTCAGGGCCAAATCCGTCACGACTGAGTAAAGGTCGCTGATAGACCGCGCTGCCGTTTGTATCACCACTCCCGTTTGTATCATTTCCCCCCTTCATTCGCCACGACACTCGGATAAGACTTCCCGGACGCTGTTGTTAGAAGGCTGGTTACGAACCCTAAAGAATGAAATCTGATTTGAATGTTTCTTGTCGAACGGCAGGCTAGAGGGTCCGAGGTCGAACTGGGCGCATATGACAGAAGTGGTTCGATCGTAACCTCCATGGTCTCTGGCAGTCTGACCTCGGTTCTCGTTTTGGATTGATTTTCTTGTCGACAACCGGCTCCCACGTCTCGTATGGACCAGAACTTGTCTTTCTCTGGCGTTAAACGGGAATGAGCGGCGGTCGGAGGACCAGAGACGTAAGGTTATAGAGCGGGCTTGTTCCAGGAACCCGAAGGCGGATTATGTTCCCGCGAACCACTGGCCACTAACGGGAATCTCGTCTCTTGTTTGGAATCCTGTCAACCTAAATCCACGACGGGAAGAATTCGGCTCCTGGTCTTCCATGCCGACCCCCTCCTTCCCAGTTGAGGTTGTTCAATTTCCAACTACCGCACGGGCATCTCTCTGATTTATAAACCCTCGTTTTCTCTCTGTTTCCTTCCTCACTCTCCTCTGAACGACCACTTGACGCCCCCCTCCCCTCGCCTCCCGGTTTTCGTCCTACTCATTCTTCAACCCCTCTTCACGATGGTCGACTGGAACTCACCCGCTGAGATCGCAACCGATTACGGTACGTCCCAAGTTTCACTTATCTCGGTTCCGCGTTAATCAATCTCGGAACAGTCGCATTCACCAAGTTCATGCACGTTCTCTTCGGGCTCTACGTGTAAACGCCGTTTGGTAGACGGTTCCCGGTCGCGCCCTGACAGTCCTCTATCTGTAGCTGGGAGTTCGCCTTGTCCGTCGATTTTGACTGGCAGTTTATCTCTGGAAAAAAGATGTTCCGTTGGCCACTGGTGCGCTCGATAGGCATCCGACGTCGGTCGTACTCTCTACTGATTACACGCCAGGTGTTCTATTTCGCAGGCCGTTACATTCTGCTATTTGCGTTGATCGGGATGTAAGTCCAAGCACTGTTCGCCGGCAGATCGTCTTCTAACCCACCTCGACAGAATTTTCTCCCTTAACGTTCGAAGGTACGAGTGGAAGCTAGAGCGGTCTACCCCTTCCCCTGATATTCCCCAGCCGAGTCGATTGTCAGGCCCTCTACACGTTCAACCAGGTCATGGGCAACATGGCTATCGGCGTCGCCAGCGTCAACCTATCTCTCAGGACGTAAGTGTGGTTTTCTGGACACGGCCTCGCGTCTGAAAGTAGTCCAGTATGGCCGTGTGGTCACGGAAGTGGTTTGTCGTTATCCCGCTGGTCGCGCTCATGCTCGGCCACTGGTCCCTTTTGATGCACGGTGAGTGTTACGGCGATCGCTAGCAGCCGCGTGTTGAATCTGGTCTTTCCAGGTGTCTTATTGAAGGCGGTGTGGACCGAAAGCGGATGTGCAATTATCTTTACGAAGAACAAGATTCTTGCCGCCTCCTTCATCTACGGAATGGCGTTCGATTTCCTGGTTCTCTGTCTCACCGCGTGGAAACTGGCGTTCCCTAGCGGTGGTCGTTCCAAGCTGATCACCTTGATCTTTGGCGACGGCTTGATATACTTCCTGGTAGCGTACGTGAACTCCCGCCCTTCCCCACCGGAACCGGGTCTGACAGCACTGCAGGTTTTTGTCCAATCTGCTCGCAACCATTTTCATGTTACTTGACCTCAACGCTGTCATGTCCATCATCGCCAACGTTCCGGCAGCTATAGTGTCCACGGTACGGTGACAGAGCCCAAGGTAGACTTCCTTAACGCCTAACTCCTCGTCAGATCGCAGCCTCCCGAATAGTCCGTCGGTTACACAATTACTCGTCTGATGGGGCCGAGGTGTTCGTGTGAGTTTGGTTCCCGTTTCCTCGAACCAACAAATGACCGTCTCGAAGTTCCACTCAAGGATCGACACTTGCCTTCAGGAGCGCTAATGGCCAACGTTCCCTGGCGGTCCATAAGAAGACGGAGAGTGTTCACGTTCAGGTAGTTATCCATTCCTTGCACAGTCGTAGAAGGGCTCACCTTTGTGTACAGATGGATACGTTCCCGGGCGAAACCAGACCCCAACAATCCTTCATGGAGTATGACGACGGAGCCAAGCCCCAGGGGGGAAAATTTGACGTCGAGTCTCAGGCTGTCACCGACGAGTTCAAGTCTCGGAGGCCATCTTACTAACCGCCTCGTCTGGCCTCGTCGTTGTTCGTTGACCGATCCTTCTGTCTTGTCGCATTGTTATCTTTCTAGTTGGTCTTCGAAACTAAATTCTTGGTAAAATTCACGTAGCCCTCATACACGCGCTGTAACGGCTTGCAGATGTTTTTTTTTAGCGTCCTGGTTTGACCATCCTTCTTGTTTTCAATACCTTGTTCTGGGTAGTTAATTCAGTTCCGGAGTCGCCCAGAGTTTACAACCCACCGCAGAGTCTGCAAACCGTGCGTCGTTTGAGGGTCTTACCACAATCTGATACCTTGAACGCGGGAGATCCTAAGACGAGGAGCAGGGATCCTGAAGGCGGGAATGACTTGGATTCGCAAACACGGTACGGAAGTGTCAATTAGACCAGTCAACCCTACCCCTGCGAAGACAGTAAGCCGTCAGTGAACCGCCCTCCCGACAACTACGCCGCCCGTTATCTCAGGATGAACTCTACCACAACCATATACTCAAGCGGTTTCACGCGTAGGAGGGCCGCGGAGAGGTAAATAAAACCAACCTGGCTCCAGTGGTCATGTTGGTCCAACCACAGCGAAGAAGCTTGGGTGGGAGGTAGTCTCAAACCACAACGTCAGGCCCATATCAGTTCTAGCCCGTAGATAACTTTGAGTTGTACCCAACGAAAGCCACTGGGCCGGCCGGAAGTGCGCCGGCAAAAGCAGAAGGAGAAAGGGAGAGCGTTATCCAGCTTCCATGAGTTGCCTGCCCCCGAAGAGGTGGACGGATGGTGCACACACACAAGCACACACTCTTGATTCGAAGTTGCCTACGACATGGAAGAGCTGTAGGTACCAATGTTCTCCGTCAGAGCGGTCGCGGAAATAGATCACCCGCCGGTAGCGCAGGTATCTGCACATGTGGTCAACAGAGGGTCGCAACCCTGCTTGGGCGCGTGGGTGCGTATGGATCGCAAATGCGAACCTTTATCCCCCGATCATGGATCGGCACCGATATCCGCACAGCATCCCTGACGCGGGGTACGTGCTCGCGGCCCGAGTACCGCATTTCGCGACCGGAACATCCTTACACGAGGAAGGTAAGATAGGCCTCCATCGCCGGGGTTCTTTGATGGTGTGGTGACGTCGAGGCGGCAGAGATAACAGATGCTCTTAAACGGCCCGAGGATGGCGCATTGGCGTGGCAAGGAGTCCCTGTATCAGCGAAATCCCCAAGACCCCCTTACCACTCCGTGGGTTTGGTAACTTGGCAAAACTGGGGAGACGGAGCGGCCGGGGATGCCTTGTTGACGTGAAATCAACCTGGATTTGGGTGAGGTGTATATGTGGGTCTCATCGATGGGGTTTGGGCATCCAACGGGGAAAGGATGAATGGCGAGTTGAGAGGACGAATGAAGTGTTGCATGCAGCCCTGACTCCTTCGTATACACGAAAGTGAACCGGGATTGAATCGCTCCGCTGGTCGACCCAAGGGAGATCTAGGATCAAGGGGTGATATATGTGGGACAAGTACGGTCTACACATGCCATTGAGTCAAATTTGGGCGGGTTAGAGTTGTCGAGTAACGGACCAGATAATCAATACCACACCGACCTGCGACGCGATAGGTGGAGCGGGAGTCTCAGCTGGCCGAGGTAGGGTCGTGAGAACCAGCACAAGACGAGAACATTGGGTACGTGTGACGTCGGGTCGACGAGCGAGTGCTATCGAGCCAAACCAAATCAATACCAGAACCTGGCCACGGGGGAATGAACGACAACGTTTCTCCTTGATGGAATACAAACAAACCCACCCATCACCAAGGGCCAACGGGAAGAAAAAAAATGCAGGGGGTGCACGGATTGAGTTTGTTGCCTTGACGCCTAACCTTGGTGATCTTCCTTTTCTGTTTCCCCAGAATTTTCCACTTGAATCGATCGTTGGTGTGATGACCTTGCCCCGACAATGACGGGACGTGGCCGTGGTCTCGTGGGGGGCGATCCTGCACTCCGGGACAACACAGCGGAGAAACCTGGGGAAGGGTGAAACAT
>Ga0307509_10007067_pt1 | contig 14833 bp, 11 predicted proteins | sample 10_EM_MG_FD_202245 | JGI IMG/M metagenome (GOLD analysis project Ga0307509, IMG submission 202245) | Populus trichocarpa ectomycorrhiza microbial communities from riparian zone in the Pacific Northwest, United States - 10_EM | ecosystem: Host-associated > Plants > Roots > Unclassified | place... | reverse complement strand
GCAGCGCGCGTTCGTAGTGGCGTATCGCGTCGTCGTTGGCGTAGACCGCGCGGGCCCAGTCGCCGGCCGCGAGCAGGTAGCGCGCGCCGCGCAGCTTGTCCGGCGACAGGCTCCAGTGGTGGCCCAGCGCCTCCAGCTCGGCCAGGCGCCGCGGGCTGCGGCCTTCGCCGTCGATCGGCGCCGGCGCGGCCGCGTCCAGCAGCGCTTCGAGCGCGCGGCCGGTGCGCTGGTGCAGCTCGGTGCGGCGCGTCAGCAGCAGGTTCTGGTAGACCACCTCGTGCAGCAGCGCATGCGTGAAGCGCCAGCGTGGCGACGATGGCTCGGCCGCGGCGTCGGCGCGGATCAGATCGGCCGACGCCAGCCGCTGCAGCGCGGCCGCGAGCGTGCGCGGCTCGCTCGCGATGCGCTGCAGCAGCGCGTTGTCGAACTCGGCGCCCAGCACTGCCGCCTCTTGCAGCGCGCGGCGGTCCTCGGCACCGAGCCGGTCGATGCGCGACAGCAGCAGGCCGTACAGCGTGGCCGGCACATCGAGCGCGTCGCATCGGGCCGCGCTCGCCCAGCGCTCCTGCGTGCGCACCAGCGCGCCGCCACTGGCCAGGCTGCGGACGATTTCCTCGACGAACAACGGGTTGCCGCCGGCGCGCGCGACGACGAGATCGCGCACTGCCTTGATGCGGTCGTCGCCCGTCGCGCCGAGCAGGTGGCCGACGAGGGCGCGCGCGTCGGCCTCATCGAGCGGGCCGAGCTCGATCGTCGAACAAGGCGCGCGGCCGCTGCGCAGCGGCCGCGCGTCGGGGCGCTGCGAGACCAGCAGCAGCAGCGGCCGGTCGGCGAGCTGATCGACGACCTCGCCGAGCAGGTCGACCGAGGCCGCGTCGGCCCATTGCAGATCGTCGACGACGACCATCAGCGGCTGCTGCGCGAGCCGCCGCTCGAGCAGCGCACGCGCCGCCAGCGTGATCTGGCGCTGCAGCTGCTCGGGCTCGATGTCGATCGGCCGCGCTGCTTCGATGCCGAGCAGGTAGTTCAGGACCTGCGCGACCGCATCGGTCTCGTCCGCATCGGCGCCGAGGGCGCGCAGGCCTTGCTGCAGCTTGTGGCGGGCGACCTCGAGCGAGTCGTCTGCATCGACGCGGTAAGCCTCGCGGAACAGCGCACCGAAGGTCGCGTAGGTCGGCTCGCCGAGCGACGAGCAGGCGGCGTGGCGCACGCCGGTGGCGGCGAAGCGGCTGTCGCCGGCCAGCCGCGCGAGCAGCTCGGCCAGCAGGCGCGACTTGCCCGCGCCGGCCTCGCCGACCACGCTGACGACCTGGGCCTGGCCGCCTTGCATGCGGTCGAACGCGGCCAGCAGCTGGGCCATCGCCTCGTTGCGGCCGACCAGCGGCGCGGTGAGGCCGAGATCGGCGAGGCCGCGCGCTGAGGCCAGCTCGCTGCGCACGCCGATCAGGCGATGCACGCGAACGGCCTGCGTCTTGCCGCGCAGCGCGAGCTCCGCGGACGGCGCGAACTCGAAGCGGTGCCGCACCATCGCGTGCGTCGCCTCGGACACCAGCACCGTGCCCGGCGCCGCGGCGCTGAGCAGGCGCGACGCGGTGTTCACGGTGTCGCCGGTGACCGCGTACGCGCTGCCGGCGCCGTGACCGAGACTGCCCGCGACCACCGCGCCGGTGTGGACGCCGATGTGCAGCGTGACCGGCCGCCCGAGGCGCGGCGCCCAGGTCGCACTGAGCGCGTCGACGTGCTGCATCATGGCCTGCGCGGCCTCGAGTGCGCGCAGCGGGTCGTCCTCGTGCGCCCGCGGTGCGCCGAACACCGCCATCACCGCGTCGCCGACGAACTTCTCGACAAAGCCGTCGTAGCGCGCGACGGCTTGCGCCATGGTCTCGAACAAGGCGTTCTGGAAGGTGCGCAGCGTTTCCGGGTCCAGCCCCTCGGCCAGCGACGTGAAGCCGGTCAGGTCGGCGAACACGACGGTGACCTGGCGGCGATCGGTCTCGTGGTCGGCCGGCTCGGTGGCCGGGCGAGCCGGCGCACCCTGCGCCGCGCCGCAGCGCGGACAGAACGCGAACGCCGGGTCGCAGGCAAAACCGCAGGCCGCGCAAGCACCGGCCAGCCGACGCCCGCAGCGCTGGCAGAAGGAAGACATCGGCAGCACGTCGCTGCCGCAACCGGCACAGGTCGTGGTCACGTGGTCACCGCAGGTCACTGGCCTCGATGCTGCGCCACTTCGCGCGCGCGCGCCATCGGTGGCGTCAGCAGCCGATGCGGTGACGAGCCGGGCTCAGGCCTCGCCGCCGATGACGCCCATCTCGAGCGGCAGCTTGATGTAGAACAGCCTGAGCTTCTCGCCGGCGAGCTGCGCGAGAAAGCCCTGCGCCTCGGCTTCGGTGAGCGCGAAGCCGACCTCGACCGACACGTCGCCGGCGAGTTCGAAGAAGTGCTCTTCATGCAGCCGGCCATGGCGGCCGAAGCCGGCGATCGCGCGAAAGGCCGAGCCGCCGTGCAGGCCGAGCTTCTTGGCCTCTTCGAGCAGCCATTCGTAGGCCAGGATGCCGTGGTGGCGGCGGTTCTCCGGAACGTAGAATTTGAGGTAGACGCCTTGCATGGGAGGCTCCTTTCTCGTTATCTTGCGCTCGATGCGATGGCCTGCGCTAGCCGCGGACGAACAGCGCGTTGGCGATCAGGATGCCGATGCCGGTCAGGATCAGCGAGCCGACCAGGTGCACGCTCGCAGCGCCGAGCGCCCACCAGTGCTCGTGCCGGCCGATCAGCGTGACGACCTCTACCGAGAAGGTCGAAAAGGTGGTCAGCCCGCCCATGAACCCGGTGATCACGAACAGCCGCCATTCGGGGGCCAGGCCGCTGTTGTGCGTGAAGAAGGCGCTCGCCACGCCGACCAGCAGGCCGCCGATCAGGTTGGCGGCGAGCGTACCGAGCGGGACCGTCGGGAAGATCGGGTTGAGCCAGCCGCCCAGCCACCAGCGCAGCAGCGCACCGCAACCGGCACCGCCGAAAACCGCAACGATTGGAAAGCCGCTCATGTCGCTCCTTGGTCGAATTGGGGCGGGAACGACCCGTGTGGCGACGCTGCGCATGCAGCGCGTCGGAAGTGCCTGGGGCGGTCCGCCCGGAACCCTATCACGGCGATGGCCCCGCCAGCTGAGCCTTGAGGTAGCGCAGAAAGGCCTGCGCCGCGTGCGACAGCGTGCGGCCCGTCAGCGTCTGCACCTCGATGTTGCGCAGGTCGAGCCCGCGGTCGCGCAGCGCGACCCACGCGACCTCGCCGCGCTCGACCTGGTAGCGGATCGAGATCGCGCCGGCAATGGTCACGCCGTCCGGGTGATGGCGCAGAAAGCCGAACAGGCTGCTGACGTAGTTGCTCGTCAGCACCGGCTCGAAGTTCAGGCGCTGGCGGCTGCAGGCGATGTCGAACAGCTGGCGCACGGTCGTGTCGGGCTCCGGCAGCGCGATGGGGTAGGCGAGCAGCTGCGACAGGCTGATCTGCTTGAAGCGCGTCAGCGGATGGCCCGGCTGCATCACCGCCAGCAGCGGTGACGGCTGCGTGTGTTCGACCTGGATGCCGTTCTCGGGCGTGCGGCTCATCGTGATGCCGATGTCGGCGTCGCCATGCAGCACGCGGCGCGTGCACTCGGCCGGCGGGTGCACACCGAGCTGGCACTGGATGCCCGGGTGCTGCTGCACGAAGTCGCTGATCAGCCGCGGAATGAACTCCATCGCGAAGCCCTCGGTCGCGGCGACGCGCACGCGCCCGCGCTGCATGCCTTGCAGCGCCTGGATGTCGTGGACCACGCGCTCCGAGTCGTGCGCCGACTTGAGGGCGTGGACCGCGAGCACCTCGCCCGCCGCGCTCGGCACCATGCCGCGCGCGTGGCGGTCGAACAGCTGCGCGCCGAGCAGGTCTTCGAGCTGCGCGATGGCCCGGCTGATGGCCGAGCCGGCGACGTTCAGGCGCTGCGAGGCCGCGCGGATCGAGCCGCTGCGCACGACCTCGAGGAAGTAGCGCAGCGCGGTGTCCTGCAGCTGGCGGGCGATGAGTGGCGGGGTGGACATGGGGCGTTTCAAGCGTTGCCGGTTCGGCAACGAGAGCATCGATATTCTGTATCAGATGAAACGCTCATTCGGTCCTGTTCTTGCTCACACTCCGCAACGTTCGATCCTGGCGTGACGAAGGAGTGCAGCATGAGAGATCTGTCCACCACCATGGTGCGAAGTGTTCTGGTCTGGGGCTTGGTGGCCTGCATGACGGCGGCGCACGCCGGCAAGGCCAACGACACGCTGGTCTATGCCTCGGACAACGAGGTCGAGAACGTCAGCCCGTACCACAACAACATGCGCGAAGGCGTGATCCTGGCCAACATGGCCTGGGACACACTCGTCTACCGCGACCAGAAGACCGGCGAGTACAAGCCGCAGCTCGCGACCGCATGGAAGTGGGAGTCGCCGACCGCGCTGCTGCTCACGCTGCGCCAGGGCGTGACCTTTCACAACGGCGACAAGTTCAGCGCCGACGACGTGGTCTACACCTTCAACGTCGTCACCGCGGCCGACGCGAAGATCGCGACGCGCCAGAACACCGACTGGATCAAGAACGCCGAGAAGGTCGGTGACTATCAGGTGCGCCTCAACCTGAAGACGCCGTTCCCGGCCGCGCTCGAATACCTCGCCGGCCCGACGCCGATCTACCCGGCCGCCTACTTCAAGAAGGTCGGCATCGAGGGCTACAGCAAGGCACCGGTCGGCACCGGCCCGTACAAGATCACCGCGGTCGTGCCGGGGCAGGGCGTGACGATGGTGAAGAACCCGGCCTACTACAAAGACAGCCCGCTCGGCCAGCCGCGCATCGGCACGATCAAGTTCGCGGTGGTGCGCGACCCTGAAGCCCGCGCGGCGCAGCTGATGACGGGCGCCGTCGACTGGATCTGGCGCGTGCCGGCCGACCAGGCCGAGTCGCTGAAGGCCTCGCCCAACATGAGCGTGCTCAGCGGCGAGACCATGCGCGTCGGCTTCGTTTCGATCAACAACAACGGCACGACGCCCGAATCGCTGCCGTTCAAGGATGCGCGCGTGCGCCAGGCAGTCAACTACGCGATCAACCGCAAGGCGCTCGCCGACAGCCTGGTGCGCGGCGGCAGCCAGGCGGTCTATGCGCCGTGCTTCCGCACCCAGTTCGGCTGCGACACGGCCAAGGTGACGAGCTACGACTACAACCCCGCGAAGGCCAAGGCCCTGCTCGCCGAGGCCGGCTACGCGAACGGCTTCGACACCGACCTGTGGGCCTACCGCGAGCGCGACTACGCCGAGGCCATCATCGGCGACCTGCGCAAGGTCGGCATCCGCGCGCGCCTGCATTTCGTGCAGTACCCGGCGCTGCGAACCGAGCTGCGATCGGGCCGCGCTCCGCTGTCGTTCCAGGCCTGGGGCTCGTTCGGCGTCAACGACGCCTCCGCCTTCGTCGGCAACTTCTTCAAGGGCGGGCCGGACGACACCGCGAAAGACCCGCAGGTCATCGCGCTGCTGCAGATTGCCGATGCCACCGTCGACAAGGCCGAGCGCAAGACCAAGTACGCGCAGGCGCTGCAGCGCATCTCGACGCAGGCGATGTGGGCGCCGCTGTTCTCGTACTCGACCAACTACGCGTTCACGTCCGAGCTGAAGTTCGAGGCCCAGCCGGACGAGCTGCCGCGCTTCTTCCAGGCGAGCTGGAAGTAAGCACTGCGCGAGCACGCCATGCTGAGCTACGTCTTCCGCCGCTTGCTCGTGGCCTTCAGCGTGATGCTCACGGTGGCCGTCGTGAGCTTCATGCTGCTGCACCTGTCGGGCGACCTGGCGACCGCAATCGCCGGCCCTGAATCGAGCGCGGCCGACGTCGAGAAGGTGCGCGTGCAATACGGGCTGGACCGCCCGATGGCGGCGCAGTTCGCCGACTGGCTGGGCGCGGCCGTGCGGCTCGACTTCGGGCGCTCGTTCTACTTCCAGAACACCGTGATGGAGCTCGTCGGCGAGCGCTTGCCGGTCACGCTCAAGCTCGGTGGTGTCGCGCTGCTGCTCGCGGTGCTCGTCGCCATTCCGCTCGGCGTGCTGGCCGCGATCTACCGCGACAGCTGGGTCGACCGGCTCTCGCTGCTGATCGCGGTGGTCGGGCAGGCGATGCCCAACTTCTGGTTCGCGCTGAGCCTGATTCTGGTGTTCGCGGTCGGGCTCAAGTGGCTGCCGGTGGCCGGCAACACGAGCTGGCAGCACTTCATCTTGCCGGCCATCGCGCTCGGCTACTACGCGATGCCCTCGCTGATGCGGCTCACGCGCGCCGGCATGCTGGACGTGCTCGGCTCCGACTACATCCGCACCGCGCGCGCCAAGGGCCTGAGCCCGGCGCGCGTCGTGTTCAAGCATGCGCTGCGCAACGCGATCATCCCGGTGATGGCGTTGGCCGCGGTCGAACTCGGCTTCATGCTCGGCGGCTCGGTCGTGATCGAGTCGGTCTATTCGCTGCAGGGCCTGGGCCAGCTCGCGTGGGACTCGATCTCGCGCAACGACTACCCGGTCGTGCAAGCGGTCGTGCTGATCATCGCGGTGTTCTACATCGGCCTGACCTTCGTTGCCGATGTGCTCAACGCCGCGCTCGACCCGCGCATGCGGACTCGCTAGGGCTGAACGATGTCGTCCCCATCCCTTTCGCTGCCCTTGCCGACGATGCCCGCATGGCGCCGCGGCTTGCGGCGCAGTCTCGGCCATCGCGGCCTGGTGATCGGTAGCGCGATCCTCGCGCTGATCGCGCTCGCGGCGCTGTTCGCACCTTGGCTCAGCCCGCACGACCCGTATGCGCAAGAAGTGACGCAGCGGCTGATCCCGCCGGCCTGGTACGCCAAGGGCAGCTGGGAGCATCTGCTCGGCACCGACAAGCTCGGCCGCGACTACTTGAGCCGCCTGCTCTATGGCGCCCGCGTGTCGCTCTTCATCGGCCTCGCGACCGCCCTGATCTCGGGCCTGATCGGCACCACGATGGGCGTGCTCGCCGGCTACTACGGCGGCCGCGTGGACGCGGTCGTTAGCTACATCGTCACGACGCGGCTGGCGCTGCCGGTGGTGCTGGTCGCGCTCGCGACGGCCGCGCTGGTCGGAGGCTCGCTGAAGGTCGTGATCGTGCTGCTCGGGCTCTTGCTGTGGGACCGCTTCGCGATCGTCACGCGTTCGGCGACGCAGCAGCTGCGCGACGCCGAGTTCATCGCCGCGGCGAAGGCGCTGGGCGCGTCCACGCCCTACATCCTGCTGCGCGAGCTACTGCCCAACCTGATGAGCGCACTGACCGTGGTCGCGACGCTGGAGATGGCGCACGCGATCCTTCTCGAAGCCACGCTGTCCTTCCTCGGCCTGGGCGTGCAGCCGCCGACGCCGTCGTGGGGCTTGATGGTCGCCGAGGGCAAGGCCTACATGTTCTTCCAGCCCTGGGTCATCGTGATCCCCGGTGTCGTGCTGGCCGTGCTGGTGCTGGGCATCAACCTGGTCGGCGACGGCCTGCGCGACGTGACCGCGCCGGACGGGCGGAACTGAAGGTGCAGCCATGAACATGCCCAACGACTCATTGCTGCTCGACGTGAAGAACCTGCGCGTCGACCTGCCGACCGAGCGCGGTCTGCTGCACGCGGTGCGCGGCATCGACTTCCAGGTGCGGCGCGGCGAGATGCTGTGCCTGGTCGGCGAATCGGGCTGCGGCAAGTCGATGACTTCGCTCGCATTGATGGGCCTGCTGCCGCGCAAGGCACAGCGCAGTGCCGAGCACATCCGCTTCGACGGCGCCGACCTGCACCGCCTGCCCGAGCGCGAGATGAACGCGCTGCGCGGCGCGCGCATCGCGATGATCTTCCAGGAGCCGATGACCTCGCTGAACCCGTCGTACACGCTGGGCGACCAGCTGTGCGAGGCCTTGCGGGCGCATCGCAACGTGAGCGCAGCGCAGGCACGCGAGCGTGCGGTCTATCTGCTCGAACGCGCCGGCGTGCCGCAGGCCGCGGACCGGCTGCGGCAGTACCCGCACCAACTCTCTGGCGGCCTGCGCCAGCGCGTGATGATCGCGATGGCACTGATGTGCGGCCCTGACCTCATCATTGCCGACGAGCCGACCACGGCGCTCGACGTGACCATCCAGGCGCAAATCCTGCGGCTCATTCGCGAGCTGCAGCGCGAGTTCGGCACCGCGGTCGTCTTCATCACGCACGACCTCGGCGTGGTCGCGCGCATCGCCGATCGCGTCGCGGTGATGTATGCCGGCGAGATCGTTGAGACCGCACCGGTCGCCGAGTTGTTCGCGCACCCGTCGCACCCGTACACGCGCGGGCTGCTGAGCTGCATCCCGGTGCGCGGCAAGACGCTGCCGGGCAGCCGGCTGCAGGCCATCCCCGGCGTCGTGCCCAGCCTGATCGGCCCGGTCTCGGGCTGCGCGTTCGCGAATCGCTGCACCGAGGTGCGCGAGGCTTGCATGCAGACCCCGCCGCAGGTGTGGGTCGATGCGCAGCACGCGGTGCGTTGCGTGGCCGCGCAGCCGTCGCACTTGTACTCGGAGGCTGCGGCATGAAGCGTGTGCATGTGGCTGCTGTCGGCCCGTTGCGGTTGTTGGATACACGCCTTGCCAGTGTTGGCGCGGGATCGAGCCGCTGGGGCATGCTGCTGCGCTCATGTCCCCCGGGGCCGGCCTGCGGCCAACCCCTCCTCCTTTACTTCGCTCCGCAGCACGCCCCACCGGCCCGATCTTGTGCACCGTGGAGATCGCTCACGGTCGACAAGCTCCGAGGTCTGCAGCCGAGGGAGTCGGGTGGGCAACGCAGCGAAGTAAAGGAGGAGGGACGGGCGCAGCCCGGCACGGGGGACATGAGCGGAGTTGCCCTCCCGGCTGCCTCGGCACGCTCCACGCGTCAAAGTAGTCGGTCGCGAACGGCAACAAGCGGCCGAGATCAGTCGCCGCGCATGGCCCGAATCGCGGTGGAGCAATTGTCATGACCTTTGCGCTCGAGCTGTGTGCGTTGAGTCGCAGCTTCGCGCTGAAGCGTGGCCTGTTCCGCGCGCCCGGCGAGATCAAGGCGGTCGACAACGTGACGCTGCGCGTCGCGAAAGGTGAGACGCTGGGCCTGGTGGGCGAGTCCGGCTGCGGCAAGAGCACGCTGGCCAAGATGCTGCTGGGCCTGCTTGCGCCGAGCTCGGGCAACGTGCTGCTGCACGGCCAGGAGATCGACCCGCGCCAGCGCCGCGCCCATGCGCGCCAGATTCAACCGATCTTTCAAGATCCGTACTCGTCGCTGAACCCGCGCCGCACCGTGGCCGACATCGTCGGCGTGCCGCTGCGCATTCATCAGGTGGGCTCGCGTGCCGAGCAGCAGCGCACGGTGCGCGACACGCTCGACCTCGTCGGCATGCCCGAGCGCACGCACCAGCAGTACCCGAACCAGCTCTCGGGCGGCCAGCGCCAGCGCGTCGCGATCGCACGGGCACTGGTGCTGCGGCCCGACATCCTGGTCTGCGACGAACCGACCTCGGCGCTTGATGTGTCGGTGCAGGCGCAGATCCTGAACCTGCTGATGGACTTGAAGGCCGAGTTCGGGCTGACTTACTTCTTCATCAGCCACGACCTCGGCGTGGTCGAGCACCTGGTCGACCGCGTCGCGGTGATGCACCGCGGCGCGATCGTCGAGTTGGGCACGCGCGAGCAGATCTTCGCGCGGCCCGAACACCCGTACACCCGGGCGCTGCTGGCTTCAGCCTTGTCGCCCGAGCCTGGTCTCGGGATCCCCGAAATCCATGTTCCGGAAGGAATCGCTGCATGAGCCGTGAGCAAGCCATCGCTCAAACCCTCGCCTGTTTCGACGACGGTCGCTTCCAGCAGGTGCTGGCGCGCCGCGTCGCGATGCGCACCGAAAGCCAGGACGAAGCCAGCGGCCCCGCGCTGCACGCCTACCTCAGCGACGAGATCGCGCCGACCCTCGAGCGTCTCGGCTTCGCGTGCCGCATCGTCGCGAACCCGGCGACGCCGCGCTGCCCGTTCCTGCTCGCCGAGCGCATCGAGCCCGGCGCCGCGTTCACGCTGCTGACCTACGGCCACGGCGACGTGGTGCGCGGCTACGACGCGCAGTGGCGCGAGGGCCTGAGCCCGTGGGAGATCGTCGTCGACGGCAAGCGCTGGTACGGGCGCGGCACGGCCGACAACAAGGGCCAGCACACGATCAACCTGATGGCGCTCGAGCAGGTGCTTGCGGTGCGCGGCGGCCGGCTCGGCTACAACGTCAAGATCATCCTCGAGATGGGCGAAGAGGCCGGCTCGCCCGGCCTGAACGAGGTCTGCGCGCAGCACCGCGAGCAGCTCGCGGCCGACCTGTTCCTCGCCTCCGACGGCCCGCGCGTCGCCGCCTCGCGCGCGACGATGTTCCTCGGCTCGCGCGGCGTGTTCAATTTCGATCTGCATGTGAAGCTGCGCGACGGCGGCCACCACTCGGGCAACTGGGGCGGGCTGTTGCGCAACCCCGGCGTCCGGCTCGCGCATGCGATCGCGTGCCTGATCGATGCGCATGGGCGCATCCTCGTGCCGGGCCTGCTGCCGAGCGAGCTGCCCGCGAGCGTGCGCAGCGCGCTGAAAGACATCGAGGTCGGCGGCGGCCCCGGCGACCCCGAGATCGACCCGGCCTGGGGCGAGCCCGGTCTGAGCCCGACCGAGCGCGTGATCGGCTGGAACAGCCTCGAAGTGCTGGCCTTCACGACCGGCAACCCTTCGATGCCGGTGCACGCGATACCCGCCGAGGCGCGCGCGCATTGCCACATGCGCTTCGTCGTCGGCAGCGACGTCGCGAACTTCCTCATGCACATCCGCGCGCAGCTCGACGCGCAAGGCTTCGACGACGTCGAGCTGCGTGCGACCGATGTGCACATGGCCGCGACCCGGCTCGACCCCGACGACGCGTGGGTGCGCTGGGGCCTGGCCTCGATGGAGCGCAGCACCGGCCAACGCCCCGCACTGCTGCCCAACCTCGGCGGCTCGCTGCCGAACGATGTGTTCGCCGAGACGCTGGGCCTGCCGACGCTGTGGGTGCCGCATTCATACGCGGCCTGTTCGCAGCACGCGCCGAACGAACATATCCTCGCCGACCTGACGCGCGAGTCGCTGCACATCATGGCCGGCCTGTTTTGGGACCTGGCCGAAGAAGGTCCTGCGGTGATGAAGGAGCGCGCATGAACGCCGCGATTGAGTGGCTGGCGAGCCAACGCCCTGCGATGCAGGCGGCGCTGGCCACGCTGGTCGACATCGACTCCAACAGCCACGACAAGGCCGGCACCGACCGCGTCGCGCAGGCCATGCTGGGCTGGCTGAGCGACGCCGACATCGAGGGCGAGCACCGGGCCGACCCCGACGATGGCGATGCGCTGCTGGTGTGCTTGCGCGGCGCGGTGCCCATCGCTGCGCCGGTGCTGCTGATGGGTCACCGCGACACGGTGTTCCCGACCGGCACGGTGGCGCAGCGGCCGTGGCGCGTCGATGGCGATCGCGCCTACGGGCCGGGCGTGTCGGACATGAAATCGGGTCTCGTGCTGCAGTGCTTCGTGCTGATGGCATTGAAGCGGCTGCCGCTGTTGCCGTTCCCGGTGCTGGGCCTGTTCACGGCCGACGAAGAGATCGGCTCGCAACGCGGCCGCATCGCGATCGAGGCGCATGCACGCGGTGCGCGCGCGGCTTTCAACGCCGAGCCGGGCCGCGTCAGCGGCAACCTCGTGACCTCGCGCAAGGGCGGTGCCACCTTCGCGATCGACGTGACCGGCCGCGCCGCGCATTCGGGCGTGAACCATGCCGATGGCGCGAGCGCGATCGAGACGCTGGCGCGCAAGGTTCAGGCGCTGCATGCGCTGACCGACTACGCGACCGGCATCACCGCCAACGTCGGGCTGATCAGCGGCGGCATGTCGACCAACACCGTCGCGCCGTCGGCGCAGGCCAAGCTCGACGTGCGCTTCTGTTCGCTGCAGCAGCGCGCGTTCATCTTCGAGCGCATCAAGGCCATCGTCGACACACCCGGTGTGCCGGGAACCGAGGCCCGCCTCACGCAGACCTCGGAGTTCCTGCCGCTGGAGCCGCAGTGGAGCGAGGGCTTGTTGCGGCGCTACCAGGCGAGCGCCGCGCAGATCGGCTTCGACGTGGCCGGCGAGTTCACCGGCGGCTGCTCGGACGCCGGGTTCACCGCGTCGCTGGGCATCCCGACGCTGTGTGGCGTCGGCCCGGTCGGGGGCAAGGCGCACACCGATGGCGAGTACTGTTGTCTGGACACGCTGGTGCCGCGCGCGCAGGCGCTGGTCGGAACCATCCTGAGCTTGGCGGGCTGAAGCGGGCCGGGCGGCCTGCTGCTTCGTCTCACTGATGAACTGGCGCGGCACCCACGCCGGCTGGAAGCGGCACCGGCACCACATCCGCGACATGGGGCAGCTCCGCGGCGAGACGATCCTCGAGGCGGGTTGACGACGGCTCAGCGGCTTCGAGCGCCGCCTTGACATTGCGCCGGCGCCAGGCCCAGGTCTTGAAGGCCTGCGGAAGGATGCTGATGCAGTGGCAGTAGTAGATGAACTTGAAGCCCAGCATGCGCGGGCCCACGGGGGTGTTGCGAAACAGATCGCCCGCCAGGATCGACAGCAGCGCTTCCTGCATGCGCCAAACGTTCTGCGGGTTCATGAAGATGTTGCGGATCGCCGGCGACGTGATCCGGTAGATGAACCACGAGAACATCTTCGGCCCGTGCCGCAGCGTCTTTTCGAGCTGCCTGAACGCGCGCTCGGCTTGCTTGCGTTCACCGCGCAGCACATGGTTCACCGCGACCACGCTCTCGAACGCGCTGTTCATCGCCAGGTAGACGCCGGACGAAAACATCGGGTCGACGAACGCGTAGGCGTCGCCGATCATCACGAAGCGTTCGCCGCGGCACAGCGTGGAGTCGTAGGCGTAGTTGCCGGTCGACGTCGCGGGGCCCATCAGCGTCGCATCCTTCAGGCGCTCGGCGAGTTTCGGTGCGAGCGCGATCGTCTCCATCAGGAACTGCGTGAGATCGCCTTGGCGGTTCTTGAAGTAGCCCGGATGCGCGACCGCACCGACGCTGGTGCTGCCGTCACGCAGCGGGATGTACCAGAACCAGCCATGGTCGAACCAGAACAGCGTGATGCTGCCCTCGAGCCGGCCGGGGGTTCGCTTCGCGTTCTCGAAGTGCCCGAACAGCGCGGCGCTGGCGTGCTTGCGGTTGCGGCGCTTGGCGTCGAGCTGGGTCGAGAGCAGCGTGTCGCGCCCGCTCGCATCGACGACGAAGCGCGGCCGCCACACGGTCTCGGCGCCGCTGTCGTCTTTCACCTTGACGCTCGCGCGCCCGCCGCCCGCGGGGTTCAGGTCGACGTGCGTCGCGCGATGGCCCTCGAAGGTGCGCGCACCGCGCCGCGCGGCATTGCGGAACAGCAGCTCGTCGAACTCCGAGCGCCTGACATGCACTGCGTACGGGAACGACTTGTCCATCGCCTCGCCGAACATGAAGCGGCTCGTGTGGTCGTGCCATGGCGAGACGAACTCGGCACCGTGCTTCGTGATCCCGATCGCCTCGACCTCGTTGCGCAGATCGAGCCGATCGAACAGCGGCATGTTCATCGGCAGCAGCGACTCGCCGATGTGGAAGCGCGGGTGCTGCGCCTTCTCGAGCAGCACCACATCGTGGCCCTGCTGTGCCAGCAAGGCCGCCGCGGTGGAGCCGGCCGGGCCACCGCCGATGACGAGAACGTCGGGCTCGGACCCGGCGCGCGCGAGGTCGTGAGAGTCGGTGTTGGCGTTCATGGCGTCAATGCTGCGATGGATCCCTGTGGGCAATTGCCGCGGGATTTTATCTATGCAGCGAGCGCGCCCCTCGTCGGCGGCCGCCTCCAGCCACCGAGCACGCAACCGCGGTCAGCCGTTGCGGAACAGAAAGCTGTACGCGTTGAGCGCCGGCACGCCGCCGAGGTGGGCGTACAGCACCTTGGAGCCGGCCGGGAACTCGCCCTGGCGCACCATGGCTATCATGCCGTGCATGGACTTGCCCTCGTAGACCGGGTCGGTGAGCATGCCTTCCTGGCGCGCGCACAGGCGGATCGCCTCGAGCGTGCCGGCGCTCGGCAAGCCGTACTCGGGGCCGCCGTAGCGCGTGTCGAGCACCACGTCGACGTCGGTGATCTCGCGGCCGAGTTCGACCAGCTTGGCGGTGTTCTGTGCGATGCGCAGGATCTGCGCTTTCGTCTGCGCCGGCTTGGCCGAGGCATCGATGCCGATCACCCGATCGGCGCGGCCGTCAGCGGCAAAGCCGACCACCATGCCGGCCTGCGTGCTGCCGGTGACCGAGCACACGACGATGTAGTCGAACTTGAAGCCGAGCTCGGCCTCTTGCGTGCGCACCTCTTCGGCAAAGCCGACGAAGCCCAGGCCGCCGAGCGGGTGCTCGGAGCAGCCGGCAGGAATGGGGAACGGCTTGCCGCCGGCCTGGCGCACGTCTTCCATCGCCTGCGCCCAGCTCGGGCGGATGCCGATGTCGAAGCCGGCCGCGTCCAGGCGCACGTCGGCGCCCAGGATGCGCGACATCTCGATGTTGCCGACGCGGTCGTACACGGCGTCGGAGTAGTTGACCCAGTTCTCTTGCACGAGCACGCACTTCATGCCGAGGTGGGCGGCGACGGCGGCGACCTGCCGTGTCTGGTTCGACTGGATGCCGCCGATCGACACCAGCGTGTCGCAGCCCTGGGCCAGCGCCTCGGGGATCAGGTACTCGAGCTTGCGGGTCTTGTT
>Ga0307509_10007066_pt1 | contig 14835 bp, 11 predicted proteins | sample 10_EM_MG_FD_202245 | JGI IMG/M metagenome (GOLD analysis project Ga0307509, IMG submission 202245) | Populus trichocarpa ectomycorrhiza microbial communities from riparian zone in the Pacific Northwest, United States - 10_EM | ecosystem: Host-associated > Plants > Roots > Unclassified | place... | reverse complement strand
AATTTGAGGAGAATCACAAATCGTGTTTTATCTTGAGATTTCAGAAGCCACCACTCTGCATCCAAGCGAAGAAATTTCATTCCCCCCGGATACCCAACTTCAACCATGACCGAAGGCCACGCTGCCTGTCCCCTCCGAGTGCGCGGCTGAACTGACTGATCCCCTTGCTTGCTGCGCACGCCGGGAGTCCGGAAAAGAGTTGAACCAGAGCACGCAACTGAGTGTCTGCCGTGGCCAGGAATTGTAGCCATCTTCTTGGTGAACTCATACGCAAAGGTGGAGGCGATCATATGATGGGCCGAACCAGGTCTTATCCGTAGGATTGCTGCGTTTAACGATTCCTCGAATGTGAAGCGTACCGTACGCATTATCTCGGCTGCTCGTAGCTTCCTTTCTATCACCTCACCCTGAGTATCGGAGATACCGTGGAAATATACGGAGTATTCCTGAGCAGCCTCCGAAGCGAGAAATCCCTGGACGGCCCTGACCAGCTGCCGCGCGGATTGATATTCGAACTTGTTCTGGTCAGGAATTAAGGCAGCTTGAATCTCAAACTGGATACATCTGCTGCCGGAGGTACTGAACCGATCATGCTCATCGATCAGGTCCTGTGAAATTTGGTCGTCTATGCTAAGATGGAGAGCCATGAGATGCGTTGATGGTTGATAGGACGATGGAGGAAATAGCTTTTCTATAGTGACGGGGCCCGAGTATATAAAGAACTTCTTTAGCGGGCGGCGGAGGGGAGTGTTTGGAACTGTTGTGTGGGTTGAGGGATAATTGTGCGGGATTAGTGATAGCAGAGGAAAAAGGGACAAGCTGTGGATGGGGGAGTGGCCAGGTGAGTGTCCGACGATAGAGTAACAGATGGTTGAGTGCTCTTGGGCTTGCGAGGGGTGACTGCTTTCTTTTTGGTAATGAACGGTGCAAAATGCCCAAAGGTGCGCCCTCTCAGTTGTGCAACAGGAATTGCGTGGCAACCGATCCGGGTTGAACCAATATTTGCCAAGACACCCAAGGAAAGTGAAATGACACCTCCAGACAGCGTGCAATAGTGATTGACGTGGAAATGATTTAAACCACACGGGGTAAGGACAGCGAACCTCGGTTGTGGAACATACAAAATTTAGGCACTGTACCTCCGTATGTATGATATCATATTATAAAATTGGCTTTAAGCAAAAAAACAAAGTCTTGTGCTCATCACTTTGTTTTTGTCCGTCATCACCATATCTTAGTCATCCAGACTCCTCCGGATGTTTTGAGTACTGTACAGGAAATGCGATGGTTTTCAAATTCGGCTGCAAAGCTGTGGTGCGTGGACAAAATTAACCGCGGAACGACGATTGATAGCAACGCAACGCCCCACATCACCCTGCACTTTCAATACCATATAAAGACATCAAATATTAGTTTTTTATGTATTCTACTATGAATTTATATTTTTTAATTTGTTTTTTTAGTTTTCATGATATTAAGGTTGGTTGGGGAGTGCTGTTGTCATTGCCCGAGTTTTTCATGTTCGCTAATCCGCGGTTAATTTTGTCATCGAATGGCCAGCATAATTGGAAGAGAAAAAAGAAAAAAGAAGACAAACGTAAGCGACTAACAAGGATGAAGAGGAATAATAGATACTCGAGTAGATGGGTAGGTTTTTTTTAAAAAAGTAAACAAAATAATTGGAGCTCCCGCCCGACATACAACTGGATTAGCCACGAGATCCCAAAATCCGTAACCGCACCAGCTGTACCGTACTTTAACTTAAATGCCAAACTTAGCAAGCATGCCCACCTTGCTCCAAATATGTATCTTATGATAAGAGCAAAAGGAAAGAGAAAAAACCTCTAACCTATAACTTACCCAGTGAGCCATTTTCATAACTAGTTTTAGCTATAAAATTCTGATATGATAATACAAGACTTGTTAGAACCGGTCGCCAAAAAAGGATCAAGGGACCTCCGGGGTTATATGCTAGCGATTGAAGGCCTTTGTCCGTCGTCCCCCGAACTAATATTTTCGATGCCCTTCTATCCTCGTGGAATAGCCGAGCGGTTGCTACCAGAGGTTGCTACCGAATGTCCCCCGAGATGGGAAATTTCCTTTTGGAGACCTTCCTTCCTTCCATAAACAGTAGCCCTTTTCGCTTGGGTTCGCGTACGATAAGAGAGCATAGTTGCGCAACACGGGTATGCTATCGTAGGTATGATAGCATAAATGATGGTTTCTCGGCGCCGTCTCCCCGATTCCGGGTAAACTTCCCGAGATGGGGCAGATTACCCAATCGGCTACTATACATTCCACCTCGAAGGGGGCACTTCTGCGAGCACTTGTACGACGACGAATGACGACCCATGAATCCTAGGCGGAACAACCCCAAAAGAATCCTCACCATTGACTCAAAGCAGCGGAGCAACAAAAAAAAAGAAGACCCGAATACAACCCCCGACCCTCTTCAATTATTAGGAACCAAAAAGCATCGACCATGTCACAACCCATACCACGACCACCCCCCGGAAAGCCGCTGCCGCCACCGCGGCGATTATAAGGATGATGACGACAACACCAACAACCCCACCATTACCACCCCCTCCTCGAGACAATAATATTCACTGCGGTGGGGAACATACTCCTCCTCCTACTCACCCCCACGCAAACACTGCACTATAGAGCCTCCGAGCGTGCTAATCACCATGTCGAAGGTCTTCCCTGCAATGCTAAGCCCTACCTCCCCCTTCTCCGAACCCCAGCGCTTCAACAATTCCCCCTACTCCTCGTCAGAGCCATTCGTATTAAGGCTCCACGACGACGACCACATGGGGCTCTGCATCCTATTGAAAGCCTTATACAATCACCCGTCCGTTCCCCGGCTGCTGTCATTCAAGCAGCTGGTCAAGATGGCCGTTGTAGTGGACAAGTACGACTGCTCGCATGCGACGAGGATGTACGGCTACAGGTGGATGAAGGGCTGGATGACCCTGGCCGAGAAGCCAGGGTACGAGGAGTGGCTATTTGTGGCGTGGGTGTGGGGCGTGGAGAAATCTTTCGGAAAACTGTTTCGGAAGGCAGTAGTGGGAGCGTGTGTCAGGAGGGTTGGGGGAGGTATAGATAAAATTCCGGTTTTCAGGGAGAAGGAGGGCAGAGGTGGGTTTGGGGAGCTTGTGCCCGAGCCCGTGTTAAGTAGTGTGCCCATCCCCAACCAGTGAGCCAACCAACTAGCTCCGCTAGGCTTCTAATGAGAAAACACGATATCATAGAAGCGATATTAAGTCACCGCACTTAGCTCCTCACTCAAGTAAAACTGGTGCTTACGGTCCTTTTGAACCGCTACCAACCCCCTTCTACCTCTTCGCAGCCGCTCCTCCAGTCCGCTACCACACCCCCTAACCCCCGCTACGATGCTTTAGTATTCTTTTGCGTGTATCGCAAGCTCTCGGAATTGAGCCCCCTTCCATGGAATACGATTGATGACCTGGATGGGTTCCCGGGTCATAAGATGGTGTGCTGGATCCTCAACACAACTCCCTCGTCAGGTGCCTGGGGAGGGATAAAAATGTTGACTTTTGAAAAGCATGGAAAGGGATGCTACCCACTCGAGAAACTCGCAGCGGAAGTTAGGTTAGCTATAGGTACGGGAGGGTTCAGTAAAGAGACGGAGGTATGGGGGTTTAGAGCACGAGAGGATGACTGTTCTTCGGGAGATATTGTGAAGGAAGTTCGCATCAAGCGGCATTCATAGAAGATCACTCGCACACAGCCTATGTGCTGCCCCCATCCAACCCTACCACAAGCTGTGTCAAGGAGATGTCTCTATGTTGTAGCATGGCAAATCTCGAGAAGAGTTTTTCATGTGTTTAGGCGACATAGCACGGTGCAGTACACTATCAGAACCGTATCACGACTTATTACAAACTCTCCAGGTGGCCTTGAACAAATTCACATGGAACAAAACCACATTATAGGCCTCACTAGGGATTGATAGGGAGAGGAGAGGGCCTGCACAAGCAGTACTAGCTCAAAGTAGGAAAAGAACAATCAATCCGGATATGCTCACCCTTCCCCTGCAATTGCCAGTAATACCACAAATCCAACCTATCTCTACAATAGTTCCCTCCCCTACATAATCCCTCCTCAATACTAGAATACAAAATTCCCCTCTCACAATCTCCCCCTCCGCCCACCCCCCACCCCCCAGTGCCCAGTATCTCGGCTTTTTTTACCACCAAGAAAGAAAATACTATCCCATTTCGAGGCCGGAATGTGGTTTGTCAAGCCCTTTTCATACTCAATGGAGGCAAACCTAATGTTCGTAACGGGGCGGGGCGGTGCGGGTTTTCGCTCAGCAGGCCCCACCCTTTCAGCGGCCCGGGGGGGTATCTTTCGAGTTATCCCCGCCCCGCCCCCGTCTGGGGCCGACCCCCACTCATGCCCTAGACGGCCCCCTTTGTCACCACCCAATTTTAACGGGAACTGGTCTGGGGGGTGGGTGGGCTGGCGAGAGGGGCAGGGAATGCCAAAAATGATGACCTGCCCAGGGCCATTGGGCGGGGCGCGGCGGGGAAAAGGTCCGGGGGCGCGCGTTCTTCGGCCCCCCAAAGGCCCCATAACGAACTCCAAGCAAACCGTACAAGGATCCAGCAAAAGAAGTATACGGTATGGCCTTCACACTCCCAGAACATTCACAAGAAATGCAACAATCCTCAAATTCTATTTCGTCAAGATGGTGATTAAATATTTTTTGGGAAGGGGGGGATGAAAGGATGAAACTTAGTCACTAAGGAGAGGACAGGGGAGTGATAAGCAAAAAATAATAATTGAACAGTTATATAGCCCCTACCAGCTAACTTACACAACAGGATTGAAAAACATGCTTTTTGGTAGGAAAACCAGCAATAGGTTATTCTAGCCATCCCCACGTTGCCTACAAATAATGGATTTGTATATTTAAGGAGGCTTCCGTATTAGAACAAAATCCCACGGCAACTGTGGTCAAGGGATTAACTGCCACCTCAGGCAGATTTTCCCAAGTAAAACCTTTTACTCTTGAAACTTGAATAACTACCAACCTTGCCTGGTGAATCAATTATTAGCTTCCGCCTCCACCCGCAGCGTTGTCTGTAGACATTGGGAGGCGCAGGTCGCACTGTGGTAGACAATAGAGAGAGTATTCACATGGAACTTGTACATTGGCCTTACGCTCCCCGTTCTTGTTTCTTAGCTATCTGAAAACAAAACTAATTGTAAAGCTAGGTACATAAGTAAAACATAAATATCACGTCATGATCCTCCCATGTATCGCCATTGGCCTTGTTCCTCCATACAACTTCCGTGATAGCAAAGGAAAGACATATCTATTCAACCTCTTTCGTAAACCGTGAAACAATCTATCGGGCTCTCCCAAACCATCTGCGATGCGCCTGATCCTGATTGGTCTATCATACTCTACCAAAGCCAACCACATCCTTCCAACATTATCAAGCTTACTGCGCAAAAACTGAATTCAAGAGTTGATCCTCGGGCAATCTAAAAAAAAAGCCAAGATACGGCCAATTTAGAGATTAGTTGTTATCTTGGGGGTGTTTCTGCTTTTTAGCGCTCCCGCTCGTAAGGGGTATCATAGGGCTCCACTAATTGTCAATGAGTTCTCCTCAATGTTGGTACATACTAAAACCTTTTATTTGGAAGATTCGCATAAAAGGGTTTCCACCCCGGTGCCTCCCGCCAGAGCAGTGTCGCGGTGTGTAACCAACTTGCTGGTTGTGTAGAAGTTTCATCCTACTTGTATGGGTTCCCGCTACTGCGAATAACTAAAAGACTGGACAAGAGTCTTGGCGATGGCGCAATATCACACAATATCATTATCCATGCCTGTCCACTCTCCTTGATAAAATCTAATAGCGGTATCCGTAATCAACATTGTTACCGTGGTAACTGGAGTGCGTTCAGCGGTGCAAAACCTCGGTAATATTAAAGAGCATGACCAGACAATGTCGCATCGCTAGGGGTATTAGTATCATAAGTAAACATGATTTACTCTTCATTGTTGCAACCAGATTTGCCATATGCGACATTATCCTGTCGGCGACACTGTCCTATCCTGCTCTTTTAATAAGTAAGTACTACTTTGTAGTTATTCCTCGCACTCACCTCTCCGCTCATGGAAGAAAAAAGATCTATCTATCACCCCGCCAACGCTGACGGCTAGTGCTCCCCTCTAGTTTGGCCTTCGTTCCCGACCTAACAGTGTCCGCAACCAAAATCCCCCCAGAATGCGCCGCATTCATAATACACCTCTCCCGCCACACCCACTTTAGCCCAATCGCCACATTCGTGCTGCTGACCTCCGCAGCCTTAACCTGTTGGCTCCTCTCCCCAACCCGACACCTCCCAGGGCCTGCTAACCTCGGGGCAGCTTTTCCATGACCCAAAAAAAAGCTGTCAGGAGCCCCGCAAGCTATTTAAACGCGCACGATTCCGAACAGTAGACTGCTACGGTACCTGGGAATCTTCAGTATCGAGCGGGTATTCCTGATAACGCTAGAAATGCTGAAGGGAGCACTACATGTGAAGAACTACACCTTCATCGAGTCGGCGCTCGTAAAGGATGGAAAGAAGGAACTGCTGTTCGGGGAGGGTGCAGGGCAGGAGGTGCAGCGGAGGTTCCTGCTCCCAGCTTCTTCGTATGCTCATACTAGGAGATCGGTCGGCGGGTTTTGGCCTAAGGGAGTAGAAATGGCCGAGAAAGTGGTGCACGCCTCCAGGGGCGGCCCTGGTGGTGGTGGGGTGAGGGGGGGAGGTGGTGGAGGTGGGAAAGTGGTTCTCATTGGGGACGCGGGATACAGTCGGCTCTTCCGGCCTCGGCTGTGAATTCCGCACACTAGGGAATGCTCCCAGAAGCGGTAGCAGCAATGCCGAAGAAAAGTAGTAAACGGTGACGGGAAAACGAAACGAAGCGCCAAGAGTAAACAACAAAAGAATTCGATCGCCAACGAGTAGAGAACTTCTTTTCATTCAACTGCTCGCTCAACTAACCAGCTGATGGTAAAGGCAGGAGGATATATAAACCAGCTAAGTCCTCCCATTCTTCCAGCGATTGTGACTCATGTCCATTCTCTTCCACGCATGTCCCCCTTCCTCCTCCGTAGACTCCCGTACTAACAAAGCAAACATCAAAGAACTCCCTCTTTTCACTGCCTCCATGCATCCGTCTCTTTCATGCCGTATTGCTTCCGACTCTGCGTCGATCCTAAGCGTTTATCTGAAACCTTTGTCTAAACGACAAAGCTATGTGTATGCATGGCAGGCTAAGCATGCCGAGCAGCGTCAAAGGCTTCAAATGGCACGCCCGTTGTACTCTCCCCGCTCGCAATAAGTAGAACCATGGTGCATGGGATGCCGACGCGGAGGAGTTCTGGCCGAAGCTGTGAGGGTGGAGTAGCCTCTGTTAGGAGAAATTGTGGCTTCCTCTCATTCCTGGCGGGGCCGAAGGGTGTGTTGGGGATGTCTTTGCTAGGGTGGAGTTCAAGTGTCTGCTTGCGGCTGCGATTGGCAGGTGCGAGCCTGAAGGGGATGGGAAGAGGGAGGTGGTTGTTAAGGCAGGGCTCACAGCGAAACCCTAGGGGTGTATACCCGTTTCGGTTAGGGAGTGTGGTTTGGGGGTAATTTTTTGCTTATTTCGCGAATATTCTTTACCAATTTTTCGAAGCTGTGGGACATGTGTTATCTGACAGTAAGTATTAGAGAAAATGAAAAAGAGTAAAGAAACACAAAAACAATAGTCACCATCAAGTCCACCAGTCATCGCAGATCGAGGGCTGTCGTTTTCCACTGGCGGAGGCGTTGGGCGAAGTGGGGCTGCCCTTGTCGCTTCGAGACACCGATTGTTGACACCGATATATCCCGTGGTGACAATGGGGGCGCCTGTCTGGGGTGGCGGGCCGGAGTAAAGAACGCGAGGTGTAGAAAGGTGGGGAAAACGGGCTGCAGAGAGCTTGATAACGCGAGCTAGAGGAAGGTTGAGGTTGTTGTGTTCTGGGAGATTCGGGGGTGCTATATATTGTGGGTGTCCCACGGACCTATCGTGTTGGAGCTATGACCCTGCGCCAGGGAGCGAGTCGGCTAAACCTTTTCCCGGCAGACCTCCGGACCCCTGCTCCTACCCCCAAGGTAAACCCCGTGTGCGTTTGCCCAATTGGCAATGGGTTCTCCCAACCCAACATTTATCAAGGGAGGATGGAAGGATACAAGGAATGTATAAAGTCATGTGTGGTCACTCGATGCTTTCTGCCCTATCACATGACTGGGGGTAAAGTTATCATAGATAACCTCTCTATTGCTCCACTCGAATACACAAAACAGAATCTTATCGCGGGGGTGCGATACGACCAGAAGGGCATTTCGGTCGTGGCTAGATGTCGGGTTGGAACAACCCATTGCCAATGGGGCAAAGCGCAAGTGTCACTAGGGGGTGGTAGAAAACAGTTTAGTGTAAGTCGACGCGTCCTTCCCTGGGGGCCATAGCTCCAGCCCATATAGGGCCACCGCACTCCCGGGAGTTGGAGACCTCCAAGCTCGCTACAACTCGCATTCTCGTCTCCAAGCTCGCTCCAGCTCGCGTTCTTTGTTTTCCCACCCACTACCCGTTAGACTTATATGGCGCCCTCATTGTCATCTTGGGATATATCGGTGGCAACGATCCCAAGCGACAAGGGCAGCGACATTCCCCCAACGCCTCCGACAGTGGACTTACGAACGAAGTGAGAGAGAGGAAGGGTATAGTTAGGTTCAGACGTGTATTCGGTTTCAGATTTCTTTATTTCTTCTCAGGGTTTTTTCATTATCTCCTTCTATCATCATCTTCATGTATTCGCTTGGCTTTGCAAAAATTGTTGAAATAAAATAGCAGAATAAAATGATCAAAAAATTGATCAAACACGCAAAACTAAACTCAAAAAAAGAACGTGAATCATGATAGGCTGCCCACCCTAAAACAACGAACGAACCAACGAATGAGAGCCACTCCCACCGGTCTCGAAATCCTCTTATACAGGTAACAACCAACTCAGCCTACCTGTTGAGCCATAACCCAGGCCCAGCATGTCCCAGAAATCAACCAAACGAAAAAAAGTAAGGAAACGAACGCACCCCTCACATGAGAGGGGAGGTCGCGCGAGAAGCCACCCCGAGAGCTGGGAAATTCACTACTTAACGTGAACCAACTAAGTGAAAATCCTGCGCAGCAGAGGAACCCAGGAAGAGCTCACGAGGGGGGCTTAGAGAGTCAGATTAATTTCAGAGAAAGAGAATGAGTGGGAATTACCTGCCAGTCAGGCTATGTCCACAAAAAGTAACCTCACCATACTATGGAGGTCGTCAATGGCAGTGTTCTCAGCCGTCCGGGGCCCCCGTAGGGCCCGGCGACGGGACTACCAAGACTCTCGGACGAGACGGGACGGCAAAATGTAGTCCGTCTTCGTCCTTGAATTCCCAGGACGGCTGTCATTAGGAAGGACGACGAGCCCCACGGCCTGAGACAACTTCTGCCAGGGGACGGCAGGTAACTACCTAGGACCGCCGGGGACGGTGGGGGACGGCGGAAAACAGCGGAAAACAGCGGAAAACAGCGGAAGACGGACGGCGGGGGACGATAGAGGATGACGGGGGACGGTGGGGGACAACACAATGTTGTCCGTCCTCGCCCTGGCCCAGGACTGACAGACCGCCCCGTTGCGAACACTGGTCAAAGGTTAAAGACAACTTCACGGGAGGGGGGCTCTTCCTCATCCAGTGGGGGGCTCGGGAACCTCATCCTCATCTAGGGGGGCTCGGGAACCTCGTCGAATATGTGGTCATAAGGGATTGTGAGCTGGGTTACCCCGTTTGGGGATGACACAATATCTGGTTCGCTTATCTCGATATCTTCATGACACATTGGCTCCTCGGAACGTGTCTGACGGGTTCGGCGATGGCCGGTCGACGAAATCCTCCATGCTTCGATCTTGAGCCTTAACGGATTCCTGCGGACTTTGGCAATCAGGACAAATCTGATGCGCTTATTTGACTTGTCGAGCCAGGTGACGGCATCGCGCTGGGGAGAAGCGAGCGTTTGGGTGTACCCAACTTCCAGCATCACCGAAGGCCATGCACCCTCTCCCTACCGTGCTAGTCTTCCTCTGATGCATTGGTGGCCCTCTTTTCTAGACACCTCATCTGCAGTGTTCCCAACCGCCCGGGGGCCTGGCGGGCCCAGCGGGGGGACTGCCAAGAGCGCCGGGCGGGGCGGGGCGGCTGTCTGTGGTCCGTCCGGGGCGGCCTAAGTGAAGGACGGCCGTCTTTGAGCAGGACGGCGGGCCCCACAGGGTGAGACATTTTAGTTCAGGGCAGGGGGGGTGGACGGCAGGGGATGGCCGGAGACGGGTGAGGACGTCAGGGGACTATTGAGGACCGCCGGGGAAGGGTGGGGACGGCAGGGGACGGTGGTGGACTACGGGGGACCGTAGGGGACGGCCTGAGACTGCAAGAGTGATGTCTCATGATGTGAAAAGAATTCGCTGGAGGTGTATGATTTCGGCTTGGCTAGTACAGGAGGTCCAAGCGCTGGGACTATAGTTCCCTATAGTCCGTCCAGTCTTCACCTTCTCGGGCGCAGTCCGTCTTAGCGCCCCAAAAAGACGGACTATGAGCCGTAGTCCGTCCCGTCCTCCCCCGAAGATGGACGGACTGGACGGTTGGGAACACTGCTCATCTAACTTGAGATATGATGCTCCGGCCGAGGTAACGCTGTCCTCGGGCTGGCCAGGGAGGGCATTGATCTTTTTCAGGATGGTGTTTACGAGGTAAATAGCTGTTATTTCATTGGTGGGGGAGGGCATTTTTGTTTGATTGATGCATGGAGGGCACGAAAAGGGACTGAAATTGTCTGGCGGTTTGAAAATGGGGTAACGACCGGGGGCCCTGCTCTAGGGTTGAAAAAAAGGCTTTCGATAACGCAACCCGGGGGGTTAGAAAGAGGTGGGGGTGTTGAATTCGAGTGTCGTTACGCAACCCACCTCAAACACGATCCTTTTGGCCACCAGGTCGCGAGGATCCATCATTAGCCTCCTGACGACCATGAAAGCGCCCGTTTCTATGCTCGTGGACTGGCCGAGGATGATGCACTCGGACAGGTGATGCACTCTGGCACGCCTCCGGCAGCGTCGCTCTGCATGTAGAACACGGTCTAGGATGCGTGTCAGGTGGTCTGGCGGAAACGAAGTTCCCTTCTGGGCGCTGTCACTCATTTTGGCTAGTCCGAATCGCGTGACCCTTAGAGCCCCGCCTTTATGCGTCCTTATGTCGCCTAAGAGTTGCATGTGGCGGGGTAGATGCGAGCGCATGGTGTAGGGTATTTCGTCTACGACTGTGTCCCTGTCCACTCATCATCACAATTAGTTACACTGTTTAGAGGATGAATGGTGGATGAGGGGGCTTGTGTGCATTGCAATTATTATACCTCGCAGCCTCAATTCCCAAAACCTCATTAATCTCCATGATGCTATTTGACTTCGCCGCAGTGCCCACCACGCCATCCGTGTCCATGCAGATCTTGAGTCCGTGGCCCTCCACAGTGATTTGGTTCTCCCCCGTCTTGTGGTCATTATTGCCTGCCGCCGTCGCCGGGTTCAGCTATCCCCACATCACCATGAGCGGTAGCTCCCGCCTCAGATTCTACACGGGTAGGAAGACTTCAGAATGGTCTTTTTTGCGCTCCTTGCACTTCTCTCCCATCTCGTGCATTATAGATTCTTATTCTATTCCTTATCACACGGCTGTCTTGAAGGGTGGATTTCCGCTTGCATTTTACGACGGTATTTATGATGCCATCGATCTTTAGTTCTAGCTGGAGCTTGCTAATTGTTTCTTGATCCAGGCGCATGCTGACGTAGTTGTCGTCTCGGGAGCAGCTGTCTTCAATGCAGGGGATTATCTTATGAGGTTTAGCTAGTGGGGGGCGAGGGGGGGGGCGAGTGATCTTGGATGAATGTAGAGAGGGGGAAACCGAGAGCTTCTAAATAAGTCTTTTCAATCCCACCCTTGACAATTTTAGCAGCTCGTTCATAGTCCTGTCTTACCGGCGTGCAGGTGATGTGATGATAGGCGTGTTGATAACCTTCGAAGCGTTGATGATTTGCTTGTTAAGGGGAACTCCAAGAGTAACTTTCATGGAGGAAATATTAGAGAAATGATAATTCTTCAGGGCCATCTGGGTTCCCCGCTCAGGAATCGACTGGGTGCCGACTGCACCCACCGCGGACAAGGGCTCTATCTTGGCCTGCTAGTATTTCGATAGACAGTGCCGGGGGAAATCCCGAAGATTTTTTTCTGGGATTTCCATGATGCTGGTTACTTCGTTTACTCGGTGTGGCTTAGTGTGTTAGTGAAGGGTTTACTGGAGGGGGGGTTGGTGGAGGAGAGGTGTATACCTGAGAAGTAGGAGTGGTCCACGTTAATGTAATCTAGGTCCGGGGGTTCTTTGTGTGATGGTAAGTTGTATCGTAGCCGCAATGTACCAAGTTCGTATGCCCTTTCGACCACGTAGTATCAGACGGAGCTGTTGCATCTCTTCTTGTTCTCCTGGAAATCGAGGGTTCTGTCTGTTGGATGTTTTTTTTTACAGGATTTATTTTCCGAGTGGATCAATTCCGGATAGTTTTTGCTGATGTGGGTCTAAAACTTGATCACAGAATGATACTATGTCTTGTGCGAGGAGAACATTGTTGGAGTTGCCGAAGGTGACGTTCTTTGAACCCAGGCGGTGAGATAGGCAGCAAATGTATTGAGGAGAACAGCGGACTTACCTCAGAGTGGTAGAATGTTCTGTTGAAGATCACGCTCTGTGCATTTCCCTCCAGAGTGACAGGATAAAAATTGTCACCCCAATACCGGAATTGAAAGAAGCCGGATGACGATGTTAGGGCAGTGTAATCGCAGGAGGAGGACAAGCGCCCCAGGAATTTCATTAGACAACGAGACATGTATGGTGCACCATACTAAGTCTCGGCAGTCTCGACGGCAATATCGACTAGACCTTCAGGGCTACATGGAGCCTGGAGAGAGATTCTGTCATGGTTAGCTCGGAGTAGCGGCAGTTTCTGACGAAATCTTTTGATGGGGGTTTGTCGTTTCGCTAATCGAAGAATGTCAGCACGATTGTAGAGTTAGTAAGCTCGGAATTGCGTGCAATGTTTGGGGAAATGAGGGAGTGAGCGATCTTGAAACCCATCCGGGATACGCTCCACTGATGACTTGCTGCACGAACACAGGCAACCATTTGCGAGACGTTAATCCTGGGACCTACCCAACGTCAAAAGACCGGTGGGCGCCGTCACTCCTTAGTGAAAAGAGAAAATAGGTGTTATTTCACTTTCCTGGGGTGTCTTGGCAAATATTGGTTCAACCCGGATCGGTTGCCACGCAATTCCTGTTGCAGCAGAGGGCCCACCTCTGTAGGGATTCAACGGTTCCGTGCTGTTGGGCGACCGTTTCTGCTGTGAAACTGACCTTCTCTCCGTTTTGAAACGGAAGGAAAAGGGACATTTGTATGGGAGAATGGAACGGAACCGTGGTAGCCAAACAGGCTCTTGGGCCCTGTTTGGTTGTGCTGGGCCCATTCCATTCCCCCATACAAACGACGGTTGCCCTTCCATTCCCGAATGGGAGAACGAAATGGGCGTTTGGCAACGATAAAAGGTATCGACCATTCCATTCCACAAGAGAGCCCCAACAAAATGTCCATGTAGAAATATCATAAAATTATGTAAACATTTATATGATATCATACTGTAGAATAACTCCTTTATAATATAATATCAAAAATACAAGCTTGATTCTTATTTTTATTTCCAACAATTCGATGAGTACTCCAGCAAATAATCACAGCATACATGCAGCAATCATTCAATGACGTATACAAATTGCGATTAGTACAGAAATATTTATCAATTTCTTTCTTTCTACAGAATATGTACAGACTTCTTGATGTACTAGGTACGGATATACTGATGAAATCCTCTAAGCACATTCACGTTGCGTGATGGAGCTGATTCACGTGCCAATTATCACATTTCTTGACCTTTGAGATTGCATTGTACAACGTGGACTAGAGTTCTCTACCCATCATATATCTCGAGAGGGGCAACTATTTATGTTGTTATGGATTGTGGGAAATGGGGCTTCAAATTGGAAGATACAGGAGCAGTACCAGTATAGTGGAGAGCCTATTTTATGGTAAGAAGCTACTTGATTCCAAAGCAAGTGGTAGTTAGTATACTAGTCTAAGGTTTCATTCAATTACTATGATACTAGTTATTTTCACAGAGTTTTACAAGCACTTCTATAACTATAGGAGATATTTGTCCAACCACCACCCAAGAATATTTCAGCGCTTATTCGCAATGACTGGGGAAAAATGCCATTCTTCCAAGATTTTAGAGGAGCAATTGATGATATGTATATTTCAGCTTATGTACCAACCTCTCAGCATGATACTGTCACAAATCGTGACTGAGCAAGGCAGATTTCACATGACTAATAGTTATTAGTCATAAGGTATGTGGGGTTTTTGCACTATGAGTTATGGTGAGTCATAGGAGCTATGTTATGCAAGGTGATGAGTCACCAGGGTTAGGGTTGTGGGAAGATGCCTATAAAAGGGGCTTGGTTCCGACCAAGAGATAGGCCACGCTTCTCGCAAACTTCTTCCCCCCCCCTACATTTCACATACAAACTCAACTCTACCCCGCTTTGCGTCCGGATCAAAACCCTCTCCCACTTTTCCCCGCCCTTTCGTCGCTATGGCGA
>Ga0307509_10007065_pt1 | contig 14836 bp, 15 predicted proteins | sample 10_EM_MG_FD_202245 | JGI IMG/M metagenome (GOLD analysis project Ga0307509, IMG submission 202245) | Populus trichocarpa ectomycorrhiza microbial communities from riparian zone in the Pacific Northwest, United States - 10_EM | ecosystem: Host-associated > Plants > Roots > Unclassified | place... | reverse complement strand
GTCGACGGCGTGCCGCAGCGGCACCTCGCCTATCTCGTCCGGGAGGCGCCGCGCCTCGGTGCCGACGAGATTGTCGTGCCGGTGGCGCTGTTCGGGGCGCAGCCGGCACTGCTGGGGACGGTGCCCGACCCGTACGAGCTGATGGGTCTGTTCGCCCGGTTGCTGTTCGCGCCCCTCGCGAGAGTGCTCGATCGCGGCGTCGCGCTGGAGGCGCACGGCCAGAACACGCTGGTCGTGCTGCGCGGCGGCCGGCCGGTCCGGATCCTGTACCGGGATCTCGGCGGCGTCCGGGTCAGCGCGCGGCGGCTGACCGAGCACGGGTTCGAGGCGCCGCCGCTGCGCGGGGACCTGCCCAGCGACGACCCGCTGGTGCTGCGCACCAAACTCGCCGCGGCCGCCTTCGGGACCGTCGCCGCCGAGCTGGTCGCCGCGCTGAGCCGGCGTGGCGCCGACCCGCACGGGCTGTGGGGCATCATCGCGGCGGCGCTGCGCGAGACCGGCACCCGGGACGTGCCGCACCTGCTGCGCCAGCCGCTGCCGGTCAAGGCGACCACGGCGATGCGCCTCGCGGCCGACCCGCTCGACGACATCTGGGCCTATCTGGACAACCCCCTGGCGGCACACGCATGACTCGCAGTCTCTCCCCGGAACGCGTCGCCCACACCGAGGCCGCGCTCGCCGTGCACGCGCCCGAGCTGGTCGACGGCTTCCTCACGGCGCTGCCGGAGGCCGCCGACACGGTCGGCCGCCGATTGCGCGGGGCGCTCACCCGGGAGGGCATCCGCGACATGGGGCCGGGGCCGGCGCACGGCTTCGACCGGGTCGAGTACCCGGCCTCGGGCGTCGGCGACCCGGTCGAGTTGCTGGACGGGATCGACGCGCCCGGGTTCGCGGCCGAGCTGCGCAACGCGGTGATCAACCTGGCGATCGCGATGGCCCGGCCGGCCGCGCCGGTCGGCGACGACCCGGATTGGCAGGCGATCGGCCTCGAGCGCCTCGCCGTGGCCGGGCACAACCTGCACCCCTGCGGGCGCACCCGGCTCGGCTGGGACACCAGCGACGTGCTCGCCTACGACCTCGAGACGCCCACGACCCGGCTGGGCTTCGTCGCGATCAAGGACGACCTTCGCCTCGGCGACCGCATGTTCCCGGGCACCGTGCACCCGGTCCACCCCTGGCAGCGTGACTCGGTCCTGCCGGCCCGCTACCGCGAGCTGCTCCGCGACGGCACCATCACGATCCTCGACGACGAGCTCGAGGCGGTACCGACGGCCGCGCTGCGCACGCTCTGGGTGCCGAGCCTCGGCGAGTACCTCAAGGTCTCGCTGGACATCCAGGTCACCTCCACCCGGCGCAGCATCAGCATGGCCAGCACCCGCAACGGGCCGGCCGTCTCGAAGCTGCTGCACCGGCTGGTCGAGGACGACCGGGTCATGCTGATGGCCGAGACCGCCGGCGCGGCCGTTCCGGTCGGCTCCGGGCGCGATCTCTCGGCGATCCGCCGCGACGGCCTGGGCGGGCGCCTGCGCGAGGGCGAACGCGTCATCCCCGGCGGGGCGCTGCCGTTCCTGCTCGACGACCTGGTCAAGGACGATCCGGCCGGCTGGCTGCGGGCGTACGCGGAAATGCTTCTCCCGCCTTTGATGCGGCTCACCGCCCAGGGCGTGGCCCTGGAGGCCCACCTGCAGAACTGCCTGCCCACCTTCGTCGGCGGACGGCCGCACCGGGTGGCGCTGCGCGACTTCGCCGGGCTGCGGCTGCACCCGCCCCGGCTGCGCGCGGCCGGGCACGACATCACGCTGTGGCCGGGCTCGGTGGTCGGCACCGACGACCTGGAGATCTTCCGGGCGAAGATCGGGTACACGCTGTTCCAGGCTCATCTCGGCGAGCTCATCCTGCGGCTGGACATCGACGAGGCCCGGGCGTGGCGGATCGTGCGCGAGGTGCTCGACGAGTGCTGCACCGGCGACGACCACGCCGCGTTCACCGCGCCGCTGGTGCCGCACAAGGCCCTGGTCCGGATGCGGATCGCCGGCGGGGGCGACCTCCACATCCCGGTGCGGAATCCGCTCCATGCGCGCTGACCTGCTCCGCTCGCTGCCCGCGCCGGCCTGCGCCTATGTCTATGACACCGCGGCGCTGCGGGCGCGAGCCGCGATGGTCCGGCAGGCATTGCCGTCCGGCGCCACCTTGCTGTACGCGGTGAAGGCGAACGGCCATCCCGCCGTCGTCAAAGCCCTCGCCGAGGTGTGCGACGGGCTCGAGGTGGCCTCCGGCGGCGAACTGGCCCTCGCCGTCGAGGCCGGCGCCGCACGGATCGTCTTCGGCGGCCCCGGCAAGACGGACGCCGAGCTCGAAGCGGCCGTGGCGGCCGGCGCCCTGATCAACGTGGAGAGCGTGCACGAACTACGCCGCCTCGCCACGATCGCCCCCACCCCGCCGGAGGTCTGCCTGCGGGTCAACCGCCCCGGCGGCGGTCTCCGGGGCAGCCACACGATGGCCGGCGCGCCGACCCCGTTCGGCATCGACGAGGCCCAGCTCGGCGAGGCCGTCCGAGTCCCCGGCGTCGAAGTGATCGGCTTCCACCTGCACGCCGTCTCCAACAATCTCGACGGAAGCGCGCATGCCGGTTTTGTCCGGGATGCGCTGGCCTGGTCGATCACCACGGCGGACAGATCGGGCATCGATCTGCGGGTCGTCAACGTCGGCGGCGGGTTCGGCATCGACTATCTGAGCACCGCCGAGATGGATTTGTCCGGTTTATCGGGCATAACGGCGCGGCCCGGCATCGACTTGATCTTCGAGCCGGGCCGCTTCCTAGCCGCCGACGCCGGCGCCTACGCCGCCACGGTCGTCGACCTCAAGACCACTCACGGCCGCACCTTCGCCGTCCTGCGGGGCGGCACCCACCACTTCCGGCTCCCCGCGGCCTGGGGCTACAGCCACCCCTTCACGATCGTCCCGGTGGACGAGTGGCCGCACCCCTACCCCCGCCCGGAGGTGACCGGGGCCGAGGTCGACGCGGTGGGCGAGCTCTGCACCCCCCGGGACGTCCTCACCCGGGCCCAGCACGTCGACCGCCTCCGGGCCGGCGACATCCTCGTCTTCTCCAGAGCCGGTGCGTACGGGTGGGACATCTCCCACCACGAGTTCCTGCGCCACGACCCCCCGGACTTCCTGGTCATATGAGCCGCCGGGGTTCGCCGCTCACTGCCGCGCGGTGGCCACGAACGAGGCCGAACCGAGCGCGTTGTGCCCGATCACGTACCCCGCGACCGCGCCGTGCGTGCTCCCCGGCAACCCGAGGCTGGCGACCGACAGCGCGACGACCGTGAAGGTGTAGTGGTGCGTGACGTCGCCCTCCGGCGGGCACGGCCCGGTGTATCCGGACGTCTCGCCGTCGTTCAGGCCGCTGACCGCCGGCGCCGGCGGCAACGCCCCGGTCGGCACCGACGTCGTGCCGGCGGGCAGGTCCCAGGCGACCCAGTGCCAGAAGCCGCTGCCGGTCGGCGCGTCCCGGTCGAACAGCTGGATGGCGAAGCTCCGCGTGCCGGCCGGGGCCCCCGACCAGCTGAGCTGCGGTGAGACGCCGGCGTCCGCGCAACCCCAGAACCGCGCGGGGATCGGTTTGCCGGCCCGGATGTCGGTGCTGGTGAGTTGGAAGTGCTTGATGCCGGTGGGCAGCCCGGCGCGGACCTCGTGATAGCCGAAGCGCAGGACGGTGGCGGCGGATGCCCCGACCGCGGTGCCCAGGACCACGAGCACGACGGCCGCCACCACGGCGAAGCGGCGGGTGATGCGATGCATGATCGACCTCCTCCGATGCTTTGATCGGTCCGATTCTCCAACCGCACCCCCCTCCGCGTCACTTCGGTGGGCGCCGAACGGCCGCCGGGACATGATCGGGGCATGGACGACAACGCCGAGTCCCTCGCCGGGTGGGCGGCCCTGCTCGCCGACCGCACCCGGGCCGCGTTCTGCCTGGCCCTGCTGGACGGGCGGGCCTGGACCGTCGGCGAACTGGCCCGGCACGCCGGGGTCGCCGTGTCGACGGCCAGCGAGCACGCCGACCGCCTGGTCGCCGGGGGCCTGCTGAGCCAGCGCCGGCAGGGCCGGCACCGCTACCTGCAGATCGCCGACGCCGGGACCGCCGCCCTGATCGAGGCCGTCGCCGCCGCCGGGCCGCCCGTTCCGCCCGCGCCGGTGCTCTCCCTGTCGGCGGTCCATCGGCGGAGGAATCTCGCGTACGCCCGGACCTGCTACGACCATCTGGCCGGATTCATCGGCGTTTCCCTCGCCGACGGCCTCGCCGGCAACGGCTACGTCGGCCAGTCGCACGGCCTGGTGGTGACGCCGCGCGGCAGCGCCTGGCTGACCTCGCTCGGGATCGCCCTCGACCGATCGGGCAGGCGACCGGTGATCCGGGAGTGCCTGGACTGGACCGAGCGCCGCTCCCACCTCGCCGGGCAGGTCGGCGCGGCACTCTGCCGACACGCGTTCGACGCCGGCTGGATCGTGCGGATCGGCACCGGCCGGGCGGTCAAGGTGACCGCCGGCGGCGCCCGGGCCCTCGAAGATCAGCTCGGCATAGTCATCGGCGCCGCGCAGGACATCGTTACCGGCGCGGCGGCGAAGGGCTCACCCGGCGCAGCTCACGCAGCGCCTGCCGGCGGGCGTCGCCGGTGAGCGTGTCGATGTAGAGCCTCCCGGCCAGATGGTCGGTCTCGTGCTGCAGCGCCCGGGCCAGGAACCCGGTCCCCTCGATGACGACCGGCTCGCCGTAACGGTCGAAGCCGCGCGCGGTCACCGACATCGCCCGGGTGGTCGGATAGCCGAGACCCGGCAGCGACAGGCACGCCTCGTCGTCGGTCTGCTCGCCCTGGAAACCGGACAGCACCGGGTTGACCAGGTGACCGACCTGGCCGTCCACGTTGTAGGAGAACACCCGCAGGGCGACCCCGATCTGCGGCGCGGCTACCCCGGCCCGCCCCGGCACCCGGACGGTGTCCTCCAGGTCGGCGACCAGCTGCCGCAGCTCCGCGTCGAAGGCGGTGACCGGGTCGGCCTCGGTGCGCAGCACCGGGTCGCCGAAGATCCGGATCGGCCGAACTGTCATGGGTGCCAGGTTAACCGCCCGTTACCGGCTCAGGCGAACAGGGCCAGCTGGTCGGCGGCCAGCAGTTCGCGCAGCTTGCCGAGCGAGCGCCGGGTCTGGCTCTTCACCACGCTGACCGGTATCTCCAGCACGTCGGCGACCTGCTCGACGCTGTAGTCCTCGAAGTACCGCAGGATCACGATCGCCCGGTCCCGGGCCGGCAGGCCGGCCAGCGCGTCCAGCATCGTCAGCCGCAGCTCGGGGTTCTCCCGGTAGGCGGGCTCGTGCAGCACCCCCGGGGTCGACTCGGTCGAGGAGCGGCGACGGCGATGGTCGAGATAAGAACGAAGAAGGATCTTTTGGGCGTACGCGACGAGGTTGTCGGCCTGTATCGCCCGCCGCCAGCTCAGGAACAGCTTCGTCAGGGTGGTCTGGGTGAGGTCCTGGGCGAGGTGCCAGTCGTGGCAGAGCATGAACGCGGTGTTGCGCAGGCGCTCGGCGTGCGCGTTCGCGAACTCGGCGAACTCGTCGTCCTCCGTCATGTCAGCCGAGCACCGGCAGGGACGGGAACTGCTTGGCGCCCGCGGCGACCAGGGTGGCATCCATGGTCACGCCCCAGCGCGGGTCGGCGGCGACCCGGACCGCCTGGTCGACGGTGAGCGCCGGCAGCGTCGGCGGGCCGGCCTGGTCGAGGCAGGAGGCGACGTCGACCCGGACGAGCGTGCCGTCCGGCCAGGCGGCGTCGACCACCGTGCCCTGCAGGCAGTTGTCCGGCATGTGCCTGATTGTCACGCTGACCGTCTCCCCGCCGGGCGGCTCGCCGGAAATCGGCCCGCTCGCCCCGACGCCCACCCGCACCATGCCCGGGCCGGAACCGTCGTCCAGGTACAGCTGCACCTGGAGGTCATCCTCGGCGGCGACCCCGAGATGGGTCATCCGCCCGGGTGGGAGGAGTTGGGTCAGAAGATGAAGCATCGCCGCTGATGTCGCTTTCTCCCGCGAGCCGCCGGCACGCTTCGTGCCGCTGCGGATGGTCAACGTACGCGCTTCGGCTGTGCTCACCGGAACCGGCCCGGCGAGTGGCACGGATGGGGGAGAAAGCACGCCGGCGGCCTCGGTCGGCGGAAACCGACGGCCCGCGACCCCGCCGTCACCGACGAGCACGAAGGCGGTCACGGCCGCGGCGACGGCCAGCAGACCTGCCCCGATACGCCGGATACGTTGCTTTCGGCGGATTCGCCGCCCATCGCGGATCGCGGCACCCACCAGATCGCCCAGCGGCGGCGGCCGCTCACCGCTCAGATCGGCCCGCAGCAACGCCCGCAGATCTTCCGTCACAGACCCTCTCCCGCACCCTCTTACCGCAGAGACGGGCTGGAGGTGCCGTTCGGTGACAGCAACCCCGATTTCTTGTCGTACGCCGGTGGCAGGGTGAGTGCCGTGCCGAAGACGCAGTACTACACCGCCACCACCATCGACGGCTTCATCGCCGACGACCACAACTCGCTCGACTGGCTCTTCGAGGTCGCCGAGGACGAGACGAACCCGTTCACCGCCTTCTTCGCCGGGGTCGGCGCGTTCGCGATGGGCGCCACGACCTACCAGTGGGTGCTCGACCACGACGACCTGCTCGAGCATCCGGAAAAATGGACGGCCGAGTACGCCGACGTGCCCGCCTTGGTCTTCACCCACCGCGACCTGCCGGCCATCCCGGGCGCCTCGCTGCGTTTCGTCCGGGGCGACGTGCGGCCGGTGCACGCCGCGATGACCGCCGCCGCCGGCGGCAAAAACCTCTGGGTGGTCGGCGGCGGCGCCCTGGCCGGCGCCTTCGCCGACGCCGGCCTGCTCGACGAGCTGATCCTCGGGGTGGCGCCGGTGACGCTGGGCGCGGGGGCGCCGCTGCTCCCCCGGCGCCTGCCGTCCTCCCGCCTCTCGCTCTCGTCCCTGGAACGCCACGGCGAGTTCGCCTACCTGACGTACGCGGTAGCCCCACCGGCCGCCTGACGCGCCCTTCCAGCCCGTGGGCGAGCCAGCGACGGCCGGGGGCCGGGCCGGCGGCGGCCCGGGGGCGAGCCAGCGACGGCCGGGGGCCGGGGGCCGGCGGCGGCCCGGGGGCGAGCCAGCGGCGGCGGGCCAGCGCGTCAGCGGCCGGCGAGGGCCGCCCGGATCGGGGCGGCCTTGGCGGCGGCCTCGTCCACCTCGGCGGTGGGGTCGCTGTCCCAGGTGATGCCGCCGCCGGCCCAGGTGTGCACGTGGCTGCCGTCGACCGCCACCGTGCGGATGCTCAGGCCCAGGTCGAGGTGGTCCGGGCCGACCCAGCCGACCGCGCCCATGCTCACCCCCCGGCCGACCGGCTCGAGGCGGGCGATCTCGTCGAGGGCGGCGAGCTTGGGCGCGCCGGTGACCGAGCCGCCCGGGCAGATCGCCCGCAGCAGGCCGGCCAGGTCGATCCCGGTCTCGATCGGGGCGGAGACCACCGACTCGGCCTGCCACAGGTCCACCCAGCGGCGGACCGCGAAGAGCTCGTCGACGGTGACCGGACCCACGCCGGGCAGCCGGGACAGGTCGTTCCGCTCGAGGTCGACGATCATCACGTGTTCGGCGCGTTCCTTGGCGGAGGCGAGCAGTTCCCGCCGCCCCGCCTCGGTGGCCGCCCGGGTCCCCTTGATCGGCCGGGTGATGACGCGGCCGTCCCGCACCTCCACCAGCGTCTCCGGCGACGCCGTCGCGAGCGCCCAGCCTTCGCCGGTCAGCACGCCGCCGTACCGGGCGCCGGGCAGGGCCGCGACCCGGCGCAGGGCCGGCAGCGGATCGCCGGCGTAGGGCGCCTTGGCGTGCCCGACGACGTTGACCTGGTAGACGTCGCCCCGGCCGATCGCCTCCCGGACCGCCTCGACCGCCGTCGCGTGCTCCGCGCGCGTCCAACTGGGCGCCCACGGCCCCAGTACCCAGCCCCCGGCCAGGTCCGGGGGCTGGGCGGGGGCTGGGCGGCCGGCCGGCCCGCCCCGGGCCCGCCGGCCCGCGCCGAGTTCTTCGCCGGGGCGTTGCCTGGCCGACTTGGGCTGGTCGGGCGGGGATTGCGCGCGGCCGTCACCATCGGGCCAGGAACACTCGTACCGGGAATGGGTCGGTTGATCGTCGTGAACGTAGACAACGGCGTAGACGTCCGGAATCGCCGGAACCGGAGTGGGCGCGGCCACCGGGCCGCCGGCCATTACGGAACCGGCGGCGGCGGATACGTAGAGTGCCGCGCCGCACAGGCTGCCAGCACCGGTCGGTCGAACATGGGTGGCCGTTCGGCCAATATCGCGCACGCACAGTCCGTTACCGGCGAGGAAATCCGCGACAAGCTCGGCAGGGTCACCACCGTCACAGCAGAACCATTCGAAGCAAGCTAACGCACGGTGACGGCCCTGGCAGGACGCCGGAGCGCCCGGCGGCAGCCCCGAAGGAGGTGTCGGGAAGTGGTCGGCAAGCACGCTTCCGTGGACCATAGGAACCGAGGATTCTTTCTTCAGGACGCCGTCACCCGCTCCGACCGTCGTCGTTCGGATTGAGGTAACGTCCGTCACCGTCGTTGTGAATCGTCACACACAGCCCCCCGACCGGAGACCCCCGATGTGCCAGCACCAAACCCCCTGTCCCAGCTCCGAAGCCATGGACCGCGAAGCGGCGCGCATTCTCGCGACGTTCCCCGAGCAAGGCTGGAGCCTCCTCTGCAACGGCGTGATCGTCTTCGAGGACACCGGTGAGATCCTCCCCGACGGCACGATGATCGAGCCACACCGGGGCCCCGCCGTCCACGCCCTCGCGGCCTGACCCGGCGAGCACCGTCGCGACGGCATCGGCGCCGCCCCGAACGAGCCACCGCCGCTACAGAACGTAGCGGCGTGACCCCAGAGCTCAACGCCGAGCCGTCCCCTCCAGACTCCCCGCCCGCCGCGCACGACGACGACTCGCGGCGGACGTGGAGTCCGCGCGCCCTGACTCCGGGATCGCGCCACCCTCAACCTGAGCCGGAGGGTGAGCGACCACCCTCAAGCCATCCTTGAGGGTGGTCGCCGAGCCGCGGAAACATGGCCGTCAGTCCTCGAACGCCTCCGGCGACGGGCAGGAGCAGACCAGGTTCCGGTCACCGTAGGCGCCGTCGATCCGGCGGACCGGCGGCCAGTACTTCGCCGTGCGGTCCACGCCCCGCGGGTACGCCGCGACCGTCCGCGAGTACGGATGCGCCCACTCGTCCGCCGTCACCGCCGAGGCGGTGTGCGGCGCGTTCGCGAGCGGGTTGTCCGCGACCGGCCACACCCCGGCGGCCACCTGGTCGATCTCGCCCTTGATGGCGATCATCGCGGCGCAGAACCGGTCCAGCTCGGTCAGGTCCTCGCTCTCGGTCGGCTCGACCATCAGGGTGCCGGCCACCGGGAACGACATCGTCGGCGCGTGGAAGCCGTAGTCGATCAGCCGCTTGGCCACGTCGTCGACCGAGACGCCGGTCGCCTTGGTGAGCGGGCGCAGGTCGAGGATGCACTCGTGGGCGACCAGGCCGTTGTTGCCGGCGTAGAGCACCGGGTAGTGGTCGCGCAGCCGGGCCGCGACGTAGTTGGCCGCGAGCACCGCCGCGCCGGTCGCCGCGGCCAGGCCGTCCGGGCCCATCATCCGCAGGTACGCCCAGGAGATCGGCAGGATGCCGGCCGAGCCGTGCGGCGCCGCCGACACCGCGTGGTGGTCGCCGGGCAGCGCCGGGTTGCCGGGCAGGAAGCCGGCCAGGTGCGCACGGACCGCGACCGGGCCGACGCCGGGGCCGCCGCCGCCGTGCGGGATGCAGAAGGTCTTGTGCAGGTTCAGGTGCGACACGTCGGCGCCGAACGTGCCCGGCCGGGCGAAGCCGACCAACGCGTTCAGGTTGGCGCCGTCGACGTACACCTGGCCGCCGGCCTCGTGCACCTTCTCGCAGAGCGACGCGATCGACGTCTCGTAGACGCCGTGGGTCGACGGGTAGGTCACCATGATCGCGGCGAGCGAGGACGCGTGCGCAGCGATCTTGGCCTCGAGGTCGGAGAGATCCACGTTGCCCAGGGAGTCGCACGCGACCACCACGACCCGCATGCCGGCCATGACCGCGCTCGCGGCATTGGTCCCGTGCGCGCTCGACGGGATCAGGCAGACATCCCGGTGCAGGTCACCCCGCGACCGGTGATAGCCGCGAATCGCCAGCAGACCGGCCAGCTCACCCTGCGACCCGGCGTTCGGCTGCACGCTCACCGCGTCGTACCCGGTGATCTCGGCCAGCCAGGTCTCCAGCTGCCCGATCAGGTGCTCGTAGCCGACCGTCCGCGACGCCGGGGCGTACGGGTGGATGTCGGCGAACTCCGGCCAGGTGACCGGCTCCATCTCGGTGGTCGCGTTGAGCTTCATCGTGCAGGAGCCCAGCGGGATCATGCCCCGGTCCAGCGCGTAGTCCCGGTCGGCGAGCTTGCGCAGGTAGCGCAGCATGCTCGTCTCCGAGTGGTGGGTGCGGAACACCGGGTGGGTGAGGAAGTCGCCGGTCCGGGCGAGCGGCTTGGCCCCGCACTCGGCCGCCGGCGCCTCCGCCACCCCGAACGCCGCGAGGACCGCGGCCACGTGCGCCCCGGTGGTGGTCTCGTCGCAGGCGACCGACACCTCGTCCGAGGAGACCAGCCGCAGGTCGATCCCGGCCTCGGCGGCCGCGGCGACCACCGCGGCGGCCCGCCCGGGCACGACCGCGGTGACCGTGTCGAAGAACGCCTGGTGGGCGACGGTCACCCCGCCGGCCGCCAAGCTTCCCGCCAAGGTCAAAGCATGCTGGTGTACGCGTCTGGCAATGGCCCGCAGGCCGTCCGGGCCGTGGTACACGGCGTACATGCTGGCCATTACGGCGAGCAGCACCTGCGCGGTGCAGATGTTGCTGGTCGCCTTCTCCCGGCGGATGTGCTGCTCCCGGGTCTGCAGCGCGAGCCGGTAGGCGGGCGCGCCGTCCGCGTCCTTGGACACGCCGACGAGCCGGCCCGGCAGCGAGCGCTCCAGCCCGGCCCGCACGGCGAGGTAACCGGCGTGCGGCCCGCCGAAGCCGAGCGGCACCCCGAACCGCTGGGTGGTGCCGGCCGCGATGTCCGCCCCGATCTCGCCCGGCGCCCGCAGCAGCGTCAGCGCCAGCAGGTCGGCGGCGACGGTGACCAGCGCCCCGACCGAGTGCGCCGCCGCGATCGGAGCCGAATGGTCCCGTACCGCGCCCGACGAACCCGGATAGGAGAGGTGAAGTCCGAAATACTCCGGCGGAAGGGCCGGCCCCGAGTCAAGATCGACGAGCGCGATCGTGATGCCGAGCGGCTCCGCCCTGGTGCGCAGAACGGCCAACGTCTGCGGAAGCGTATCGGCGTCCACGACGTACACGGAAGATTTGCTCTTGGACGAACGCCGCGCGAGGGTCATCGCCTCCGCCACCGCCGTGCCCTCGTCGAGCATCGAAGCGTTGGCGGTCGTCAGCCCGGTGAGATCGGTGACCATGGTCTGGAAGTTGAGCAGCGCCTCCAGGCGGCCCTGGCTGATCTCCGGCTGGTACGGCGTGTACGCGGTGTACCAGGACGGGTTCTCCAGCACGTTCCGCTTGATCACCGCCGGGGTGAACGTGCCGTAGTAGCCGAGGCCGATCATCGGCGTGGCCACCGTGTTCTTCGCCGCGATCGACCGCAGCTCGGCGATCGTCTCCTCCTCCGAGGCGGCCGGCGGCAGCGACAGCGTGCCGTGCCAGCGGATCACCTCCGGGATCGCGGCGTCCATCAGGGCGTCCAGCGACGCGTACCCGATGATCTTGAGCATGTGGGTCTGCTCGTCGGGATCCGGACCGATGTGCCGGGATGCGAACGTCATGGCGGCTCCAAGCCAGAGGCGAAGGTCGACAAGGCGGCCCTCCCCCTCTGTCATACCCGCCCTGGGAAGACGGGCACTTCAGAGTCGCTTGCCCACGCGGTCCGTTTGCCTGAGAGGTTCCGGGGAGGAATTGCCCCTTCGGCGCCACCCAGCCCGCCGTCGGGGAACGGCGGCCCGGCGGACTCTCCCGCATGGCTGCCGAACAAGCTACCAGTGACAACGTTTCAAACGGATGTATCTAGGGTGTTGATGTGACCTACACCCCCGCGGGCAACCGCTACGACTCGATGACCTACCGGCGGGCCGGCCGCAGCGGCCTCAAGTTGCCGGCGATCTCGCTCGGCCTGTGGCACAACTTCGGCGACGGCCGCCCGCTCGACCGGCAGCGCGACATCGTCCGCCGCGCCTTCGACCTGGGCGTCACCCACTTCGACCTGGCCAACAACTACGGGCCGCCGCCGGGCAGCGCGGAGAGCAACTTCGGCCGGCTGCTCGCCACCGACCTGGCGCCGTACCGGGACGAACTGGTCATCTCCACCAAGGCCGGCTATGACATGTGGGACGGCCCGTACGGCGAGTGGGGCTCCCGGAAGTACCTGGTCAGCTCCCTGGATCAGTCGCTTACCCGACTCGGGCTGGACTACGTCGACATCTTCTACCACCACCGGCCCGACCCGGAGACCCCGCTCGAGGAGACCATGACCGCGCTCGACGCGGTGGTCCGCGCCGGCAAGGCCCTCTACGTCGGGATCAGCAACTACTCGGCCGAGCAGACCGCCCGCGCCGCCGCGATGCTGCGCGAGCTGGGCACCCCGCTGCTGATCCACCAGCCGTCGTACTCGATCCTCAACCGCTGGATCGAACGGGACAACCTGCTCACCGAGCTCGAGACGGCCGGCGCCGGCTGCATCGCGTTCAGCCCGCTGCAGCAGGGCCTGCTCACCGACCGGTACCTCGGCGGCATCCCTGCGGACTCACGGGTGCGCACCAGCGTCTTCCTGAACGAGAGCGACCTGGACAACCGCACGTTGGCCCGCATCCACGCGCTGAACGACATCGCCAAGCGCCGCGGCCAGTCCCTCGCCCAGCTGGCCCTGGCCTGGGCCCTGCGCGACGAGCGGATGACCAGCCTGATCATCGGCGCGAGCAGCGTCGCCCAGCTGGAGGACAACGTCGCCGCCCTGGACAACCTGGCGCTGACCGCCGAGGAACTGGCCGAGATCGACGCCTCCGCCCTCGACCTGTAGACCGGGCAGGGTTCGCGTCCTCAGCCGAACCACCAGGCGCTGAGCAGGTAGACGACCAGCACCCAGACGGCCGCCACCAGGTATGTCGCCAGCCCGCTACCCACGAACGGCACCAGCAGCAGCAACCCCAGGAGAGCGGCCAGGCCCGCGATCAGCTCGGCCCGCCACGGCTCCGGCGCCCGGTCCGTGCTCTCCCGGCGGGTGGCGCGCAACGCCGGGTAGCAGACGGCCGCGAACACCACGACCCACAGCACCCGCGAGGTCACCAGCAGATCGACGAGGCCGGCCGCGAGCGTCACGAAGGCCACCAGCAGTCCCGTCGTCACCACCCGTCGGCGCGCCTCACTCATGCGCCCAGCGTGACCCGCCGACGCAAGCAGCGAGGCGCCGGGCACGTCGCGTACAGCATCCTAGGAACCTAGGGTCTTGTGGTTCGGGCGGGTTGTCGGTTTACGCTGATCGCATGCCCGCCCCGACCCGCGACGCACCGGTCGTCCACCTCGCCCGGCCGCACCGGCCGGTTCTGGTGGCGGGCACCCTCGGCGAGCTGACCGGGCCCACCGCCGGGCTCGTCGAGCTGCCGCTGCGGCTCTGGTGGGGGCCGCGCGGGACCTTCGATCTGGCCCAGCCCACGATGCTCGCCTGGATGTACGAGAACGTGCTGCGCGAGGCGATCCGGGTCGGCGAGCTGCGGGACTACCTGGACGGTCCCACCCTCGTACGGGTGTGGCCGCAGTTGAATCTCCCCCGCGCCGTGCGGGCCGCCTGGGAGGCCCGGCACCCGCGCCTGCGACACGCCCGGTGAGCGTCGAGACCTTCTACCGGGACGTCGCCAAGGTCGCGCTCACCGTCGCCACCAAACATGGCTTCGTGCTCGGCGGCGGGGTCGCGTGGCTGGTCAACGGCCTGGTGGCCCGGCCGACCGAGGACGTCGACCTGTTCACCGACACGGCCGGCGGGGTCGCCGCGGCGGCCGGCGAGGTGACCGCGGCGCTCACCTCGGCCGGCTACCGGGTGGTCCGCGAGGAGGGCGACGAGCTGTTCGCGGGCATGGACGAGGACCTGCGCGAGTTCGTGGTCAGCCGGGACGGGCAGGCGCTGCGGCTCACGCTGTGCCGGCTCGACCGCCGCCGGGCGCCGGTGGTGATGGACCTCGGGCCGGTCATGCACCTCGACGACCTGATCGGCACCAAGGTCGCCGCGCTGGTGAACCGGCGCGAGGTCCGCGACTACATCGACGTGGCCGCCGCGCTCGACATCTACCCGCTGTCGCACATCCTCGAACTGGCCGCGCGCGCCGACCCCGCGATCGACCCGGAGGACGTGGCCGACGCGGGCCGCTACCTCGATCGGCTGGACGACGCCCGGTTCGCCCTCTATGGCCTGGACGCGCCGCAGATCGCCGAATTGCGGGACCGGCTCGCGCAGTGGCCCCGCGGCTGAAACGCCCGGTGCCGTCCCCCTCGGCGCACCGCCACCCGGCGGCGATGGCGAGGTCGCCGACCAGCAGGCTGACCAGCGGAAACGTCACCCCTCCCACCGGCTTTGCTCTGCGTACCTTTACGCACCGAAATCGAGCGGGCGTTCGCTTTCGGTGCGTAAAGGT
>Ga0307509_10007064_pt1 | contig 14836 bp, 21 predicted proteins | sample 10_EM_MG_FD_202245 | JGI IMG/M metagenome (GOLD analysis project Ga0307509, IMG submission 202245) | Populus trichocarpa ectomycorrhiza microbial communities from riparian zone in the Pacific Northwest, United States - 10_EM | ecosystem: Host-associated > Plants > Roots > Unclassified | place... | reverse complement strand
AGTATTTTGGGAGATCGAGGGTTGAGAAATTGAGGCGGGGATGGGGTGGGATTGAACCTGCTGGTTCGGTTGTTGCACCTGCTGAGGCAGGCTCTGTTGGAAGAGGGCGGAAGTGACTGGGTTCTGCTGAGTTTGAGTCTTGGTGGGGGATATGGAAGGGGGCTGAGACACAGGTACAGGTACCGGGGCAGGAGCTGGTTGAACGGGTTGTACCAGCTCCTCCGTTGGGTGTTTCACCTCCGTGGGGGGTGTAACACGTTTTGGCTCCGGTGCAGGCTCCGGTTCAGCCTGTTTGGGTTCATGAACTGGTTCACTGTGGGCACTGTAAGGAAAAATGCTTGGTAAACAGATCATGGGATACGCACCCATCGATACCATCGCCTCCCAAGCGTAAACTACCAAACTGCATACCAATCTTCTCGATGTTCGGGGTGTAGTTGCCCGTGGGCATCACGACGGCCTGGTCCCCGGTCTTAAACCTTGCATTATGCCTATGGGCGGCGGAGGAAGAAGGCCGCTTAACAGCGGAGGTGGGAGTAGGTGATCGCTCGACTTCCTGGTTCTGAACCTGGGCGGGTAAAGCGGACAGAACAGGCTCTTGTACCTGGGGTGAGGCTGGTTCGGGAGAGCGAGGGTTGGGGGGCTCCTCGACCTCTGATTCCGGCCCTGGTGCAGGTTCTGGTTGTGTTTGGATCACTGGTGCCTGGGGTTCTTCTTCCCATGTCGACTCTTGCACGGTGGTAGGGTCTTCCCAAGCAGTTGGGACGGGGGGTTCAGGTTCTGGGGGTGTAGCGGCTTCTTCGGCCCTGGGTGGCTGTTCAGATAGACCGGGAGGTGGGGCGGGAGTGTGGATTGGTTGCGGTTGAGTGGGAGCAGGGGGGGGTGTCAGTGCGACCTTCTCTTGTGGACTACGTATCTGATCAGAAATATGGACAATATATCTGCACAGAAAGGGACATACCGCGCTACCTGAGCCCAAGATAACTTCGAAGTTGCGGGTTTCTTTGGAATTTGTTTGAGTTGTCCAGGGACGGGGGTGAGTGGTCCGGTCTGCACCGTTGGAGAGGGTGTACCGTTGGATTTCGTGTCCGCGCCCCACGTTGAGGTGGACTCCCCCCAAGTTGTGCCCGCAGCCTGAGAGAAGTCGTGCACTTGATCAATGGGAGTTGGTTCGGATCCCCAAGCGAGGGTCGAGAGGGCGCTTTCATCCTTGAAGGCGGGGGTGGAGGGATCTGCAGTATCTGCGCACCACGTCGCCATGTCCACCGGCTCGGCACGACCAGAGGCCTGAGCTCGATGTCCGTTCGCGCCACCACGACCGGGGGCACCACCTCGGGAAATACCACCTCGACCACCGCGGAGCCCGCCTCGACCACGTCCACCACCACGAGAGTCAGCCCTGTCCCTGGGAGCATTGCGATCTTTGGAGTCCTGGACGGGGTTTTGATGCTTTTTGTCCTTCTTGCGGTGAACGGAACCCCACTGTTCAGCTTGACCTTTAAGAGAGGGATTCAGCGAAAAGGAACGATCGCGAGGCAGTATCAGGGAGACCTTCGCTGATTCGGGTAGCGGCGAGTTGAATGTCACCGTTTACTTCAGCTAGCAGGCTTGAAAGGTCTGAGGAGGGAGAAAAAGAGTGAGTTGAGCGTGTCGCGTGTAACGGCGGGGTGATGAACCTTCGGTTGACCAGGTGGGGAAGAGTTCCTTGAGGTGGTGTGTTTTTTGACGGTATTTATCGTGAGCCTGGTCGGTTGTCGGCTGGCGACGATAGGAAGAGTACGCTGTCGACATGGTCGTGGTCAATGTCAAGTTGTGAGAGAGTGGGAGGCAGGGTGGCGGACAAATATTTGGTCCACCACTTCCACTTCGCTACAAGTTATGGCGACGACGACGGCCGCAACACCCAACCAGCCAAAGGACAGACAGCAGAAACGGGTACGACCGCCAGGCCTGACGTTGGATTCGAAACGAAATCCAGCCAATCTCTCAATCCAACTTGACTCGGCATCAAGTGCAACGGACTCCCCGTCCAGCACCTCTGGTTCACCCATCGACGGAATTCCAGGCTACGATGACACAGAAGACGAGCTCGGGAAAGACCTCGCCGTTCTGGAGAGATTGCGGCAGAATGTTCAGAAAAATCTCCGTCTCAGGCCGCTCAACTCGTCCGTTGTGATTAGGAACAGGACACCCCATTCCCCAACGATGCAGAGGGGTCCCCTGCACACTGCCCCCGTCCGGTACGATGCACCCAGACCGCTTTCAAGCGATTTCGTCGCCAGTCCGACCTCCGCGACCTCCAGTGTTTATTTCACCCCCAGCTCCGATACTCCTATGAGCGCTTATTTTGGCTTTCCTGGGCCTACAGCTGCTTCTGGTCTCTTCTCACCCCCTCCGGGCTCTCACACCTCTCCGTCCAAACCCGGCGCCATCCAGTACCATTCCCTTCACTTCCTCGTATCGGAGTCCCCCCGCCCATTGCTCATCGACACTCGACCGCTCAATACCTTCCTCCTGTCTCACCTTCGACACAGCATCAATCTTGCCATCCCGTCCCTCATCCTAAAGCGATGCAGGAAGCCTGGGGCAGGTCCTCAATCTATTGACGCCTTACGTCAGTATATCACTACAGATCGTGGCAAACAGCTCTGGGATGACACTATGAAGAATGGCGACTGGGACGGCAACGTCATTGTCTACGACGAAGACATGGACGAGAAGTACAAGACCACCATGCAGACAACCGCCTGGGCGCTTTTACCGGTTCTACCACAGATGATTCCCCAAGGGACTATCGAGTATCTCCAGGGCGGCTTATCCTCCGCCCGAGCGGACCCTTCCACCCAGGATCTATTTATGTCTGGGGATTCTGACACACCGCTTGAACAACGGCAGTTCAAACCCAAAAAAGGCGGCGGTCTCTCGCAGCTTGACACTCTTGCGGCATCTCGCTCTAAGCAGCTACCCCAGATCGAACAGGATACGCCCCAGTCACCTTTACCCCCCGTTCCCATCGCCGCACCTATCCATCCTCCCGCCCCGGCCCCCACTCCCCCCGTGGTACTGTCACCTTCGCGCTCTTGGACGATGAGCAGTATCGACACCGGCTCCCCGTCGCCCCCACCGCGTCAAATCGCCAAGCGACCCAGCGTCCCGAGTCTCCGGAAGATCGACACCCAGTCCATTGAGCGGCAACCGAAACTATCCCTTAAGACGCAGTTTTCAAAGTCTGCCACTCATCTCACCGGTCCCGCAAAGCCCTGGAATACCTCGCGACCGAGTCCGTTAAATATCCCTCCTCCACCGTCTTCCGCCTCGTTTCTCAATCCCAGTTTCCCATCATCAATATCCGGTTCGTCATCAACGACACCGGGATCACAATACCTTAGCGTGGATCGCTCAACTACACCCTCAACCGGGCGTTTGTCCGTTACCCCGACCCACTCTCGGCCGGGCACTCCCAGAACCCCAACCACACCCCTGCCCCCTTCCCCAATGACCGCCAGACAAGAAGACATGGACCCTCCAACTACGGAGGAGGCTTTCCCTGTCTTCACTGTTTCCACCGTCCTGCCAAACTTCTTGTTTCTTGGTCCTGAGCTAACCACCGAGGACCACGTTCAAGAGCTGTTGGCGCTCGGGGTCAAGCGGATCTTAAACATCGCCGCTGAGTGTGATGACGATCAGGGGTTGCGGTTAAGGAAGAGATTCGATAGTTACACCAAGATCCCGATGAGGGATTTCGTGGAGGAGGAGAATGTTCGCAAAGGGATCAGGAGCGTTTGTGATATTTTGGGTAGGTGCACTCTCCAGCCTATTGGAAATACGATGCAAACTTATCCACCCCAAGATGACGCCCGGTTACATTCCTCCCCTACGTACATCCATTGTAAAGCCGGGAAGTCAAGGAGCGTGACGGCAGTCATTGGATACCTGATCCATGCGAACCACTGGACGCTGTCTCGAGCGTATTCTTTTGTTCTCGAGCGACGAAAAGGAATATCGCCCAATATCGGTTTTGTGTCGGAGCTGATGAACTTCGAGGAGGAAGAGCTAGGAGGAAAGTCTGTGGGGGTGGTCAAGATGGATGGAGAGCAAGGTGAAAATAGTGTTCATGCTTCGAACGTTGTGGGAGCCGGCCGACGACCCGCAAACGTTCGGGAAAGCCTGCCACCAACGTTCAACGGGCACCTGTACACCTTCAGCGGAATGGAAGACGCCAACGGCCCGTTCCCTGATTCTGGGCAGGACATGGAAGTCAGGGATGCCTCTGGGAGGTACAGGCATGCGCGGCGGGCACCGGTCAACGAGACGACGTTACAGCCGACGAGGAGGGTCTCCAAGGCTGGATTGGAGAGTGGATTTGGCGAGATTGAATGGGATTGACAGAGACTTGAAGCCTGTATTAATACCTTTATCTTATTCTCTTGTTTTTTCTCGTAGCATCGCATTATTTACGCTCGGAACCCGACTTTCTCCTCGTTTTGCGTCTCACATCAGATGTCAACGGAGTTGATGCTTAGCTTCGACGCGCGACGCGTCTCAGCCTATCTCAGCTCGTTGGTCTCATCCATGGATCCGCTGAAGCCGATCCAGGTCTGCCTCCATCCCCTGCCTCCTTCCTCGGCAACTTCTCTCCTCAGGCGATGTCAGAAACGAAAAGCTGCTGCAGGATCTAGCGATTGTCCAGAGACTGATTTCCTCCGCTCGATAAAGGCCACCCTCCACGGCCCCAACCCCCCGCAGGGTTTAGAAACCAGCACTATCCACTCGCTCTACTACGAGGACGAGACCACGCTCGAGACAGAGTTGACTTGGGATGCCTACACGGTCGTTCTCAGTTGTGGCGGGGTAATTCGCAAGAAATGGGATTTCTCACAAGGCAATCAGCGGATACAATGGGCATGTATCGGACACCTCAGCCAACCGACGTCTATATTCTCCCTATCATCGACGAGTCCCGCAAGGTACACCTCCGACCTTCATTCGGGGCCCCCTCCCATCAATGGTTCTCCCACTCGAGAGACATTTGGACCATTTTCATCCGTTCAGCAAGAGCAGCACAAGGAAGTCGAGGCAGCATCGCGACCCAAGGGAACCTTCGTATTTTTCAGGAACATCGGCAAGGTGTTTCTCTCGAATGGTATCGAGTACACGTTCAACCTCCCGTTCGTCACTCGCAGAGCATGGCCCGCACATCCACATGGCGTAATCATACAGAGAGTCTTCGACCCCTCAGAACTTGAAGAAGCAAGGATCTCTGGAGACCCGCCATTACCCACTCTATTCTCCTTCACCAACCCTTTTGCGGAGGTCGCTGCCGTTGGAGTCTCTTCTCGGATACTGGGGGGGTTCGGGTCACGCCCGATTACCCTGGAGAATCCCCCCAGCCTCGCCGGCCACCAGGAGCAGATCCCGCCGCAAGAGATCGTAATCTGGGCCTCCCAGCGAGGCACCATTTCCCAAGACGACATCACGCTGACTCTGGACCCCGATGTTCACACCATGACACTTTGGCGATACGTATACGTTGATCCGGATGGGGAAAAACAAGGCAAAGACGGTGACGAGGATACGCGATCAACGATCTCCGCTACTTCGGAACTCGAAGTAGAGAGCCTTCGGCCCTGTTTCTGGTTTGAAAAGCTGGTGTGTTTCAACGTCCCACAGATAGAGTGAGCGCGTACGCTTCTCCTACACATCCCCCGGCCGTTGTAACCGAAATTTCCGTTCCTCCAGCTGCGAGGAATGGGGAAAGATCACCGCCGCCACCTTCGACGACCGGTGGGATCGAAAAGTTCAACGCTCACTCCTGAGCGTATGTTTCCCGAACGCCCAACTGCTCCGTACCATCGCTGTATGTAAACACGACGAAGGGGGTGTGAAGGTTGAGTTGCTGCAGGATATGCAGGCGACATCTGTGGCCCCCGTTCGCAGTACTCGACCGACTGTAAAGGACCTCCTGCTCGTCAAGCCTGATGGATCGCTTGGTATTCTCACCCACGGGATCAGGCAAATCAGTATCCAACCCTGGATAGGACACACGCAACGGGCGCCTCCCGAGATGGAAGTCGACGCTGGTTCTCGGTCCACCACGAGCCTGAAGGTTGTGAGGGTCGAGGAACACACCGAATCCTGCGCGACGTTCGTCATGGGCAACGGAGAGAAGATGTATGGGAGCCTCGTTTTTTCCTCGCCAGACATCCTCGTCCATCGTTGTTTCGAGGTCCTCGCAATGGCACTCACTTCGGAGCTCGCTTTCGCAATTCGCCTCGAATTCTTGCACCTCTGGCATGAACAAGGTCTATTCACGATGGGAGACACTGTGCTCGTCTGTTTCCGCCGGGCCCTCTTCAAAATCCTTCGTATTAACGACCCAGATCCAGAACCAATGGCCCTCGGTTGGGATAACCTTTCTCAATCCCCCTTATTCGACGACTTGAGCGAAGACGTGTCACTCCTGGGACTCGCCCATCCTCCTTCAGTCCGGAAACGCGCCCCTACGGACTTTCATATCATCAAACCCCACCCTCTCGCTGGTGCCGCCCTGAACGCGCTTCATCACTTGGCTGAGGATATGAGAATAAATCTTGGACAGCAAGTATTGGTGTTGCGAATCGTCCCCATTATTTGCACAATGGCTCTCGTGATGCGACCAGAGTGGGCAGACTATTGGAAAAGGTTGTGTCCGGATATCACCCTGACGCTTCCGTCTACCCTTCGACGTCGGTATTTTTTCCCCACCGCGGGGTGATTACTTACTGCACTTTCTTTGCTACGCAGCTGAGTACTTCGACGACAAGTTACCTCAATGGCCCCCAGACCTCTCGATCGCCCTCTATTCCCGCCTGACAAATCCTACAGCCAACGTACCCTGGGTGTACACGTACCGAATAGCGGCTCAACATAAGGTCCCCCCTTCCCTCGAATATGGACGCGTCGAGCCGTTGTTCCGCCTCTTGCAGATCACTCGACCCTACAGCACGCTGGGGGACCCAAAAATCACGGACACGAGAGCGAGGGCTGAGATCGTAATCCAGCTGATGGTTCACCACAAAATTGGCCCTGATCTGCTGCGTCACCTGCCGCTCGGGATCTCTTCTCCTCTCCGGGAAGCCACACGGACCGGTCAATTGTCGCCTTCCGGTGAATGGCCAATTGGGGCATATCAACTGATCGGGAGGGATGACCTTGCAGAGGGTGTTGGCTCTTCAGCGGAGCACATGAACAACGGCGGGTACAAAACAGTGAAACAGTGGCTGGTATGCGCCTTCGTTTTCCTCCTTCATTTGACGTTTCCTTGAAATATCACTAGAACACGACGAACCGAAAAAGCATGGCAGACGTAACGCGGGGCGGGCTGGTTTCCGCATCGATGCCCGCCAATGCCACCGTCTCCGGAGTTGAACTAGACATGGAAAACTTTACAACCATCCGATTCGGCCAAGACAAGCGCATAGATGAAGTAGCTCGTATGCTTTGTTCTTCTCTGGTTCCTCCAATCAGAATGTTAGATAGACCGGAGCTCAAGTGCGTTCTCTTGTTTTTGCACGCGGACCGTGGTGCTGATAGGTTGTTACTTCCGTAGTGAGCATGATCTGGCCAAGGAACAACAACATCACGTCCTGCGACTCGCCGAGAGGACCTTGGCTCTGCCACTGGGCCGAGCACTGTTCACATTCGGATCCGTCACTCAAATCACCCGGGAGGCATACATCATTCCAAAGATGGAGTTCGCCCTTTCACTACAACCCCAGAACGTGGTCGTGTATCCAGAACCAGGGAAAATTCCCTTCGAGTGCCTCTGGTGGGGAGATTTCCATAACGGTGTCGCCGCTGGCCTCCGGATATCGCACTCGCTCAAGTCCGTCGATAGCTCCTGGATCAAGTTCAACAAGCCGATGGAGCTGACACCCGAACATGCGGGTTTCATCTACGCTCTCGGCCTCACTGGACATCTGAAGGAGATGCTGACATGGAATACCTTCGGATACCTCACTCCGAAACACGACATGACGTCCATTGCGGTCCTGTTGGGATTGTCTGCTGCAAATGTCGGGAGCGGAAACCGACACGTTGCCAAGTTAATTGCCGTACACACACCTTCAATGCTCCCAACTCCGTCCGTCGATCTCAACGTGTCATTGATTACACAAGCCGCGGCTCTCGTCGGACTCGGCCTCTTGTACATGGGGTCGAAGCGAAGACATACAGCCGAACTCTGCCTTACTCAAATCAGTAGGAAGGACTTGGTCCAGCCAGACCTGAGCAACGAACACCGAGAGGCGTATACAATCGCTGCCGCGTTGGCGTTTGGGATGGTGATGTTGGGAAAGGGTAGCTCAGTCCCTGCAGACATTCAGATGGCCGAGCGGCTACGGATACTCGTTCACGGAGAAGGACCGGTTTCAAAGAAGGAGCGACTATCTTTTGATATAAACCTTACGTCCCCGGCGGCCGCTATGGCGCTTGGGTTGATGTATCTCAGGACAGACCGGAGGGATATCGCCGACATATTGTCGATCCCCGACACCACGCTTGGCCTTAACCGGGTTCAGCCCCACTTCCTGTTGATTAGGACGTTGGCTCGAGCGTTGATCATGTTCAGTTCCGTGGAACCAAACAATAATTGGCTCAATGCTCAAATACCGCCGGCGATCTCTCGTGCGATGCAAGGGCGCCTTCAAGGACAAGTGGTGGACGATGCGTTCGAGCTCGCGTACTACAACATCATTGCGGGTGCTTGTTTTGCAGTCGCTCTCAAGTACGCGGGCACGGCGAGGGAGGAAGCGTACCTGCTCATCATTGGGTACTATGATATGTTCAGTCGACTTGCCTACACAAACGGTTTGCTGGCCACCCTTTGAATGTGCCCTGTCACTGATATAGTCCACGATGTCACTAGGCCCAGCGTTCGATATGAGAATCAAGCGCGCTGCGATCAGGGATGGCCTGAACCTGATTTCTCTCTCCGTAAATATGGTAATGGCCGGGACCGGAGAAATCAACTGCCTCCGGAGGCTTCGTTACGCCTACGGGATGTACAACCAGCCGATCCGATATGGGGCGCATATGGCGACATACATGTCTCTGGGAATGTTGTTCCTTGGCGGAGGCAGGTATACGCTCGGTACTTCTGATGCCGCCATCGCGTGTATGGTCACAGCGTTCTTCCCGCGATTCCCGCAAGTCTCCTCGGAGAACAAGAGCTACCTCCAGGCATTGCGTCATCTGTGGGTATTGGCCGTGGAGCCGAGGTGCTTGATCGCGAGAGACGTGGACTCGAAGGAAATCGTTTACCTGCCAGTGAAGATTAAGGTCCGGGATGGGGGCGAGGTGGGAACGACCCAACTAATTTCACCAACATTGATTCCGGACCTGGACAAGCTGGCCTCTATTCGAGTGGATACCCCGAGATATTGGCCCTTCTACCTGGACATCGCCAACTTCCCAAGACACAAGGAGTCCCTGCTGAAAAGCCAGACACTGTATGTCAAACGACGGACAGCGTTCCTAAGCTACATGGAGGATCCGAAGGGCAGTCGAAGCCTCTTGGTCAGGACCGGGTCATCGACCAGCGATGCCGCGACACTTGACTTCCCAAAACTCAGGGATACAAAGGTCCATCCCGCTGGCGATTTGTATCAATTCATCTCCTCATCTTCCAACGATCCCTTATTCCTGGCTTTCGCGGACCAACTGTGCCGAGATGATGGAGAGACAGAAGAGGAGAAGGTGTTCCGAGCCTATTGCCACGCCTCCTTGTTGGACACCATTTTGCAAGACAAGCCGCTCACGCTCCAATCACACCTCACTCTCTATCGGTACCGAACGATGCGGCGGACCTCGAGGTACTTCAATCTGCGCCTAGAAGACCTACGTTATGTCGCAGATTTCTATGGGAAGGTTTACGACAGGCGGTTCAGTGGGAGATCGGAGAACAACCCGAGACCACCGCTCCTTAGAGAAAACACGGCACTGGGCGCACTACACTCACTCAACGAACAACTCAACCTCGTTAGGGCCGATCCCGAATTCTCGAGGATCCTGAGGGTGTACGTCCGTGGTCAGCCTGGGGTCTTGCTCGGTGGTGGGGGTGAGGTTTCTGCCGGAATGGCGAAGGATTTGGCATGGTATCTCCAACAAAACGGTGTACCGCCATCGGGAGTGTTGGTTTTGTTGAGAGACTTGGCGAGGAAAGCGCACGAACAGTGTTTGGGTGGACCAGAACCCGAAGGCACGAAGGATGCAGAGACATTGGACGAGGGTATCCGTGAGGTGTTGCATGTCACCGCCGCAAGCGTCGCGGGAGGACTGGGTCAAGGGTGGACCGCCAGATCATTAAGCGAGGTTCTCAGGTTGTGGAATTAACGGTGGTTAGGAGACGCATGTCTAGTAGGCGCCCCGTACGATACACGTCGAATTCGATGTGATATCTCCCGCTTCTCGGGGTTTAATTCAGCTGGTCTTCTTGGTACGGCCACACGGTGGGGAAATGTAGCCCAGAACCCATAAATATATAAAACCCATTAAAAGTATTATCTATAGCGAGAAGGCACGGGGCAAGGAACAGAGAATGAAAAAGCCTATGCGCATGGGAGCATGTAAGGAGATAGCATATGAGAGCGAAGAAGGCTCAGGAACTGCAGAATGTCTAGTAACACAGGGTTCGTCTAACAGGGGATATCGCACGAGAAAGGGGGGAAAACGGCTGGGCGTGGCAGGAGAACAATCCGAGTTGGCGGAGTATACAACTGGCGAGGGATGGTGACAGATACAGACAACGAGAAGAAAGCGGGAAAAAATACAGCAGCCCACTCGTCACCAGGTCAAGAGACGGGGCTGGGCACAACGACTTAGTCTTGATGCGCGAAGACAGGGGGCTTCCTGAGGCCAGCCTCGATGACAGCAGCACGGCGGAGCTTAGCGGCCTAAAGAGCGCACACGGGCGGCGATTAGAAACATCCATGTGGTGAAGGCATAGGGGATCACTCACTTCGTTCAGCCTGTCCAACATTTGGACGGTGGTCTCCCAGTCGACACAGGCATCAGTGATGCTGACACCATACTTGAGCCCAGAGGGGCCTGATGGGGAGGAGCGCATCAGCATCAAACAATGGAGTCGGGGGAAGTCAATCGTACCATCTTCAGGAACATCCTGCCTGCCGCCGTTGATGTTGGACTCTATCATGACGCCGGTGATGGAGCGGTCGCCAGCGATCAATTGCTCGCAGATGGAGTCGACGACCTTCGGTTGGTTGAGGTGGTTCTTGAGAGAGTTTCCGTCTAGACCGGGATAATCAGCAGGAATCGCGGGCGCTCTTCAAGCAGTGACGTACGAGAGCAGTCGACCATGATGCTTGGTTTATACTGAGGACGGGACTTCTCAAGAGAAGTAGCAGCAGCCTTGACGTGTTTAGCCTCATAGTTGGGACCCTTGGAGCCTCCTCGGAGGATGACGTGGACATCCTTGTTACCGGTGGTCTTGACGATGGCAGCAAGGCCATTCTCGGTGACACCCATGAAAGCGTGGGGGTTGGAAGCCGACTTCATGGCATCGACGGCGACACTGACACTTCCATCAGTCCCTATGTGGGAGAATGTCAGTGAGACGAACGAAGCGCATATAAGGGGTTCGTGCTCACCGTTCTTGAAACCGACAGGGAAGGAGACACCGGAGGCGAGCTCGCGGTGGAGTTGGGACTCGGTGGTACGAGCGCCGATAGCACCCCAAGAGATGAGGTCAGCGATGTACTGGGGCGAGACGGTGTCGAGAAGCTCGGATCCGACGGGGACACCGAGGTTGGTAAGGTCGCACAAGAGTTTACGAGCGAGGCGTAGACCCTTGTTGATCTGGAAAGACCCGTCGAGGCCTGGGTCGTTGATGAGACCTTTCCATCCGACGGTCGTGCGTGGTTTCTAATGGAGGGTCAGCAGCCATCCTCACTCGATGATTTCCACACGTACTTCACTAGACGGAGGTAGGAGACGAGTTAGAAATGAATGAGGGAAGATGGGGGGGGAGCGAGGGGCTCACAAGTAGGCACGCATGACAATGAGGAGGTTGCCCCATTCGGGAATCTTAGATTTGAGGAGTTCCGCATAAGCGATGGCCTGCTCGGGAGAATGGATCGAGCAGGGGCCAACGATGACGAGAATCCGATCATCGTTTCCGGCCAAAATTCTAGCGGAATTGTAGCGGGCAGAAGCGATGGTTTGCTGAGAGAGGGCGGAAGAGACGATCTCGTGACGAAGTAAGGCAGGTTGGACGAGGGGGTCGTACTGGAACGAAATCGAGTCAGAAAGGGAAAGGGCGAGGATCGTGGAGGTTAGGGGCGTACTCCAACGACACGGCGGTCCTGAATGTAGCCTTGGAACTTGCCCGCACTAGCAGGAACAGGGGAGACACCACCGGGAGTGTAAGCGGAAGACATGTCTTTGGCGATTGCTAAGGGGCGAAGAGGTTGAGGAGGGATGAGAGGGGAGAGAAGAAAGTGGGAGAAAGAGAAGAGCACTGACGAAACCTCCAGCGACCGTTCGCCTTTAAATCCATTCTCGACTTTTCACTCGGATGGCGTCTCAGAGGCCGGCCCACGTTTTTTGGATAAAAATGGAGAGAAAGGTGGATAATACCACGTGATGTCCGCTATCCGCGTTCCCCAATCGAGATCGAAAATTTCCTTTTACGGATAGCCGAAACCTCTCTGGCGATAAACCGACAACGCGACCCCGGCGAGCATCAGGAAATGGAGATGCAGCCAGCCCTGCAGTCCAAGGCGACAGCAGCGGGAAAAACTCGACTTGTGGAACTGAACCCAAAGCCAGGGTTCTGTGTCAAGACCACGTTTGAAAGACCACCTGGAGTATGTCTGGATCATCTCTGCACCCGGTTGGACACCTGAAGCACGGCGGTATGCCCGATCTTAGAACCGTCCCACCATATCTCCGCAACAGCCAGGCCTTAAGCTTTTCGTAAATTTCGGATGGGATCCAAACGTGCCGCAGCCACCCGTGGCAACGGAACACGAAATCAAAGACGCGATGGAGGCCAGAGGCGGCTGGTTCGTGCCAGTGCTGATTTCTGCTCTGAGGCAAACGGCGGACAAGGGTTCGGAAGTTATTGTTCACCCGCGTGGTTTTATTCTTATCACCGTTCATTCTAGCGGGTAAACCCTCGGTCGTCGTCGATGCTGTGTTTCATTCGTCTTTGGAGGAGAGACCTAGGATTGACCCGGAGTTCAAGATGTTTCTCATCCGTGCGCGCTACCTTTCGATCTTCCGAAGGTTATCTTACGATGGGTGATGGGATGCAGAGTTGGCGTTCCAGCACATCGAGGAGCAGTTCGGATGTCTGCTGTCACCCTCCATCTCGACCCCAAACATCCTCTCAAAGGGGAAACTGGACTCCCGGTCCGTAAATGTCCCGCTCTCTCTTTACGGCCTATACGAAGAGCCGGGGACGGCCACGCCGGCGTCAGAAGAGCCACCAAATTGGAGTTGCAGCGTGAAGGATGGGGGACACACGTTGGTCGTCACCCTCTCCGTCCCAAGACTGGTCCGACCCCTTTCTTTATTCCGATGCGCAGATGCTGACGTTGATCACGTGAAAGTCCGACCGGAGCGCGGTCGACAAGGCCACGCTGGACCTGACCGAGCCGCGTCGGGTTTCGTTCAAGGTTGTCGGACTGTACGCTTTGGACGTCAGCGTGAACCGAAACGATATCAGGGAATTCATTTTTGACATTGACGGCGCCAGATGTGAATGGATTTTATCGGAGAGAATAATTCAGATTCAGATTCCCCTTCTTCCCCTGACATCTTAACTTCCAAGTAACGCGTATCCGCTCCCCTGTGGGCCATACAGCTGTCGTATGTGTTAATCACCCCAATCAATTCATCTCTCGTAACGGCGGTAGAAAATGTCTTACCTTTGCATAACATCTGTGACAATAAGGCCTTGCGTCTCTCTCCGACAATCTTCCTGGGCCCAACCGAGAGTCACATTCGGAGCACCGTAAGCATCCCTTGTGGAATGTTTGTCCGATTGCTTTTGTCTATGTAAACGTCAGCTTTTGATCAGGACTCATCTCTCTCTATCCACTCACTTGCTCGGCGAAATAGACCAATTTCCCACACTTTGGGCACACCGGCGTGCCTCCACCCCACTGTCGGTTCGTCCCTCCCCCAACTCCAGTCAGACCCCGTCCGTATCTCGTTCCAGTCGCGGTTTGCACCAAAGGTGCTACAACGTCCTTCCGGCCCAATGTGACCGCGCCCACCGTTTCACCCATTTGCGGACGCTGCGGCCCATTCACACCATCGGTACTCTCGTCCACCACATGGTCGTCCCCCCTATGTTTCGTGGGAGATAACGGCGACCGGCCGGGAAGATCGTTCACCCTAATTCGACCGCCGCCTGTCCGTAACTCTGCATCTCCCGTCACCTTGGGCTTGGTCACTAACGACGGTTTGGGCGGGGGCGTGGTAAAAGATCCCCCAGCAATTGCCGCCTCGATCGAGCCCGGTGCTGGGTGCGGAGGAGAGGATGGAGGAGAGTCTAACCCCCTGGCGTTTCTACCGGGTGAAGTTGGTGGAGACAGTCCCATGACTTGGTCACGGTTGGGCAAGTTTGCGTGACGGAGGTCTTTCGTTCCAAAGTTCTTTATATGACAGTTCTTGCTATATCCAAGGAAAATATCTTCTGAACACTCGAGGGGTCAGGTGGGGTGGGGTCTAACTGGGCTCACCAGTAGGGCTACAAACGTCCCCCCTTGGGCGTAAGTTTCGGCAAACTGGCTAAGGCATGACACACCTCTTCGTCGTGCTCAACCAAGGA
>Ga0307509_10007063_pt1 | contig 14836 bp, 25 predicted proteins | sample 10_EM_MG_FD_202245 | JGI IMG/M metagenome (GOLD analysis project Ga0307509, IMG submission 202245) | Populus trichocarpa ectomycorrhiza microbial communities from riparian zone in the Pacific Northwest, United States - 10_EM | ecosystem: Host-associated > Plants > Roots > Unclassified | place... | reverse complement strand
GAGGGGAAGAGGTCAGTAGGCTCGTGCGGGAGAATAGAAAGAGGAAGATTATGGATGAGGAGTTCGACACTTGTAGGTGCCTCCCTGAAAACCTGGAAAGGATTGTCCCCAACCGGAAAACTCTGATCGAGTTTCTTAGTCATTGCATCAAAGAAAGGGGAGTAAGCGGAAGCTGGGGTGTAGGGATTGGCAGTGAGAGTAACAGCCCCATTGCGATTGACGGAGGCAGTAAGGGAGAGGGGTAGAGAGCAGTTGGCCTCTTTAAGGACAGCAGCCATAATGTCGGGGAGGGTAGCAGTCATGCTGAAGGAATCATTTGGGAGGGTTGGAGAGGTGCGGGGGGCAAAGAAACGACGTTGGGCAGCTGGGAGCGGTGGGGGTCTTTTGGGGACAATACTCTTGCTTGACGCAGCGACTTGTGCTGCAGTGGCGCTTTTCTTGCCCTTACCGCCCTTCCTGGTAACCTGTGCCCAGGTTTGATCTTGAGGCTGCGGGGGATCAGAAACGGAGCAAGCGGGAGGGGGACCGGTATGGAAGAGTGAGGTAGCTCGGTATCGCTCAGAGTAAAGTTTGGCTTCCTCTGATTGGGGGTGACGAGAGGCGAAGAGGATAGCCGCTTGGGGTGAGTCCGGGTGGCATTTAGCCTATGTGTCCGGGTTGCCATACCACTTTCCCTCAAAGAGGAAGGGGAAGTCCGTGGCGGCGACCGTACGAGACGTGAGGCGGGTGGCGAGTTTCTTTTTCTGCTGAGCAGGTTTAGCTTGGGCAGCAGGGGCGGGAGGGGGTGGCGCTAGTGGTTGTTGGGGTGCCACTTGTGTGGCGCGGTGTGAGGAGAGAGCAGCAACACGAGAGGACAAGTCCTTGAGGGACGCCTCCAGGTTGGATGTGGCTGGTGGTGAGGGGGTGGCTGAGCGCTCTGCGTTAGCGGAGGTGAGGGACTCAACCTGCGAAGTCAAGAAGGTAACAGACGCACCAAGCTCATTAACCATGGCGATGAGTTGGGTGAGAAGAGGGGCCATAGGCAGTTGGCTATCGGGGAAGGTGGCTGCGGAGCCATTGTAGACAGTGGGGAACGAAGCCGGGTCAAGGCGAGCGAGCCTGGCAGCATGCCCGAGGATATTAGCGACATTGTGAGCCTCCCCGGAGAGAGAGGCATGACTGGACTGCGAAGACGACGAACGAGAGATGGGATCAGCCCTACGATCCTGGCGGGAGGAGGCAGAGCGAGCAGGGTCAACAGCCGAGGCCAGGCCTGCACCAGTGGAAGCGACAGGGGTAGACGTCATCAGGACAAGGCCAACAGGTTCGGCCGTAGGACAGGCAGGAGGGGGAGAGTGAAAGTAAAGTCAAACTACCAGTTTGACTTTCCAAGAAGAAAAATCCTCTCAGCAAAGATGAAATATATATTTCACTTGAAAATGAAGCCCAAGTGAAAAGCCAAAATAGATGTATCGTGAAGAAATAAAGACCAAACCCTGAGGTTTATGATAGCCAAATGCGGTAAGAATTTTAAGCGAGAGGAAAATAGAGGGCGCGGAGCGGAGTTCTTGTACTTTAACAACAAATACATGATATAAAAAAAAAAAAGAGAAAGAAAAAAGAAAAAAAGAAGTACGACAGATAGAGCCAGGAACCTTCTCCCCTACACCTCCGGGGATTGAAATCTCAACACCATGGGAAATCATCACGGACGGTCCCCTCTCCCCTTCTTTGATGGCCTAGTTGCCTAGAAGGGTGAAGCTACTCCCCTCTGCCTCTCCCCTCTGATTCCCACCTGATGACATTGTCTACAGGCAGTCTTTGTCTAGGGGTTTCACGGTTACTCTCCCCACATTTCTCCGCACTGTGTTTCGCTGCCCTCACTTAACACTTTGCATAGTCAGCAACCCCCTTACCTCTTCAACGGGTCGGTCGCAGTCTCGGGCTATCGGTAAAGTAGTGGCCCCGCTGGCTCTGCTCTCTGGTATTGGACTTTCTCCGGAGAGTCCTGTCCGGTACGGTCGGCATCATCGAAAAATTGTGATCTCGTTTCGGTCGCCTTCCCTCGTACTTCTCGGTTTGGGTCTACCCCTCCTTTCTCCGCTCCTACGGTTTCGTCGGCTCGCACCCTACTGCCTTCCCTCCTTGGCTGGCACCCTACTGCCCTCACCGCCTGGCCTCTGTTCCCTCATGATGGTCTCAAGTTGGGATCTGGCATGGCTGCGTGCGTGCTGGTGAATTTCTCTTGTTCCAATCGGTATCATGCTGCCGCCTCTGTCCCTTGCAGGACATGCACCTCCCCCGCTCCTTTTTCCGGTGGGCCTACGGTCATTACTCTGTCCTGCCACACACTTCCTATGTGTTGGTTTGGATTCGGATCTCCCTCTGGGGTTCGCTTGCCCCTTCGGCCGGGCTTTACGCCCCGGGTACTTCTACCCCTTTGTGTCTGCTGTTGAGGCCATGACTTTGTCCTGCTGGCTCCTTGATCCCTTCCCTGATTCGTCAGAATTGGGCCTACTGTTGGTCTAAGGGTGGGCTGTCTACGGTTCTTGAGTTTTGGTGTTCCTTTCTAGATGGGCTTGAGGTTTCCTTACTTTGCCTGGGTTGTTCACTGTCAGGTTGGGGTTTTTTCTTATGGGCTGCACTGCACGTCTGCGGAGGTTTTTGGTTCGTGGTATTCAGGCCTGTACTTTCTCTGATAGTTTTTTATCCATAGCACCGGATAGTTCGTTAGTCCCAACGGTATCGGGCAGGGTCAGAGGGCTTTTAGCAGGAGGGATGAGGGATGGACTGTTGCTGGAGGTTATTTGGCTCGATACTGTAGGGTTAATGGGCCTTTGGTACCGAGTTAGCTTCTTAGCTTGACGAACAAAATTTAAAATAATATAAAAATAAAAATAAAAATATAAAAATATATAAATAAAAAAGTACGATAGTTAGAGCATCCTCCGTCTCCTCTACACCTCCGGCGATTGAAATCTCAACACCACGAGAAATCATCGTCACTTCAATCCACCCCCCTCTCCTCAGACATACCATATTGCCTCTGTCTGAGTGAAGCCATCTCCCTCCCCTCTTCCTTTCCCTTCTGATGGTCAGGCCTGGCGAGCTTGTTCCTAGGGGTTTGGTTGAGTCTGCCTTCACACCCGCTTCTCCGGGCTCGCTTAGGCAGCCCTCCACGGTCGGCAACCACTCACGCGTCAACGGTCGGTCTTTAGTCTGGGTTGATCGGTAAACTAGTCGTCCCCGGTGGCACTGCTCTCTGGTATTGCACTTTCTCCTTGGTGCTCTGCTGGTACAGTCGGACTTTTCGAAACATCGTGACCCTGCTTCGGTCGGCCATTTTCGTACTTCTTGTATTGGTTTGCCCTCCGCCCTCGCCCTCCCTGACGTTTGGATCAGCTGGCACCCTACTGCTCGTGGCTCTATGCCTACACCCAGCCTCTGTCTCCCTTCTGATGTCCTCGGACTAGGGGAGATATGTTATCCTTTCTTTCCCGGCTCCATTTCCCAGAATAGCCGACCAGATCTTCCTCCGACTGCCCCGAGCGTTCCCCCGTTTGGTGGCATTCTCTCGAACTCGGCTACTCTTCCACAGCCTCGGCTGGCGGGGCTATATGCCTCCGGGAACATTTCTCCCCTTGTTGTGTCCCCAAGAGCCATCATTCAGCAGACCCTATTCCCTCGGGAGCTGGTCGCGGAGGGGTTTTACTACGGTTTAGCTTATAGGTGGTTTGGCTAGGACAAGTGGGTTTGTTTTCCTTTGTTGGTTGTGTCTACTGTCGGTTGGGAAAGTTTTTCTTTTAGGCTAGGCTTTTGCAGGGGTTGTTTTGGCTTGTGGCTTTCAGGCCCGCTTTCTCATCTCCTTGTAGTTTTTACCCATAGTAATGGGCGGGGTTTTCTCTGTCGGGCAGGGTCACTGGATTTTAGCTTGGGGATGGCGGGATGGACTGTAGTTGCAGGTTTTGGACTATGTGGCCCATGCTTAGTTGAAAGGCCGTGGTACCTAGGACCGTGGGATGAGCACAGGTGTGCATTTGCCCTGATAGAAACAATTCACAATCGAGATTAAAAAAAAAAAAAAGGTTGCAGTAGTATGACACGCTTCCGCTCCGCTCCCCCCCCCCTACATTTCTCAACACCACGTCGCTTTGTACACGATCCATTCTCCCACAGAGTTCTTCCCTCTTGCTGGGCCTCGCGTCCCCACCCTTACCTCCAAACATGGCCTCCCACCAGGGTGGCCACCCGAGAAATACTACTGCTGCCTTGCTGTCCCCCCTCCCCACCACTGGACACCTCGACCACCTGGTTTTTCTCTTTCCTAAGAGCGCGGCTGACCTAGGGCTCTCAGCCGCACATTTCCCTCCCATCACACCTGCAACCATCTGCACTCTCTCTATCAGAGAACAAATGCTCCTCCATCTACTCTGCAGCTCCCTCGAATCGAGCGTCCACATAGCGACAGCCCTCGAAAACCTCTCAACCCAAGTCCACGACCTGTCCTCTCAGGTCGCCAACCTGGATCTCTCTCAACAGCCCCTGAACCTTGCCCCACCACCGGCATCCCTCTGCGATATTGCCCTCAGCCGCTCAGGCCGCTTTTCCCCACCAACGCCCTAACATGGCACATCAGCAAAAAAACTAGCTTGCGTCCTGTGCGTCCTATGTGTCTGACGCACCTGACGCACATAACGTCAATCGCGAATCGGGACGCCATGTCGATCCGACGTTGGGTCCTGATTTGCCTTTGTTTCCACCCTGAATCCTGATGCCACCCGGGCACAGATCTCTTCGCCCTGTGAGTCTTGACAGTGTCTCGTGCCCTGCTGCTGCGTCGTGACAGCGTCTGGTGCCCTGCCGCCACTTTCTGACAGCGTCTGGTGCCCTGCCGCCACGTCCTGACAGCGTCTGGTGCTCAGGGCTGTCGTCCTGGCGACCCATGATCACCCCTAAGTAATTCCCACGTCCTCTGATACTGGCCTCTTGCGTCCTGACGCCGGATCTCTCTCCCCCATAGTCAGGGCTTCTTTCATCTGGCCCTGTCCCGTCCAGATATCTCTGCTCTGTGGTCCTGCGTAATGATCTCATGATCCTGATCCATCATCTCGAGATGCGTGATGACTTCTTCCAGATTTTACTCCAAATACGGTGCGTCCCCTGATTCTTACACATGACATGTGCAGAGTGTCTGCGCTGCGATATCCTGACTCGGGTATGGTGTTCTGGCGCCCGATAAACTACTTCTGACGATGTCGCAACGTCTCGCGCAATGCATTTTCTTTCGCACCTCGCGCTCTGGCGATGAGCTCTACTATTTCCACTTTTGGTTCTGTCTTCTTAGGAATAAGAAATAATTATTACTATATCTTACTCTACAAACACACTATTTCCTATCTACCCTCTCATACGATTGCCCCCTTGCCCTCCTCCTCCGTTCCCAGGTCACTATGAACTGTTTCCTCGAGTTCTGGTTCCAAGATCTCAAAACTCAGAGATAGCTGACACGACAGAGTTGGGCTCACTGCGGCGTCCAATGTTAGCCCTACAGTCTCCGCTGGTGAAGAGTCTGGACTCAGAGGATCTGAATCTAGATAACTGAGAAGGCCCGCTGCTGACGCGGCACTGAAATTGAAAGACGCTTCCGCCGTCTGGGAACTGTTTTGGCTCACTGGCAGAGGCCCAAGATGCAGGTTATTCGGAGTTTGACTCCATGGTGCTCTCCATCGCTGAAGGTTGGTCGAACTTTGACCCTCTAGTTCTGCTGCCACAGCAGCCCAATCATCAGTGAAGCCTTCCCGGCGATCTTGTCGGACTCCATACTCTCACTCCATCTTTCCACGGATGGTCCCACAAATATTGTCCAGAATCAGAGTTTGAACCGAGTCGGGGCATGATGCCCGCGTTGGCCTTTGGCTCGCAAAAAGATCTTAAATGGTTGCCGTTAGGTTAGTCTTCTCAGGAAGAGAAAGGTCAGGGTTCTGGCTCACATCCGGTGGCTGCAGGCCTGAAGTCGCCCTGATCGTTATATACTCCTGTGTGCCATGCTCGCTGTAACGGGGGCACACTATGGAGAGGTGAACTCTAAGGTTGCGACCGCACCAAACACTCAAAGTAGAAGATAAAGATGAGGTAAAATAATTCAGAAGAATCAACGGTAAAACTTAATATAGTTAAGCTCGAAGCTTCACTCAATTTGGTTCTCTCGAGGAAAACTTGGTTGTCAAAGTAGAATGCCAAACGCATAAACTTAAGTAGATATCAGATTTAAGCCTTTGACATTCACCACTACTTCCGACCTTGTGCGAGAACCCTGTCCTGCTCAGGGTTCGTCCGAGGTCTACCCTCCATCAGGATTTATCCTGCCGGAAGTATCGGACCAACTCAGGTACACTTAACTCCATCAATAGGATATGAGTTTCTGCAATGCATTTCCAATACAACCGCAGGTGGAAAAACTCTTCCTATCGAAGTCATACCAGTGGCTAACTGTTATGACAACAACCGGAGTCAATACCTAGGTGGTGGACTCACTGGCCCAGTGGTAGTTTTTTTCTTCTATACAAGCTATGCAGTCCATCATTTAATCTACTTGACAATTCAATGTGATAAATTGACATGCAAGCTCCCCCGGTGAGTTGTAGCCGATGGTTGGCTAAGTGGGCACTACCCATAGCCATCCTCTCGTGACATACTCTACCGTGATAAGACTTATACCTCTAGAGTCCAATAACAACCCATACTAATGCTACAAATCAAGGGGAGAAGGTCCGGGCTGTTTACTGAGGTATTTGTCTCGAAAGCACCCTGGCCTTGTGAGACTACCTGAGTGCCACTAGGAAGACTACCCTACAACCTGTAGGCTAGAACAGACTCCTAGATGCCCAAGAGACCATATATGGGTGACCCCCATTTGGCAGTTACCCATACTCCCTTTATATATCCAGCGAACGACATTCAGTCTGACGGACGGCGACGACTTACACTGTGTTACGGAAGCCGCTCCAATGACCTCTTTTAACTAGCAAACGAGCAACTACATAGCCGTCTGCCTATGACGCGCCGTCCCAACGCTGAGGCCAGAGGGGGGTGTTGGCTAAACCCGCCCAAGTTCAATAGTATGTTCGGGACACCATTTCACAGGCGTGGGGCCTCCCCGCGCAGATGCGTGTGCGCACAAGAATATCTAAGAGCCCATAGACTGTGAGGCAATCGACCTCTAAGTTCTAGGATGACTTTGCCGGTGAAGGTAGGGTAACTTGGACTCCTCAGTAGGGTAACTGGGGTCCATGGGCATAATGACGAAATTCCCAAGGTTGGGTAACTTTGCCCTCTTATGCCTTTAACTGCTCAGGAAGTCCTCCAGTCGACCATAGAAGTCATCTCGGAGGTCTGTGTAACATTCCCATAATTCTCTTGACCTTATGCGAATCTTCTCCCGAAAGGTTACCCTGCCTAGTAGAGTACCTCAAGGCTACTCAACAACTCCCTAGGCCTGATCCTAGGTTTACCAGCTATTTGTATAAAGTATACGAGACCATACCACGTCTGCTTACCACTTGGTATACCATTAGGGCTAAGGTGATAGTGATTGTAGCTACCTATCGTAGGGTTGTTACACTCGCAGTGCATGGCAGATTATGGCACATGTTAAGCAAATCATGGTCCCGTTGATGCGCGCAAGAAATGCCGCATCAATAATCCCACCCATTCTCCTACCCTCAAAGTATTTTCCCTATATGGCCTCGGGGATCTGGGGCGCCAGGAATCGATTTGTTATTTTCTGCATCAAGTTCACTCTGTTTAGTTGCAAGAGGATAGGTCGCATCGTTAATAAGAGCAAAAACGCACCTCATATCCTCTCGGGGAGCACATAAATCTGTCCTTTTCCAGCTAGTAGTCCACCCGGCGCGCAATTGCTGTTGGGTCTTCCGGGGGATCGTACAATTTTACGATCTCATGCTTTAAGTGGTAGACCAACTGGGATCTTACCCCCAAGTGTTTTTGGCGTCTCTGGAAAGGTTAGTACTAGTCCAGACGTCTAAAAGATTCTTCTAAAATTGGTTGATGTCTACTTACCAATTTTATGCTTTCCTCAGATGCTTCTATATTCCCTGCATCGGATATGTGATTGAGCGCCTGAAGCCAAACACGGTGAACCTGAGTGGTCAATGCAACTGGTCCCGGGAGTGGTTTATCAAAAAAGGTATATATGAGAATAAGTCCCTTGGCCCGCGCTACGACGGCTCCCTCTGCTCCCATAGCTATATTTCGCCGTGAGGTAGTCTCAGGCCATATGTTCTCATGGCCCGGCATGCCCTGTTGCCCCGAGGACTTGAGCGTCGGACTGCTGACATTGTGGCTCTGTGTGTAACCATTGATAAATAACGCGATACACCAGATGTTGAGATCGTCGGTCGAGTTTACCCACTACTTCGTATTATACGTGCTCGTGCAGCAGGGGTAGGCCTGATGATTGCGGCTTCATGCGATCCGGAGGTGGTCGAAATTCGCACAGTCAATACCCTGTTTTTGGTTTGTTTCTCCCCGGCTCGTGATTGATCACATGTTATTGATCTACCGCCATCTGCATTATCATTCTCATCTGTGTCTGGCTGTGTGTCCAATTCGGTTTCATCAGATATGTTGGAGTTTTGGTACTCATTGCTGCTATCATCGCTGTGATGAAAGATTTCTTTTATTTGTTGTCCATCAGAATACTGATTGGCCATGTGATCGTTATACACCACTGTGTGTAAAGTGTCCCTTTGGGGCCGCTTGGCTGGTTGTGCTAGAAGACTTCTTACGATCCGTAGTAGGGAAGATTTCCAAGCAGCCAAATGTGCACTGTGAGTGCTGCCTGATTCGGTCGGCTGCGTTCCTGATCTGGCTGCCTTATTGACTTGTACGACGTCGCGCCTACGTGGTTTCTGATTCGCTACCTATGTGGTGGGTTGGCTGTGTCAATTGGCTTCTGGTTGTTTATGCATGTTTGAATGCCGGACGTTTGATAAAGGTATAGGATAGGAATTAGGACTTATGAAAAAGCGATATATTGTGTGGTAAAGATGAAGAGTGTGTTGTTTTGTTGAGTAGGACATGTCTGGTCGTATATGCTAGGACTTAGGGGGCGGGTGGGGGGGGTGGAGAATCACATAAGATCGCTCGTTAATGAAAAAGACTATTTGGCTGCAAAAAGTGGTTTTTCTGCTTGTTCATCATTAAGTTAATACTCTGGACGAGCTCATGTATGATGTTCGTCTAGACTCTGGTATGAAGCAGTTTGACGGAATCCGGGCGTCGCTAATGTACGAGGCGTCCTCGATGTCTGAGCCTAAGGAAAAACTAGCCACGATGAGTATCGCTTAGCGACACCAATTCTAGCAAGACACATGCCACGCTAAAAGCAGTTTAGATTTATCGATCTTAATCTCCGGACATTGATTCAACACGATTTAACTTCGAGACATCAGTTTTCACATCATGCATCCTCGCTAAGTGTCTAGTTCTATTGGCCATGGCCTGCCGCGTTATGGCCAGACTATGCGAGGTGTACCCAATCAGGAAAAAGGTATTAGATGTCAGCTCAAGGGGAAGTAAGGTCAAGAAGCTGATGCAAGGGCGCGCACAGGTATCATTAATTGTGTTCTATCTGATACTACCTACGAACAAGAAGCAGAAAAGAAATTCAATTACACCAAAGGGAAAACAACATCTAGTGAACGGTAAGGTTGTTTGGGTAAAAAAGAAAAATCAATTACTCAAAAAAGTAGTGAATCTCGTTTTATTTGCTGCCCGTGCTGGGTCTTGCTGAACAGCGCACCTGAGGAGTAGATAGGGTGTTGTTTGAGGCAGGCGGAGAACTATAGTTTTGAGATCCGCATGCCGGGTGTGTCACTGGACCTAGTGGCTGGGTCGGAGACTCATTGATTGTGCCTGGCGGGTGTTCAGGTGGGGGAGAGGGATGTTGTATTGGTCTCTCCGGAGTCGGGAGATCGAGCCCGGCATGTGGAGCTGCGTGAGGCCAGTGTGGAGGTGCGTGGCAAATCATAGATAGACTGGCAGGGGGTGTGTCCTCGGCGCCAGCGTGTCCTTGATGCTTCCTAGATCCAGCTCCTGGGTTTGCCAGCCAATCAAGCATCCACGGGTGCTCCGTCGCCATTTTGCGAACCGCTCCAAGTTTCTCCAACTCTTCAGGCCCAGAGGGGCCTGAAGAGTGCAACCTTGACGCCGTCGCAATTGGATTAGACCTTGCCGGTACTTCAATTTGCGATGGAATATTCCGCCGGCGTGTTGAGGGGCCCGGATCTCCAAGTGCCTGGAGATCGTTCTGTAAGAGCTATTCCATTTTAATGTGAAGAATAAAGATAGATGAATGATGCTGCGGATTAGATACTTACATCGCCGTCGTCCACATAGATCGCCCCAGCGCCAGGAGGCGCCGTAGTTTCCCCCTCTCCCTCGGCCTCTAGCCATTCCTCATCGTCAACAGACGCTTCATCCCGCATTTCCCTCACACAGTCTGTTCCTCAAGCCAACTCATCCCGGATGTCGCGGTCAAAAAAGTGGATACCTCCCATTGGGACGCTCGGGGGTTTCGTGCAGGTCCTGCACATCTTCGCGACGTGCCAGGAGAACCATTATGTCCAGGGGATCATGGCCTTTGTTAGTGAGGAACCACGCACGAATGTGTTTATTTCTATTGAGAAATATGAGCTGGTGTAGGGGGAGTGGATCATCTGGCTTCTGACGTAGCATGGCGGCACCTTCTCCTGTCGTACCAATTAGATAGTGGGGTCATCAAATTTCCTCTTCCACCTCTTGCCCTCTTACTACCCGGAGCCATCCATGATGCTCGGTGTAGTTACAAACCCACAGGCGATTACCCTGTCCGAGTCTTTTACAAACCATGGGTGGCCGAGGACCGGATGCACAGTAGGCAGCGCACCGGTCCTTCGAATAATATGCATTCTCAAAGAACGCAGGGAAAATGGGGAGTGCAAAGCCTAGTAAGACACTGGGATCTGCTGTCAGTCAAGGGCTAATGGAATAAATATTGGTAATACTTACCTGCAGGTTACGCAATGTCGCCACGAAGATCACGCCCAGCTTTTTGGCGCTCATTCGATGTCAGCCATTTCTTGGCCGAATCTTGGACCAGAACTTTCAGATGACGGATGAACTCTTCAACATCATCTGGGTGGTGCTGGCTTTTAATCAGCTCAATACACTCCTTGACTGGCGAAAGGCTGGGAGTAAATGAAACAATTGAGTCAACTTGCGATTCAGTTAGGCGACCGGGGTCAGGAACACGAGCTATAATATAGGCCTTGATTTGCTCGCGCCATGTAGCATAGATGGAAGATGCGCCACGCGGATGCTTGAATCCACACCATGATTTCACATACGCAATGTCGCCATATACAGTCCTGGTTTGCGTTAGAAAGTCAGTATAACCAATTTGACTACTCGATACTTTGGATCTAAATACCCCGAATCGCCAACGGGCGGCTCGAAGTGTGCGCGCGCAACAGGCTCTGGTTCTGTGTTCATTTGAAAAAATAAAACATTTGTCAGTTCGCTATTCTATTCATGCACAGCAGGGGGGACAATGATTGCTCACAATGCGTCTTCCGCGTCACGCCAGCCTGCTGAAAGTGTGAGAGCTCTTCTTCGTATTCCGTTCTGAACTTCTGGCGTGCGAGGCTGATCCGCGGGACGTCTGCGAAGCAGAGAGTTAACCTTGATCTCTAAAGTTAGGTGTGGATGTTTGCTTACTTTCCCTTGCGTAATTGACATCTGGCTCTGCCTGGGGGGGCCATTTGTGCGTGGATGAATGAATTGGATCAAGCCGCCAGGGCAACCAAAATCGTTGGCCGACTAAGGCTATTGATATGACGTCAAGTAAGGCTTAGAGGGTATCGATTGTAGTTGACATCAATATCTCTCCCGACGAAGGCCATCGGAGCGCTTTCGAAAATCGCAATGGTAAGTGTGATGTGTCTGGAGCTCACAGGAAGAGGTGGATGGGGCGCATGAGAGGACCTCTTATAGGTGTCCAGAGCAAGAGCGTTGGGTCTGCTCTTGCTCTTCCTTGTTTGTCGCCCTTACGGTCCGGCGTATCATGTAGGTGCCTGGGGTTGGGTTGGGTGTAGACGACACTTTCGTGGTAAAGTATCACGGGCGGGACTAACAATGATCGTCGATAGAAGAACAAATTGCAAAGGGAGCATATACCAAACGTAGAGAATAGATCGATTGCTTAGTCTCCCATCGCGTATAGTCAAACACCATTTTAAGCCTCATGTGAGTTTGAGGCCATGAGACGTCTCGTACTGCCATGCATCTTGGCGTCCCTTGGCGTCCACAAAGGGCTAAGGCTGCGAATAAGATGTCAACCCAACCCTGCTGCGCATCACATACCGAACACAACCATAGATCATGACTTTTGGCTGACGAAGATGAACACCTCCGACTTGATTGAAGTGCTATGAGAAATTGAATCTATTCTCAGTCTAATTATGATACTCTATTAAAACTATCAATATCAAATGCTAATACACTAGGCGTCTCTGTAGACTCAGCGTCAATCTACGTGCCATAATATGGATTACACTCTCAGGGGCAAACATAGTCTCTTAACCTGAAGCTCGTCCTTACTAGCATCTTCGAAAACCATTCGGCGCTTCTGAAGCTGGTCCTCTTTCAACAATTGTTTTGCAGAAGCAACAAGACACTGCATTTTGGACCTGCCCCCATCCCAATTATCGACCTCAAACTGCGCCTTACGCTTCCGTGCCTTATCGTCATGCGTGGGACTCCATAGCTGTTGCATGATGCGATGTGTGTTCAGCATTCCCTGCGGTTTAATTGAGCGAGGTATTAGACGTCCTTTGGAATTGCCGCCCTGGTGAACAGGAGATGTCATACTGACAACCCTACTACGGTGGGAATCAAAGTCGTCTGAAACATCTGATCATGAGCTGGACCATCCCTGAAGAAAAAGGGGAGAATCTTGTGGGTTTTGTGATCCACTGGCCTTAGTACTGTTCATGGCAATAGCTTTTCCCTTTGGTGGAGCTGCCGGGTTGACATTACCTCCGGCTAAGGCCTTTGCCCTATTAGAGACACTATTTGGTGCGAGGCATCTGTCTCTCGGCTCCTGTGGTATAGCTGGTCTAGCTGGCGTAGATGGGCGATGAGAATAAACGAGCAGGTCAAGCGGGTCCTCATTAGGTTGATTCGACAAGAGCCAGGTACGTACATTCTCATCACTCTGGATGAAAATGTAATTTGAATAATGTAATGCGTGTGTAGGGTCTTCACAAAGCTCGTGCCGGCCTTCCCCTGTGGCTCCGAATATGTATCGAATGCTGTCCGAGGGTACACATCTTAAAATTGCCGATGACAAGCCCCCAATGTCATATGAATTTAACTCTGCAAAATCCACACCATTGATATGAGGATAGCGCTAATAGAGGATGCGATAATTGGGTCTCAGTGCGTCGCTATGAACCGGAGGTCGTTGCCAAACAATGCGCAGGGCCCGTAGGCGCCCAAGTAGAGCCGTCCAGTCTGTATCTCATTTGTTAGTAAGTCACCACACAAATCATTGGGGTAATTTTGAAAAACACTCACTTATTTGCCTTACATCACATACATCTGGTGCGTTTTGCCTTACATTAGGCTGATCTAGCGCATGGCGAATTATCTGGGCCTCATAATTGGCCGGCGCAGGCGTACCAAGGATAGTTAAGGGGGCAGCTGGTTGGATTTGCCGAGGGTTATGCACGAGGGGAGCACCCATTTTGTGCATTCTGACTCCCGACCAGCATAATATTATTATCGCAGGGGCAATCAGCGGGAGAGGATTATTCTGCGTTGCGCTCCCTGATGGACCAGGACTGGCAGACACCATAGAGCGAGGTTTGTGTGCCCCTTGTGGATTTGCTGGAAGAGGCTGGATTTGGTTTGCTGACGGATCAGGATTGGCAGACACTGTCAAGGGAGGGTGGTTTGGCCCTTGGGAATTCAGCTGGAGAGGCTGGATTTGGTTTCCTGACGGACCAGTATTTGCAGAAGCTGTCGAGGGAGGTTGGTTTGGCACTTGGGGATTCGGCGGGAGAGGCTGGATTTGGTTTCCTGACAGACCAGCATTTGAAGACGCTGTCGAGGGAGGTTGGTTTGGCCCTTGGGGATTGGGCGGGGGAGCCTGGATTTGGTTTGCACCACCGGCTGTCTGAGGAGGATTGTTTAGTGGCTGGTTATTCACCACGACCTGAGGAAACATTTGTTGTGGATTATTCGCCGGTGCAGCACCTGATATTTTGAGTGTGCTAGCAGACGAGGGCAACCGCAATTTGAGAGGGCGCATCGCCGGGGGAGGCATATTCTGTGCAGCGCTTCCTGAGGGACCAGGATTTCCAGACGCTGGCAAAGGAAGTTGTATAGTGTAACAATCCTACCCTGGTGTGGTTAATGATGCAACAGGTAACGAATTACTTGCGTGGTCCTTATTAGACTATCCTTATAGTCTTGATCGTTCTTGAATATTCGAGAGAGTGTTCTTCTTTCCGAGATTAACTTATAATCTCTCCTTCGTTGGTAGACTATCTTATAGTCTTCGTATCTCACACCAATATCTTATTGGGGAGAGATGTAGAGGGAACTTCTTTATATCTTAATAAAGTCTTGGTTGCTCTGACGCTAAGAGCTCGGGTGCTTGCATACAAGCGAGAGATAAAGGTAAAGGTAAAGGTAAAGTTATATTGTAAGAAAGTACTTAGATGGTCGCGTGAAGATCCTATATCTACGGCCCGTCGCGATCCTTTATATAGGCCTCTTCCCGCAACAACCC
>Ga0307509_10007062_pt1 | contig 14838 bp, 18 predicted proteins | sample 10_EM_MG_FD_202245 | JGI IMG/M metagenome (GOLD analysis project Ga0307509, IMG submission 202245) | Populus trichocarpa ectomycorrhiza microbial communities from riparian zone in the Pacific Northwest, United States - 10_EM | ecosystem: Host-associated > Plants > Roots > Unclassified | place... | reverse complement strand
AAATAAAAGCAAAAAAACCCCCCCCCCCCCCATCTCGATGTTAGCAGCGACCAATCCGACTTTTCCCAACTTTCTATGATATTTATATGTCTTTATGGTTAGTCGTGCCCTAGCCTAGATCGAAATTCAAACCTATAATGCTGCGCATAAAAGGCCAGAGCAACACGCTGCTGAAGAAGAAGAGGAAGAAAGAGGGCTGCCTTCCTGACGTGAGGTGAGGTGAGGTGAAAATGCACTTCTGGACGCTATTTAAATAATACACTCTGATATTAGTACTCGAGTACGGTATTCGACTTGTGTGAATGGGGAATGCTGGGGACATTATTTTATCAATGGAGGGGGTGTTATGCCTCTTCCTCTTAAGGCTGATTCTTCACATGTGCGTGTGTGCGTGATGGAGGTGGGAGGTGGGGTACTGTAAGTTACGATGTGCTGGATGGGTGGGTGGGTGAGTTAAGGTACAGTACAGCACTGTACTGCACAAAGTTTGCTTGTATCTATCTAATATACACCTAGAGCACGGTAATATGGACATCTTGCTGCATTGGGAATCGTGCTTGGTAGATTCCTTGTGCAAGGTAAGGCCATCTTAGTGGTTGGATTAGGACGGCGGCGGCGCACGGCGCAGGTGGGTAGGTGGGTGGGTGTGTAGGTAGTAGGTATGATAGGTAGGTCCATGTTTCTTTTCTTCCCCCGTCGGAAGCCTATGATGTGCGGTGTTTTATATAGTTCGAGCGGGGGACTGGTGTTAAGGAGGGTAAAGTAAAGTAAAGTAAAGTGCGTTAGCAAATTGGTTCGCACTTTGAGGAGATGCAGATGCGGAGGCGGAAGTAAGGGTGATGTTCCGGGACTTGTAATTGGTCACGGCTGCAGTAGCTGTGTTAGCATCGCATTGTACTGTACTGTACGATATTTCCCGCCGCGCCTGTTCCGATATGGGTCGAAAAAAGAGGACATCTGAGTCTCACAGTAGATAGATAGATATAAACCAAGCCAGTGACTTCCGTTAATGTATTGGGCCGGGAGGTGGATCAGCCAAAACGTAACCAAAAAAAATAAGAAATAATATAGAAATCTCAATATAACGGAACAACAACACTTGAGGAGATGGGATTCAGATGGGGCAGGAGATATTAGTATCTCTGGTAGCACACCATCCTAGATTTGCCCGTTTTTGAGCTTGCATTCGGAGGATTTATCTTGTCGAACTTGCCGTAGTGAGGATTTCTACGATCGTACAAACCGATTCACTTCTGCGTCTGATCTACTTTCCCTCCCGGTTCCAATACGTCAGCGGGGGGTGGATGGATGGATGGTGGTGTCGTGATCCGTGATGCGTGACTTGGCCGTTGCGGAAAAAGGGAACGTCGGTGGGTCCGATGGAAGAAGTGATCCACCGAGGAGGAGAAGAAAAACATTTGCAAATAAACTGGTACCCTATTGAGAAGGGTCGTGCTCACGGATTCTCTGTAGATTATTCCTATCATGGATCTAGGCAAGGATTAGCAGTGGGGAGGCCTGAATGCGCAGCCTGTTGGATATTGCCATCCGGGTTGATGGGATTCTTCGGGCGTCGCACTCTGACATCTAGAAGGGGTTTGTATCATTGATGGGCCTGTTTATTCCATCTGGAAAGTCAGACAAGCGAGCCACTTTTGCCTATACCTTTGCCCCCTATTGACCTCAGTTCACAACATAACCATAGCAGATCTGAGGGACCACCGCCTCACATTCTGAGGGAAACCCGGGCAGTTGCTTGGTAGTTTTTGTTTTCGCGAGTGACATTTCATGATTAGACATGCGGTGATTTCCTTGAAGGATTTTGGAAAAGCACAATGATGGGGGGATGATTGCGCATCTGACATGTAGTTTCGAGTTCATGACCTTTTGTTTTTACTGTTTTTACAAAATAAAGGGCCGCCTTTACCTACTCCGAGGGGGGTTTAAGGCCCCTAGTGGCATACGTGGCTGTCGTGTGTTATTAAAACCACACTGGCGAGGAGTCACTACCAACCACCTACCACCATCCTCACCCGACCCACGGGCCCCCGAGTCAAATACGCAGACACTACGAAGCCACAAACACCACCACCCCCGCATACGCTGCCTCATCCGCACCCTCAAGCAGACTCTGGGAAAATAGCACAAATCTCAGACTCTGGCCTTGTATCACCCGGGGCTGTACCCTGGAGTAGAGATCTCTTCTCATTTCTGAATGTTAACCTCCTCTTCCCCTGACTGTTTTCTATCCCAGAAAAAGAGAAGGAGGAACAAGCTAACCCCGACAGGAGATGGAGACGATTACCAAATTTCAGCCACTGCCTCCGCCATCTGTCCCCTCCCAAGCTCTAGGACGTAACGGGTGGTACTTGAATTCAGAGAATCTACGGGCACTCAATAGCCGACTGGCAACCGAAAACCAAGCAAGAGAGGTGTGGAGGCTTCTCTCACTCCGCCCTGCGGGGGAGGTCATGCGGTGGATGAATTCCAGACGGCAGAATATTAGCAGCGCCCCCCCGAATGATTTGGGGGGCGGAGAGCCTGTTAAGATGGAGGAGGAAATCGTCAAGGTGAAGAACGAGCCAAATGAGCCAGAGGAGCCAGAAGAGGAAGGGGGTCGGGAACAACGGGGTCAGGAGGGGGGGATGTTAATATCAAGCAGGAACGACAGCCAGGCAGGCGGTACTAATCGTACTAATCGTGCTGGCCGCGGGCAGGTGCACGAAGCTCCTATAACCACTAATCCACCTCCTCAATGGCAGCAGAATAGTTTTACCGTCCGTGTTGGGTGCATCATAAGGGATCGAAGTGATCCGGATTATTGGAACGCCGCCACTAGACTCTTCACGACCCCGGGTACCCGTGGGTCTAATCAGGAGGCGGAGAGATTCGTGGTTACCCCAACCTTCGCTCTGTCCTTTAGCAGTCCCATAATAAGCATTGGACCTTCCCCTCAGCTCGACATTAACCGACAAATGATGCACAGAGAAAGTTCTACTCATCCACCACCCTCCTATGTTTCTCCACACAATCGCTGGATCGATCAGACAGCCCCACTACCACCTCGAGACCCCCGCCAGCGGTCCCAATCAGCTCCTACAGTACGGGCGATGGAAGAGGTAATCCACAGGGTCGTGTACACCATGGCTAGAGAATTTGAACAGAAAGCTGGTCTTCCACTGGGCGGTATCACGAACGTTTTTGTGAAACTGGGAATTGGGGAAGAGTAAAGAAGTGATAGGGTGTTTATGGATGGGTGGGAATCCATTGTGGAGTGGTGGGAATGGCTAGCATTGGATTGGTTAGAGTGGCTGGTTATGGTGGCTATGGGGTGGCCCTGATATGGAGTGGGTTGGTTGGATGCATGAATGATGGCTGCGGAGGGGGTTAAGAGCTGTAGTGCTACTATGATATATCATAACTTTGTGGAGGACAGCTCTTTTGGTTGTTAGGATTAGCTATTATCATGTTTCGGGGGACTCAGTTGCGGTTTGTACAATACGGTAAGTGCTTTTCGGAGCTTTTACGGGTCGGGGGTCTTGGTATCGTACTTGTATGATACAGTGCATCACAATCAAGAATACCACTCTATTTATCATACCACAATTATTACAAAAACCCAACTCAGCGTTTGAAACGTGGCATGGCATATACCTCGCAATCCTCCCTCCCTCCTCCCTTCCTTCTTCTTTCACTGCTTACTATGCACACAAAGCCCAATCCCCCCAAGCACTAGCGCCATCCCAATCCAAGTATCTGTCGTGCCCCCGCAATTAGCCCTCCATCCCACCACCCAAAATAAGCACAAAAGGAACGCAAACCTTTATGAACCGTCTTCCCGACCGCCAACCAATCCCCCAAAACCGTAAACAAGAAGGCCAGCGAATTAACGACCGGGACCGTCAAACTCAGTTCTATCATACCCTACATCAGCCCTACCCGAACCAAGGAGGATGAAGAAAGAAGAAAATATAATACCAGCGCCCCCAATCAACAAGAAAAACCACACCGAGCCAGTCAAGTTGATCACTATCACATCCCATACCGCATATCATATCAGCCCTCGAAGAATAGAAAAAGAAAAGGGAGAGAGAGAAAAAACATACACAGCGGAAGAGCATAAGCAGGCCTCCTCAGCAAATCATACGTTGCGAACGCCGCCCTAAACCACCCGCAATCATCAGCCATCCCGCTCAGCAATCCAAGGAGAAGGAAGAAGCGAGAGGAAGGCGCATATCATATCATACTTCAAAATCCACCCCTTCAAAACCCCATTCCGCGGATCTTCCAGGACAGCACGCTTGGGCGGCTGGTACTCTATCGCGGCTTTACGAATGAATCTGGGCCCCCTTGTTAATTATGTGCGGGATGATATTGCGCTCGGGGAAGGAAGGAAGGAAGGAAGGAAGGTGTTTCATACGGGTTTGTTAGGCCCCTATAAAATAAAAAGTTAATTTATGATAACTTGTTTGGGACTTTGTTTGGGTGTTATATATCATACCAGGCCATGCCGACGAGTAGGAAGCTTAGGGTCCAACGGAGGAGGCCTGGGTCCTCGGGGGGAGGAGGAGGGGTGGTCATTTTTGGTGTATGTATGTATGATATGTATTGTATTGTATTATGTGTGGGTTTGGGCGGGATGGGGTGAGGTTGAGGTTTGGTTGGGGTTGAGCTCGGGCCGGGCCGTTTCGGCTTGGGTTTGGGCTTGGCGGGTGGTTGGTTGGTGGATTTTGCGGCGAGGAAGGGATGGGTGGGGGAAATTCTGGGTATGATATGCTGGAGTGTGGTATCTTTGGAGGGTTACTGGGGGTGGTAAGGTGAGCTGTAGCTTTTTTGGGGTGGTGGTGGTGGATGTATGATGATAGCTTGTGATTAAACTGCCGGTACCACTCTCACTCTAGGACCAGGGAACCCCTCTCCGCTTAGAGTGCCGGGAGAAGTGGTTTACAGCGCTGGCAAATAACTCTACTCTAAGCTGCCTTACAATGAGTCGTCCAAATGCTATTACAATCTAGTTTCCACCCAAATAATATACCCACAACCACAAAAGTAGGAATATCAAGCCGTTAAACTCTAACCGTATACACTATCCAAAGATCCGAAAACGCCCCTTTTCCCCGCACCCAGATAAAACCCAGTAAGCCCCACAATGCCCGGAAGAAAGAAGAAAGCTAGAAGAGGAAGATATATCCAGTGTGGGCATACTAGCATAAACGTGTAAAGATGAACTGCTAAACTGGAAAAAAGAGAACGCACGAGATATTAATACACCTCCACACCCTAGCTCAACTTTGCAAACTAGAACCCTGAATCTCCTCCTCCTCCTTCTGTATCCGCAAAATTTCCGCGAGCGCCTTCAACCTTGTTTCCGCCGCACTCCAAATGCCCCTGATCTCACGATCCAGGAGGTATTTCTGTGTGCCCGGCTTGGCAAATGACTTGGGAACTTTTGACGCGCGCGACTTGATACCCTTGGCCACCGCGGCTTGTAAATCCTGCGAGTACTCGAGGAGGTTAGCGTTGATCAGGAGGCGGGTTAAGCTTTCTAGTAGGATCGCCACTCTGGCGTTGTCGGCTAGATGAGTTGTTTTTGCTTCGAATGGGAGATAATTGTTGACCAGGGCGGTGGTGGTTAGTCTACCGTTGTAGACTGGGGCTCTTGTCGAAATTATTGTGCTGAGGATTAGTTGGTTTAGGGTGCATTTGTATTCTGTGGTGGTGTCCAGCAAGGTGGAAGTGAAGAAGTGGAAGTGTGGAAGGGGAAGGCGGATGAAGGTTTCTGTGAATTCGTAGAAGAGGTCTTTTGTTGGGACGTAGCAGCCTGCGATGCAGACTGTCGAAAGCTGGTTGTTGTTAGATACGTTGGTGAGGTGTGGGGGTGGGGAGCTTGCCATGGTGAGCAGTCGTTGGCGGAGGTCTACAGACTCAATCCCGCCGTATGCTTCTGATACAGAGGGAAGACTTTCCACTTCAGCACCAGAGCTATCGACATCCTGCATTTCTGTATCGCCGTCGCCGTCCGCTTCTCCTTTAATATCCTTCTCCTCTTCATCGTCCTCCTCGTCGTCGCCCATGAAGGTAGTATCTTGAGTTCCCATCCTAACCTTCCTTGGCCTCTTAGTAGACAGCTCATTCTCCCAGATCTCCTTCCACTCATTGAAACTCTTCTCCTCGGCGCGTGTCATGATTGCCCTAACAATCTTTTTGCACCCAGCGCTACCCGTGTCCTGGGGCAAGAACTTTACGAACAGCGCCCCATCCAGCGCACTCTTATCCCCGGTAACCTCTTTAGTCCCCAAACGATCGTCCCAATCCTGCTCCACAACATCCATCATCAGGTCGAGCACCAACTTCCACCACTCCCAGCGTTTAGGATGAGACACTGAACAAGTGAAAGCCCAGCCAGCAATTGACCAAAAGTCATCCGCGACACTGAAGAGCGACTCTGTCGTAGCAAGGTCTCCGTTCAGATCATCATCCGTAGAGAATCCTTCAGTGGAATCTGGTCCCTTGCCTTTACCGCCCCTACCCCTTGTCCTTCCTCTAACTACCTGACGACCCGCACGAGCATTATTATTAAATTCCCATGCTTTGGCAAACTCCGCATTGAGCGGTCCAACCAACCTCAGCATGCGGCGTAGTAGCAAGTAAGCATTTCCTGGGGCAGTCGAGTAGGGCTCGTTCTTCGACACTTGAGTAGTGTAATATGGGTGTGCAATGAGGGTAGTTATGCAGCGCTGGAAGGTGCCGGGAGGGATAAAAGCTGGATGGGGAGCCTCTGAGGGTGTGGAAGTCCCGGGGATAGATATACTGTTTAGGAACTCAACAGCCGATGGATCTATAACCATACATTATGATGAGATGATATATCAGACCTCTGTCAGATGGGTTTGATACATACAAAGGGTTTCTTCAATACTAACCCTAGCTCGCTCGTTCAGGGTGTACGGTAACTGACGAGTAGAACGGTATCTATTTTCTGGTTCGTCCCGGGGTAATTCCATCGTCGTTCAATTGTTGATTGAGCTTAGGGATAGTGGGGTTTTGTGGGAAGACGCGTTGGATTCCTTTTTTGAGGGTTCCAATCGAATGTGAGATAAAGCGGTCTCTTATCTTATCTTATCTTATCCAGGCGATCAATCCAGGTTATCTTGATTCATTTGACAAGCGAGCAGTGTGGCCTCTACCTGACAAAGCCCTTGTATGCAATATTATGAGTACGTGCCTAACATACTAAGGTTACCTATCCAGCCCCAACCGCCCAACTCAACTCTCCACAATTCCTGCCTGCCCCGCTGCCCTCTCGAGGTCACTCCGTACTCCAAAACAAAGCTTCACTCTACACTATTCATATATCATACCACCAATACCACACCTCACGAACAAATAAATAAAAATGGCCGACGTTGACATGAAAGACGCTAAGACCGTCTCCAAAGGAGAATCGTCTGAGCCTACTAAGAAACCCAGATTCGAGGTCAAGAAGGTATGTTTATCTCTATCTTTACTCGAGAGAGGTTCACGATCACACTCAGTCATGCGGAGCGAGTGACCAGGTTTATCGGCTAGGAGTTTGGGTGCTAACATGTTCTGGATGATGACAGTGGAATGCGGTAGCACTGTGGTCTTGGGATATCGTTGTCGAAAACTGTGCGATTTGCCGTAACCACATTATGGATCTCTGTACGAATGGCCTCTTTCTTTCTTTCTTTCTTTCTTCTTTCTTCTCTCTCACTGCTGCTATCGGTGAAGCTGGAGCTGACAACACTGTTCTGTATAGGCATCGAATGCCAGGCAAATCAGGCTAGTGCAGTGAGTGAGGAGTGTACTGTTGCCTGGGGTATCTGCAACGTGAGTTTCCCCCGTTTCAAGCAGGTATTGGGCTAACGCTAATTTCAACCCTAGCACGCATTTCACTTCCACTGCATCTCTCGTTGGCTAAAGACCCGTCAAGTCTGCCCTCTCGACAACCGGGATTGGGAGTTCCAGAAGTACGGAAAATAGATAGCCTCTCTTCCTCTCTTACTGAACGATGCCACTTTTTATTTCATGTTTTTTTGCGGCGTTAATGACGGCCGGCTGGGAAATCGATGTTCAATAATGGCCCACGCATCCTACAATTAGAGCGATGATCTATATCTGGGACGAATAAAAACGGGTGCAGAAGCTCAGTGTCTGCGATGTATATTTGGGGGGATAGTTGTGACCATTGTGTTGCTCATTTGGCCTGCTGTTTCTACGAGTTCCTGGTCACTTATTTTACAACTGTGAAAAGTGCTTTGATAGGATATCCCTTTGTTTTACTGGCTCTACATTACAAAGGAAGGGTTCTGGAAAGGCTTACCTTTCTATCCATGAATTACCGAGTGCTGTCCGTGATATCTATTGGTTAAAAGACTTGATGTTCTCGCCCAGGAATTGTCTAAATGAAATGGGTCTAGGATATGGGTTGAGCGCTCTAATTAGCACCACTACACGCTGCCAGCCCCCATAGTTTCCTTTTCTTTTTTCTTTTTCTTGCGTCTCCTACTAGGACGTCTTTCCGTTCTCCGCTACCTTACTCCCGTTATCCCGGGAACCCTCCTCCTTCCTACCCAGCTGATCCTTATAGCTCCCCAGGACCCTCAAGCTCAGGCAGTACTTCCTAAGCTCATCCAGCGCAGTCTGGACATCCTGAGTATCGCTGTGCCCTTCGAACTCGACGAAAAAAATGTAATTCCAGGGCAAGAGCCTGCTGGGCCTACTCGAAATACTAGTAAGATTAAGCCCAAAATCCTTGAAGACTTTTAAACTATCGCAAAGTGCCCCAGGAAGCTTATGATCAACGGTGAAAGACAAAAGCGTCTTATCCATCTCCCCGGGTCCCTTGGACACCGGAGCCCTTAATTCCGGCTGCGCGGCTAGCACGAAAAACCTAGTAGTATTATCCGCCGAGTCCTCGATGTTCGCCGCGAGGACCTTGAGCCCGTGCACATCGGCAGCGACCTTACTCGCAATAGCGGCGGCGCCGGCATCCCCGGCGACGGTCTGCGCGGCCTTCGAGGTGGACGAGACGTCGATGCGCTCAATGCCACGCGCGTTCGCACCGAGCCAGTTCTCGCACTGCCCGAAGGCCTGCGGGTGAGAGTAGATCCTGACCACGCTCGAGAGCGACGCAGCGCTCGAGAGGAGGCAGTGGTGCACGTCGAGGTATGTCACGCCACAGACGAAGGTGTCACGGAAGGAACGAGTGCGGTCGCAGAAGAGGTCCAGAGTGAAGACTACGTTCCCGTTCGTAGAGTTTTCGAAGGGGACTACGCCGTAAGCAACTGCGCCGGCTTGGACCGCTACGAAGACATCTGTGAGGTTGATTGGTTGATCGTTAGCGTTGATGTGGAGTTCGAGGTGGGGGATGGGAAGGAAGGAGGGAAGGGAGAGAGGAAGGGGGGGGTTACCGGCGATCGTGGTCCGAGGTTCAAGAACATACTTTTCTGGGTCGAAGCACCCTAACGCTGCCTGCGTCGCTTGTTAATCCCAGTTCAATTGCTTTTAAAAGAGGGCATATGCGAGGCAAGCATGAACCTACTTGATGAGAATATGAGCTCCTGGGCCCGAGGTATGCCACAGAGGGAAGCGGTGAGGTAGAAGGCATGTTTGCTTGAATTGAGGAGCTTTGATACTGAGACACCGGTTTAGCAATGGTATCCATGGCAGCAGAAGAAGCAACCATATTTCAAACAACGGGCGAAGCAGTCTAAATGCGAAATGCCAGAAGTGGCACCGGAAGGAGGGGGAGGGGAGGAGGGGGGGTTTCCGCAGCAAGTGACGAGATTCCGGTCCCTTGTCCACATTATCTCGGGCATCTGTGCCAAGAAAACTCTCGGTGTCCGCTCCTTGCCGAGGAATTTACATATCGTGCGGGACACCTAAAACCGACCTTCGGATATCAAGGTTTGCTTAGTAATACACACACAAAAAACTCCTAGTTCCTTGACATAAATTCCTATTATTATGCCAGCGTGCCCTCCTGATCGAAGATGCCCACTTCACTGTTCAGGACCAATACTCGCATGATAAAAGATTAGGGACCATGGAATTGAAGAGGAGCTGGCTCCTGCAATTGTTGCGGAGCATTCGCTATTGGTTTCATATCATACTACTCGAGTAGAGAGGGTCGATTTCAGACGCCCAGCACCGTGGCCAGAAAGCCGGACAGGGTGCTGGGGAGTGATTATTAATCCGGATGCCCTGACAGATTTTGATAATATTTGTGTGGGGTGTCCGGATTCCTAACCTCGGGGCAAATAGAACTCACATCTTTTCTATTTCTGCTCCTTATCTTATCAGATTCTCGGCATACTATGGTATTCTCGTCAACCGTTCCATCTGTCATTTCCGCCAAGAGAAGATCCAGCTTTATGCCACCTCTCACCAACGCCCTTCTGACTTACTTTGAACTCTTCCATCTTTACATATAATCACCATTCTCCCAACACACACCTTTCATTAGTTCCTTTTCTTGAAATTCCTGACCGATTTTTGACAATTTCCCCCCGCAAATTTACTACGAGATGTCGCAGGCTCAGGCAAACGATGCTGAGAGGAATATTGAGATCTGGAAGGTATGTATACATGGCAATTCCTTTCTTTTGGTAAACGTGGCAAAAAGGGGGGTATACAGGAAGATTTTTTCGCTTTATCCTCAATTTTCCTCAAGATTGTTTACTCTAGCTAAGCTACTTTGATCCAGGTTAAGAAGCTTATAAAAAGTCTTACTGAAGCGAGAGGGAATGGGACAAGCATGATTTCCCTCATTATTCCGCCGAAGGATCAGATTTCTCGGGCTGCAAAGATGTTAACTGAAGAATATGTTAGTACGACCGTATATTTCCCTCCCAAGCATTAGAGTGACGGCGCCCCACCTCAAAGGCAAAGTTGGAAGCTGAAACTCTCAGTAAATATTTGAGAGGAAAGGAAACTACTCCACGGTGTCAAGTTCATTCCATTGTGTATGCCTTACCCTTTCTACAGTGTTGGTTCCGACATAGCTGCCCAAGCTTCGGATTTCTGACATCTAACTTTTGTTTATGCATGGGAGCGCCGTCACCCTGTTGTCTGAAACCCCACAAAATAAACCCGAACATATTTGCTAATTTACTCTGTTTGCTTTCTTTTGGCTTTGTAGGGAACTGCCTCCAATATCAAGTCCAGAGTCAATCGTCTTTCTGTATTGTCCGCTATCACCTCCACCCAGCAACGTTTGAAGTTGTACGCCAGAGTCCCACCGAACGGACTAGTGATCTACTGCGGTGAGATAGTCACAAGTGAGGGCAAGGAGCGCAAAATTAGCATAGGCCTTGAGCCTTTCAAGCCAATCAATACATCACTGTACCTTTGCGACAACAAGTTCCATACCGAAGCTCTATCAGAGCTCCTTGAATCTGACAGCAAATTTGGATTCATTGTGATGGATGGTGGCGGCGCCCTTTTCGGAACTCTCAGCGGGAACACGCGGGATGTTATCCACAAGTTCTCCGTCGCTCTCCCAAAGAAGCATGGCCGAGGCGGTCAATCTGCACTTCGTTTTGCCCGCCTTAGGGAAGAGAAGCGGCATAACTATGTTCGAAAGGTTGCCGAGTTGGCCGTTCAGCACTTCATCAGTGCTGACAAAGTCAATGTTTCTGGCTTGATTCTCGCTGGGTCTGCAGATTTCAAGTCTGAGCTTGCCCAGAGTGAGCTATTCGATCAGAGGCTACAGGTCAAGATTATCAAGGTGGTTGACATCTCACATGGTGGAGACCTTGGATTTAATGAGGCAATAGAGCTGGCATCTGAAACGCTCAGCAATGTCAAATTTGTACAGGAGAAGAGGTTGATTGCTAGGTACTTTGAACAGATCTCCCAGGACAGCGGAATGATCTGCTATGGTGTTGAGGATACCTTGAGGGCATTGGAACTCGGCGCTTGCGAGAGTAAGTGCACAATACCGCATACAACCTAGCACCCACCTTAGGATTAAAAGGAGCAGAGCATAAGCTAACATATCTTTCCTTGCTCTAGCTCTTATTGTATTCGAGAATCTTGATGTCACGCGCTGGACACTCCAGTCCTCCAGTGGAGCCCCAGTAATTCTTCACACCACCAAGCTCCAGGAACAGAACCGAGAACAATTCATGAATAAGGAGTCAAGCCAAGAAATGGAAATCATTGAAAAAACCCCCTTCCTAGAATGGCTAGCAGAGAAGTACAAGGACTTCGGTGCAACTCTTGAATTCGTATCTGATAGGTCTGGAGAAGGTAATCAGTTTGTCAGGGGCTTCGGTGGCATTGGTTCAATTCTCAGATACAGGGTTAACTTTGAGCAACTTGCTGATATGGACGATGAGGATGAATACTACGATAGTTAGCATACCCCCCCCCCCAGCAACCTGTTACAAGCTGCAGTAGCTGATAGGATGGCAGATTGATGTTTTTGCTCCCTCGCATATAAGTGCGAGGATGTATCTCCAGACACTGGTCTGAGGGCGTCCCGCGAAGGGCTGCATTGTCACCACTTTTGCGGTAACTGTGCTGCCACTGATAGTAAGGAGGTGGATGAGGGGTCGTGGCAGAGGGCTGGCCCGATTGTTTCAATCAATTAAGCTATTTCACACTCAAGCGGTGAGTTTTCCACCTTTGCTCCTACTATGTTTACGGGATTCAATGACTAATGGATATTGAACAGACATTGAGAAAGGCACGGGGCAGAGCGGGGAAACGCTATCTCAATGCCGAATTGATGGAAATAGTAGGGGTGTTGAATTGGAACTCTGGATGAGGGCAAAAATGTTTTGTTATGCACAGCTTTTTTTTCTGCTTTGAGTTGGGGATCGGTTGGCTGGCCTTCCAGGTTGGTTATTGCATACTTTCCCAAAATAAAAAACAAAATAGACGTCTTTGGGTTTCTTTTATGTACGATGGCCCAGAATTTCAGGTGATTGGTGAGAGTGAGGCTGTTCATGTAGAGTCACTCGGCGGCACATGCTCCTCAGATTCGATAGCACCGCCGTGGCGTCTATTAGAAAAGAAATACGCCCCACCCACTCTATCACCGACCCCACCTATTCAGTAGACAGCTTTTCCGTAACCTCCGCAAACCCTCCCTCGATAACCCACATATCCGCCCTATCCTCCTCGCTAAGTGGTGCATTCCCCTCGCGCACAACAACCCCACCTACCATCCCAGCCTCCATAGCAGCCTTAACCTCCCCAACATGGTCACTCAAGAAAACCCACCCCACTCCTCCCTCCTCCTCCCCTCCAACCTCACTCAGAATCTTCCGATAACTCCCCGCCTCAACCTTCGCGCCAACCCCCGTATCAAAAAACCCATCAAAGACCGACCTGACGTCCCCCTCGGACGAGTACCGGAAGAACAGCTCCTGCGCCCTAACGCTCCCGCTAGAATACACGTACACCCTCACCGGTCGGGGATGCTGCGAGCGCCACGCACGTATGGCCGGGAGAACATCGGGGTAAATCGGAGCCACCAAGTCTCCGGACTCGTAGCCGGCCTGCCAGAGGTGTCCTTGGAGGGCCTTCAAGGCGGGGTTTTTGGAGTTTTGGGCTGTCAGGGTTTGTATGTGCTCGACTAGGGCTGTGGGGGTTGAAGTGTGGGCTTGGGGGAATGCGGCTATTAGGGGGTTTGTTTGAGTGTTGGGGGTGGTGGCGGCGGTGGTGGTAGTTGTGGTTGTGGTCCAATTTTGCGAGAGGTAGGTTGGGAGAGCTTCGAGGGCGTAGGGGCATAAAGTGTCTTTTACGAAGGTTATTGGGCAGATGGTGCCTAGGTTTGTTAGCTGGATTGAGGGAGGGAGGGGGGGGAGGGGGGAGCGGAAGGAATGGGGCGGAACCTTCAATGTCGATGAGGATTGCTTTTGGAGGCATTGTAGTGGGGGGTTTAGATTGGCTTTTGTTTGTTTAAGGATCGGAATTTGGGATGAGGGTGAGAGGTGGGAAAGAGGGAAGGAGGGAAGGGAAGAAGGGAAGAAGGAAAGGAGAGGGGAAGAGGAAGCTATGGGAAAGGAAGGCAATTGAAAATAAAGGAAGAGCGGCGGGGTCAAGCCTCTCCCCTCCCCGCCTATTATCATCATTATTATTATTATTTCACTCAGTTGTCAAATATACCTCCAAATACCCTCCGCAGTTTTGCGTCAATGCTTCCCTGCAAAGTCAGAACCTCGGAGACATGCACGATCACCCGAATATGAAAGCATTACCCGGCGGTATAATACTTTAGGCAATGAGACCAGAAAGAAGGAAACGATATAACTACACCTTCACCACCACCACCACCACCACCACTACACAAAAGGCAAAATCCCCAAAAATGGTCCTCCGGGGACCCCCACCCCCCGAAAAAGACCCCCGCGAAGCATCCGCAGACGCAGAACTATCAGAACTCCTCTCAAACCTCACCTCCGAAACCACCACCACCACCACCAAACCCGGCCCAACCCCCCCAGCACAATCCAAAGCAAAAGAAGAAGAAGAAGCAGAAGCAACAGCCTTCCCAACCGAAATGTCCTGCATAACCGCCTTTGACGAAATGTACTATTGCTACTCCCTCGGCGGGCAATTCTTGAATGGTAATTTACAAATACTTCTTTCCTTTTCCATTGGCAAGGGTTGATGGCGAGGGCAGTGTACAGGTACGGCGAGCTCAAATCCTGCAGCGAAAAGGCGGCCGATTGGCGCTTCTGCATGCGCACGCGGAGTTATGGGCCCGTGGCGCGGAGGGCTATGATCATGGCGAGGTTCCGGGAGAAGGCGGTGAGGTATAAGGTTGGTATGAGTAGTGAGGATGTGTGGGAGGTTAGGAGC
>Ga0307509_10007061_pt1 | contig 14839 bp, 23 predicted proteins | sample 10_EM_MG_FD_202245 | JGI IMG/M metagenome (GOLD analysis project Ga0307509, IMG submission 202245) | Populus trichocarpa ectomycorrhiza microbial communities from riparian zone in the Pacific Northwest, United States - 10_EM | ecosystem: Host-associated > Plants > Roots > Unclassified | place... | reverse complement strand
GTCGTGGAAGTAGCCGTAGAGACGGAGGATGTTGGGGTGTCTGAGGTTCTGTTGGATCTCGATTTCGCGTCGGATCTGTTTCTCAACCCTGGACTCGACAATCTCCTTCTTGTAGAGGCACTTGAGAGCGAGGATGTAGTGGGGTTCAGCCTTCGTCCGGACCATGTAGACATGTCCAAATCGGCCTTTGCCTAGCGGACGACCAATGTCAAAGTCGTACAGGTGCCAGTCGCGGGTCGGCCGTTCCCTATAAGGGAAATGAGAATCAGTCAACGAAAACGCATTGGGTAGATGGTCCTCACTCGGAATAGCTAGAGTTTATGTTGAGCAACTCCTCGGTCTCGTCTGAGGCAGGCTCGCGAGCAGCAGCAGCAGCATCGTTCTCTAGCCCACCATCATACGAGCCGATCTCTTTGGTTGAGGGTTGTGGAAGCGGGGGGCTGGGGGTGGGTTCGGGTTGGGAAGATGAGGTGGTGGTGGAAGCGATGGTTTCGGTTGGCGACTTTGATCTAGATTCGGAGGGTTTCACTGGTGCAGCCTTTGGTTTGGCAGTATGGCTGAGGGTCGAAGAGGGCTGTTTCTTGATGGTGGTAGCGGTACTCTTTGTGGGGACAAACTTGGGCTTCTGAGACTTATTAAGGGATGTGATGGAGGTGACCTTTTTGATGGGGGGGGGAATGGTAGTCGTAGGGGGTTTCTGGGGTAAACGGGTGGAAGCAGAATTCGATCTCGTATGTCCTGGTGCCGGAGCAGCGTATTTGGAGAGCATCTTGGAGACATTCGTCTGGGAAGGTTGTTTTCGCAACGCACCAGTTGTCGGTCTCGTAGCCTGCTGTTTGTTGAGATCTAGGGCGGACATCTGCCTAGTGACCGCCGTGACAGAGTTGGACATGGTGTAGGACGGTGCGCGGTATCGCTCGCTGGCGGGGGAACAACGGGTACAAGTGGTTCAAGTTCAACTTGAGTCTTGACGCGTCGTGGTCACATGCCTCTGTTTCCCACGCCTGCTCATCCAATCATTGGCATTGCCAAGTCAAGACTGCGGATTGAAAACCGGATTCGTTGAGGTTTCTATGGCTATGGTAGAAATTCGACCAAACCAGCCATACCTAAACATTTAGCATATCCCTCAAATAACCCCTCGAACCTCACCCTCTTGTTCTGGGGAACGTACAACGTCACTTCCATCTCACCTTCTCTGCTTATCCACACTCCATCAACAAATTTCGGGTTCGGGGTCACGATCTTTACGTAGCGAGAACCTGGGGGGTGGCCGTGATGGAACCTTATCTTTCCGGGGTGCCCAAAATGTGGACTAGTCATACCCAATCTACACGGGCGGAATCGTCTCAACCGTGATTCACACGGGGCAACCGAAACTCACCTCCAAATGTTATTCACAATCAAGGAGCCTTCCTTTGCGGTGGGCATATCCTGGCCGGCCTTGTCCCATGCGACCTGCGACTGAATCTTGGCTACATGTACGGCCATGTCCCTGACGAACACGGGATCCTTTAACGCCCCCAGCGACTTGCGTATTTCGATAGCACAGGCCAAAACGTGATCGTGAAGGCCGTCCCCTTTCGAGGCTTGTAGTCTTATAGAGAGCCAAAAGATTGCATTGACCACTGCGTTGTCCGGGTAGATTCCCATTCCGCGGTGCTATGACAAAATAAGTCGAGTTACAGGCAAGACAAACGAAAGCGCGCACGTTAATCACATACGAAATGGTACCGATGAGCTTTGATTCCGGTTCCACCGCCGATAAACATCGTACGAGCAATCCCACCACCGTATCTACCCTCGATATCCTCAGGTGCTTTATCCCATTTGTTACAGAATTGTGGATTTCGGTAAGTTGTGCAGCTGTTAACCTGAACGCGACGAATTCCATCACTCTCCTCTCGGGTTGTTCCCATGGAGGTGGGGCCGATGGGTCGTAGCGATGGAACGTTGGTGAGGGAACCTTGAATGGTTCCGTGAACTGTATCGCTTCCGGTTCGTAATAAGGCGGAGGATCTATCGGTGCGAGACCTTGGTATAGTTGAGAGAGTAGTCTGAGGAACAGCAGGAGGCCGGATCCATCAACTGAAGTCACTTTCGTCAACACGATGAGGAACTGGGAAGGTCGAGAGCGGCGCACACAATACGTGAGAGTTGCACGCTCCAATCGAAGTGGATTCCAGCTTGGTGAACCGAGTGATTGTCAGCCGAAACAGTGGTTCGTCCGACCCCTCCTCCGTGTTAATGATCCCTGCGACATTCAAAGGTTCCACGAAGCGAGGGGGGATTTGGACGGTGAGGTCTGTCGGGACAATCTCGTCTGCGTCGTTGTCGGTGAGTGACACGGGGACGCCCGAATTCGTCAACCGAATCTACACTCCGTGGTCGGTTTCATTCAAAAGGGGGGAGGAAACAAAGGCGTACCGCCCAGGGGGCGTCTGGTGTGTCAGGCCTCACTAGCCTTCCCGCGAGGTGCGGAAAGCACGACAATGCCCCGCTCAGTGCGACGTTGAACTGTTCGATATCCAAGAGCTCTGGAATTATATGCAGAGTCGGAACCTATTCCAGGACCAGGAGTTAGCGTAGCTCCGGGGTATGTCGTTTGGGAGTGGCGGCCGTACTATCGATGACAGGAGGAGGTTGGTCGATGATAACTCATGGTGTTCCCTGTGGCTCAGAACGGTGGGTTCCCTGGGTTTGACGAGGTAACTCGGCATTCCGGAAGGGTACGTTTAGAGATTGCTCGCCACGGTGTCCTCCTAGTTGTGGACCTCGGGATGAAAATCCTTGGCCCGGCGGATGTGTGTTCCGCGGGAAGGTTGACCCTAGCGGCTCTGACCCACCCGCGCCGATCCACCCCCCTTGGTCCACCAGCCTCTGCATCGGTGCCAGGGCCCCACGAATGCTCCAAAGAACTAATAGACTGCGTTCCAGCAGTGGGTAATCCTCATCGAGATGACTGGGCCCGAATGTTCCCCCCCTTGCTACTGGTTTTCCATCTGGGCCCATCTGTTTCGTACGCAGAGCCACGGTACCCTTATACAAACGGGACTACCAAGGCGGGAATGAACCACTCCAGTTGTGGTGCTCACGGTCAGACGCTTCATGAGAAAAAATAACCCTATTGTTTTCCGTTCTCGTCGTTCATTCCCTTCGCCTCTCCTCCGACCCCTCGTTCCTCGTGTAGATTGCGTGAGTACCCCCGCGTTTCCTTCGGTTGGCCTACGCGTTGGGAGGCCTCACCAGTCGTCTGTGGTGATGTCCGCGACATACAGCTCTTGTCCAATAACAGGTACACTGTTGACACTGGCGGTCTTTTTGTTTCACCTGACCAGGCGCCAACGCTGTCTGCGGGTCGGATTGGGGAATGGGCGCGTACTTAAAAATAAAAACACATCCCAGCTTCGTTCTGGATCACAGCTATCGACCTCGCCTTCTACAGTCGTACAACTCCAAGGTTGAGAATTCCGCCCGGAGTCGCGGCGTCGCTTCGAGGACCTTATCTCGGACTTGGACATACGTACTGATTTCACCCCCGGGTCCCAATCATCGGCCTATTAGCGATTCCTTTCTATAGCCGGGTTCGAGGCTGGGCCACTGGACACAGGGAACCACTGCGTCCGCCCGAACGAAAAGACCCACCACGTCGGGGGTGTGGTTGCAACACCGTCAATGTTTCGCCTCTATACGGCGTGCACCCTTTGCCAAACCTCTGCTGCCAACTCTACGTGAATGCACTCGGGGCCCTTCTCGGACCTCGCGCATCTCTAACCTTCGTCGCCGATTTATATGGGTGTGGTGCTGTTGAATCGTGCCATCCAGACGTGGGACTCATCGCTTCTTCACCTAGGTACCCTTTCGACATCCCGCAAGCCGCCGCAGTGCCTCGTTGGACCCATATCGATCATACCGTAAGTGAAGTGCTCATTCATTTCCCATTGCTCGCACATCTGAACCCACTGAAATGGAGAGAGGGAAATTTTAACCCGATGCCTGCAGAAGTAGTTAGGAGGGTCCTAGAAACCACCCCCCCTGCCGCATCTTCTGCTACAATTCCCCCGCCAGCCATCACAAATCCCTCCAGTGATGATCAAATAACCGATGATGACGGGTCCACGACCGACGTTGGCGCCATCGCTAGCGGCGTAGTTGGCGGCGTTGCCGGGCTCGTGGCAATCACCCCAGTATTTTTTTTCTCTTCCGGACAAAGAAACAGGCGCGTGTCGTCGGCCTGGATTTTGTCATAGAGGAACGGTGGGGGCGATGGGGACCGAGCACACGCACAAAACTCAACGTTTCTACGATCCCTCAGATCCTTCCACGTTCCCTACTCCCGTTCCGGTTGCTGGGGGGAGCTACACGCCCCTGCACATAATGGGAAATACACTGGGAGTGCAGAAACCTGAGAATAATATGCTGGGGGAGGGCTGGTGTTTGCGATTCGATCCACGATGTGTTTTTGACAGATTAGAAATCTCGATATGCCTACTCCCATGTATTCTATCTTGCATAGACTCTATCGGCGAGCTATTCTAGGGCATTCCGATCCTCAGCGAGCCAGAGGGAATCGGTGGACGAGACGCCCTTCGATGTGGGTGTGGTTGCAAACCGCAAGCGTTGACTTCTCTACAGGTCGTGGATGATCGAATGATGAAACTTCGGCACGCGCCTCCTCTCTCCCTCAATGAGTGCTACAGTACCCAAAGTCACGGCAGCCGTCAAGACCGCCTCTAGGGGCAGTCTGCGACCTACCCGACGCGCACCAGAGATACGCAAACCTCTGAAAACGGACGAACGCGGTTTACCAATCCCACACGTCAAGAACCTCATCCTCCGAGACACCCACCAGTCACGGCTGCAGGACCACTACTATAACACCCTCCAGGATGACTTGATGTACATGACATACATACACGAGTCTGCTCAACGCCCTCCGCCACGACCTGTCCGTCTCGCCTACGATCCAGAGGACCCGTACACAAAAAACCGTCACAACCCGCCTGTCGGTGGTTCTCAAATCGGAAAGAAACCCCCTCCCCCCTCCACTCCCCAAAACGTCGTCCAGCTCGAACGCATTCAGATTCACACTATGGTCAAGGAGGCGATAAACAGCAAGAGCAACCTCTTAGGCGCGATCGCCGCATTCCGCGCCATCTCTGGGGAGAACTCCCAGGGTGGTGGAGTCCACAGCACGGACGGCGTGGAAATTGTCCGCGCTGTGAAGACCGTCGGAGGTTGGTCGCGTACGGGAGCGGCACTGGGTGTCAAGGTCGACATGAAGGGCCCAAAGATGTACGACTTCTTGTCGACCCTGGTCGAGTTCGTTCTCCCCCGCCTGCGCGAGTTCAACGGTGTACAATTACCCGGCTCTTCCTCGAATATGCAGACTCCTGCCGGGGTGAGTGGAGTCGTCAGCTTCGGACTACCGCCGGAAGCCATGGGGTTATTCCCGCAGATCGAAGTTAACCTCGATTCGTACCCGAAGAGTTATGGAATGCACATACATTTCGTGACCAACGCGGAGGGTCAAGGGGCACAAAACAGGGCTAGGGCTTTGCTCAGTGGGTTTGGCGTACCGTTCGTTCGGAAGTAATTTTCATGGTGTGTCCCGTCATATCCCGCCCCTTGACTTGTCCAACCGATTAACACACATTCTTAGCCCAAGGTATTCCCTTCCCGATTAATATAATTAGAAGTACCTCGGAACCCCCTTTGCATTAATACAGGGAGCTCTCGCTGTTGACATGCACAGCAGGCCCACCATCGACAATAATCGACCCTGGGGATATATACCACCTAGTAATAACGAAGAGAGGACGAAAATAACACAAATGCGAACGAAAACACTCTGGAAACGATGCGAACAACGAAATCACGACCTCTCGACCTGCTGCCATTGAATGTCATTCAGTCCACCTCTCGTCAGCCGGGTGCGCCTCCCACTTGTGCCACCCGTTCCTGAGGGCTCTGGGCTGGTCTTTGCTGGTTCCTGTAAGAGAGGCCGGACCGCATGCCGAGCCAACAAGACATTTTCTGACGCAGTCCTCCTCGCTTTCTTCTGATACCTCGGAGTTCCGACCCCGCCGGTTGACCCTTCTCGCGTGGACGTAGAGCCTCCCAAACCCACAGAGATACTGGGTTTTAGGGCGGGAGCGAGTGTGGGCATGATCTCTCTGGCCAACTCCCTCACTAGCACAGCCCCGTCTTCCTTGCTGAACTTGGCGACTATTTCGTAGATCCCGTGTCTCTCGACCAGCATCGCGCGGTTTGGATGGACATCACAGACCGTCTTGACAATCCGCAAGAGATTGAGTCGAACGAGTGCCTTGCTGTGTCCAAGCCTGTCAACAACACGTCTGAAAAACTGTGGTTTGGCGATTCCGATGGCGATGTTGGCAGATAAGCGACAAATCTTCAGGAAGGGGTCCAACAGTCCCTCGAATGAATTTGCCTTGGCGGAGACGAAACATTTGAGCAACGCTTCCAACGTCTCTGGCTTCAGGAGCTGGTCTTCAACTCGGGCGGTTTCGTCTTGCAGCCTGCATGGTGTGAATAAAAACCACGTCGTTGAAAAAAACAGCGAACACCAACCAAGAATGAATTGCTTCCAACGCGCTAACCTGAAAGTAAGGATCACCCAAGAGCTTCACGTACATCCCTAGTCCATCGTGCTGCCACAGGAGTTTCCTACAGCTCTTCCCGGCGCTTGCAAGGTCACATAAAATCGGGAGCGCAAACTGCTTGAGAGGGGACTTCGATTCGATGACCCGCTTTAAACTGGGAATAATGCCGGCCTGGGCAGCTTCCTCCTGCCGGGACTTATTCAACCGGCAGAGGTTATAGCACGTTTGGAATATGTGATTAGAGACCTCCTGTCGATGGAATCAGTATAATGTTGGAGATGCGGGTTCGGGGAAAATGCTTACCGCGTTGTGCGACCCGGAGCTCTGCTCGTCCAGAAGTCGAATCAGAATTTCCAAAGCATTCGCATTCTGGAGCACTTCAAGTAGTGTGGCATTCATCGAAAGGTGTTTGACAGCTTTCAGCATATTTACAAGGTATTGCGGTTCCAAGAGCTCGCACGCTCGAAGCAAACCTGGAGGAGCGATTAGGATAGGACCCAAGCTTCGAACGGGACGGGATGCTTACGCCGTATGATCTTCCTTGTTCCCAAAGCATTCCGAACGTGGATATCCGATTGCGTCACTTGGGAGAACACCAGTACGATTTGAACGATTTTTTTCTTCATCTGATCGGCAACTTCACCACGGATCGCCATCATGTTGAGCAGAGCTGATGTTAATGGATCCAACAACCCCTCTCGGATAAACATCCGACAAAAGTCGTTCTTGGTCGTGGGGCTTTGAAGTTCGAAGACACTACCGATGCCATTTAAAGCATCGACGACGAGCTCGGTTTGCTCGGCATAGTCTTCATCGAGAAGATCGACCAGCACCTTCAACCCTCGGCATCTGAATGTAGGTTAGCCCCGGATAACGGGTCTCAACCCTCTAACGCACGAGATGAACATTTGCAACGTGAGAACAGAGGTATTGCACAGGAGGCGGATGAAATTTGACGCCTCAAGCCGACATTCGGAAGGGTATTTCTTGGAAGCAAAACCTGCGAGTTTTTGTTAGTCTGGTGCCCTTTATCACAGCGTGGAGTCAGTTTACCCATCACAACCGGAATACCGCTGAGGAAAATTCAATAGGTTAGAACAGCCATGGGGGCCAAATTGGTACTTACCCAATCAAACAAAAACTTTCGAGGAATCCCGCGTCTTCGGTGACGAGCTAGGTGGGGTGAGGGTACTTCCAAGGTATGGTTTCAGGGGAAGGACGTACAAGGTTTATGATGTGGAGAAGTTTCATGTTCACCTCTCTTGAACAATTCCCTTCCAAGACCTCCAGTATCGCAAGCATTCCGTGAGAAGAAACGAGTTGTGAGAGCATTTCCGGTGCGTCTGTGAGGATGGCAAGCTGGGTAAGAGTGACTATAAGTGGGGCTCGCGGGAAAAGTGCAACAGGGTGGATACCAGCTGGTTGCAGGCTTCCTGTAGCTGAAAGTCGGGCGCAGCGGGCGTGAGTTCATCGATCAGTTGGTTGACGGTGTTGCAGAGGCGGGCATGTTTGTCTCTCTGGAGGTTCGCTTCCAAGTCATCTTCAGCAAATCCTTCGTCGATCTACAGGGGTCTAGTATTCCGAGACGAGTAGTGAGGGGACGAATCTCCTCACCTCTGCAAATGGATCTTCTTCATCGGAGTGTTCGTCTCCAAGCTGATAAGATCGCGTCAGCCCCAGAAACAGCCCGTGGATTCTCTATTATACCGACCCATGATTTACTCGAAAGTCGTGTTGTGAGTTGAAGCGGTAGTGCCGCTGCCGTCGTGTAAATACATGGGGCATTGACTTACGCCATGGGCACTCACCTGGACCGCTCGGCTTAGCAAAGAATACGTCATCGTAGTCTTCTTCATCGGTTTCTGCGTATTTGTTGAACTCCGCGCTTTTGCTCGAGACGCGCCTAGCCTCAGATCGGCCATAAGACCCAGCACTGGAAGATGACCGTGAGTGGGAACGGGCAGACCTAGGTCTGCTGGAGGGTTGGGTGGTTTGAAGGAGTGGACTGAGAGACTGCCGTCTAACGTCGGGTAAGGGTGCTGTCACAGGACCAGGACTAATATGTGTAATCCCGATTGTCTTGATATCGTCGGGGTGGAAAAGGCCTCTTCGTGAAGGGTTCTTGTTCTACGGTGTGGTAAGCTGTGGGCGCAGTAAAGGAAGGGTGAAAAGGTCGTACCCGGAAGTCTGCAACTTTTCCAAGCAATTGTTCGTCGTCTTCGTCGATCGCAAGATCAGAGTAATCTTCGAAGATTGGGCCGATATCCGTGGGAGGAGGTTTTGCAAGCGGGATGGTCCTACCAAGGCCGGACGGGCTGCGTGAGGGTCGTATTGTCCGCGCATTATCATCGGTCTCCTGTTTTTCTTCCTCCGTCACAGGTTTGTCAAGGGCTGTACAAGTGACATTAGTATGTAAAAAATCTCGGGCCCCACGCGGAGCAACGCCACCTTGTAATTTTGTCAGGGATATACCCTCCTCGAAATCGTCGTCCCAGTTGTCGGTTTGTTCTTCCGGTTGCTGGAGCACAAAGTGGAGTGCTGTTGGTTCGCGAATCTGAGTCGATATCAGAGGCTTTGTGTTCGTGTTGGACAGAGTCCCGGCTTTCCAGGCATTAAGCATAGAGACAGTCGGTTGAGAGCTACCAGAGCTAGAAGTTGATAGAGTGTTGGTAGACCCCCCTGGGAAGACCGAATCGGTGGGGGAATGTGGGGAGGGAGGCCGGTAGTGTGACCCTGGGCGACTCCGCGCAGGGTGTTTTGAGGGCCGTGAGGGAGCTAGAATAGAATTACGAACGTCCCTTGGGAATCGAAAGGCACGTACACCTCAACGCTTCGTTCCACTCTTGGACTTTTAGCACCGCATCGTCGAAGTTGTAGTTGCTGCGTGGTCTCCTGCCGTCAGTGGCAGACGGTGTCCCTTGTTGTGCTTCAAGTTGTTTTCTCGCTTGAACCATCCACGGATGTCGAAGGAGCTTCTTCGCGGAGATACGAAGGTTTACATCCTTCTGGAAACAATGGTAGAGGAAGTCCTTCACGATTGGTGAGGCTCCCTCTGGTATTGGAGGACAGTCATCCTGCACTATCCGAAAGAGGGCGGGCATCGGATTTAGAAAGTGATATGGTGGTTTTCCCTCGAGTAATTCGATCACCACACAGCCCACACTCCTACGTGGAGTCCATCACCCAGTTCACACCCAAGAAGCTGTTGACGCACCAGATATCCGAGGCCGTTGTAGCACCGGATTGTTCGATGACCTCAGGGGCCACTGCGAGCGGTTTAAGCGATGTCCCAAGTGATCAAAACCTCGAGACATACTCCAGTATGGACTGCCGACAACTGCATCGTCTCGGGCTGCGGTCGTAGTGTTCGCGGCAACTCCAAAATCAGCGAGTTTAACACAACCGTCCTTGTTTGTTAAAATATTTGCGCCCTTGATATCTCGATGTATTACACCCTGGTCGTGAAGATATACCAATCCTTCGAGGACCTGGCATATGTACACGGCTACTAGATTCTCCGGGAACTTTCCGAACCGTTTGCAGATGGCGTGCAGGGACCCGTTTTCGCAGAACCTGCGGAACCAAATCTAAGGAAAAAGTTTGGGAATACAAAACGTGACACACTCTAGGATGATGTACAGGAATTCTCGTGTCTTGAAGAACCCCTTGTATTTGACGATGTTCGGATGCTGAACCTGGGTCAGCAGGTGGGGTAGACGTGGTACAGAAACACACATTCAGGTTCTTGAGCAGGTCGATCTCTGACTGAGGGAGAGTCGTGTGAGTGAGTTGTCGGGACGACGGTGCAGGAGGGATCGATCACCCACCATTATTTGGGATATCTCGCCCTTCGGTATATTGGCTAACGTGATCTCCTTTACGGCCACAGTCTCCCCCGTGGCCCAATTGAGGGCACCTGAGCGCGAGTGAGGACACCGCAGGTGACGGGGAGAAGTTGTGAGAACGCACGATAGACCTGGCCAAATGCGCCTTTCCCGAGACAATCGCCGAGTTGCTGAGGCAGCCGCCGTGAGCGAAACCGGAAAGGAACAGTGATTGGAACAGTACATAGTCATTTAGCAACTTTGGGGTGCCGTTTCCAGAACTCGACGGTGTATTCGCACCTGGCGATGGCGATGGCATGGGGATCAGAAAGCGGGGAGGGTATATCGTCGACGCGGGGCACTTCAAGAACGAAGTCAGAGAAAGAGAGTGGGTTCGGACGTGGGGATCGTTGTGTAAGTGACTTCCACTTTGGCGGTCTCGAGTTCGCCCGCCGTCACGATCGTGGCGGAGGGACTTTCTCTGAGCGTGATCGCGGTTATCAGCCTCGCAAATCGCTACGGACGTCCCGGGGAGTTCAAAACGTTCCACGGTCCAAGAAACAACAAACAAACACTCGTCATTTTATCAGATGGGAGCAGTAAATAAGTAACGATACGAGTACATGATTACTTCATTGCGTAGTGTGGTGGCAGGGTCAGTAAAAGAATGTCGTTCGTCCAAAGCAGAGGTTGGCATGGTTAGCGGCGAGATAATAGTAAATGAGACCGGAGCACCAGAAGAGAGATGTAAATTGAGGGAGATGAGGTGAGACCGAATAAATGACAACATCCAAGAGAAGATAGCCCAAAATAAAATGAAGAGTCGTAAACAAATCAAGCACCATTGCGTCCGTGAAGTGAAGGTGGTAAGAGTGGATCCTCGGCCGTGTGATCAAAGGAACTCTGTGCCCTTAAATGTCGATGTACGCCGGGTGCTGGTAGTTCCCCTGACGTTGAGGTTGGTTGTGCTGCATAATTGCTCCAGTCGGACGACCCGCGGTGGTGGTGAGCTCCCACCCTGACCATTGTGTCCCCCATTCCGGGTCCCTCGCGCCAACCTTGACCCGCATTCTCCCTGAACGGAGGTTCGACGACGGGGAAAGGGTTGTCGTTCCACCCAACCGACGAACGTGATTGAGAAGGAAGGAGGGATTCTGATGGGTTGGATCCGCTGGAGGCCCGGAAGTGGTCGCTCCTTCGGGTACTCGAGGCTTCCATCTCAAGTATCCCTGGTGGAGTCGGAGGAAACGCCGTGAGTCCAAATCTGCGTGACAGTCTGGCTTCGTCTAGTTCCCCTATTCCCATTCCCACCGTCGTGGCTTGGTCCGGGAATGATGGGAAGGAGCGCAAAGTGGTATTGGAACTCTTCCCCTTCTTTTCCCTCCCGGGTTTACCGAAGTAGACCAACCCGAACTCGTCAACCAGCATCTCCTCGCCGTTGTCCCGGTTGTCCGTTTCAACCATGGTCTGTGAAGTGTCCACCGCGTAGGTCGAGTGTCCACCTTTCCGCGACATGTATTCGTCAAGCTTGAGATCTCGTAACTGAGTTGTGGTGAGACCACTGGTATCCGCAGCCCCGGACTGGACGCGGTCGAGCGGAACGCCACCGGGCGCGCTTTCTGCAGCCAAACCACTGTCAGTGTCGAGCTGTAACTTCTCCAAGGACTTGTTCCATTTTCTCCGTTGCCACCAGAACCTAACGGCAAACAGTAAAAGGGCAAGTGCGAAGACGCTGACCAAACCTATGAGAACCTTCAACCCGACTGACAATCCGTGGTTCGATGCACCTCCTGATGGAGAAGGCTTCGATCCATTAGGGGAACCAGAGGTTGACAGCGGTTGTCCAAGTACCCTGACGGTGTGGAATTCATCCATAGCGACACCAGGATCGGTGAGGCTCATAACCCCGAGTCTCGGACGGAGCTGAAAGGTTTGATTGTTCTGTGCAGATTGGGTGTCGAAAGAGCCGTTTGCGAGGGGAACATCATGGGCGAGGACCATGTAGACATTTCGAAGGAATGGGACGCCAAGGATCATATCACCGATGTGAGCCGAGCGCAGAAGATCGTCTGCGGCTTGAATGGAACCAACGCACGTCTGCGAGGGTTTGTCTGGGCCCGTCGTGAGGTCCAGAGGATGTAGGGGGATAGCCTTGCCGTTTACAGAGATGGTCATGTTAAGGGGGGTTTTGCATGGGACGTAGTCTGAGAGCCTATTGGTATCCTGCTGGTGGATGGGAAAACCGGGATCACTCACAGTTTGAATCGCGAGCGGGGTGAATGTCCAGTGCCCCGTAAATACCGTTCGCAATGGCAGATGTAGTGAGTATCACGGGTACTCCCGTGTCCAGAACCGCAGTCGGAAAAGGCGAGCCACTGCTCGATGGACCGGTGTTGACCTCTTTTCGCACCCCGTCTACGTAGACCGTTATCGCGGTAACACTGATTTTCCAGAACATCGCACCGTTCCCTTCTGAAACGATGTTGGAATAGTGTATTTTGCTGGGATCCGGAACGTGATCGACGGGGTGCCTGCCGATCCCTAACAATGATGGGATCTTGGCAGAGCCAGGTCGTTCAAGGAGGATGGAAAGGAAACGTGAAGCTGGAGCGCCCTGCATCCCAAATAGGTTTGAGGCCCAAGTAGCACCATCTGCGCCGGTGGGGTCACCTGGACGGACCCTAGAGGCTATGACGGAATTGAGAGGGAGTGCAAGTCCAAGGATGCCGCTGAAAGTATCGAGGGGCTCATCCTTGACGTCACTAGCGGCAGCTGAGAAATTCCAATGAGGAAATTGGAGGGTGAGGGGATATGATCGGGCATACCGAGTGCTTGGTGGTCGATGGTGTATCCGCCGATGTTGACCTTGTCCCAGACGATTGGACCAGCAGCTCTGCCAGCGATGTAGCTGATATCGAAAGACTCCCCTGTGGCAAGGGACCCCGAGGAGTCGTAAAGGTGATTACCTGCACCGTTACAGGGTGTACACGATGATGAGGCTACCCACTGGATCTGGGTCAAGTTGACATGGTGGGGAAAGAGATGAGGAAGACGGACCAAGTCGGACGAGCCTGTGTCGAGCTGGAGGGGGAACTGTTGGTTCTCACCGACCGCGACGTTGAGGATATAGGTGCTGAAGATCAAATTAGCTGAGGACGGAGACCTCGGGATTCGGTGGAATGTTCTGCAGGGAAACGGGCCCCGGATCGTTACGGGGAAGGGACTCACGGTGAGCCGGACTTTGTGTAAACGAACTGGAGGGGAAGAACAATTCCGTCCGCGCCACCGGGGCCTTCCGTTGAGAACTCTCTCTTTGCGGATGATGTTTGTCCGTCGCGTAAATCCAGCCGCGAGGTTGGGGTACGACTCCGAGCGGACATCCCAAGGTTGGATGAGGGGAGAAAGTGAAGAGGAGAGAGCAGGGGGGGGGAGAAGATGAGGGGAGAAAGGGAAAGATGGGAGGCGAGATCAGCGGACGAGGAGGTTATTAGTGTGGGCGAGCGTGGACCGCGACCGAGCGCTAAGCGTCGCCTACTTTGCGAGAACTGAGTGGGAAGGCGGCACCGAAGCGGTTCACGTCGATTTCATGAATTGGAATACCTCGTCCTCGCAGATCCGTCTCTCCGGCTGCTCTGGGGATTTCGCGGCTGGGAGAGTTGAGAGAAAGTGGTCAAGGTGGCCATGGATGTCGCCCATTCCGTCTCGCGCTCATCGCTCGCTTCCGTTCCTCCTACTGTTCCAAGTCAGATCTCAAAGCGACGGGCGCGGGTCGTTGATTCTGCAAATACCGCGTTCATCGTAGATGCGATTCCTTCCAGTTTACAGTCGTTCACCGTCGCTGTCGAACTCGACTGGAAGGGCTTTGTCTCCGATGAGACCACAAAGGTCACAAAGGCCGTAAGCGCCCCCCCTAACGCTAACACCCCCCTATCCCCACTCCCGAGCTCGGCTCACCGAGGCAGTGATCCGTGACTGGTGACCTAGGACGTGACGACGTGACAGAACCGCCCTTTACAAGGAGGCCGTCGACTACAACTACGACTCAGACCACAACCACGAGCAATGGCAGAAATCAGAAGAAAACTCGTCATCGTAGGCGATGGTGCTTGCGGAAAGGTATGCCGCCCTCACACGTCTTCTCTCGACCTTACCTCATCCTCTCGTCCCCTCCAGACCTGCCTGTTAATCGTCTTCTCGAAAGGAACCTTCCCAGAGGTTTGTATCGACGTCTTTCCCCTTACTCTCCTAGTCTGACCACCCCATCCTCAACCAGGTTTACGTCCCGACCGTCTTTGAGAACTACGTTGCAGATGTCGAGGTTGACGGAAAACACGTTGAATTAGCTTTGTGGGATACCGCTGGCCAGGAAGACTACGACCGGCTCCGTCC
>Ga0307509_10007059_pt1 | contig 14846 bp, 16 predicted proteins | sample 10_EM_MG_FD_202245 | JGI IMG/M metagenome (GOLD analysis project Ga0307509, IMG submission 202245) | Populus trichocarpa ectomycorrhiza microbial communities from riparian zone in the Pacific Northwest, United States - 10_EM | ecosystem: Host-associated > Plants > Roots > Unclassified | place... | reverse complement strand
ACCACCGGAGCATTTAGAACATGCTAAGGAATTGGTTGAGGAATTTCATAGGGAGAATCCAGATATGCCAAAATTGGGCTAAGTAGTATTACTAGGGAAAAGGTTTTCCTGCCGTGGCCAAGTAAACTTGGAAGGTTTTTTACCCTACCTAGTAGAGTACTAACAGGAATTAATGTTTATCGCTATATATGTACAATAAGGAGTTTGAGGTCAAACCCCTTTGGTGGGAGCTAATATTACCCTAGCGGGAATAGCTTGCATAATTATACGCGAGGTAAATGCCACCATGGGGGAGAGCATATATCCGAACCCAAGCTGCCTGAGTAGGGACTTCCGGGAGGCATCTGGGAGACTACTCAGAAACCACAAAGAGTTCACGTTTCAAGATAGGGCTAACTGATTTGAACCATGATTAGAGAAGCAGTTCTCTACTCTTACTAATGCATACGTATTATGTATTGATAAATGAATATCGGACTTGATCACTCTATATTCATGATACTATTGGTATGTAGGCATTTAGACTGCATATTCCTTTATAGTCTATCAGGACGAAGAGATCGAAGTCTGACTCCTGGTGGAGTGGGGACACCCTCAGCAGAAATAGCAGTCAGGAGATTCTCAGAGTCAAGCTGGGCAAGATTCAGGGTCAAACAGTGTTCGCACTTTGTTCTGACGAACGGAACCCTTAGAATGATACTTCTTTACTAGAGAAGTCAAAGTAGCGTGAACATTAGGATAAATAGTAGGGCTCTCCCCGATGGTTGAGAACATCATCAAGCAACGGAGAAGAGACCTTAACAATATTATAAGTTATTACGATATTCTTCTATTACTTTATCGAATAATTCTTCTTGAGCCTTCCTGACCTATTTTCCGTTGTCTCGAATATCCTCGGCCTAGTTAGCCTGGAATCCTACTGTGTTTGCTACCCTGTAACAGCGGGACTGCCAGACGTCTACAACCAATCATAATATTAATATCAAGCGCTGGTCAATGGTGTCACAGCCCGAACTCACTTTTCCAGGCTCAGAGAGCTTGCTTGTTTATTGTTTGCCAGTGTGGCTGGTATGCCAGGCTGCCTGAAGTATTACAATATTAGTATTCCTCACAATTGAAGGGTTGTACGAAGTGAACTGACAGTGCCCTTTTGCCCTGGGCACTTCAGGCACTCTCGCAGGGCATTTCAACTATAAGAAGTGATGACAGTAGGTAGGGGTGAACGATGTGAAGGAGGTGTGAAGGAAGTGAAGGCAGTCAAGGAGGGCAGATGACGACCTTTATAGCCAACAGGAATGCTCTTTGTACGTTGCAAAAGAAAACCCCCTAGACGTCAGTTGTGTACAAACTTTGAAACATTGAACCCTACAATGTGATGACCTTGTAGGCTTTGCACGACTCTGACCATCTCGCACCCACTATTCAAATGAAGACCTAAGTTTGTAAGCTCTCAATTGAGCTCTATGGATAATTGAAAGCGATGCTTATCGTGTGTCTTCATTGATATATGAAATATATATTGAACCCTTTCCAGCGTCCGGATACCAAGGGCTTGTTTCTCTAGATGCCAAGAGACGTCATTGCTCTGACTACTAGACATTGTTGTGAATACCTTGGCAGAAGACCACCCCGCTATCATGTCGCTTCCAAGATAAGAAGTGATCATCCGCCAAGATCAAGCCCTCAGTGACCTGTTTTTGCGTAAGGTTGACATTAACTCTAATTGATACTCTTTGATACTCAGCAACACTCATCCACACTCAGCCACATTCAGCCACACTTCGACATTCAGAACACCTAACACCAATACCATATTTCTCTGAAGAGTTGATCTACCTAATCTAAAAGCTTAAAATTCCAATCCTGAATACATAAAAGGCTAAACAGAACTGGTAAAACAATCAATATATTTAGACACTACAAGTAATCACCCCACCGACTCATCCGTTATGTTTTGTGAACCCCTCCCAGCCATTGTACTACCGTGAAGTGTCTTGGATATCAGTGCCTCGAAATTGTCGTCCTTTGGATTCCCCGCCAATGTGTACCTCTACACCTTTTATAGACTCCCGCCATGATCCACCTACGTGTGTTTTCTTCAATTTAAGAATGACCAAATTTTGATCATCCGCCTAAGCACCACACTTGAGAGTCACGCTGCCTTGTAATAGACGCCCAAGTAGGTCAGAAGACATTGGGATATTCAGTCAGGTCAAAGATTTGACTGTGAGTGAGGTACAAGCCATGGTGCATTGAACAGTATTACCGACAAGGGGTGGCAGCATCCCAGGGCTGTTGGGACCTTTACCCCTGGTGTCTGCGACATCAGAAGATGAGCCAGATCATCCTTGAAGGGAAACACGTGGGGCGTATTGATCTTGGGGATCCCCTGATTGATTGGTGTTCCCGCACTCAACTCTGGATGGTACATAGTATGGAGCCCAGTAATGAATATTCCCCATATGTCCTCCTGTGGAATTGGCCCAATTGGTGACGGCATTCTCCTGGAGATATTGGTGTGCCTTTAACAATGGTATCGCTGGTCGTGAGTCGCCCTCATCAAGGTAACAATAGATCATGAGCTCGAGTAGGTTATCAACAACCGGATTCGACAGGAGCCTGGCTCTTACAATTTTATCGCTATCGATGAAATCATAATCAATGCAAGATAACAGTTCGTTAGGACCCATGTCGAGACTCCAGTCACTTTCTCCATTGGCACCAAGTATATAGCGAATTCTGTTGTTTGGTACATTTCTCCAAATCATGGCGCACAGCCCCCCTGATGTCATAGGAATCTAATTTGGCAAACTGGACTCCATTTATATGGGGGGGACGACGACATTGCAGCATGTTAAAGTCAGGACTAAGATTTAATTTCGCCCATGATTCTGGTGTCTGACCCTGGCCTTGTCTGGAAGGCCAGGTCCAAACAATATGCACACCATGGCACCTTGCAAGTAGAGCACACCAATCTAATAATCATCAGTCAGCAAGTAAAAAACAGCAAAGGCCCTAATAGTTGCGTTATCAGTGGGAATGGCAGGTGCCTTGGGGCCCAGCAGACAGCAATTCGCAGAAAGGGCCTGTATGTTTTGACAAGCAGGACGGTTAATCTTAGGATGGGGAGGCATGTTTGGCCCCTGAGGGGCGTAATTCGTGTGATGATCAGGTACGCTTTGTGCCTTTACATCTTGCCCTGGAGGGAGGTGATTCGCCTGATGATCTGATACGTTTGGTACTGGTACACCTTGCCCAGGAGGGAAGTAATTCCCATGATGAACAGCTATGTTTCGCACCTAAGGAGGGTAAGCCGGTGGAATGTTTTGGGAAACTGGACCTGGGTTTGCTACAGTCATTGTGGGGCCAAACCGGTCTGGGGCATTGGGAGGTAGTAACCCATCGCTTACCATGATCTGATCATAGAAGACTCCATGCTTGCCCAGTGGTGCCAGGCCTGTTGCATGATTCTTCACAGTTATTCTCAACTTCACCCCACAGTCCTTAACAAGTTGAACTACAGCCTCCTCGATCTGGCACCTACCAGCCCCATTATGGCCAGCCGCATCTGTGACAAGGCTGTCGCAGGCAGGGCACAGTGCCCTCATAACAGTGACGATTTGCTGGAAATGGTGGTCAGGGAATGTATGGATTTTCCAAAAGCCCCCTCCAAATATCTGATCCTTCACCTCCTCCCGCCATTCGCCATACAAGTGGCAGTCATCAGGTATGCACATTGATACATTGTAATGGCTAATATTTTGATACTTGGTGCATCTTGAACTTATATATCCTATCAGAGGCACCGGCGGAACCTGTTAGGTTTCACCGCTAGAACCTGCAAGTTTCCCCCATTTGGCAACCAGATATACTCTATGTTCTTATGTGCCATGTCGCTAGTCTGTTGGGTGTATAGGTTGTCGCCAGGGTGAATATAGCCTGTGGTGTGAATTACGTGAATATTGTGGACCTTGTGCATAAGCGTTGGTCTGGGTATGAATTGTGTGGATTTTGTGGAAGTTTATTCCGGGTATGAAATCATTCCATCAGGATCAATGCTGATTATATATACAACTCACAGTCATTTGAGGCTTTGAAAGGTTCTTGAATCTTTTCAAGAATTTGTAGTTCTGGCACTAGTATCACCAGGGCTTTATTGATTCATGTTTATGTTAGAAATGAAATATTTCCTCTGGAAAATGACCATCATGAAACATGAAGTTCCCCGAGCCTGTTCATGAAAGAAACCATAGCGGATACCACGTGACCTCGACATCTAGGGCGCTAAACCACATTAACCTCAATTTACAGTTTAACGTTCAAAACATGCACGCCTCTTGAACCTATGTGCTATTCACATGTATTAGGATCAACACTAAGCCCTCCTGCCATGCCTAGCTAATATCTCTTCTGTCGACACAAATACATCCAAGCATATGAGAAACATTTACAAACTACTTATGCCAATGTGTACATTTTCCTCGCCTCCACTACTAGACAATATCTATTATCTGCCAGCCATGTTCTTAACACACAACCCGCGGTCGTGGGGAAACACCGGGATTCTGACTATGAATCTGATCCCGTGCCTACAGGATGCAAGCATGACGTATTGAGTGGTGATGTTGTGTACAAGTGTTATACCGAAGTGCTTAACAACACTGCCTGTTTTTCCGGCTGCCAAAAAAGGGTTTTCCAGGCGGTGGAGAAGCAATTGGGGACATGAAAGAGTTCGAGCAAGAAATCATTAATCTCTGCGACGACCCATGGGCACTATTCCCTTGCGGGAAGGGGTTTGGGCTTGCGTCTTGGCTACTTAAGAGTAAAGTACCAAAGTCACGAATCAACGAATACTTCGTAGGTGGTCTAGGCAATTCTGATTCTTTCTCCTATGGCTCTATGCACATGCGCGAGATGCACCTCCAGGAATTGGATCTGTACAGTCGATATCTACAATGGTTTGAAGGACACGTAGAGGACTGAAAGACAGCTTTATTATTCTGCTATCGCAACGTCCTAGATTGTGTCAGATCTCTCCTTCGCCAAATAGCCAACCGAGATGACTTTGTCCTCCCACCACCGCGTGAATGCGATCATACAGGATTACAGCTATATGCAGAGATGCATACAGCAGACTGGTAGTAGGGCATTCAAGTAGAGCTTCTCTATCTCTGTCCTGGGACTGCTGACTAACTGCTTATAGGAGAGGCTTCCGTCTGGTGCAACTGTTGTCCCAATCATTGGGACGTCGGATCAGACCCATCTGAGCAACCGGGCGGGTGACAAGAAAGCATGCCGAGTCTATTTGACTCTCAAAAGTCTTCCAGCAACCCAGCGTAATAGACCAGGAGCTTTTGTAGTTCTCCTTCTTGCAGTATTGCCAGTTCCCTCCAAACTTACACGGTCCTCTGCAGACCACTTGCAGAGGCAAATTAATGCCTCCACACACCGCTTCGTCTTCGCACCCCTCTTTGAGCCCTTGCACAGTGCAGCGATGGAGGGCATCAATATTGACTATGCTGACCGGAAAGTGTGAAGATGGTTTCCAATATTGTCTGTGTGAAGTACTGACCATATGGAAAACGTTACACTTTCAGAGATAAAAGCGAATGTTTGTTCTAAATGCAATGTGCTTGCACGATATTTGGGAACTGAGGCCTACAGCTACCGGGCCGGAAATTATGCAAGATATGAACGTTGCAAGCGTGACTCAGACCACTCTCGCACCATGTTTGATTATCTTGATATCGATCTTGAGAAAAACGTGTTTCATAGGCTTCACAGTGTCTCAGCACCTAGTCTGCACAAGCCAGATTTGCTTTATACAGTGTATCTTGGGTGATTCAAGCACTTGATAGACTGGATTGAGAGCTTTCTCAAGAAACATGCCCGGCTCCCAGCCTTTGACAATACCTAGCAGGCACTCCCACCCGACCCTGGGTTGTTTGTACCCTAAAAGGCTTATCACCAGGTCATGCTGTGGCAAGAAACAGAAATGGCAAATCTTGGCCGGTGTGATTTCGTGGTTCTCATGGTAGCACTGCGCCAGCCCAACAGCCGGCAAGTAATACCTTTCAAACATGCTTTAGCCTGTGTCTGGGCACTGGTCGACTAGAATATGATCACCCAATACTGAAGCCACACTCCCGAGACGATAGCCTAAATGGACGAATATCTCGACCAGTTTCACAGGATGAAAGATATCTTCTTGGAGTTTTAAGTTTCTAAACGAATACAGGCCAAGGTTGACAAGCAGCGAAAGGAGCTATGAGATCAACAAGCCCCGAGCAACAAGCGAGTGGCACGGTCCAATCGGCGCCGGCACTTCAGAGAACTCTGAGTGAGGTGAACAACCTCCGTATGGACATGATTCATACGGAATCTCATTTCCACTTTGCTAAGATGTATCTGCTAAGCCACTTCTCTGATCATATACATCAGTTTGGCAATGTTGCTATATATTCCACAGAGTTCAGGGAGCCCCGTCTAAGGAACAGATCAAGGATGGATAGAGACGCTCGAATAAGAACGATGTCAATCAACAAATTCTTCACTGGTACGGTAGTCAGCATGCAATTCGAATGAGACTTTTAGATGTCAATTCGCTCCGACGTTGCAGAGCCAATCTTAGTGACAACATCCTTGGCTATTTAGATAAAACAACGGGTACGGTATCCACACCGGCCCCTCATGGAAGGATTGTGAAAGGTCATCGTGACAACGTGTCTGATGTCCTTGATTTTTGCAAGGTGTTAGGAATCTCTCTTGACCAGATCTGCCTGCAATTAATTCGATACAGCCAACACAACCTGCCCACAGAACACCCCCTTTCTGAAGAACCAGCACTACTCTAAGTACTTCCTGTTGAACTACTAACGCCACTAGAAATCCTGGGTTTGGCACTCCAAGAAACCAATATTTACGACATCCCTGGTGCAACATGTACAGGAACTCACCAATTTCAGAATCAAGAAAGTCGTAATGATTGTGTTGGAGGACAGGCTGGAAGCCAGGAGATGTATTGTGCCCTGAGGGGTCTTCTCCCGGGATGCTTGTAGTGCTCTTTAAAATCAGGGACTGCAGCCAAGGCACTGTGCTGCAGTTGGCAGGTATTCAGATGCTGAGCCCTATGAACTCTGGCCGGCCCTCTGATATAGACAGTGTTGTTACAGTTCATGTGAGAAAAGATGCGTGAGAGTTTACATTGGTTGACATAGGGCCAATTCTCGGCCTAGCTTATCTCATTCCAGAGGGAGACCGGTGCTGCCTTGAGAACAGCCATATTAAGCTAAGGACGTTTAACGAGATTTACTAGTAATACAAACGGGGGTATGATGGATATATGCCCAGGGGTTTATCGGGTAACATAGCAAGCAGTATATATATACTGTGTACTAGTATGAAGAAAATATATAATTGATACATGGGTTAAACATGATGACTATGCTCCAGAGACACCACAGGAGGTTGGGGGGCACAGGGCTGGCGTAGGGGCTGGCGCAGAGTGCACACCAGGAGACTAGGGGTAGGGGTATGATAATCCTGACAGCTTCCAGAAGGAGCTGGCCAATTGAAAGCGTCAGGAGGCTGGAATATGGAGAACAGGGGGGACTTCAAGTCCGGATACAAGGGATGGTTGCTGTGCAACTCAAGATGCAATAGTAGCGTGCCGGTATAGGGGATGGACTCAGGACCTACAGGAAGCCTACAGAGGTTGCAACTGAACTCAGGACCCACGGAAGGCACAGGAAGCAGTGACGACGTCTCTCGCGTCAGGAAACAGGGTAGGTGCATCAAATGCATGTGTTTTTTTTGCTGATGTTAGCTTACTTTTCTGTTTCATGTAAGCTTGTCACAACCAAAAGTAGCTAATCTACTATCGCTTTAGCTTACAATACAATACTATCTTTTCATGTTGGGATGGCAGGTAAAAGGATCGTAAGATATCTTCACAAAATATATCAATCAGGTGAAGTAAGGAACTTGTAGTCAAACCATCAACGAAGAATCAACAAGATGGCCAGACATTTGTAGAGGTTGAATCATCCTTCTGATCTTAACTTGAAGATAGATTGTAAGTTTATCCAATTTTAAAATTTTCTCTTAAATACAATGATTTTACGTGTTTACTACAAGTTCAGAAATGTCCTAGTAGCTACAGTTTTGTCTTATTGAAAAGAGAGGGCTTTCCGAGCTTGGATTAAAGCCTGCATCTCTTTCATTGCCTACTAGTATACTAAAAGTCCTCTCAGAATTTGTAACATAATTGCGCAGCATTGATTCGCTAGTGGATAATCGGTGGAGGGAGTTCAAGATGAAAACTCCTCCCATTTCATGTACGCTAATTTTTGCCGTTATCACCAACACTTTCTGGTAGGGCTCTCAAATATATTATTGAAAATCTATCAATACAATTGGCTGGTTGTATAAAGTACCCTAATGCAAGATCTGGAGTTTACTTTTACGAAAACTTTTACGAAAACTTTTACTTTTTAACTTTGAATACCCCTACTGTCCCACAACTTTCTTACCGTGAGTGTACAATAGCTGCCGCCATGTCGACACTTACCTATCATTGAACTCCTCTCGCACACCCGCCTAAATTTGTGGTAACAAGCGGAAAGGAGGGCCCTTATTTAGCAGCCTTCACCCAAGCTACCGTGTGGTAACCCTCCTCCATGAAAGAGGGCCCCTAGAGAGCCGTAAGGTGGAAGAACCAAATGTCTCGGCGAAAAAGAAAAAAGAAATAATACTATTTCCCTTAGCGGTCATGAGTTCCCTGGCGCCTTATGCACACACTACCAGTAACTGGTACAGTACTGCACATCCTGATATCAACCGCGGGCGCTATCATAGGCATGGTATGGTAATATAGGCATGATACGAGGGAAAAGCAACAAGGCGATCGACGGGCCGCACAGGCCAGACCGGTTCCTTCGAACACCTAGGGGCACTTGTAGGGCGTATTCATTCATTCACTCCATGTGGGCTGTGGTGAGTGAACGGGGAGAGTTTATAATAATAATATTATTATTATAGCTCTCCGGGAGTTCTGGGGGTGTTGCTCGATTTGGTTGAAATGGTGTTATACGTATAATCATAACAAGTATCATATATATATATATTCTAGAAGTTCGAGTGATGGTATCATACGGGCGGGAGGAAGAAAGAGGCTTTGATGATGATGGATTTTGGTATGATAGGGCAGTATCGTTTGGTGAGGGAACTTGCTTCTGTGTTCTAACTAGTTCTAACCTTGGCGGGCGTTCAGTCTAGATTAGTAATTGTATGTTGACTCGCCAAGAGTTGCTGGTCTATCCTTGATAGGGTGGTATTGTATATTATGGGCGAATTTCTCCGTGCTCTTGGAATATTATGCTAGAACTTTCACTTAGGGTACTAGTGTCGTACTTCCAAACTCCTGATATCTCTGCGGGGAACCTGAGAGGTTCGTGTTTTCTTTTCTTTTCTTTTCTTTTCCGTTAGTAGAGAGTCATCATCTACTATCACCTAATGGGGCCAGCAGTAAGTTAACTCCAATGCATGTTGGAGTTCTGGGCGAAGGAATTCTTTGGTGGTTGAAGGGTGTTGATGTTTTCTTCGCCGGGCACTTTGGTTATATGATCGCACGGTGCTGAGGTTCCTTCACTGTATGTGAAAGAGGGTTTATAGTAGAGGATTGGGGTGGCTCGCTGCCGGATGCCGGGTTTTAAACCATGTTTGTGTAGAGTACGCTACCCATGATATTTGTAAAAAAAACTCTTGGGACCTAGGGGCTAGTGGAGCAGAACTGTTAACGTACAGTACTATAGTATAACTATCGGCATCAAGCCAAGGACAGACGTTTAGGTTTAGTTTAGGAAGTCTGAAGTTAATAGAATTGCAAAACGATTCATGGTTGGTGGGGTTCTAGCGGTATTATAGCACATCTGGGCGGGTGAGCATGTGCGGTGTCAAGAAATGATTAGGTACAATGGCTAGCCCATGAAGAAGGGAGGCCGTGGGGGCCTGCCGGGGATGGGGAACTAAAAAGGGGTTCCTTCATGCCCACCCGTGGTGATGTTATCGTGTGTCCTCCCCTGTGTACTGTTCAATTATTCCAAGGAGGTCGGTCTGATTGAATTGGCTTGAGGAGGGTTGGCCCTGTGTTTTCAATGGGGGGAGGGGGGAGTGGGCATGAGGTTATTGGTAGAGAATGGGCACTTGAGGGGTACTAGGAGGGGTTGGTACTATCGCCGGATAGATATATGCTCCTCTTTGCTGTGCTCATTACGGTAGGCTTTTCTCTGTTGGCGTTTGGTTCGAGTGTGTGATGACGATAATAATCCTGTGAGGCTAGGTATGATGTGGGTAGTGGAGAAGAATTCCTGCCATTTCAGGACTGATTTGATACGGGTGGTTGGTCCTTGCCCTACACGTATGGCCTTAAGATCGGTTAGTATAATACAGCACTAGAGGCTGTGGAGGGAAAGTGTGTAACCCCCTTGGCCACAGAGCAGCTCGTGTGCAAATATCGAGTCAATCGTGGCTCAAAATCTTGAAATAGTCTAGTTGACTGCCTACTGCTGATTGGAGGGGTTGAAGGGGAGGGGTCTCATGGCCCCCCCACATGGATCCTGGCACTATAATAACCTCTACTTTACTTTATTTTATTTGAACTCATTCTACTGTATGGATATTGTGTGATAGCTTGTTTATCACATTGCAATACCGGCACGATGTTGTCCTTCCTCCACTTTTGCCCTCCAGGCGCTCCGGGGTTAGCGGAATAACGTTGAAGTCGCCCCGATATCCCAATATCTCATTTCAGGTTTCACTCGCTATACTGTAAGTCCTATGACAGTGCGAGTCGGATTGAAGTCTAGGATTGCAGGGGGGAAGCTAAAGTGAACGAGAAAGCTACCGCAGACGTCGAGGAGAGTGTCGATTTGCCGCATTGGAAGGGGAATTTGTCATACTGCCGGTGTACAAGGCCATTTAAAAAGTCTCCGGACACCCTGCACTTTCTAATACTTATCTTGACATAACAGCGTCCGGAGACTTTTTAAATTGCCAAGCAGAGAAAGGAAGAAACACCATTTGACAGAATTGTATAACCCCCCCCCCTGACCAACACCAGTCAGACTCACACTAGAACCCACTGTACTGCAGAATCTCAAATAATTGAACCGCGTGCTAGGAGGCCGGAAATTTCCCTCTTGGGCAAAACATGGCGGATGGGGAGTTACCTGGCACCTCTGAAATACAAATACTGGGCCCAATAGAGGAGGCATCACACTGGAAAGATATACGGTATCGTCCCCACTGGGGGCACGGGGAAGCCCGACTGGTAACGGATAGGGATATTTGGCGGGCGGGAAGTGAATTCGTTAAAAGAGAAGATCTATAACTAAAATCCGCCCACCACTGATCCTTGTTCGTCACCCGGCCGTTCCGTCGGGTCCCCATGTGGAGACTCTAACTCACAATTCAATTATTTGAGATTTTACAGCACTCCGGGGGGATGTGTGTGTTCAATGTCTGGAACCTGCTATCAGCATGGGCCTGCCAGTTGGAAAGTCCCCATTTCTTTTTTTTTTTGAAGGGAGAGTAGAACAAATTAAAAATTAAAAAATTAAAAAATTAAAAAAAACAACAGCAACAATACGAAGGGCAAAAGTAAAAGGTGCTGCTGACTGCATCTACAGAACTTACCGTAGTTATGAATGATAATAATACCGGGCTTGAAAAGCCGTTGGAGTCATATTTGACGCCACCCCCTTTTCTTACGCCAAGACGGGCCCGTCAGCGCTTTGGCCATTCCACACTTCCCAGCGTACAGTACCCAAATGCCTCATGGCCAAGACATCCAAATTTGCACTTGATTGCGCCAATCTTGGCGTCAAGACATCTCGGCACTTCAGAAGTTGTCAAGAGCAGTGCTAGGCAGTGCAACTTCACAAAAGGTTTGGTGGGGGCCGCAATAGTTGTTGGAGAGATGATCGTGATGACGATTTCGCCCGTTCATTTGTTCTTGCTGACAGCACCCAGGCCCCAGTCGAAAGAGGTAATCCAAGTTTTGCGACTTCGGTTCGACTAAATATTTTAGCACGTGTGTAACGCTTATTTCTTTTGCGTAACGGATTCAGCTAGATCCACGATAGGGTACTCGAAGACTTGGCACTCTGGAGTGGTTTTCCTCGGCCGGGGTTTAAACCGAACCTACCTCAGAATAAAACATTGAATAGCTAGTCCATGTGCTGTGTTGTTGAACATTCTGGACTTTGGAGAAGGGGTGGAAAAGTGGAAAGGGCGAGATATTATGCTGTCTACCTTTCTAGGAGACATTAGAGAAATGCGAAAAAAGCGTAACCCCACCAAAGGGGTCACTCCATGGCCTGGCGCTTGGTCCAATTATTTGCATTTCCAGGGTATTCAAACGAAAACACTGGTAGACAGCTCGATTGAGTTATGAGTTGATTGATTGATTGATTCTTGTGTTGTTCAGTTTTGTTTTTTCCTCCGTCCAGGGGAGAAGGGAGGGAGGTCTGTCGAACTCTTGGTAAATACAGCGGCTGGAGCAAACACCATCCTCTCAGTAGCCTAGAAGGCCCTAAAGCCAGTCAGAGGAGGTTAGACAGACTTACCCTTAATACCCAACACTATACACGATAGCCTCGTTCTTTAAAACACCATCCATTTGTCTGTATATCTGTATGATATCAGTCGCTTCTTAGCTCACTAATATAGAGGATTCCAAGATTGAGGATATAGCCTTGAACGAGAAAACCTATCATCAGCTTGCCCCTGGCATTCTATAGAGTACAAGGATTGGGCATGGAAGTGATCCCCCCGCTAGTGTCGAAGATATATGATTGACGGATGAGAGACGGAAGGTTTGCATTTCTTCACAAGCAGGTTGCAGCGTGAGAGGAAATAGAGATCCCATCAGGGTCATGTTCCTCCTTGTACAGTACTACCCAACAAGATTATAAGCATGATGCCGGGCACTTGAAATCGGTCGGAAGCTGACACAAGGATAATTCTCAAAAAGTTTTAACCACAACCACATCTTTGAGAAGATATGGCTTGATAGAAGTGTTCAGAAAACATTCCTCTTTAATTCTCTGTTTCCCAATTTTCAATCAAAGCAATATTGGTGAAGATAGTAAAATTCTCAATTACTCAGGAATGGTCATTTTCGAAGTTACTTTTGCCAAGCCCTGCTTTTGATGTGTATTATGTAAGCAAAATGAAATCGGCTGACTCCAAATGCCCGGTACCATAGGTCTTTTTCCTCAAGTTCAACCCCTCCCGCCCCCGAACAGCAGGCAGGACAACAAATATTGCGCAACAGGGTGAGTTTGTTTTAATGTCACTTTATCCCTACTGGCTAAAGTATTGAAGACTGACTTTCACTAAATTAACAAGAAAGTCTCGCCGTACATCATGCTTAGACTCATCAACAGACAAGCGTTCAAGGCCATGGGCATCCACCCCTACCATCTACCTTGGGGCTTTAGCACCGTTCCGGTAAGATTGGCGTTTTACAGTCTCTCATGGGGTCGTGACGAATATCAGGAGGTGACGAACAGGGATCGGTAGGAGGTATTTTTTTCGTTACCCTACTTTGACGAATTCGATTTTTTGTTGCCAAATACCCCTGTTCGTCACCTCCTGATATTCGTCACGACCCCATGAGAGACTGTACTTGTCCCAGGCAAGAAGTATTCGAAAATACGAACCGCGAGTTCATATGGACGCTCGGACACGCACGGATTTTTCACCATATATTTCGCGAATCCCTGCCTTATCCCTGTTTTCGAATACTTCTTGCCTGCAATGAGTAGTAGCATACATGTACAAACTGCAAACTAACTGGGTGTCACAGAGACAAAACACCGACTTGGATAGTGATAGTCATCATGATAATGGTCACCGTCATGATAGCAGCACTGGCAGTGAGTGTGCGGGCTTGGGGTCTCCTCCAGGCGTCACTTGGAAAGAATTTTTCCAATTAGATAAGGTGTGCTCGGAAACTAGAGTTCTGATATGGGATGTGCTAATATTTCTTAGGACGTTTCCAACATCAAACAACAGCTCAACCACATTGAATCCGGACAGAAAGATATGAGAACCGATCTCAAAGATCTTAACAAGATGACCGAGGACAAATTTGAGAAGACCGACAGCAAGATCGACAAGAAATTTGACAAGACCGACAGCAAGATTGATCGTATATTCTACGGTGTGATTACTTCTCTTGTTGGGTTTGTCTTAAAAGGGGGATTCGATTACTACCAGGCAGCAAAGAAGTAGGCTTTGGCATAGGTAACTGCTGGGAAGTCCATTCATTTGAAAAGATTGGTTACTAATTGATATGATATAGATGTGCTAGTGACTCTTTCTATTGTCTCAAGCTTGGTTGGTCGGCAATGGCACTAATAGGGCTTTTTTTGTTCTCTTTCTTTTTTCCCCCATCAATTGGCGTATAGAATATGGTGTTACGGGAATTCATTTGATAAGTTAGACAATCAAGCCATGATAGAATGAGCAATCCCATTTAATTGATTCTCCCTCAACGTTCCCTTCTTTTCAATTGATCACCCTGCTTAATTCGTATCTCATCTATTAAAGGGATGGGTTCAGTTACAGAACGCCGACCCAGCTAATTAACAAGCTTCACCTTTCCCCCATCACACGCCACCCGGCGCATCGTGATTTATATTTCTTAGTGAGTACAACCGGATGATTAGTCCTCACAGTTCGTTTATTAACCACGACCCTATAGCGCTACTACTGGTGGTTTGAAGTGGTATGGTCCAGATGCTATCACTACCAAAGATGGATATCTCGAAGTCGAATCC
>Ga0307509_10007058_pt1 | contig 14846 bp, 16 predicted proteins | sample 10_EM_MG_FD_202245 | JGI IMG/M metagenome (GOLD analysis project Ga0307509, IMG submission 202245) | Populus trichocarpa ectomycorrhiza microbial communities from riparian zone in the Pacific Northwest, United States - 10_EM | ecosystem: Host-associated > Plants > Roots > Unclassified | place... | reverse complement strand
AATCCACTGATTGCCGGGACGCACACAGGCTGAGCGAAGGCCGAGCGGCCGATCAGGCCGCGCGCAAGACCACTGAACGATGGCGCGGAAGCGTGCAAGGCAGGCCGATACTGTCCCGGCAGCGCTCCGGAAGCCGCCCGCTGAAAATCAATCGATATTGCGATGGAAGATGCGGCTGCGCCCCAGGCCCAACCGGATTACTCCATTGTTGCAGTAGTCGATCGGCCTCGATCGCGAGCATGCTGATGCGCGAAGCGCTGAAGGGTTTGCTGAGAAGGGTTTGCTGACCGTCGACGATCTCGTCGACATTATCTCCGACATCATCTCCGACATCGCGGACAAGACCGCTGGTCAAGCGGCACGACACCTCGCGTCGACAGGGCGTGCGCGGCCGTAACAGTGACAATTCGCGGCTGAGAAGCGTTCTGTGCTGGGAGCCAAAAACGCCGTTGCGAGTGGGACTCATCCCCTCATATCGATGGATCGAAGCATGCGTATCAGGTGAACTGCATCAGCCAGTGGAGACCGCGGCCGACTAGGTCGAAAATCGCGCTGGCCAATCAAACAGGTGCGGTCAGCGAACATGTGTCGCGGAGACACTGAGAACCAGGAAGAGGGTGAGAATGGCAGAAGTCGGCGCGGTTCTTCGGCGGAGCGACGCGCCGAAGAGCGGCTATCGTGGTCGGCGCAGGGGTGATGCGGGATTTGCCGATCGATTTCGAAAGCCCATCGTCGCCGCGACGTTGGCATTTGGCGATCTCGTTGCCGCAATTGCCGCCGTTTCGCTCAGCCGAGCGTTCATCGGGATGACCGGCGCGCAACCGCCGGGCCCCAAATACTTCCTGATAGCATTCCTCATTTTGACGTTTTTCTGCGTTCGCCTCTACACCGGATGTGGGCCTAGCCCCTATGAGCGATTCCGGCTGCGCACGATCGGTATCGGGGGCTTCGTGGCGATCGAATTGCTGGTCGGGGTTCCGAATGGCCAGTCGGGCCTGCTTATTGTGACCGGATTTAGTGACGCGCTCCATCTGCTGATCTTCGGTCACTACGTTGAGGCGATGATACGGACTCTATTGATCTATCTCGACCTGTGGGGCGCTTCGGTTGCCCTGGTCGGCTGTGGTGACAACAGTCGAAAACTGGCGCAGTTGCTCGTGCATCAGCCCTCCCTCGGGTTAAGGCCGATCGGATTCATCAAGACCTCTCGTGACCGAGAGTTGGGTAACGCGGCGCTTCCGTTGCCGCTGATCGGAGCGATAGCGGATCTGGGCCGAAGCGAATTCGCGATTTTCGACTCCGCGGATGAACTCTCCGCGCTCACATCCGCCCCGCAGGCATGGATGTCGTCTTGCCGCTTCCTGCTGGTGGAGGATGTGCACGATTTGCAGAGCTTGTGGTTGCGCACGCGGATGCTAGGCGGGGCAATCGGAATTGAGATCAGGCGCGACCTCTGCTTGCGACGCAATCAGGTGCTTAAGCGCGCTATCGATATTCTTTTCGCGATCCCGATTGCGCTGCTGGTATGGCCGATCATCGTCGTTCTGGCGCTTGCCATTAAGCTCGTCGATCCAGGCCCCGCGATCTACGTTCAGGAGCGCGTCGGGCGCAACTCGACGACATTGCGGATTTTGAAGCTTCGCACAATGTATGCTGACGCCGAGCAACGGTTGGAGGAGCATCTGTGCCGTGATCCGCTGGCGCGCGCGGAATGGCAGCGCTTTTTCAAGCTCGCGCACGACCCTCGGGTGCTGCCGATCATCGGAAAGTTCATGCGGCACAGCAGCCTTGACGAGCTGCCGCAGCTCTGGAACGTAATCCGTGGCGATATGAGTCTCGTCGGTCCGCGACCTTTTCCCGCGTATCACATGAATAGCTTTGATAACGAGTTTCGCGTCATTCGTGCCAGCGTTCAGCCTGGCATCACCGGCATGTGGCAGGTCTCATCGCGGAGCAACGGCGATTTGCAGGTTCAGAAGGCGCAAGATCTCTTCTATATTCGAAACTGGTCCATCTGGCTCGACATTTACATCCTGCTACAGACAGTGATAGTTGTTCTGAACGGCAAAGGCGCCAAGTGAATTCGCTTTCCCGGATCTCAATCGCGTGAACGTCGACAGGCGCGCGACGTAAATCCGCGACCGGACCGCCTGCTGCCCCCGGTTGCTGGATCAGGTGGATTTGCGAGCCGTCGGGCGAGGGCGAGGCACGGGCTTCGCCAGTGATGGTATTTGGTGTTACGCGTTTGAATCAACCGCCGCAGCTCGCCGCTGCTGTCGATCCGCAACGCGATGACTTCCTGAAAAAGCGGTGCCCGGGGTGTCCGACGACTTCGGGATAAGTGTGACTTGCTCACTTTTAAATCCTGCTGCCGCCGGGGAAGAAAATCGCCGAAACGCCTCGACCGCCGGCTATTTGCCGAGCCGCGTCGTGCATGAGTCCTTCGATTGATGCCCTTGCGGATCAGGCGATCGATGCGAGCCAACACACGACACGCGATCGCTGCGCGCAACGGTGATTTTGGCGGGACGGCGGTCGGTCCCGACTTCGAGACAGTGCAGGCGAGCCGGTTCATGCCATCCACTCCCATCCCCCGTCGAACGTTCGCACCACCCTCTGCCTCAATTCGAATAAAGCTCCTCGGCCTCTGAATTATTGGTGAGAGCGTGTGAATGGAGTACCCCATCTTAACTATTGAACCGACTCCAAGAGTTTCTAGTCTGTGAGTTGAGCTTCTAGTCTGTGATTCTAGTCTGTGAATTGTGATGCCGGGATCACCACAAACCGTCTGGTTTGGAAGAATGCGAGGCCGCGATCTAAAATCGATGTCTGCGGATCAGCTGTGGAACCTTCATGAAAAGTTGGTTGCCGAACTGAGTCGTAAAATAGCGGCTGAAAAAAGCTGGCTTGACGAGTGCCTTCATCAACTTGGCTCAGCTGGGGACAAGCTGACGCACGAGCGTCGCCCTTACCCGAAGGTTCTTCCTAAATTTCGAAATCCGAGAAATCCCGCGGAAACTTGGGCCGGCCGTGGCAAACGACCTCGCTGGTTGAGGGCGCAGCTTCGATCCGGCAAAAAGCTGGACGACTTTCGGATAGAGCGATCGGCTGCCGGATAATTCAAGTAACACAGTCCTCAGGGATCGTCCGAACGTAGTGGCCACAAGTGGACATTGTGTGCTCTACCATCCGCATGGCAATGAGGGTAGTTTATGTCAGTCGGAACAAGGCTATCTCGCGGAAATCGGATGTCTTGGCGTGAGCAACAATGATGGATCTTATGGCCCTGCAGCGATCATTATACCGTCGCAAGGCATCTCGGCGTCGTCCGAGGGGGGCCAGGCGGAACGATGCACGGATTTCAGTCGAGCGACTAAGGCCAGATCGTTATTATTTGGTGATCCTGTAAGCATTGGCGGGCTTGCGGCGCGATGCGAGGCGCAGGAGGCCAAACTGTTGCGCCGGCTCGGCTCGCGGAGCCGCGCCGGGCCCGCCGGATGCAGCTTCAGACCTTTGCCTGTCACGCTGTCTCTTGCTTCCGTCGAAAGCGCCCCTTGCCCTCAGGCAAGGGGCAATGACTATTCGGCTGCAATTCCCGAGAACCTGTGCTCGCCCGTCACGCGCTCCTCGATCCACTGGTAGGTAGGAATGAGCCCTTGGCGTAGCGGCGTCTTCGGCTCCCAGCCCAGAACCGATCGCAGGCGCGAATTGTCGCTGTTGCGCCCGCGCACGCCCTGGGGCTTTGAAATGTCGTAGCGCTTGATCACCGCCTTGCCGGCGATCTCCGAAATGATGTCAACTAGCTCGTCGACGGTCACCAGTTCGTCCGTTCCGAGGTTCAGCGGGGCGCTGTAGTCGGAGTGCATGATGCGGTGGATGCCTTCGACACAGTCATCGATATACATGAAGGAGCGGGTCTGCTTGCCGTCGCCCCAAATCAGCAATTCGGCTCCATTGCGGATCATGGCGATCTTGCGCGAGATCGCGGCTGGAGCCTTCTCGCGGCCGCCGTCATAGGTGCCAAGCGGGCCATAGACGTTGTGGAAGCGGACCACCCGCGTCGGGAACTCCCAATCTTCAGTGAAGTACTGGCAGAGCTTTTCCGTGTAGAGCTTCTCGAGACCGTACCCTTCTTCCGGATCGGCAGGGAACGCATCGTCCTCGCGTAAGGGAACTACATCGGGGCTTCTCTGCAGGTACTGCGGATAGATGCAGGCCGACGACGAGAACAGGAATCGCTTTACCTCCTGGTTGCGCGCCGCCTTCAGCATATGGGCGTTGATCAACGTGTTGTTGATGGTGATTTCGGCGTGGAACGCGCTGATGTAGCCGATACCGCCCATGTCGGCGGCGAGGTGATAGACCTCGTCGACATTCTCAGTGACGCGCAGGCACTGGTTATAGTCGCGCAGGTCCGCGATCTCAAATTCATCCGCCGACGTGTCCTCGTACTCGGAATATTTGAGATCGGCGCCACGGACGGCATATCCGTGCCGGACAAGATATTTGACAAGGTGATGTCCGATGAAACCGCCTGCGCCTGTTACCAGCGCGGTTTTCCCATTGCGCATTTCGCGTCTCCGTTGGCTGACCGCAAGCCTGCATCCACCGCGCAGGGATTGCGGAACATTGCCTTTGCACGCTGACTTTACGCGCGCTGGTGCGGAGTCCCGACTGCAACGAGGTAGTAATCCGAAATCGACCGTGCGGTTGCTGGTTCGCCTCACGCATCGAACGAACGATCAACGATGGCTCACTAGATGCGGGACTTCCGCGCAGCTCGAGCGCGGCGCTGCTCGTCCCATCCGAACACCCCACGTCCCCACCCGTGCCGGAACGACGTATCGCCTTCCGGCACGCGATAGATATTGCGATCGCTTGCCCCTGCGGCCGACAATGCTCGCGGCGTTCTCGACCAGTTGCATTAAGCTGACGTGCCATTCGGCAAGCGAGCGCGCTTCCCGATAGCTCGTGAGATTGGCATCGATCGCTTAGGAGACAATGAGCAAGCAGGGCGGGGAGCAGGCTCGGTCCGAAATGCTTGCGAATACGGCGACGACCCTGACTGCGACGGCCAAGATGTAGCGTCAGCCAGGTTCGCGGAATGTGGGGCGGGGAGAGAGCGGATCATGAGGCGTCCCGGCAACCAGGAAAGTTCATAGCCGGCCATCGCGGTGCATAGGACTGCTACCGGGAAATCAGGCTGTTTCTCTCCGCGGTGCTAGTCTCTTCCATCTTGCGGGATGGCAGTGCCAACCGGCTGGAACCGGCCTCATCGTGCGGGAGGGTGAGGACCAAGTCGTTCTTGATGTCGATGACATCGCCAGGTTCGAGCGGCGTCGTCTCGTCCGCGTCCATCACGACGGCGCGGCCGTTTCGCGTGCGGGTGACGCGGAACAGGTGCTTCCCGCCCTGGGCCGCGCCGCCGGCGTACTGGCGCTTGACGTCCCGAATCCTGATCGCGGCCGGCAGCGTGACTTCCAGCTCGCTCAGCCGATCGTGCGTTTCCTTTAATTCGGTCGTGACCTGCCGTTTGAATACGGCTTCGACCTCCTTGATTTTGACGTCGAGTTCTCCCGCCTGCATCTGCAGGCGCGAAACCTCCGACAAGAGCCTCCACACGGTTGCTTCCTGATTCGCCTCAAGGAGGCGGAGCTGGAAGTCGTTGTTTTGGGTCCCCAGTCCCTGCTTGAACAATTTTTCGTATCGCTCGATCTGCTGCCGGATCATCTCAAGCTGCTTCTTTCCCGCGTTGCCCTGTTCGGCATTGGCGTCGATCTGCTCTTGCAGGTGCGGTTTCTGCGAATGCAGCAGGTCGATTTCGTCGCGCATGATGGCAGCCAGGGCGACGAAGATGACTTTTTCGTTGACCACCATCTCGATCGTGTCCCTGTCATCGCCGGCGTCGGCGAACGCGGGCGGCGAGAAGCTGTTCTGTCCGTCGAGCTGTGCCTCGAGGCGGGCCTTGCGTACGAGCAGGGTGCGCTTCTGCAGGGTCAGCTGACGCACGCGCTCCTCGGCCAACAGGTAATCGGGGACAGCAGTGTGGCGCAACAGTTCGCCGGGGCCGTACCCTCCGGCAAGGGCCACGGCGCTTTGTACCGTGCTGCCGTATCGGAACGGATAGGCGCCTGGTAGCCGCACGTCGCCCAACACGTAAAGCGGACGCGGTTCGGCGACGCGCACACTCACCGAGGGCGTCCGGAGAATTCCGTCGGCGAGCCGGTCGCCGATGCGTTTCTGGCATTCGAGCAGCGTCAAATCCTTGACATCGATGGGACCAGTCAGAGGAAAGGCAATGGTGCCGGCGTCATCGATGAGCTGGTCGCCCGACAGCTCCGGCTGGCCGAAGACGGTCACGGTGATGCGGTCACCCGGAGCCAGCAGGTAGGCACGGCTGTCGACCTCCTCGGCCGCCGCCAGCGCGGCGGGGCACAGCCATACAGCCACGCAGATCACGTGAACCAAGCGCCTAAATATGGCCGCGGCGCCAGCCACTCCCAAGGTCGCTATTTCCCGATCGTGCTCCACGTCGGCTCTACCCATTATCGTCCTGACCGGATCGTCCTCACCGGCACGCGAGTTCGTCACCCGATGGTGTCGAGAGTACTAGTTGGCAAGGGCGGCGTTGCTAAGAAACAGGGACTAGCGGCGCGCTCCTCGGGAGTAGTACCGGCGGAGTACCCATGCTCTGGGTCCGGTAGCTCTTCTGCACCCGGTTGCCATCCATGTGCGTGGTTGTTGGCCGTCTTCGGCCTCCGTCAAGATGCCAAGAGCCGGAGTGGGCGCGGTCGGAGCGGGTTTTCTCTGCTTACATCTCAGCGCGCGATTGCTCGATCCGGAATGTGAACTTCTGTACGTCGACGATTGCTAGTCATGAACATCCTGGTGGCGCACAACTATTACAAGCTCGCTGGCGGTGAGGACCAATGCGTCGCAGCCGAGGTCGCGCTCCTCAGGGCGCAGGGGCACCGCGTGACGCAATATTGCGTGTCGAACGACGCAACAGACGGCATGGGGCGCCTGGAGCTTGCGAGCCGCACGATCTGGAGCGGTCCGACATTTCTCGAGATGCGGCGTCTTATTCGCGTGCATCGTCCGCAGGTCGTCCATTTCCACAACACGCTTCCGCTGCTGTCTCCCGCCGCCTATTACGCCGCGCGGGCGGAGAGTGCTCCTGTGGTCCAGACGCTGCATAACTTTCGGCTCCTCTGCGTCAATGCGCTCCTGTTTCGCGATGGCAGGCCTTGCGAGGATTGTCTCGGGAAGGCCGTCCCCTGGCGCGGCGTGGCGCACAAGTGCTACCGCGGCAGCCGCTCTGCCAGTGCCGCCGTCGCGGCGATGATTTCGGCTCATCGCCTATTGGGAACGTGGCGCAACGCAGTAGACGCGTATATCGCTCTCAGCGAATTCAGCCGGCGGAAGTTTATCGAAGGAGGGCTTCCCGCCGACAGGATCGCCGTCAAATCCAACTTCCTCTATCCGGAACCTGGCACCGGCGCGGGCGACGGCGGATATGCCGTTTATGTCGGCCGGCTCTCGGCGGAGAAGGGCGTGGAGACGCTTCTGCGGGCGTGGCGAAACCTTGGCACGACGGTGCCGTTGAAGATCGCCGGCGTTGGTCCGCTGGAGCCCGCGGTCCGGGAGGCGGCGGCGCAGAATGCCTCGATCCAATGGCTGCAGGGGCTCTCGCATGAGCGCGTCTATGACGTTATCGGTGCGGCGTCTGCGTTGATCCTGCCGTCCGAATGTTATGAGGGCGCGCTTCCCCGCGTCGTGATCGAGGCGTTTGCCAAAGGCACGCCCGTCATCGCCTCAAGACTGGGAGCCATGGCCGAAGTCGTTGAGGATGGCCGCAACGGAGTGCAGCTCACTCCCGGTGAGCCCGAAGACTTGGCCGCGAAAGTGAGATGCCTCTTCTCGGACTCGTCCACGCTGAAGCGGATGCGACGGTCCGCTCGGGAGACCTTCGATCAGAGTTTTACCGCGGACGCAAACCATGAGTCACTCATGGCCATCTACGCGCGCGTCATGAACGATAGTCGCCGGCATCAAGCACCAGACTGACACTGCATCGGCGTCATAACACCACTGGATTGGCAGGACTCGCACGATGCTCATAATGACCAAACCTGTTGCGTCTGACCGACCGCTGGAGCAACACGAGCCGCTGCCGGCCGAGAAGAATTTCGATTCCGCCTATGATTGGAGTCCAGATCCGCATCTAACGGTCGGCGAAGCGATGGAACGCTTTGTCGGAGAAATCGACCGGTTGGCGGCAACTCTCGCTGGGCGGCAAATCCACGAAGGCACGACGTTCTGCCGTCCTGTTCGTTGCTCAATGGAATCGAAGAATATCTGAACACGAACGCGTGCTTGAGTTAGGGCAGTTTCGCGACGGCGATCTCGATGACATCTCCCACATGCAGCCAATACTCGGCCCCGAGCCGGAGGTCCGCCTATAGCTCTACTTCTCTGAAGCCCAATCGGACGTTGAACATGCGCACAGCCTCCCACCGCCATCACCTGCTATTGATGCACTGACGAGCCCGCGCGTGTTCGCTCCGGCCATGATACGCGCGCGACAAAATCTGCGGCGAGACCTCCCGGCTGCCCCCAGTTGCTGGACCATATGACCTAGGAGCCATCGGGCGAGGGCGAAGCATGGGTTTCGAGGCGTCGGTTATTCGCGGAGCCGGGCCCTGCCCTTGCAGCTAAGGCGATTGAGGCGAGCGACCCCAGCCTGATTTGCTTCGCGTTCGGTTGCACCCGGTCGTATTGATTCGTCGGTCTGCTTGGTTTCAGAAAGCGTCTCCATCGGAGCTGGAAGTCGCTTGCTCAGACCGGGGGCTTGCGGCGGGGAGACGGCATTTGTTGTTCGTGCCAGCGACTCATTATTCATCCCCCAAATCGCCGCCTGTGTCCGGTTGTGGACGCGAATCTTGCGGAGGATCGCCTTGACATGAACCTTCACGGTTGCTTCGGCGATATCGATTTTTCGCGCGATGGATTTGTTGGAATCCCCTTCGATCAGGCATCGCAGAATCGATTTCTCCCGCGACGAAAGCTGCGGTGCGATTTCGTCCTGTGCCGCGACGAGGATCACTTGATTGTTGTCGTCACGGGGGGCTCCCTCGTGCAAGTGGTCGCCTTCGGGATCGATGACGAATGACAGAAATGCAGGAGGAAAAACCGCTTCACCCATCATCACCAGTTCTAGGGACTTAATTAATACATCGCTCGTCATGACGTCGACGAAATAGCCGTTAACGCCCGCGCGAAATGCTGAAACCAATTCATCTCGCCGATAGCGATCGGCCACGATCGCAATTCGCCCGCCCGGATGGCGGCTTCTGAAAAGTTCGATTTGTTCGACCGCGACGTCAAAATCACCACCGGTATGGACGATGAGAAATAGCTGTTGACATGGTTGGACTTTGCGTGTGGGCAAATCATCCGCGCATGAGACTGAGGTCAAGATGCGAAAATTTGCTGCGCGTAGGATCCCGGCAAGGCCATCTTTAAGTAAACTACTCTTTCCAACAAGTGTAATCCCGGACGAGTGTCGCGGCCTCATAGTGGCACCCCGTGCATAACTGTACGCTCGACGGAGCGTCGAACTCCGACTATCGGTTCAAGGAGAAGCACTGGTATTTCGCAGAAGCAAATGGTATCGGGACAGTTTTCTTTATGAAGCTTGATTGACTAATAGACCTAAATGGCCGATATCCAAATATATCTTTCGATATAATAGCTTGCTGATATATATCTTTCTATATAGGGGGTATCACAATAAGGAAAATTAAATACGGCAGATTTGCGAATAAGAATTAAACGCTGCAGATTTGCGAATGGGGGTGGTGCGAGGATCGCATGCGCCGTATTCGCGTGATGATCGTAGGCCGACATCCCCTGATTTTGCAGGGTTTGAGCAGCGTGCTCGGAGCGCAGCGTGACTTCAGGATTGCTGCACGTTGCGGTGACGCCGCGAGTTATGTCGAAGCAGTTCGGATTTGCGTGCCAGATATCACCCTTCTTGAGATCTCAATGCCTGACATTGGCGGGCTAGAAATTCTCGCGATCGCAAGTTCCAAAAACCTTCCTACACGACTTGTCCTTTTCACCGCATCCGCCGAAGACCGCGATCTGCAAAGTTTGGCTGCAGCCGGTGCCCACGCCGTCATCCCACAGGATGTGGACCCCGAAATTCTGGTGCAGATCTTGCGGCAGGTTGCGGATGGCCAGAGGCTGCTGCCGCCGTCTCTATCCGATCAGGTCGTATTTCCGGCGCAAGGTGCGGTCGCGGAGAAAGCTTTGCTGGCGCTAACAGACCGCGAGCGCCAGATCATGCGTTTGGCATCCGAAGGACTTTCGAACAAGGAAATTGGGCGGCGACTCAATATTACCGACGGCACTATCAAAGTGCATCTTCATCACATCTTTCAGAAGCTTGACGTCAGCAACCGGACAGCGCTCGCCACGCTCGTCCATATCCCAAAATGACAATGCGGTTCTTTCGTCCGGAAATCGCGTTTCTCGATGTTCCGTCAATGGTTTCCTTGAACAGCGACGATAATCGGCTACCGCGAACTCATCGATTAGGGATGTCCGCGCCGTACGCGACTGATTGTTGAGGATGTGATCTGTTGGTGACGGGCCGCGCCATCGCGCGCGCGGCACGCCGCTCTCGGAAGGCGCTGTCCCTAATGACGTCTGGTGCGCCGACTTCAAGGGCGAGTTCAAGCTTGGCAATGGACGCTACTGTTACCCGTTGACCGCGACCGACCATGCCTCGCGCTTCCTGCTGCTTTGCGAATCCCTGGATTCAACCCGCGAAGACACCGCCCTGACAGCCTTCGAGCGGCTGTTCCGTGAGCGCGGTTTGCCGCTCGCCATCCGCTCCGGCAACGGCGTGCCCTTCGCCAGTCCCAACGCCCTGTTCAATCTCTCAAAGCTCTCGGTCTGGTGGCGCCGGCTCGGCATCGCCATCGAACGGATCAAGGCGGGCCAAGCCGCACCCCGACCTTTGAGCCAAGTCAGCAAATCGGCCCTTTAGACTTAGGGCCTATTCCAGCACCTCCAGCAATATTGTGTCCGCTTGATTGGACGCTTGGGCTGACGTGCGGCATCGCTATCGCAAAGCGCCCCTCGGACGGGCACTTTTCGAGGAATTGCACTTCAACCTCGGTTAGCTTTGTTTTGAGAAGGTTCTGATAGCGATCAATGTTCCTCAGATGGGCATGCAATCGGGCAATTCTTTCGTCCATAACCATCCTCTCATTGGATGTATCGATTTAATTTTTTAAATCTGGCTCATTAAATACAAAATGCAGTCTCCGCCGATCAGGATGCGCCTTCGCGGACGGCACGACCTGGACCACCGCCGACATCCAGGCCCGGATGCAGACGGGTATTAGCCTGACGGCGAGTCAGAGCGTCGCTTACGAATACGACTACAGCCTGGCGCAGGGATAATCGAAAGATCGGTTCTCACCCATCCGTTGATATCGGTGTAGCTCGAGCCCGACATGTTTTCGATCTCAAGCCGGACCTCCGAATAATTCTCCTTCCACTCGATTCCAGCGATGGTCGTTTCGCCTCTGTAGAGAGCTCCAGTGGAGTAGCCCGTCAACGCAAGCGGGGCCGGCCTGAATTCGAGCCAAAAAAAATATAGCCAGCAAGGCGACAGGGCCAACCAATGCGGCCAGCTTCAGCCAAGTTCGTTTCCAAGCACAATATAGCGCGCCGATCGCGAGCAACACGCTGCCCACACATCCGACGATCACACCGACCAAGATGTCAAACGGCAGGATCCCGAAACCTGCGCCAATGGCAACGCCAGGCACGCCAAGAGCGATCAAAGCAGCGATCTAGGTATGCTCCGGCTTGGGGGCCGCTATTTGCGCCTTGGCCTCCACATCCCTCGCGATCTGCAACGCTCGCTGGGCTGTCTGCCACGCTTTCTTGTGCTCACCCGTTTCCGGCATTTCGCCCCCCCAATTCCAGCCTCAGCCATGTCCGAAGTGCCGTGACCAGCCCCTATCCATGACGTTTCTTGGCCGCGAGGCTGGCCCTGTGTTCGGGATCGCTCGCGTATCGATCGGCCGTGGCTCTCGTTGGCGCGTGCCAAACCGGCTCCCTGTTGCGGAACACGTGAACCACACGGGCGAGAGCGACTATTGGGTCTATATAGCTGTTGGTGTCGCTGTCGTCAGTTCGTTCGTCTTGGCTGTCGAAGAAGCAATTGTCCGGAAGCGGACATCGACATTTTTGATCGACAGGGGCCGCACAACCTCAATTTAGACGTTGTCAACGTTGAGGTCCCATGAAGCGATGGGCATGCTCCGCACAGAGGAGGTGATGATGCAGGTTAGCTATTCATTGTCGGCCGGAAACCGTCATATTTAGATATTTGATACCGTCCTCGATGTGCGTTGAAACGCTTTTCCAGAAAAAGGTGGGGTACTTATCAATAACATCAGCCGGTGACGAATATCCGAGTTGTTTGTTCATTCCGATCTCTTCAAACTCGCTATAGAGCGCGTTTGCGTTTCGTGAGTACATTGAATCGCCTAGCTGTCCAATGAGATCGGCAGCTTGGACCAGTTTTGGCTCTATGCCGTCATGAGCCCTGCGATCCAGTCGTGCCGGAAAGCGCGTCATCTCAATTGCGGCTGCGATACGAGACGCGTCGATAGTGGGTGAATTTCCGAGGCGCTCAAAGGCAAACAGCTTCGACCGGTCGACGTGATAAGGCAAGAGGGCTGCATCTGATGCGCCGCGGGGTAGCGTAATTTTCTTTCCGCTCCCGTCTGCCACGAATTCAGTTTCGGTGTCGCCGCTCAGAACACCACGCATATAGCCGATATCGTGCAGTAGACAAGCGACGATCAGATGGCTGTAATCAGCCGGTTCTATTCGTTGTGAAAGTGTCATTCCCTGTAGAATGTCGCGTCCGACCATCGTGACTTGTAACGTGTGCTCGTAATTGTGGTAGAGAGCATCGCTTCTGGCCAGACATTCAATGGTACTGCGCGCCAAAGAGCCTAAACGCTCAGCCATATCGTCGTGTGCTGGACCAAAAACGCGACGAAAATCTTTGGCGAGAAACTTGCCCAACTTGTTGGCTGCTATTGCAGTGATCGTCTTCACTGACCCTCTCCAAGACGGCGAGATGGTATCATTCTGCAAAGGAACTGGAAGGCGAAAGACGCCGGTCAGTACGCGCGCGCCTACTTTCGTTCGGCTTCAGCCTCTTGCTCCAGCCGCAAAATATGTGCGCGTAGCGCATCGAACCGCTCTTCGGTGACATCGCTGAACAGCGGATCCTTATGACCGGTTACGGCCGAAGCGATCTCCGTCCAATCTTGAGGCTTAAGGGCCTTAAGCGCGGCAGGAAAGAAATCTCGATCTTCCATCATCATGTGGTGCCGCTCGTGCACGTTGAAATCGCGAACAATGGTATCGACAGTTTGCCGAAGAACTTCAACACCCGCGAGTACGTTATCGACCGCGTGAGCGACGCGGCGCAAGCGTTCAGCCCCTTTTTGGTGTTCGCGAGCGAGATCACCAACCTTCGCAGCCGCAGCCGGGTCGCGCGTTTTTAGCCTGGCAAAGACCAGGTCTTCCTGGGGATGGTGATACACTTCCGGGTAGACTTCGAAATAGCTGATGCACCCGGACCAGCCGTTCGGGTGCCGACTAGCCTGTAGTTGGCACTCGTTGTATAGTATCTCTATGGGTTGGGATGCGGAAGACCTAGCACTGCTCAAAAAGCTCTGGGCCGCAGGACGGAGCGCCGCGCAGATCACACGTCGTCTGGGGTATAGCCGTAACGCGGTCTGCGCGAAGCTAACTCGTTTGGACCTGAAGCGTGGCCATAGGCCGCCGACAGCAAAACCCAAGATACGGCCGGTGCCGAAACAAAGACCAGCGTTGTTGGCTGCCTACTCCCACCCCGCGGAAAAGATTGTGTCGCGGAAGACAGTTACGCGGCAGCCAAAGGAATTCACCAAGCGCCAGCTTTACGCCATGCTAGCTGAAGCGGTCAGGAATACGGGCTAACGGGATCATCGGGAGTCCCTCCGCACCAGGTTCAGCTCGAACGCTTTGCAATTTGCCGGCAATGCCCGAAGCTGAAAGCACCATGGCGATGATCTGAGACTTCATCCAGCAGAGATTGAACGAAATCACCCGAGAAGCATCAACATGGCCCCACACATCCCCGAGGAGTTTTCTACCAAGTGTATCGACTGGAGTCCCTTCTCGATCATGGGCAACACGATGCCGCCCCGAGATCCTGATGAAGACGAAGAGGACGAAGAGGACGAAGAGGACGAAGAGGACGAACAAGAGGACCGCGCCGGCGAACCGCCGGTCGTGCGCGAGCCGGACGAAGACTAAGCAGGATGCTTTGGGGATTGGCTTAGGCTGAATTTCGGAAATAGCGGCGCATTCGGTGGGCACAAATGCTCGAAGGATCTTCCGGGCTGAGCATCTGGCGGGCTTGCGCAACAAGTGCTTGAACTTAGCGAAGACCTGTCTATCCGGGTCAGCTTCGGCGAGTGAACGGACGTCGCCGGCGCGACAGTTGGTGTCTATTTTTGACCCATTACGGACCATCACAACATGACTGGCTTCCCCAACCGAGTCAGCGAAGGTCGGAAATTCTAAAAATTTTGTGTGAAAGGAGGCCGATGGTGTCGGAAACGCGCGTGCCCAGTCTCCCTCCGGCAGCGGCCGTCTTGCCGAATTACCCAATATCGCCCTCTCTGATTTGATTCCCGGGGATGTGAGGGTGAGAAGTGTCCACAAAATCGGTTATGGGCATCAGCGCGAGGCGGCGG
>Ga0307509_10007057_pt1 | contig 14848 bp, 13 predicted proteins | sample 10_EM_MG_FD_202245 | JGI IMG/M metagenome (GOLD analysis project Ga0307509, IMG submission 202245) | Populus trichocarpa ectomycorrhiza microbial communities from riparian zone in the Pacific Northwest, United States - 10_EM | ecosystem: Host-associated > Plants > Roots > Unclassified | place... | reverse complement strand
GCGCGGAAGAAGAACCAGGCGGAGACGAGCAAGCTGAGCCCGAAAGCCGTCGCGATGTAGAGCGCGCGCTCGAGGTCCGACCCCTGCGCTGCTTCGTGCGAGCCCTGGGTCCCGCCGAACGCCAGGAGCAGAAACACGGTCGTCCCGACAAATTCGATGGCGGCCGCCTTGGCATCATCGACGAGCGTCGCATTTGGCCAGTAGAATTTGGGAAGCATCGTCGGCGTCTTCATCGTCGAGGGGGAAGATAAAACGCTGTGGGAGCAGAAACTTCAAGTTGAAGGAGTACAGTATGTCACGGCAGGCTCCTTTATCGTCCGTCCAGTCCCCGTTGATCGCGTCGTTGTCGATACGCCCACTGGACCCAAAGCGTTGGGCAAATTTCAAATAGCCCCCGTCTCAATCCTGCCAAGGGTGGAGCAGATGAGTGTAATTGGGCACCGACCCAGACATGGAGGCCGAGAAACGTTTGACCAAGTGACCCTGTGTTCGTGTTCGGCATCCCGCTGGGGTCAGAATTGAGCGAAGCATCATCGTCTGCCACCACTAGCATGGCCTGTCCAATTTTCAGAGCGTCAAAGAAGTAAACCAAATTTGAAGAGGAGGCCAGCGTGATCTGTATATAGAGTAATTACGACATGACCTGATGTGACCTGAAAACGAGGCTTCTATTAGTGTTGAACGTTGAACGTCGATGGATGTCCCGGGTGGCGATCAATGTCAATTTAATTGCAAAGCGTGGCTAGAATGCGATAGCTAGTGAAATCGAACGCAGGTGACTCAAAAGAAGCACGTCGGGACCATGAAGGGCCACCGGAAAGAGGTCGTTCACGAACATTAGGGGTCATGGAGGTGGTTACAAGTAGAGATTATGGGCCAGCTATGCCATAACTCATGTATTGTCCCACAAACGGGCCTATACATCTATGATGAATGATTAATGACAGCTCTCAGATGATGCCTTGAGTCCACAATGCTCACGCCACGCTGGCCTCCATGTACCATCATCGCACTCACAACGCCTGCAGGAGGGACAAGGCTTTCTACGATGTAGCCATCCATATCTGCATTGATTTTCGTGACCAAAAACACAGATACTCTGTCTAGAAAAGCCCCAGAAGATCTTCTTGCTGGTTCGACGACGACGGTGGTGCAGCCGTCGGTAGAGCCTGAGGGGCGGCACCGCCAAATGCATCGAGTGAAGGAGGTCCTGGGCCGATGGCCATAGTCGACGACAAGGACGCGCTCCCGAAAATCGAAACGAGGTCGTCGAGTGGGTTGGCCGACGTGCCGGACATGATGCTCTTCGCCGCCGGCTGCTGCAGCACCTGCGTGGCCGCAAGCCCCTGCGGCTCCTCCGACGCGGGTTCGTCGTCGAAGTCCAGCAGGTTTTCGGATGCTTGCCCTGCGGCGACGGTTTGCAAGGCCGTCTTTGCCGAATCCGCCATGCTTTTCACACGTACCCATCAGAACTTATGACGCCTCTAAAGACAGGGAAAGAGACTCACTCTGCCCCTCTGCGCTGCATTGCTTCAGCGCCGATTCGTCCCTGGCCTATGAACGTTGCGGTAGGTTTCTGATATACGCCCGCTAGACTCGAGATCTCTCCTATTAACTCGTTGAGTAGCGCAGGGGCAACAGTGGTGCGAGGCAAGGAGATCGGTGGCCGATGTGCTAGAACGACGGACTACAAAGGGAAAGAACATGAGGAAGAGCACCGACGGTCATGGACCTTGTGTCTCATACCTTCGCTGCTCCTGGATCTGTGGATAGGAGGCGCCAGTAGATGTATGCGCGGTCCCGGACATCAGGTGAGTCACAGTCCTTCGTTGCAGTGTTAAGGACACGTTGGACCACACCCTGGGATGAGTCGGGTTTGTAAAGGAAGAGCTTCACGACAGCAGTAAGCGTCTGCAGTTGCACCTACAAAAGCGATCGTATGAGCTAACGATCATGTACCATGAGATAGGCAAGATCCGCACAGAATAGGACTCCTCAGTAAATGTGTCTACGAAAATGTTCAATAGTTCGTCGGCATTCTCGATCTTATTTGCGTATTCGCCGATGATCCAAATAAGCGATGCCTTTGCTTCTGGCTCGTCTAGTTCCTCCAAATTCGCGCATAGAGTCGGGATGACGCCTTCATACGTCATTGGATATCTGCGGAAAATGTCCTGAAAATATAGAAATTAGCGACAGCGGCAGTATGTTGAGAAAGTGTAAGACCTTCATGACCACAACAGCCTCCTGCACGACGTAGCTAACCCGAGTCGAGATAAGTTCCAATAGTACATTGACACAGCGCTCGGCGCCGGCTTCAATCTTCACCGCAGCTTGCCCTATTGCCTTTATGCTGCGCCTCACAAAGTCGACGTCGACTTCGGAGGCATATCTATCATGTAAAACAATCAGGAGGGTTGGAACCCGGTGGAACTTGGCCAACGTACTCTTTCAGCTCGCTCAATAACGCGTCGAAATTGTTTTCGTTGGCCAAGCGAACCATGATGTCGAGTTTCTCCACTTTGACGTACAGGGGGTCGTTATACTTGCAGAAAAAGACGCGCATCTCGTTGGAGAGGATGTCGCTACGCTTTTGTAATAGAAGGTTGATGTTTCGCAACGCAATCCACTGCACTTCTGGCGGAGAAGAGAGCAGTGTGACGAGGGGCGGCGCCATCTTCCGGATGAGCTGCTTGTTGAAATCTTCGCGCGACACCTTGCGCATGTGGATCATGATAACCTACTCCCAAGCTTTACCCGCGGAACTCGACAACAAGAGGTAGACGCCGTACCTTCACAGCACCGAGGACAACGCTTCCGTTGACGTGCTGAAATTGCGGTACGACGCGTTCGCATATGTGTTCGCTCTCCTTCTCGTCCTGCGCCTCGTAGCGAGCAAGGGCAGAGAGTATAGCGACGCGGCCCCACTCGGAGCACTCGTTGAGCGCGATGAGGAGTTTGTTCAGGATCGTAGAGGTGACGGTGAAGATGGCTGGGTCTGACGAGGAAGTGGATGGCTGCGATGTCGCCGTTGTGTGAATATCTGCCAGCGCAGTAACGGTGTTCGCAACAACCTTGAAGGAAAGGTATCAAAATCATATGAAAGGGAGGGGGCAAAAAATATACACGCACCATGGGGTTGCTGTCCGAAATCATCTCGTGGAGTTGCTCCAGGAAGCCATTCTCCAGCACTAGCTCCGGCTTGAGATCGTACAACTTGGCAACGCACAGCGCCGCCGTCTTTCGCACATACGGGTTCTCGTCGTGCAGGCACTTCTGCAGCGGGCCTGCGAGGTAGTCGATGATCTTTTCGACGCGGATGCAACCCATCGTGCGGATGGCGAGTGCGCGGACGAGCGGATTGTGGTCGTCCGAGTCCTTGACGAACGTGTTGACGGCGAGGATGACGAGGTCGGGCTGCGTCTTGGCGTAGTTAATGAGATAGAGATAGACGAGCTTCTTTTGCTCGATGTCTTCGGTTTGCATGTTTTTGAGAACGTCGGGAAAAAGGCCGCTGACATCTTTGCGGGAGCCGTTAAGAGAAAATCCCCCCTATCGAAGCAAGATTTTTCATACGTACCCTTTCCGACGGTCATGTTAGCGATGACCCTCTTGATGGCATCTTTCCGTTTGTCACGATACTCACTGTTAAGGTCGGCGCGAAGCTCGTAGTTCTCGCCTGTATGACAATGAATTGTGACAACATCGAATACGCGAAATAGCCGGACCTTTCTTTGGTGCCGCCCTGGAAAAAACGTTCATGTCGGGAAAGAAGGAAGGAAGGATGAAGCCTAAGCGCGTCTTGTCTCGTCCATACAAGATCTTCTTATGTAATCACGATTGCACAACCATCGCCAACCACAGGTTCAACGTTCAACTCCAGACACCATAGTGTGCATTATCACAATATTATGGTACTAATTCGTACATGGACCGACTCGGTATCTTCACAACCAATTCACTCAGTCATGCCGCGCGCACGCCTCGCCAGTGGGTGCCTTCTTCCCGCCCGCCTCACGAAGCTCTCCAGCATCGTGCCTCTCCTGATTCCCAGTAACTTTTCCGATGACCTACACATAGTGATTGTTAGCGAAGCGATATAGCTAGTAATGTGAAATTCAACCTTTTCGGCCTTGCCAATAACCTTGTCCATAAGAGTCGGCTCACCCATAGGACGGTCAGCTTGACCACCGCGAGCAACACCTCCTACAAAGTTAGCGTAACCAACGTTAACCAACGGTCGGGGCGTCGTTGAGCTCTGCCGGAAATCCGACACACCTGCCGCAGTAGGCTGAACGTTCAAGGGACGCTCAGAGTTGAAAGCATTTTGGCCCTGTCGCATGCACCGTCAGCGCCACCACGTCTCAAGACGGATTCTCGTCAGAATACCGCACCTCAAATTGCTGCGGCTGGCCTGAAAGATTGCCGGGAACGGTGGGAAGGGGATCGTTGGGATCATGCACCCGGTGCTGGGGAGGAGGATTAATATCCTCCCTGTAGACATTGCCGGGCTTAGTTTGCATATGGGTTCCGCTCATGATTAAAGTTGTTCTTTGGTCTTTGAGTGTATTTAATTTGAGAGGTATGTGGGGTGTGGTTATGTTATGGGTGGTATATGAGCTGCGATGGGTGCTTTATAAAGTCCCAAGAGTGGTGTCTCTCTGCAGGAATGTACATGTGACGTCACACGCAGTAAACGCCACTAGTACTGTACTCCAGCGATGATGCATTCTAAACTCTCTTTGAAATGTTTACGGATCACAAGGTTCCAAATATGCTCCATGATTCGAGTTGTTTCCCAGAAGAAGCAAGCTCCAACGGCAGTAGTAGAACGAGCAAAACAGGTATAGATTGAGTCCCTTCAGGCCCTAGTCTTTCGTGGGGCCCACCACCACAGGCGAGAATATATCCATGCCCAAGTTATGGACCCAGCAAGCTAGGTGGAATGGAATGGGTGGGTGCCAGTGCCATGTGTAGTGACGCAATCTCCGCGTGCGGGATCCACGCCACGGCGACGATGTTACATAAGCGCCATCTTGCTCTGACACGTGGCAATATCAATCAGGCAGACAAGTCAACTATCCGCCATGAGTGTGGGGTAAACAGTGGAACTCTCAATGACGCCAGCAGCAGAATTTACTCCAAAACGTTACAGTCGTCATCCGTTGCTTTTAGTACAGTCATCCATTATCTTTCCTGGGACCTTCGCTCACGAATATCTCTCTCCCTCCTTACGCATAGCCAGCTCTGATTTTGATGCCAACCAAGCCAACTTTGAAACTACTGTTCGTGATGAATAGCAGGGTTATCTTTCTGGACTGCTTACCCTTGAGCTTAAGCTTAACCACCAAGCCGAGGAAAATTCTCTGATAGATCCCGGTTGAATGCCATCAAAGTCCCTGGTATCATCCTGGACAGCACCCGGCCCATCACCACCAAGCCATGCCCCCCATGTTCCACATGACGCACGCCCTGGAAATCTACCTCATTCCCACACACGTCTTCCGGTGCTCAGGCATCTCCATGGACTGTGGAAAGGTAAAACTCGGAATGCCCCACCCGCGTCGTAACAGGAACGTCACTTTGACGATATTGCGCCCCCCACACAGGGCTTTCATTTCCCAGAAAGAGGCAGTCGGCAGGCGACGCCGTGCTTCGTCGGGCCTCATCTACCATCAACATGCCAGGAGCGGTGCTGATGTCCATGATCGCGCCGACTCCCTTTCCTGTCCTTTCCTCCCCCTCATCCCCGACTACCCCGAGGCCACCCACCCTTCCCAGTGGCGCAGATACGAATAGACCTGAGATCATCGTAGAATCCGATGCTGGAGTCGTCCCTCTTATGAGCCAGGGCACCGAACCTTCCACTTCCACGGCGTCAAGCGCACAGCCAGTTCCTGTTTCCGATCATCACTCCCTACTCTCCTATATGACGACCTCGGTCTCTCAACCCCCCGCCGCATCGCGCGCTCATGTATCCATACTAGACGCCACTACACGACTGCAACACTTCCGCGCCATGATCGCCGAAATGAGGACCACGCTCCTGCGTTACGACCTGGAGGAGGATCAGGGGCTTCGTGCCAGGAATGGCGACAATGACGATGACGATGACGACGACGACCGCGAGAGAGAACGAGTTCTCCGGTTGCTAGAGGATGTCACGCGAAAAGTCAAATGCCTGGCTGACAAGGATGCCCCCAGCCTGGGCCGCCGTCCTGTCACTATCACCGAGATCGAGTACGACAACTCCTTAGGGATACCTCCTACCCCCACTGTGTCGTGCTTCGCTGGAGAAAAACGTCAAGTGTTCCCAAGTTACTACCCATTAATAACTGAGCGTCCTTGGCTTGTCAACCGTGAACTGTGTTTGTGAGGTACCAGGCACCCTCAGGCTGGATTCGCCCGCCGTCGGGACTCGGGACAGGTATTTTTTGAAAGTCGCTACGGGAAGAACTTCATGGCTCAACAAAATCTAAGCGCAAGAAGCCGATCGATTATCGTGCCCGAGTTGAGGAATCATACACATATTTTGACGCTGATTTTATGTGAGAAATACCCACGCAACGCTCCTATGACGACTCGTACCCTCTCACGCGCAATCGCATTGAAGGAGTGACCCGAATAAAATAGAGATATCGATTCGTCCTGTGTAATAGCTGAAAGCATATTATACATACTACCTAAAAAAAACTGTAAAAAGAAGCTTGTGCGAAATCAGACCTAGCATTGCAAAGCAACATGTCCAAAGGCCCAAACAATCGCATAGCCCCAGAAAGCAAGAAGGAAAAAGGAAATACTCTCATGAACATGAAGAATATAATGGACCACCGTAACTCGTGACTCCCCAAGAAATGGAGCTGCATCTGCCGCAAACAACCTCGAGGTCTGGCCTGCGCCTACTATGTTGACGTCGTAGCTGGTGCGCTGGAGGTGGGATTGGGGGCGAGGGGCAAGCCATTGGGGGGTTCGGTGGAGGCAGTGGCACTGGCGGTGACGCTGCCTTGGCCGGCGGGATTGGACGCAACACCAGTGGAAGAAGGGGCGGCGCCAACCCCGTTAGATTGCTGACCCTGCTCCGTGGAGTTGGCGTTGCCCGTGCCCTGTTGACCCGACGTGTCGCTCTGGGATTTCGATTTGGGCTTCGTGCCGGCGACGACCCCCCCGACCACGGCGCCGATGATCACGAGGATGGCTATGACGATGATGATGATGCCCCGGCGTGTACGATACCACGGTAACTTGGCGGCGACGAGCTCGTGGCCGTTTGACGCCGTTTCGTCCTTGCGGGCGTAGCTGACCGCTCCGGGGCTGTAGCCCATCGCGCTCGATCCGTGCTGGTCGTCATTTGTGGGTGACGGTGCGCGGCGCTCGCGGCCGTCGTCTAGCAGGTCGACATTGTACCCTTCCTATCGAACACCACATCGAAACCCGCATGGATACGGTGGGAGGCGCCGGGGATGGGCGGGTTGAGGAGAGGTTGGAGAACAGGAGGTGGTACGGGGTAGGGAAAGGAAAGGATATATGGGAAGGGAAGATCGTGACGACATTTCAGTTTGCTGATTTCGAGAAAAGGGATGGAAGGTTGGTCGTGGGCCACGTACCTGTTTTTCTGCTCGTGTTGGATCAGGCACGGAGGATAAAAGGGTGCGATCGTAGCTCGCAACGTTGTCAGTGCGATAGGACATGACTCGTTTGAGGGAGTGGAAGGGGGGGAATGAAAAGAATCCCTTTGGGACTGGGGACAAGGAAAGGGGAAATCGAGTCGTGTAAGGAAAAAAGGAGCGAAGAGGGCGAGGGCGTATGTCGTGGGAAGAACACTGACAAGTGAGTGATGGACAACACAGCCTTGACCTAATTCTGGTGTCGGGTGAGTCGGGTAAGGATAGACGCGCTTTTTGACTCCTGTTGATCTGATTACAAACAATTCCGTTTACCGATTCATGAGGTGATACCCATACAGCCACCGCGTGTATACAGCATACAGCATAAGGATACATATGATATCTTAACTTTCATACAGTACAAATAACGCATTCCATCATGTCAGTATGTGAGGGCGTCGCCGAGAGACAGTCCCTCTACGAGTCCTGCACCACTAATTTGTTCGACGCTGAACAACATATAGGTCACCGTGAGGAATGGAGCTGGATTTACCGCAAAAATACTCAAGGTCTGACCTGCGCTAGCCCTAGTTTGGCTGCAAGTAGTCGGGACTATCACAGGGTGGGTCTACCGGCGGTAGTGGTGGAGGTGCTGGTGGTGGTACTGGAGGTAGATGTGCTACTGGTGGGGCTGGCGGCATTAGACGAGGAAGTGGGGGCGGCGCCAAGGCTGCTGGATTGCTGGCCCGGCTGTGTAGTGCTGCCAGTGGCCTGTTGGCCCGGCGTGTTCCCCTGGAATTTCGAGCTGTGGTGCGTGCCGCCGACGGCGCCTCCGACCACGGCGCAGATGATCACAGTGGTGATTACAGCAATGATGGTGATGCCTCTGTGCGTGCGATACCACGGTACCTTCGTGACGACGGCCTCGTGGCCTTCCGGTGTCAGTTCGTCCTTGCGGGCGTAGCCGACCCCACCGGGGCCGTGGCCGACCGTGCTCGAATCATGCTGGCGGAGAGCAACGAAAGGGCATTGTGTAGATCGTGACCACACTCAGTTTACTGATTTCGAGAAAGGGGGTTGTTGGGGCCACGTACCAGTTTTTCTACTGGTGTTGTCCCCGTGATCGGACCAGACACGGGTTGTAGGAGGCTGAGGTCGTAGCTCGCGACGTTGGTAGCGGGATAGGACATAGCTCGCTTGAGGGTGTGGAAAGGGGAGAGAGATATCCCTTCGAGCCTTGTGCACAAGGAAAGAGGAAATCGAGGGGGGAAAGGAGCGAAGAGTGCGACGGCGTATCTGTCGTACGTGACATGACACTGACAAGTATGCGGATCTGCTGATAGGACAACATAGTCTTAACCCAAAGCAGGTCGTCCTTATCGAGACTCTTGTAGCAGAGGTGTCCTGGACATCCATTGTATGTTCTCACTCGCTGAGAGAAAGGCAACTTGTGGGGTCAGGAGGCCGCGGTCGTAGCTCGCGATGTTGGCAGGGGGATAAGACATGGCCCGCTTGAGGATGTGGAAGGGGGAGAGTGTGATCCCTTTGGGCCTTGTGCACAAGGAAAGAGGAAATCGAGGGGGGGAAAGGAGCAAACAGTGTGGCGGCGTATCTGTACATGACATGACACTGACAACTCTGCTGGTCTGCTGATGCGGACAACATAATCTTGACCCAAAGCAGAGGCGTCCTTATCGATAGTCTTGTAGAAGAGGTGTCCTGGACATCCTTGATACGTTCTCGCTCGCCGACAGAAAGGCAACTTGACTCCCCAAGAGCAGAGTTAGAGTCGGAGTCGGGTAGGTGGGGTTAGGAAAGGATAGACGCGCTTTCTGTTTGAGCGCTTGTCTTTGAGCGCCTGTCCTGAACGTGATCTGATTCCTAATAATAGCACTCGTCGTGAACGCGAATCTCGCTGCACGATACGTGACGATGATGGACGACGGATATACACCATCGCATGTTATGATTTCAAAAGTCCAAGGCTATCAAGGTGCAGTGCAGTACCAGTGAGAGAACACATGAATGTCACATCCAAACGACGGCCCGCTCTATATCTTAATCTCCATTCGGCTCACAAGATGGCACATTCCGAGTCCACGGTGTCGGTATGTAGCGAATTTCTATGCGAGCGCGCCGCCGGCGGACTTGGTGCCCTGTACGAGGTACTGTTCAACGTATCGCGTTCTCCTCCGACCTGACCGAATGGGCCAAGATATTTGACTGCAGTGCCATTCATAGTATCCAATTCTCCAGGGCCCGTCGATGATGATGTTATGTACCATGTGCTTGGGCCGAATTCGAACGCCCATATAAATATAATTACCCTGCGCTTTTCCATACGGGCACATCTCGTGGCTCCTCCCGCATTTGCCCGAACCGAACGACCACCGGTAATGTCCAGCTTGCCCCTTTTCAATTTCCTGCATGCGGGGCGGGTAACCATGCATCCAAAAAGGAAACCCAACAAAAGGTTGTCACGATGGGTGAGCGTCCGGTACCTCGAGTGTGTGTGCTACAGTCCAAGTAGAAGGATAAACAGTTCCGCAGCGGTGCCAAAAGTGCCAAAAATTAAACTTCCATCCTGCGCGGAATGTTCACGGCGTTGCGATGATAACCCCTTGGATTCGTTTACCCCTTACCGATTCGAGCGCAGGTGCCCGAAACGCCAAGTGAGGAGGCGGTAAGGGCCATGCTAGGGTGCCATGAATACTTGGCCGCCGGACTTGGCATCATGAGGGCATGACGTTGTGTCCGATAACATCAAAATCGTGATACTGACCGAAACAGAAACAGTAGCCTGCCTGAAGGCGGTGACGGGGACGTTGGTCATTTTGGGGATGTGTGGTTCAAAGCTTTGGTGCATGACCTCATATTCAGCATCAAACGTTGCAGTGGAAACCGTGAGAGGGCGCCGTGCCCTGGGTTCGTGAAGACGACCGCCTCATAGTGAGGCTCAATGTGTATTTTGTAGAACACATGCTCAGGGCATAGGGGATGTCGAGCAAGGTTATCAAGAAGACTTGGCGAGTCCATACCCATCATCGACATGTGGAGACCGGGAGACGAGAAAGACCAGACCGCAACCGCCGATTGATAAATGATTAAGCGTAGAAGGGGGACCCTAACTGTGCGCACGAGAATGACGCTTGGGTCGTATTGAGGGGCTTATTAGGCGGTATAACACCAACGTTATGGGAGGAACGTCCCCTGCTCACTAATTTCTGATGGCTTGTTCTTGGTGACCATTATATCAAGGCAATGGATGTCGTTTCAATGTATTTTGGGCATGGGGAGCAAATAAGAGAGATGGTGAGAGAAGATAAGTATGTCCGAATCAGCATAGCCGACGGATGATAAGCGACTTACTTGCCACAGGTAACCATGCCGTTCATTCCGCAGCTTCAGCCAGACTTCCACCAATAATGACCGTTTACAATGGCCAAGCAAGATAAGCAACAGCGATGCAAACAGGAAACAATGACGTCTAACGCACACCAGGAGGCCGTATAATCACCCGCAGGAAGTAGCCGTCCTGGGTTTGAAGGGAACTAGAAGGGGTGGGTGATAGAACGTGTCTACGTCATACAGTACCAGTTGAGTTTGCGGACCACGTCCGAAGTTCGACTTGGTTGACCAAATCGTCCAGCGGGGGCCAGAACTTTGGTCATTTGGATCTGACACCAGCTGACACCTTCCCGCCGGAGTTGAACACATTCGGTGCTTGAGAACCAACGTCAATGAAAGTTTTTGAGCCCAGAATTGAACTGAGAATTATGCCTCTTACAGCATGATGAGTAAACGTGCCAGGCGCTTACGGACACTGTTTTCCAACCTGTCATGAAGTATTTTAGCATGATCCGAATAGGTGGCATACGCGTTCTATAGGAACGTAACCTTATTGCAATGCAGCGAACAATGCGAGACGCGATATGCAGCAGCTGGGAATTCAAACCGTCCGGAGATTCAACGGATCAACCAGTTCGAGCTGCAGGGTCACCAGCCTATGTCATCTGATGCGGTCACGGTATAACACGGAGTTGAGAGAAAAAAAAAAAATGACGACCTAGACGGTGTAAAGGGTGCGCCGTATAAGTCGAAGTTTGTCGATTCGGTCAGAAGTTCGATGGTGAGAGACGGGTACTACACATCCGAATTACGCGAGCGGGCCACGTTCTCCACTCAGGACCCACCCCCAGGCGTTGCTTTCCCGGAAATTGTGACCTGTATAGCGATCGTCGCATCGCGACGGTGCGCGCACGAACATCAACGGCCGGGTCTCGGTCACGCCTCGCCGAGCCCAGTCGGCAAATATCTGAATGAAGAGAGCGCCACCATCATTTCCGTGACCTTTACGGACTTTGAGAGAGCGAACTTTCTCTCACTGAATGAACACTTTAAACGACGGTTGCCCGTGAAGACTCCGACATCTCGCTTCTTACCAATGCGCTGGGTGCAGTGCATGCCAACGGGCAACGGCATGTGATTGCCACACCACTAGCTACAGTGGGGTAGGTTGACCGGCGTGCATACGGAGGGTGGTGGTACACTGGTGGTACTCAGAAGTAGAGAGGGTTTAGGGAAAGTGGGGTGAAGCCCCCAAATCTGCTCAGAATGCACGGCAAATTAATGGATCACCTCGTTGACAATAGACATCGTAAGCTTTGGTGGTGGCTTAGCGCCTGGGACCCTGGCAGGACTCACTCTGATTTGGCCTGGGACGTGGCTGGTGGCTGCAGTGTGGGAGGGGTTAACGGACCTTATCGGATTTTAGGTTGAACAATTTAACTTTGACAGATATCTAAAGATAAGTCGTTATCGCATGAAAATATATCTTCGCTCTTTCGCTTAATTGCCCAGCCACCAGCCACAACCTCCATTGACAACAGCCTTTTGGCCCGTCGGCACCCTCCCCGTGTTCGAAATTTCCGTCGGATTTTCTTTGACCCTCCCTTCTCGTACCTCATCCTCTTGGCTCGCAATGACAAGACACTTGTACCACTGCTGCGCATGCATGCACATCAAATAACTACGCCACCCGTATAACCCATCATCCGGTTATACAGTTGAAGCTTTAAAGAGGGAAGCCATCCTGCGTGGTACGGTGTGCCGCCCACATGGACACCTGCTCCATAACATTCGACACTAACTCAACATAGAGACGGCGCCACCGCCGCATCCCTCCCCCTCACCCCTACCATCCGCGTCGGGCACCAGGCACCTCACGGTCTGACGCTCAAAGTACCGAGCCCCGCACTTTCAGCGAAATTCAGAATTCGTCCCCGTCCGATGACCTCGCTGCCCCTGCCCACCGTCCTGCGCCGCACGGGCTTCCCTGACCGGCCTCGCTCTTCTGCGGTCGCGTTCACCCTCTTTTATTTTTATATCCCTTCCCATTTCCGACCTAGTGCTCGAGTGCAACATGTGGATCGTGACATTTGCGCGTGAGACCTCACGTATGTTTATCAACATCAATAAAAAAAATTATGCTCACCAAGGCACATTAGGCACGTCACTCTCGCTACGTACTGAGACGATCGAGCGAGATTAATATTGCCGGTCGAGCTTAACGCTTCCTCGATCCTCGAAACCCGATGAGGAAGGGGGCCTCATGAACACCCATAATTTTTTTTTTTAGGATTTTCAGCTAAGATGAGGTCCGCGCCAAAGCATTGCTTTTTGTTGGCCCAAGCATTCCTGTGGCAATTTCACTGCGGTCGGGATCTCCGCCGACTATCGGGAAAGTATTGTCTTTTTCGATGGTCAGCTCCCGCTCCCAATGGCGAAGCAATCAGTAAGTTCCACCACTTTCTAGCGTCCCTGGGCATTGCCCGCTTACCACTAGCGCGGCAACTGACACGGTAGCAGCTCACTTCGAGTTTAAGTTGTGGGAAGGTAGTGGGCAGTATCAATCTGCATCGTCAATCTTTGGTAGTGGTAACTATGGAACTGCGATCACTTTGACGTAACCGCAGTCCTACTGTACAGTGCAGCATGCTAAAGACGCCCAGATAGCGAGGGACGAAAAGAGCAAATTCGTTCGGGTGGTTTCGCCTCCCGCGAGGGATTTTTGATCTTATAAGCGCTCATCAATGTACTGTGTTGTGATTACACAAAAAAAAAAACTTCCGTGTCCCTTAAACCAGTTTTAAACCACTAAGGTTCCTCGCCAACCAGTTTGTGCATGTACATGTGGTCAGGCCAACACCGCGTGGATGAATTTGCCATACCAATAGGCACAACAGGTACATACGGGAACCAATTTCTTTGTGCACTGCCTCACTACTGGCGCCTCGCCCTTCAGAGGGGAGGAGTTTGCTGACAAACAAACGTGCTATCCAACGCTTTGCTTATTGATGGTGCATTGGTTTATGCTTACTGACGCTGTACGACTGCTGTACTAACTGTACCAATCCGGTGCTTCTGGCCCGAGCTCACCGGGGGAGGTGCTTTCTCTCCGGATTCCGCACACCCAGATTCCTAATGAAAACGGGCTATGAGACCAAGAAAGTAAAAGGGCCCCACTGTGAAGCTTCTTGGCACACCTGCGCCGCCGAACACGAGGGGCGAATCAACCGGCTAACAGTTTTGAGGCCTGGAGGGTTGGCGGACTCACTAGCTGATATTACGCAAATCGTCGTCACCTCTGATGAACCCTTTGGCCTTTGGAGAAGAGAAAGTGATTGTGTTTGCGTACTCGCGCACCTTGCCGCGACGGCATGGCGTCCGTGTGGCTGATGGATAATAACAAGTAGTGATCGCATTTTTTGATCGGGCGTCTCTCTCTTCGGATGAGGCGGTGTGGGGCAAGATAGGGCAGGGCACTCCAGAACTCAGTACAGTAATGTCCCTCTCATCCATCTGTGTAAATTATAAATTGTACAGCAGCCGTTTCCTATGTTTGCCGAATTTGAGAATGTCGGTCACAGACAAAGGCCGCCAAATGTATCAAGGAGCCGATCAGTTAGGTTCTGCATGCGGTGCAACACGGAACGGCAGTGGCCTGGCCGGAAAATAAGGAAGTTGTACAACTTCCTTTCCTCTCGCTCTCCATCACACACATCTTTACAAGCTTGAGGTGGCTTGTAGTGGTTCCTAAGGTATTGGCACTAGGAGTAGTACGTATCGTGATCACCATCGATCACATCAGAAAAAAAAATTAAAAAGGGCACATTTTCATCGATGGTTTTCTTTTGACTTGCCAAATACGGTATACGACCACAAATAATTACAACTAATCGAAT
>Ga0307509_10007056_pt1 | contig 14848 bp, 9 predicted proteins | sample 10_EM_MG_FD_202245 | JGI IMG/M metagenome (GOLD analysis project Ga0307509, IMG submission 202245) | Populus trichocarpa ectomycorrhiza microbial communities from riparian zone in the Pacific Northwest, United States - 10_EM | ecosystem: Host-associated > Plants > Roots > Unclassified | place... | reverse complement strand
AGCCGAGCGCAAAAAACCATTGCGCTGTCGTCCACTGAGGCAGAATATATGGCGCTCTCAGATTGTAGCTGCCAAGTGGTCTGGATTCATACCCTTATGGGGGAGCTAGGCTATCACCTCAAACCTGTTCCAATCTGCGGAGATAACCAAGGCTCAATCTTTATCACCTCAAATCTGGTCACTGAGAAGAGATCGAAATATATCGACATACGGTACCATTACATCCGTGAGGTCATTACCCGGAGAATAGCCGATGTCTTTTTTATCGATGGTGACGAGAACCCCACAGACCTTCTAACAAAGAACCTTGGATCAGTGAAGTTCCAGAAGTTCAGAGCTATGCTCGGCCTAGAGTTTTTAACTCACAAGCGCATCACTGCAGCTAAATAGGTCTAAAGAACACAAACAACAAGGCCGTACCTGCACTTAGTCTAGTGGTTAAGACAACTCCCTCTGAAGTGAAATGTCCGCCCATAGTGGCAGCTTCGACTATAAAGTGACCACTCAGAATATGTTACCATAGTCCATAGGGCCTAGGCTTTGCGGGGTCCACAAAGCGGTCTCCTCCTAATGCTAGCGCTACCATGGTCCAGCAGCTTAAAGCGCGGACCAGCCACTCAGCATGGGGGAGTGTTGAACTCGGAGACGTCCGAGGCCCACGGTTCGACTCAGACAGGTGTCACATTTACTGCAGACGCCCAGTAGCGCCCGGTAGCGCCTATACGGCAGCAACCGGTATGATAGCACCTATACGGCAGCTTGGAGAGATCTGGTGTGTGCGCGCCCATCAGCGCAGCCCCCGGTAGTATTACCATCACGCGCCCTTAAGGCAGCTGATGCATACCCACACCCTTAAGGTGCCAAGCACAACCAAACACATGGTCTGTGCGCATTGTGCAAATGTATAAATACCTATGCCCACTATGAAATACATTATCCGCTTCTCTTCTACTACTTCCCACTAACAGGAAGTCTCTCCCCTCATCCTAAGGTAAGGTTAGAGTATCCCTTGTATTAGCTTAGATGTAGTACGTTTGCTTGCTCAACAGAACGGGCCCGAAGCGCCCGGTTCGACGGACCTGGCACAGTGAGTCACCAGACGATCCTGGAGCGCGTTTACCACTGATCCGATGCCGGTGTGCGCTAATAGTAGCACCCGAAGATGATCCGACCGGAGAGCACTCTAGTAGCCGCACCTGATGATCCGGTTGCTCCCATCAGAGCACCGTGATGGTAGGGCAACCTTAGGTTGCCAAGCACGACCAAACATGGTCTGTGTGCATCATGTGACGCCCCTATGTATATGTATATAAACCTATGCACATCACCCAATATGATCATCCGCTTCTCTCTTCCCTTCCACCACCAGCAAACTCTCCTCTCTCCTATAGGTAAGAAGTAGAGTATCCTGTGTAGTATAGAATATACCACGCGCCTGCTCAACAAGTTCCACGTTGAACACCTCTACAACTCAACTGACCCGCCAAAAAACTTTAGCTTCGTGATCGGCTAGAGTTCTACATTCGACAGATGTTGAATTTTCACGAAAACTGAACTTTGTTTCCGCCGGCTTCCGACCTTGGCCAGAGAACATCCTCTTGCTCGGAACAATGCGAATCCGCGTGTCTCCCCTTGTCGGAGTTCCCGTCACGGCATCACCCGAGGTACTGCTACTGTTCAATGCACCGATAAGCCATTTGAACTGGACACGGTCTCCATGACCTTCACCTTTCTAGGACGCTCGGTCACCCACGCACCTCACCTTGGTAGGACATTCCATTCAATCTCGTTCACAAATCACTGCGCGTTTGACGATTGTCGGGTTGGAACGGTGGCAGGAGCGCCCACCAGTTCCGCTCCTCGCACCAACTTATTTCTTGGTGTTGTTTGTCGGAGGCGGGCCCACCCTTGCGCTTTACTCTGCGAATTCGTTGAACTGGATGCCTTCATGGTGTTACTCACCAGGTGAAGGAACATACCACTTCCCGACTTATATGAACCATACGGCCCGGTGCCGGGGCCGGTTCTCTTCAAAATGATTCCAGTTGCGATCGTGATCGGTCTTCGATCACTGGCACGCTATTACGGTGTGGTATCAGGTGGCCGCACAGCCTGCGGTCAAGAGTGCTTTTCCACATCGTCGCAGCTTCGCTGGGCTTAGTCTACAATTTGTTCAAAGTCAGCTCACCTATTTCACTCGAAAATTGATCTGCCGTAAAGACGTGTTGCAGGGTCACACTGGCTAGGCTGGTGCACTCCCTTCCTTCATCACTCAGACAACGTTAGGGAACATGTGGTTCTTTCCCTGTCGCGAACGGCTGTGTTGTGCGGCGGCCATTACAGGCTCTGCCCGAACCTACACCGGGAGGCGTCGATGGATATCAGTGTAGGAGTCTGACGAAAGCATCCAATTTCGGAGAACACTCCCCACCCTGTGCTCTGCACCTCCCTCCCTTCTACAATCGGGGGCCCTTGATGTCTTTCAGCCTTCCTTTTTGGACCAGGGTCTCACTAGGGGTTGCAACGACGGGGGATATTATCTGCAGAATCCGCAGTATGGACTGTCTTCGCTCGACTCATATATAGACCTGTGGTTTCGCAAGATGATATCCCACCAATCCGCTCTCTCCCCTGTTTATTACAACATTCGAGCCTTCGTTCGATCTCGACCCCCTCGACATGCAGCCCTTTGCCTTCATCGTCACTGTTTTCTCCCTCTTCACTGTCCGTCAGTTTCTCCTCTGCGTTACCCCTCGACGTTCGGGCTGACCGGGGCTACTCTTTATCAGTCTCCTTCACATTCGCGAACCCCTTGCCCCTGGAATTTTACGACGGAGGAACCGTAATTTCCGTGATACGTGAAACTTCAGACGTCTATGCTCGCCAGGCAGGGCACAACGGGGGCCCACAAGTACGTGTCCCTCCTCATCGCGCGTGCGCATCTAACCCGATGACTCGCAAGAACGGCCACAAGAGATATACTCAAGACTTGGAAACAAGAGTCTGGCCACCGAAAGGGCGTTCCTAAGTCCGATCCCCCTGACTTACACGTCGACATAGCCCCCACCACCCGACGCCCACGTTTGCCGACTGTTGGAAAAATCGCGATCTAATCTTTCCTCGATCCCCAGACCATTTTATATATATACGCGTCAGTTATTTATCGGTTCCAGATCCACCATGCCTTTCACCGTTCATCCCCTACTTCGTTCTCTTTCTGTTTACAACCCTACAAACCTCCCGGTCGGCCGGTAGCGTTATCAAACCGCTAGGTTGCCCCATTTACCGTAGTTTCACGAGGGCCGGCACGGGTGCTTCTTCGAATGCTATTATAATCGTTTTCGCTATATTTCCGAATCCGTCTTCGCTGACTTACTCGACGTTCGACACCGCAACGTACCGCCGTGTTGGCAAAGGCTCGATTCCCGAGCAACGCCGAACCCTCGTATATATTTCCCAGCTTCCGACCTTGACCGGGGTTCGGTACCTCAGGGAACATCCTGGTTCTTCAATCCTTTGATGTCAGACAACGTTCACTGAGCTGGCACTTTGCACCGCCGATGAGCTTATAAGAAAAAACGGATACGGTGACGGATATAGTTGCAAGATTCGGACGTGTCCAAGGTATCCTTCTCAACGTCCATGCCATCAGCAAGTCGTGGAAAGTCTGTTATAACCTTGCAGCCCTAGTGGCTTCCCCAACAAGGGCTTATAATGAATTATATGGGGTTACAACGGGTTACAGGTTACTTTTGGCGTCCAGAATTATGACTGTTATAACGCGTTATAATCGAATATCTTGGTCTACCACTTTCGTAGACCATGATATTTCACTATATGATTTCCCACCATTTGCTGATGGCGGGATTGATAAATAGCAACGACGTCATCTCCTTCTAAGAACTTGTGCTGTACGACCAGTCGTCACCGGGCTCGGTGGGGGAAATGTCCGTTTGTTCTCGGTAACTTTAGTACACATTCGAGTGCGCTGCACGAGCACAGTTCGTACCACGGGACTCAATGTCACATCGTCTTGGGTGGGTCGTGCCGTTCACCCCCTCATTGAGTCATTCCTCACCTCATAGACCGTTCTTCCGAAACAGATGCAGCCGGGGCAGTCGCCCGTCAGGACGGGAGGTCTCAACGTCAGAATCGAATCTCGATGGTTTACAAACAGACAAAAAGCGAGTACAACTTCAACGCGTCGGCCACTCTGTGACCTTCAAAATGCCACCTCAAATCTCGGTGCACACACACACGAACATGCCACCTTAGTGATCCGTCTCTTCCCAAGCTCTCCCAACAGTTTTGGATAGATCCTGTTCCGCGATTTGTTTTCCGCTGGTGAAATACCCAGCGGCGATCTTGGCGTCGATTTCTACTCGTGAATCCATGGGGATGAGGTGGTCTAGTTCACGCATGTTAGAACGATTCCACGTTATTGTGAATGTGCGCACCTGGGAGATCGTATCGTTTGAGGATCGGGATCCCGGAACCGACGATCGCATCATGTTTCCTGGGGAGATGGGACAGAGGTGAGAATATATGCGGTACGAAATATCGGGAAAGGCGCACATATCACTCATTGAGATCATGTTATCAATCTTCGTTATTCCCAACCAGTGGAGGACGTCGGGCATGAGAGCCTGGAATCTCATGTCCTTAACTCCCGCTATGAGTTCAGTGGACTTGAAGTATTTATCAGCAGAGTCTCCTCCTCGCTTTCTCAAGTTGTACACCAGGTACCTGCCACGCAGAGTAAATTCACCGTTCGTTGAAAAAATGGCAAGGCAAAAATAGAGGAGAGATGGACTGACTTTGTGACTTCACCCAAAGCGCGTCCTTCCTTCCTGAAGTAAACGACAACACCGACGCCACCACGTTGGGCGGTTCGAATACATTCCTCGATGGCGAACACGAGGTACGGCTTACACGTACAAATGTCCGAACCGAAGACGTCAGAGCCGTTACCTGCGCAGCCACATGTCAAACATCAGTGCATGGTCAGGTGTTTGAAATGACAGAAGATCCGGCCGACTGACATTCGTCATGGACGCGGAGGGTGAGTTCCTTTGACTCGTCGCGAACGAAGGCAGGGTTCCCGACTGGGACGATTTTCAGCATCTACTCGAAGGTCCGAGAGCGTGGTGATGGACGTACAAATGTATACGGTGAGATTCCCAATGGGTGGAAGGAAGACCTTAATGTCCGGACGGGTTATGAGTTCGGGGTACATCCCTCCAGTATCTTCGAAGAGAGCGCGACGCAATAAGGTCTCGGAGCTAAAAACGCGTGTCGGCAGTCTCTTGGACGCATACCTCGTGAATGGTACTTACATTCCGAACCTCGCTGCGACACCAGGAAGGTACCAAACGGGTTCTACGGCAGCTTTCGAGGCAAACACTTCTACGCCAGGGTCCGCATCACTCTCAGTGCAGTCGGGGTTGAGCAACGGTCGACTCTTCAATACGACCTTGCCGTCAATGACGAGGGTTCCTTTTCTTGAACTCTCATCAAGTTCGGAGAGCTTGATATGGGCCTTGGTAACAGCAATACTCGGTCGGACGTCCAACCCCTCCTCGATATCCTTCTTGAACACCTGGGGGACGAGATGTCCCCACGGATCAAACGCGACGATTTTGGATTTGTTGAACCACGCCTTGTTCGGTGGGATCTCGACGGGTGGTTCGGTCAACGAGTAGTCAGGTTTGTGAGTGGGGGACAGGGATCCCATCGCGATAGATAGAGCACGGTAAATGGAGTACGATCCAGAATGGGCACCGATGGCATTTCGTCGTTTGATACTGCTCGGGAGACGAGAACAGACGACGGGTCCACGGGACGCTGCGTCTGAAGCACCCCAGTCGAGTGTAAATGGATTGATACCGTACTGATCTGGGTATGCTGTGGGGGTCAAAGTCGTCTGATAAGGCCTGGGTCAAGACGGAGCTGCACAACAACGCACTGGTCAACATAACCCTGGAGGGGTACAAATTCTTCTCTCTCTCTTTTTCTGTCAAAGCTGCGGTACCCTCGTTCGGACCGTGACCAGTGGGGACATTCGAAACGGCGGGGAGAGACGTGACTGCCACAGACGGCGAGTCGGTTCTCGGAAGACCAGACACGGAGCGTGGCGAGTCTGGAACGGTGCGGGTGGTGACAAGATTGTCGACCTATAAACGACACCAGCAAGCCAGCCACACCCGGTCAGACCACTTTACGGGCACCACTTGGGTCGACGGTCCGACATACCTTAGCCTGCAGCGCCTGCTGAGACGCCTGAAGGGCTTGGAGTTGAGTGAGGATTTGGTTGAGGACGGCGTCGGACATCGTGGTTTGTGAGAAAGGGCGACGGTACTAAGTGTGGCGGGGTTACGCTGAAACTCGCAGACTCAGGACCAGGGGGAAAGGGAAGACGATGTCTTGCTCTATCGGAGCGGATCAACTCGCTGACATCAGCCTCCACCTTTACGTATTTCTACCCGTCCCCGACGGACCAAAAGACGTGCGGGCATTTTTATCTCCTGCGAGCAACAAACTCGGGCCGACTATCTCCCGGTTGGCATAGCGTTCCCACGATTGCTCGTTATAGCGGTCGATGATCAGGTACAGTAGTAAGAGCTTCATACAAACATCTAGGCAACAACTAAGCCACAATTTCCATCTTTGCGTCTTCCAACGAGTGGATCTCTCGGATCTTCAAGTACTGAATAGCCCGCTCCGCCGCCGCGAACTTAACCTCTTCCTTGCTTCCGTGTCCTCGGTACTCCGCCTCCTCCACAGCGATCGTCTCCAGCTCGTCAATGGTCTTCATTGCTTCTTCTGCCTTCTCAGAGTTGTCTCTCGCCGGTTTATCTCTCATCCCAATCGTGCACGTGATCCTCTTGTCCGCGATCTCGAAGTGGTACTTGAGCATTTTCTGTGGTCTTGACTTTGCTGCCCAGTGAGCCAGGCGGGAAACCGGGTGAAGAACGTCCACGCCATCCGTCACGATCCTCTCCAACACGGGTAAGACGCCAAACGTCCTCAAAACCTTCCTAATGATTTCCATGTCCCCCCGAGTGTCAAGGTAAACGGCGCCCAACAGACTCTCCACCAGGTCACTGAAGAATTTCGGGGCTTGAAGGGCTGTCAACGCCGCCCACGGATGAATCTCGCCCCCCTTCAACGCCTCCTTAATTGAGTCTTTCCCCTTCTCGTACCTCGCGCATGTGACTGCCATATCCTCCATAACGTGCGAGTTCGACTGTAGTAAGCACTGCCAGAGGTACACCAGGTTATCTTCGCGTTCCAGAATTGCCGTTTCATTCTCCAGTGTGCGAGCCATGAATGTGTCGGTGATCGTAAACATATCAAGGCAGACGAAAGCGAGGAAGTGTTGGTTAACGACGGCGACTTTGCGGAGGTACATCTGACCGGGATTGTAGTTCTTTCCAGGGGCGTGGTAGAGGAAGTGAGAGACGACCATGTCCAAAACGGCATCCCCGAGAAATTCCAGTCGATCGTATGGTCGGGTTCGGACGCCGAGGTTGTAACTTGGGTGTGTGAGGGCTTCCACGACGAGCGTCCTATTGGTGAACTTGTACCCGAGCATCTTCTCGACGGACGAGATCATGTCCATGGGAAGCTCTCCGTCATGCAATACCTCCACCTTCGTGAAGATCTTCTCCACTGACTCTTTCAGTGGCTGCCACTCCATTCCAAGTCCGAAGAGCTTGATACACTCCAGCCCCAACTCGAAACTCCCATGAACGTAGGAGGCGCCGATCAACGCCTCGACGACGTCCGCGATGGTCTTGGTCGATAGATCCACCTTCTTCTCCTCTTCTTTCTTCTCTTCCTTCTTCTCTTCCTCTCCTTCTACTTCCTCATCCTCGGGGACCTCCTCCTTCTGGTGGAGCGATGGTAACCACTTTGTGGGAATGAATCGATCACGAATGATCCACTGGGGAAGTCCCTTCTCTATCGCCGCCCTCGCCAACGCGACATTAGCGACAACGTGGTCCTTCCTCGCAGTCAAATACCCCTCGTGCCAGAAGGGATGATCAGCCATGACCTGTACACTTGTGAGAAGCTTCAGCACCGTGTCTCCCAGCGTCTCCATTCGTTCGTAATCGGTTGGCGCCATTGCCACAGGTGCGGTGAGGGCAGTGGTCAGAGCATCCAACGGAATGTCGTAAAGGGGGGTGGATATAAGGAGCGTATCACGGAACGAGATGGTGGTATAGTTCATGGACATCTGCCGAAGGAGGGAAGGCAGCAAACTCGCCCAACGAGAGCGGTCTGGAGAAGCCAGGAACAGCCTTGTCTGGCTTGCAACCAGGAATTCTGTCTCGTGGTGGTAGACGTCTGATCTGACTTTATTGCTGCCAACCGGGAAGGGGATGGTGAAGTCCTTGCGACCGACGGGCCGAACCTCCAACAGTGGGTATGTGATCTCTACGTCAGGAATCTTCCTCTTCGCGTACTCGTAGCGTATTCTCTCCTCTCCTTTCTCCGAAAGTGGCTCGTCCCGCCACTGGATGAACCGATGGTCGCCGCGCTTGCGGGAAACCTGGACGTACGTGACGTCCGTCGGGTAATTGAACTCTCTCCCGAACACGTCCAAGACAAGGGATCTATCGTCAGGCGGTCCATCGGTGTCATTGCAAGCCCACCGCCAGCGTTCATCCCAAACCGGATCCTCGACTTGTCCAAGCGGGTGAAGGAGGTACTCAAAGTCGATTTCCTTCCATTTGAGGGTAGACCTAGAACCGGGCACGCGCCAAAGGAGACGACGGGTGAACTTCCTAGCGTCTTCCAGCGAAAAGCCTAAACCTTCGGCACGTCCGAGGGGTTCGACATTGACTTTTACTTCGCCACGACCCGGGACGTACAGGATGGGGAGTTCTTCACCAGAAAGCCGGGGGAGCTCTCGTCTGACGATAAGAACCATGTCCTCCAACCTGTCGATACTGAGCTTGAAGGCCCACCAACGCAGCTCGTCACTCTCTGAAGACCATGTGCCCATCTGAACGGCGGCGGCGGCGAGACCTTTCCGCTTCTCGATCCCGGCCGCGAACAACGCTTCCATATCCTCTCCAAGGTGGGACAGAGGCAGGAGGTTATCGCTCAACCACTTCTCATCGGGAAAGTCATATAACGCTTTGTAAGCAGTGAAAGCCACGCGACGTTTCGCATTGGTCTTGTTCGAGTGGATGCGAGGGGTCGTGAACACTCGGAGTGCGGGGGGGAGATGGCGGGGAAGGTGGACGGTGGCGCCGAATGGCCCTTCGACGACGGGGCCTGGGCCAGTGGTTCGATATGGGGAGGCGTGCCAACCCTCGGGGAACTCTGGAGGGTCGGTCTCGAAGACAGGAAGACAACCACCGTAACCAGCGGTAGGCATGACCGCGCAGAAATGATTGAGATGGCCAATGGCAGAATGAAGAGTCAATGTGGCCCTATCGGATGTGTGGCGTGAGTCGAGTACGGAGCTTCTGAGGTGGAAAACCTACCCAGTTTTCTCAACTCGGAACACCATTTCCTCCTCATCATCAGAATCTTCGGGTTCTTCTACCTCCTCCTGGAAGTCTCGGGACGGGTCGTTGTAAAGCTCGACCATCCTCCTCTCCATTTCCTCCCAGCGCAGAACGGAAGGGTCCTGGCCAGCCTCGGTCATAATGACGAACGTGCTCTTCTTCTTTCTTGCCCTCCCCCGACTTTGGGCCCAACTGATCATGTTTTGCGGCAAATCCCACCGGATGACCGAACAACACGACTGGACGTCGATCCCTTCCTCCGCAACACTAGTGGACACGATGAGATTTTTGTAACCGAGTTTGAAGTCGGCAAGAGTCTCTGCGGTTGTCTGGGTAATCAGGCTGCGGGTGATGTCCAGGAAACTTGTTCTGCGGCTATCGTAAGAGTTTCCCAATAGCGTGCCAACACGGAATGTATCCTTGGTAAACGGGTGGTGTCGCAAAACTTCAGCGAGGGCAATCACCGCGTCGCGCCTGGTGACGAAGACTATTCCGCTGAATTCCATATCGTTGCTCTCGAAGTCCATCTTCTCGTTCATGACCGCCTCGATCAGGACGTTGAGGCGATCGTTGCATCCGGCGCAAATTTCGACCGGGTCGTACGAGACGGGAATAATAGAGACCCTTCCGAGGGCCTCCAGGAGGTAATGCTTTTCGGTGTCCTGCCAGCGACGAACGACGTGTTGGAAAGGACCACCAGCTGCCTTCGCTTTTTCGATAACCTTCGAAACGTACCAGTCTGCCGCCCAAGGTCCGATATCCACGCAGATGGCAGAGGCGGCGGTGAGAAATTCGCGGAGACCACGGTGGGTGGAGGTGTCCTGTTTCGCGAGAATTTTAGAGAGCTTCTGATCCAGTTGGTTCCTGGAGCTTCCAGGAGGGAGTCTTGCAAGGCGGGCGCGGGATTGTTTGATGAAAGGATCGTTTTCGATGTCCATGCTATTTATAACTTCTTGGAGGACCATGAAGTTGTAGGAAGGAAGCTGGCAATCGAATGGGAAGGATTGTTTGATGTAGGCCGGTTCCTGGTACTCAACCCGTTTGAAGACGGGCCGGTGGACGTGTTTTGCTAGTTCATCACGGTTTAGTCGCGTGGAGCGGATGGTTGCGTCCATGTTGGCTTCGATTACACTAAGTATGAGGTGTCAGCTGTGGAACCCCGAAGTCGCTGGGAGGAAACGTACCGGAAAGCCTGATCTGGGTCACCACCGAAGATGGGACTAGCAGTTAATCCCAATACCATTGGCCGAACGCAATTTTCCCGGGCCGCCGGAGAACCTCGAGGTGGTAAAGCGTGGTAAAATTCTTTCATGATCGCGTTATACGGATGGTTCTTCCCGGCATGGTGAACCTCGTCGAAAATCAGTAGAGAAATATCGGCACCGAGGCTGATGTACCCATGTCGTAGGGCATCCAAAAGCACTTGTGGAGTGGTGACCATAACACGGTGAGAGTCGATGATTCCCCGCCACAGTGAAGGGTCCTTCCATTGGTTGGGATCAGACGCACCCGACACCAATCCGACAGATACGGGTATATGGGTCGCGATGACGTCCCTCTGCTGCTCCACGAGGGCCACTGTGGGTGCGACGAACCATGATAACTGCAAAACATTCGTCGCGAATCGCATCAGCCACATTGTCAACTAGGATCTTGTCGGGAAGTACGATTACCTTTCGAGTCTCGCGCTCTAAGACCTCGGTCTTGATCCTGAGGACTGCGATATGGGTTTTGCCAGCGCCGGTATCGAGTGCGATGATGATATTTCGCCTCAAACTTTCTTCGAGTAGCTCGAGCTGATAACTGCGGCTCGTCGGAGCAGCACCACTGGGGTCGAAGGCTGCTGCCTTCTTCTTATCGTACTTCATCAGGAGTGTCGATTTGATGGTATCGGGGTGGCCTTTTCAGATGGCTGGAGGTAAGTCGTGGATATCGAGGCTGAAGCGCAAAAAGTGTGGCGTGGTAGCCTTGATTGGCACCACTGGCAGCAGATATAGTAAGCGCTTAGTCCGACCCTGATGCCAAAAAGTGTGGCTGGATCACGAAGTCAGGTGGCACCACACAAACACCGGTGGTGTAAAACGCGAGTCGGAGCAAGAGGAAGAAAGGTGTTGTGCCGCATTGGTGCGACCGGGGAGGTTGAGATCGGTCGGGATTCGATAAAGGTGAAATGGCGAATAACAATAAACCTTTGCCGTTGTGAAACAGCCTGAGAGAAGAAACCAAAGCAGGGTCGAGTTCCACTCACAGGTTATGCGGTATTAATTGCGTTGTTCTCCATACACAAAGAACGACCGGGAATTAGCAAGCCGCGGAAGGTGATCGAGTGGACTTTGTGATCACGCGTCACGCAGTGCGGACCGCGTTCCTCGAGGTAATCAAGTTATCAACTCCTCCTGGACCATCTTCAACCACGATTCATGCGAAGCAGCTACTCGTCTGTGTGCGCTCCCCGCTGACAGTGGGGAACCGAGCCCTTGGTCAGGAAGCCGCCAGGGGTAGGCGCGATCGTTCGGGCTCACTAACACCGGCCTCTGGTTCTCCACATTTTTTTAAAAGATCGCGATGGCTATGCAATACCAACGTCACCCATCGTTGCGTTGTGGAAGAGAAACCACCAACGGCTGTCGGGTTTCCCTTTTGGGTGAGTAATTCTTCTTTTCGTGTCGGAGCGATGACTTGGTTACAGGATCTATTAGTTGGCGGTGACATGTCCGGGTTCACTCTAAATCTCTTCCTGCTACAGCGTCATTTCTACCTCAAATCTTTGCGGTGCCTTTTACGCCTGAGGTCCCCCGGTAGTACAGCGCGTATTGCGGATCGCGGAGAAATCGTTCATCCACGACACTGACAAAGCTCTCCTTCTCTCGTTGAACTTGCCGTAAGAATTCTGCTCCCGAAGTGATCCAATTGGTGGCAGGGTTTCATCAGCCTTGGGTGGGTCACGTACAGTTCCAGCCAGTCAACAGGTCTAGCTGGCGCCACACGGGTTTTTCTGACAGTTTCTAGCGAAATGATGGGGACCGACAATGAGCAGGACCCTTTTTCAAGAGTGCTTCAAAAGGAGACGGATCCGGATCCGTGTTGCCCCAACCATCCCCATCTTCGACTGACAAGTAGTGGAGCTACAAACGATGGCTTTTGTCATTGTACCCGCGAGAATGAACACAATATCTCAACCCATTGTTTGTTCCTCCTGGTCCGATACATCACGATATACTGATAGTTCATGCAGGGACTCACAGGAATGGCAATCAATATGCATCCTCCCCCCGAATCCAACCCCGAAAACTTGCCTTTGCACCCGGGCGGCACACGTGCTCCCTCTTTGGATGCTTCAGCGACTTTGGCACCTATAGGTTTCCCGGGTTTTGTTCGTCTCGGTTGGATCTCACCTATCGGTCCCAGGTCTCGCTGCAACTTTTTACCCCTGCTTTCTGTTCTCCAAGATCAACAGCAGGCTTAACCATCTCATCTACCGTGGATCTCCCCATCCATATGGTGGCGATGGCCGCGGCCATTGTGTCTCTTACTCTTGCACTTGGTGTTTGGCATCCCTTGTAGTATGCAGGTTCGTTTCTCCTGGTCACCGACTTCAGCTGCTGGAGAACTTATTCGCCCCATAGGCGCTTCAACGAAGGAGCATTGGTGACCGCTACAACATCAGTGGTACTGTCTGTGGCGACTACCTCACTGCCTGTTGTTGCCACGTTTGTGACCTCGTCCAAGGGTCTCATGAGATCGAACTCGAAGAGGGTACTTTCCGCAGGCAGATCTATTGAATTTTCATATCTGATTGTGTGCTCTCCTGTATTGTATCGAGATCGTAGTTAGAAATTTCTCGTAACGACCTTGGACTATGACATCTTATCGCCGATCGCCTCCAGTGACCAGGCCCACCGTATCTCAGCCGCGCAACAGATCAGAATCTACGATTCGACCGAGGAGTTGCAGGATGTGGATCGCTTTCGCGATGGGGTTCAAGTGCACATAGCCCCCGCAGACCCCGGTCCCTTTGCGCGGGTCGGGCGGAAGATGATCGACTCTGGTGTTCAGTGTTGAGCTTTGCAGTGGCGATCACACATCACTCAGGACCCATCCTCAGCCAACACCTACTAGGCCGCCTTTGGCCTGGCGCTCGCTGAGCTGCCCGTGTTGACACCAGCGGTTACTCGCCTGTTGTGTTCTCCCTGCTCGGAGTGAGGGATCGGGGCGTTGACCGGGAACTCGTCAGGGATGGTCCGGGTGGGCGTGATCTCTCAGAGTCCGGAACCTGTCCCCGCTCCGGCTCTCGACACGACGCTGGGAGGGTTGGACGTAAGATGACCGCACGCAGTCGGGGTTCTTCCTGCCTTGCAAGGAGGGAAAGTGACGCTCGCGAGATTGACAGCGGGAAGGCATGTAATCGCTTGTGTGTGGTTGCTAAGGGACACGATGCACATGCAACACCAATGCCGCCCATCGTCGCGTCACGGGGAAGAAACCACGACATCTGTCCTTTCTCCCCTTTCGGGTGAGTACTCTATTCGCCCAGTCCACTCGAAATGTCTTGGTACTACCCCGCCCCGCCCTCACATCCACCCCTCGACCAAATATTTGCGGCGACCTGGCCTAGGTCCAGAGTTTTCACTCAGTACAGCGCCCAGTATGAGTATGGTGGATTTGCTCATCCACAAAGCTGCTTCTCCCGTTGAACTTCTGGGAGGGATTCCAATCCCGCAGGGCGCCGGGCCATTCCATTGGCGCCAGCGCTCATCGACATTGAGTGGATTACGTAAACTTCACTAGTTCAACCTCTCCCGGACCTCGGACACCATGCGCCCAAAGCCTGGGGTCGGTTCGCCCATATTCGCGGGTTCCCACCCCCTGAGTCCTGTCGGATTCCGACAGCTTCTAGCGAAATGATAGGAACTAGCGACGAGCGGGAACCCTTGTTCAAAAACCATTCAAAAGGAGACCAATCTGTCACCCTATCGTTTCAAGGATCCCCCCTCCTTGACCGACGAACAGCGCAACACAATGGCCAAGAACACTCAACCCACTGTACGTTCCTCTCGGCCCCCCGCATAGTTGCATTACTGATGGTTCGTTGTAGGGCACTCCGGGAATGCAGGTTGCCTCCCACACCAACCCCCAAAACTTGCCTCTGGACGCTGAGGGCAAGCGTGGTTGGTCCAACTCCCTCTTCGATTGTTTCAGCGACTGTGGCACCTGTACGTTTCTACGAGCTGTGTTCGTTTTGGATAAACCTCACCTTCTGTCCCAGGTCTCACCGCCGCCTGCTGTCCCTGCATTGTATACTCTCAGATCAACAGCAGGATCGAACA